>ERZ838483.1182-NODE-1182-length-25270-cov-16.432877_pt1 | contig 25270 bp, 21 predicted proteins | sample MGYA00519939_ERZ838483 | MGnify/ENA primary metagenome ERZ838483 (study PRJEB31850, sample SAMEA3708836) | human gut metagenome | biome: human gut; feature: human-associated habitat; material: faeces | place: China | collected 2014 ... | reverse complement strand
AGCCGCCGGAGCGGTGCTTAAGCCGTAAGGCGGGAATTATGCGGTGTTGCCCTAAGTTCCCGTGACTGCCCGTATGTGGGAAATCGCGCGGACTTTCCCCTCATCCGACCCCGGGCGGAGCCTCGGCCACCCTCCCCCAAAGGGGAAGGCCTTTAACGCACAAAAAATCCCCGCTCGGCCAACCCGGGCGGGGCATTTTCATTTCACGTCGCTTCTCTCGCTGACGACCAGAATCTTATCCTCGCCGATCTGCGTCGTCACCGTGAACTCAAAATTGTACGCGGTGTCCAACTCGTAGGAAACGTACCCGTCCCCTTCTGTCAGGATGTAATCCAGCTTGATCTGCGGCTTGACGCGGTCATAATCGACGTACACGTCGCCGATGTCCTCCAGATACACAAGGTCAATATCCTGCGCTGCAGCGCCGTAAAACGTTACAACGGGCTGACCGTCGGCCTTGACGGCGGGCAAAACCGACACATTGTGCACGTACAGTTCCTCCCGCGTTGCGGCGTAGTAGACGTCCGCGTCGGAGAGCAGCGCCGCGTTGGCAAGCTCTATATGTACGCCGCTGGCTGGCAGGTCGCGCTGCCAGACCGGCGTCAGGTCGGGCGCGGCGGCGCAGCCGGGCAGCAACATTGCCAGCGCAAGCGCCGCAAAACAGCGATACTTCATTGAAAAAATCCTCTCATTGATAAGGGTCGTAGGGCGCGGCGGGCGGGTCTTCCCCCACCTCCAGCGTGCGCGGGCAGAGGCCGGTCTCGGCCTCAATAAAACCCATCACCATGCCCATGTGGCGGTATAAATGCCGATACTGCGACAAAATCAGCGTAAACCGCGTCCACTCGCAGTTGTCGGGCCGCTGCAGCAGATCCTCGTCGTGGAGCGAGGTCAGATAGATGGACAGCTTGGACTTGATTGTATAAAAATAGTCATCTACCGCCTGTCTGTCAAGACGCACTGCCGGGTAAATGTGCAGTTCCTGCAAGTGCGGCGTGTGGATGGGCGGCTCGACAAAGTCGGTGTCCCGCGGGTTGATGAACCACTGGTCCAGCTCGTGCAGGGTGTGGTAGACATGCTGCCACAGCGGTGCGCCGCCGTAGCAGCGGTCCCACAGCGCGTCGGGGATGCAGTCCAGCAGATTTTGCAGCTCCCACAGTGCGCGGACGGTCATCTCGGCAATGACCGCGTGGTAGGATGTTTCCCGCATGGCACATGCCCCCTTTCAGGGTCAGTATGCCCGCAGAAAGCACGTTTATTCGTTGTAATTTTCCGTCTCGCGGATGGTTTTGCGGGTCGTCAGCAGCTGCATGAACGGGTCGAGCAGTGCGCGTTCCTCCTGCGAGGGCGTGCGGCTGCGGGCCTGCATCAGCAGCCAGGCCAGCTCGCCGCTGACGGGGCGGCCATAGACCAGCGCGTTATAGCCGTCCTTGCAGACGGCCAGCTTAGCCGACGTGATGTCCAGCGTCGTCGTGCCCGCGTAGTGGCGCAGCACATTTTGCAGCGCTGCCGGGCTGCCAAACACCGACTTGACCAACTGCACATACGCGGCGATGTACCGCGGCGGCATGCTGTCCGCGGCGCGCAGCTCAATGCGGGATTTGAGACGTACATCGTAAAAGAAATTGGACAAAATCTGCGCGGTTTCCTGACGACTGACGTGCCCGGTGTAAAGCTCCGGCGCAATCCTTCCGCCCGCAGCCCTGACGCGGCCCAGCCGCAGCGCAGTGATTTGGGGCTTGGTCAGCACGTTCTCCGCATAGCGGGCGTAGCCGAAATCCGCGTCCATCAGATGCGGCGTAACGCCGCAGCGGTCACGGTCCACATCCTGCCAGAGCCGCGTGCGGATGCAATAGCTGCTGTTGCGGCTGGCCTGATAGACCGGGGCGTTGTCGCTGAGCAGCGCAAAGAACGGCGTCAGCAGGCTGGCCGCGCGCATTTTGCGGACAAAATCGGTCTCATCCTGATAGTCAATGGACACCTGCGTTGCCGCCGTGGCGCGCATCATCTGCACGCTGCAGGCCCCCTTTTCCCGCAGGTAGGCGTCCATGGCCTCGTCCCGGGTGCGAGGCACCAGGGGCAAGTCCTCGGCATGGCAGGTCGGGTGGCAGCCCGCCGTCCAGGCGCGCAGCCCGTGGGCAGCCAGCGCCAGCCCCAGCTGCAAATAGAAGCGGTTGTACAGATCCATGATGTCCTGCACGTCGCGCAGCGGGGCCAGGCTGATGCGCAGCTGGCACGCGGGCCCCAGCGTGGCCGTCAGCGCCGGGCCGCTGTAGCCGAAATATTCGCCGTCGGTGATGATCTGCGCGTCTGTCTGCTGCTGCAAATCGCGCAGCGCGGCCTGCACATCGGCAAAGGCCGGGGGCTGCCCGTCGGACCGGGTGAGGAAGTGCTCGACCTCCAATTGCAGCGTCAGCTTGCCGTCCGGCTCACAGTCCGCCGCAAAGTAGCCCGCCAGCGTTTTGATTTGTTCGTCCAATTTTGGCATAGCGTGTGGTGGTTCTCCCCTGTTGTGATTCTGGCACTATTATACCGCGATTTTGGGGCGGGCGCAATGCTGTTTTGACGCCGACCTGCGGCTGGGGCACGGCACCCGGGCGGATATGGAATCCGCCCCTACGGTGTCGGGGCAAGGCGGGCTTTACATATCCCGCGCCGCCGGGAAGCCGTACGCGCTGTCCGCGGCCTCCACGGCCCGGACGATGGCTTTGGCCATGACCCGCGCGCCGATCACGCCGACGGCGTCGAGGTCAGCGGGCACGCCGCCCAGCGAGACCGCGTAGATGCTGTCGCCGTCCATCGAGGTGTGCACCGGGCGGATGGCGCGGGCGTAGCCGTCGTGCGCCATGCCCGCGGCCTTGCACAACCGCGTCTTGTCGAGCTTTGCATTGGTGAAAAGGATGCCAAGTGTCGTGTTGCCGACGAATTTTTCCTGCGGTGCGTCGAGCTGCTGCATCAGCACCCGCTCGGAATCCAAAAACGTTTTGCCGTCGTCAGCCCGCAGCCCGGCGACCTTGCGGCCCGTCTCAAAATCGTAGACGTCGCCCACCGCGTTGACCGCGACGAGCGCGCCGACCTTCAGGTCGCCCACCTGTACGGCGTAGCTGCCGATGCCGGACTTCATGCAGTGCGCCATGCCCAGCAGCTTGCCGACAGTCGCACCGGTACCCGCGCCGTGGTTGCCGTCGCGGTAGTTGCCGCTCTCGGCGTTGACGCAGGCCGCGTAGGCCATGGCTGCATCGGGCCGGGTGCGGGCGTCGGCCACGGTCAAATCGAACAGGTCGGACTGGCAGACGAGGGGCACTTTCGTCACACCTACGTCAAAGCCGATGCCGCGTTCCTCGAGATACCGCATGACGCCGCCTGCGGCATCCAGTCCGAAGGCGCTGCCGCCCGCCAGCACAATGGCGTGGATGACCTGCGCCGCCGCCAGCGGCTTGAGCAGCTCGCTCTCCCGCGAGGCCGGCCCGCCGCCGCGCACATCCAGCCCCGCCGGGGCGCCGTCCTTGCCCAGCAGCACCACCGTGCAGCCTGTGCCCGCCGCCGTGTTTTCCGCCTGGCCGATTTGGAGGTTGTCAAAGGATGTAATGGGGATTTCTTTCATGGGAATGTCCTTTCCGCGAATGCCGCTTCACCGTATTATAGACCATTGTACACCACCCGCGCCCCCCGCGCAACAAAAAATCCCGCCGGGCGTCAGGCCAAGGCGGGATGGCAAGGTTAGGGGTTACTCAAACTCAATCGTTGCCGGCGGTTTTGTGGTGTAGTCGAACATGACGCGGTTGATGTTCTTGACCTCGTTCACGATGCGGTTGGCGGCGGTGGTGATGGTCTCCGTCGGCAGGATCGTGACCTCGGCGGTCATGAAATCCGTCGTGGTGACGGCGCGCAGAGCGATGGCGTAGTCGTAGGTGCGCTCGTCGCCCATGACGCCGACACTGCGCATGTTGGTCAGCGCGGCAAAGTACTGGCTCGGGCGCTGGGCCATGGGCAGCTTGTCGATCTCCTCACGCCAGATGGCGTCGGCATCCTGCACGATGGCGACCTTCTCGGGGGTCACATCGCCGATGATGCGGATGGCCAGGCCCGGGCCGGGGAACGGCTGGCGGGCGACAAGGTACTCCGGCAGGCCCAGCTCACGGCCAGCCTGACGGACTTCGTCCTTGAACAGGTCGCGCAGCGGCTCGACGATTTCCTTAAAGTCAACGTAGTCGGGCAGACCGCCGACGTTGTGGTGACTCTTGATCGTGGCAGATTCGCCGCCGAGGCCGGACTCGACCACGTCGGGGTAAATCGTGCCCTGTGCCAAAAAGTCCACAGCACCGATCTTTTTAGCCTCATCCTCAAAGACGCGGATGAACTCCTCGCCGATGATCTTGCGCTTGCGCTCGGGGGCGTCCTGACCGGCCAGCTTCTTGTAGAAGCGGTCACGGGCATCGACGCAGACAAAGTTGATGTCGAACTGGCCGCCCTCGCCAAAGACCTCGCAAACCTGCTCGCGCTCATTCTTGCGCAGCAGACCGTGGTCCACGAACACGCAGGTCAGCTGCTTGCCGATGGCCTTGGCCAGCATGGCCGCGCAGACGCTGGAATCCACGCCGCCGGACAGGGCGCAGAGCACCTTGCCGTCGCCGATCTTTTCGCGCAGGGCTTTGACGGAGTTTTCCACGAAGGAGTCCATCTTCCAGTCACCGGCGCAGCAGCAGATATTATAGACGAAGTTATGCAGAATTTTCGTGCCGTTCTCGGTGTGCAGGACCTCGGGGTGGAACTGCACGGCGTAGAGGCCGCGTGCCTTATCCTGCGCGGCAGCCACCGGACAGTTGGGCGTGTGTGCCACGATCTCAAAGCCGGGGGCGGCCTGCTCGATGTAGTCGTTATGGCTCATCCAGCAGACATTCTGCGCGGGCAGCGTGTCAAACAGCGGGCTGGCGGTGTTCAAGTCGACCAGCGTCTTGCCGTACTCGCGCTCGGGTGCCTTGCAGACCTTGCCGCCCAGCATGTGCATCATCAGCTGGCTGCCGTAGCAGATGCCGAGGATGGGCACGCCCCAGTTATAAATTTCGGGGTCGATCGTGGGCGAATCCGGCAGGTAGGCGCTGTTGGGGCCGCCGGTGAAGATGATGCCCTTGGGGTTTTTGGCCTTGATTTTGGCAAGGTCGGTGCGGTACGAATAAATCTCGCAATATACGTTGCATTCGCGGACGCGGCGGGCAATCAGCTGATTATACTGGCCGCCGAAATCCAGAACGATGACAGTTTCCTGCTGCATGAGGAGACTCCCTTCTCTATTTATAGTCCTATTGGGTTATTATAGCACGTTTTGGCGGGTTTGAACAGATGGGGAGGGAAAATAAATTATTTTTGCGTTTGTGTGGCGTACAGCGGACGCAGGGGCGCCTTGTATATGTGCCCGGGCCGTGTGCGGCTGCGTTAGGTTCGCGGGCGGATCGGGAATCCGCCCCTACGGTGGTGGCGGGAAGCTTGCGGTGGCGGGAACGGGCACAGCAGCATGAGGGCATGCCGCCCTACATCCCCGCATACATGATACACGTAGGGCGGGGTGCCCCCACCCCGCCGCAAGTTCACACCAGCTCCACCTTATACTTTGCCAGCCAATAGTTCAGCTGCAAAAACCACGCGATAGTCTGGGGCGTGGTCATCAGCTGACCGTACCACGGGATGGGGTTATCCGCGCCGGAGGCCAGCAGCGTTTCCAGTGCGTCCGCCCGAATGATGCGCAGAAGCGGCGCGGCGGGGTCGTTCAGGACGGTGCGCAGCTCCGCCGAGACAGCAGCCAGGTAGCTGGGGTTCCACGTTTTGGGGTACGGGCTTTTGCGCCGCCACAAAACCTCGTCGGGCAGCACGCCGCGCATGGCCTCGCGCAGGAGGCCCTTTTCCTGCCCGTGATAGTCCTTGAACTCCCATGGGACCGAGTAGAGATACTCCGCAATGCGGTAATCGCAGAACGGCACGCGGACCTCGAGGCCGCTGTACATGCTCATGCGGTCCTTGCGGTCCAGCAGCGTCTGCATGAACCATTTGAAATTCAGGTTCATCATCTGGCGCATCCGCTGTTCTGCGGCGGGCAGGCCGGGTCGGACGGAGGTCTGTGCCAGCGTGGCGCGATAGCGTTCATCCACGAACGCTGCCGGGTCGATGCCGCCCAGCACACCGGGCTTGATGAACGACGCGCGGTAGGCCGTGGACTGCGCCCATGGGAAGCCGTACCGCTCGCGCACCGTGGGGTCGCGGTACCACGGGTAGCCGCCGAAAATTTCGTCCGCGCACTCCCCCGACAGCGCCACCGTGGCATGGGGCTTGATATGCCGGCAGAACACGAGCAGCGACGCATCCACGTCCGCCATGCCGGGCAGGTCGCGGGCGTCCACTGCGGCGTACAGCGCGGGCACAAGCTCCGGCGTGTCCAGCGTGACCCAGTGGTGCCTGGCATGGAGAAAGTCGTTCATTTTGCGGATGTAGGGTGCATCCGCGCCGGGCTGAAATTTTGTCGCGTGGAAGTACTTTTTGTTGTCCCGGTAGCCCACCGAGAACGTTTGCAGCTGGTTGCCCTGCGCCGTAAAATGCGCATCGGCAATGGCCGAGATCAGGCTAGAATCCAACCCGCCGGACAAAAACGTTGCCACGGGCACGTCGGACACGAGCTGCCGCTCGATAGCATCGGTGACGAGGTCGCGCACCCTGCGGGCCGTGGCGGCGAAGTCGTCGGGGTGGTCGTGGTCCTCGAGCCGCCAGTAGGTGTGCAGGGTCAGGCGGGCGGTTTGGGTCTCATAGACAGCGTACTGGCCGGGCAGCAGCTCCCGCACATTTTGAAATACGCCGCAGCCCGGCGTGCGCCCGGGGCCAAGCAGCAGCACCTCGGCCAGGCCATTGGCATCGGCGCGGGGCGGCACAGCGGGGTGCGCCAGCAGGGTCTTCAGCTCACTGCCAAATATCAGCGAGTCCTCCGCCTGCGTGTAGAACAGCGGCTTGACGCCGCAGCGGTCCCGCGCCAAGAACAGCGTACCTGCGTTTTGCTGCCAGACAGCAAACGCAAAAATGCCGTTGCACCTGGGCACGCAGTTTGCGCCCCACTCGGCAAAAGCGTGGAGCAGTACCTCGGTGTCGGAGTGCCCGTTGAAGCTGTGCCCGCGGGCGGCCAGTGCGGCGCGCAGCTCGGGCGTGTTGTAGAGCTCGCCGTTATAAACCAGCACGTAGGTTTCACCCTGCCAGTCCAGCTGCATAGGCTGCAGGCCGTTTTCGAGATCCACAACCGCCAGCCGCGCGTGGATAAGCGCCGCCGCGCCGCAGATGTACATACCGCGCTGGTCCGGCCCGCGCCGCGCCAGCGTTTGCTGCATGGCGCAGTAGGCCGCGTACCGCCGCTGGATGGTCCGGGGGTCGCGCCCGACCTGCCCCGCAATTCCGCACATAAAAACGCCCCCTTTGCATGATTCACAAATGAATATGCAGGTGGGGGCGGGTGTATGATTTTTTTGGTTTCGGGAAAGGGCTTTGGCCGTTTGCGGTCTGTCTCTTACTTTCCCGCAATCGCGTCTGCAATGTGACCGGCGACGGCATCCTTGCTCTGGAGGGGCAGCTCGGTGACGCCTTGGGCGGTGATGATGGTCACAACGTTCGTGTCGACGCCGAAGCCTGCGCCGGGCACCTTCAGGTTGTTGGCCACGATCATGTCCATGTTCTTCTTGTGCAGCTTGGCCGTGCTGTTTTCAATCAAGTCGCGGGTCTCCATCGAGAAGCCGCAGACAAACAGCTTTTCCGGCTTATGCGCACCAACCCAGGCTAAAATATCGTCGGTGCGTTCCAGGGCAATACTCATCTCGCCGTCGTGCTTTTTGACCTTGTCCGCGGCGACAGTGGCCGGGCGGTAGTCGGCCACGGCGGCGGCCATGACGAGGGCGTCAGCGTCCATGGCGTTTGCCTTGACGGCCTCAAACAGGTCGGCGGCGGTGGTGAACGGAACGGTCTTTACAAACGGCACGGGCGGCAGCGTGCAGCCGGTGGACGCCAGCAGCGTGACGTCTGCGCCGCGCAGCATACAGGCGCGGGCCACAGCGTAGCCCATCTTGCCGGTGGAGTGGTTCGTCAGGAAGCGCACGGGGTCCATCGGCTCCTGCGTGGCACCGGCGGAGACGACGACCTTTTTGCCTTTAAGGTCTTTCGCGCAGGCCAGCTCCCGCAGGACGTAGTCAACCAGCACACCCTCATCGGGCAGGCGCCCCGAGCCGACGTCGCCGCAGGCCAGCATACCGGAGCCGGACGGGATGACCGTGAAGCCGTAGTGCTCCAGCGTTTTGAGGTTATCCTGGGTGATGGGGTTTTCGAGCATGTGGGTGTTCATGGCGGGCGCGACGAGCTTGGGGCAGGTCGCAGCCAGCGTGACGGTGGTCAGCATGTCGTCGGCCTGACCGTGGGCCAGCTTGGCGATAACGTTGGCCGTGGCCGGGGCAATGAGCATCAAATCTGCCGCGTTGGCAAGGCTGATATGGGCCACGTCGTACTGGAAGTTGCGGTCAAACGTATCGACCTGGCAGCGGCGGCGGGTCAGCGTCTCAAACACCAGCGGCGAGATAAACTCGGTGGCGTTTTTCGTCATAAGAACGTGTACATCCGCGCCCAGCTTGACGAGTGCATGCGCCACGTTGGGCATTTTGTAGGCGGCAATGCCCCCGGTGATGCCGAGGACAACGGTTTTGTTGGAAAGCAGCATAAAAAATCAACACCTTATTAGTAGAGTGGAGTTTTCGCCTTTGGCGAAAACAAAATTACGCTGTAGTCATTATAGCAGATTGACGCTTTCTATGCAAATGCGTATAATATTTTTGAGCGGCGCAAAGCGCCGCGATCCACCTTATTTTTTAACTATTATCTCTTATCTTTTATCTATAAAAAGGACTTCACTATGGTTTTAGCAGTTGACATCGGCAACTCCAACATCTGCATTGGCGGGCTGGACGGGGCGGACCACCGCACCATTGCGTTCACGACCCGCATGGTCACCCGACCCCGCTGCACCGAGGACGAGTACGCCGCCGAGATGAAATTTCTGCTGCGGCGCCTGCCTGTGGACCCCACCGCCTGTGAGGGCGTTATTGTGTGCAGCGTCGTGCCGCGGCTGACCGGCGTGCTGGCCGCCGCCTGCAAGCGGCTGACCGGGCGCGAGGCGCTGGTCGTGAATTACACGCTGGACACCGGGCTGACCTTCGCCGTGGACGAGCCCGCCAAGGTGGGCCGGGATCGCATCGCTGATGCCGCTGCGGCAGCGGAACACTATCCCCTGCCCTGCATGACCGTGGATCTGGGCACAGCGACGACATACAACGTTATATCGGACAAAAAGGTGTTTCTGGGCGGGTTCATCGTGCCCGGCGTGCAGACGAGCCTGCGGGCCATCAGCGCAGGCACGGCGCAGCTGCCGCCCATCGCGCCCGAGCCGCCGGAGCATCTGATTGGCGCGAACACCGTCGCCGCGCTGAACAACGGGGCCATGTTCGGCACCGCCGCCATGCTGGACGGGTTAGCGGACCGCGTTGAGGCCGAGCTGGGCCAGCCGCTGACCGTGGTCGCCACCGGCGGGTTAGCGCCGTACATTATGCCCTGCTGCAAGCGGAAGATCATCTATGACGCTGATTTGCTGTTCAAGGGGCTGGCACTGATCTGGGAGCGGGACGGGAAATAAGGCTGCGGTTCAGGGGAGGGATTTATTTCTCCCGCAAGGTCTGCGGTTGCGGAGGGTGCCCGGGCGGATATGGAATCCGCCCCTACGGGCTGTGGGATGCCTTTATGCATCCCATGGGCGCTTACTGCGACGGAAACGGCCACGGGTCGTCGGGGACGCCGACCTCTGCGGAGTTGCTGCCTGCCTATCCACTGGTTTGTAGGGGCCGCACATGTGCGGCCCGCGGCTGTACGGAGGCGCTCGTTTGCGGGCAGCCGCCGGGCCGGGCATGCCCGGCCCCTACCGCACGATGATATTAAAAAAGCACAAAAAGCCGCAGCTATGCGTTTTCTGCACAGTTGCGGCTTTATTTACACTCTTTTATGCGCTCACATATCCGGCGTCACGGGCACGGCACCGTAGTTGCGGATGTTCAGGACGTGGCAGCTGCCTTCGCCGAAGCAGCCGTCGATGGCGGCCTTGTAGGCGTCCAGCAGGTCAACGGGCACAAACGCCTGAATGGTGCCGGCAAAGCCGCCGCCCTGCAGACGCCACGCGCCGCGGCCATTCAGTACGCGCTGGCTCAGGGCCAGGGCCACAGGCACGCCCTGCTCCTTCGGGTTCTTGATGCTGTAGGCGTTCTGGTTGAACTCAAAGCTGGAGTGACCGCCCTCGATAATCAGGCGCAGGAACGTTTCAAAATCGTCCTCGCGCACGGCGTCGCAGAGCTGGGCGGCGCGGCGGCAGTCATTGTAGAAGTGCATCGCACGCACGACGGCGCGGTCCCCCACGGCCTTGCGCAGCTTGGGCAGAGCCTTGTAGAACTCGTCCTCATCGACCTCGCGCAGGACCTTTTTGCCGAACTGCTCGGCCACGCTCTCCATCTCACGGCGGATGGCGGCATAGTCGTCGGTCAGGTCGGCGTGGCTGCCCTTCGTATCGCTGATGCACATGACAAAGCCGTGCTTCGCCAGGTCAATGGCCGTCTGGCCGACCACCGGGTGGGCCGGGTCCTTGAAGTCGATGGTGATAACGCCGCCGACGGCGCAGGCGGTCTGGTCCATCAGACCGCAGGGCTTGCCAAAGAACACATTTTCGGCAAACTGGCCGATCTGGGCGATCTTGACCTGGTTGAACTTCTCCATGTCATTGTTGTTGTACTCGCCGCGCAGGATGGCACCGATGCAGACCTCAAAGGCTGCGGAGCTGGACAGACCGGAGCCGCGCAGCACGTTGCTGGTGGTGTAGCAGTCAAAGCCGCCCACCTTGCCGCCCGCATCCACGATGCCCTTGGCGACGCCGCGGATCAGGGACGCAGAGTGCTCGGCCTCGCGCGGCTGCGGGACGAGGTTGGTGACATCGACGTCGTCAATTTTGTCAAAGCCCAGGGACTTGACGCGGATGACATTTTCCTCATTCGGGGAGACGACGGCCACCATATCCAGGTTGACAGAGCCTGCCAGCACCACGCCGTTGTTGTGGTCGGTGTGGTTGCCGCCAATCTCGGTGCGGCCCGGGGCGGAATAGAGGCGCACCGTGCGGTTGGTGCCGTATTTCTTTTCAAATTCGTCGATCAGGTCGGTATAGCGCTTGCGCTGCTCCTGCACGGCGTCTGCACCGTACAGCTTGGCAAAGGCGGCGTCGTATTCGCCCTGTGCGATCTGCTGTTTGAGTTCAATGGTATTTGCCATGATTCCACTCACCTTTCCTGTCGGACGGCTCTTTTCGTAGATATGCACAAATTGAACCTTATGTTTTTAGGCAGACAGCCAAAGGAGCGGCTCTCTGCGGGTTTCTTGTTTTCAGTATAGCAAATCCTGCAAAAAAAGCAAACATTTTTTTCGCCTCTTTTATGGACTTTTGATGAATAGCTTGGTATAATGAAATTATCACACGAGCGAGGTGCCGCCATGACCATCAATGAGATGAAGCAATCCTACAAGCAGAGCTACACCGACAACGTCGAGCTCTCGATTTTTAACTGCGGGCATGAATACTGCCAGCCGGGCCATACCTGGGGTCCCGGCGTGCGCGACCACTACCTGATCCATCTGGTGGTGGCGGGCAAGGGTGTGTATCAGGTCAACGGGGCCTCGCACACGCTGCAGGAGGGCGATCTGTTCCTGGCCAAGCCGAACCAGCTCATCACCTACGCCGCCGACGAGACCGACCCGTGGGAGTACTACTGGGTCGGCTTCAACGGCGCGTGTGCCAACAAGCTGGTGCAGCAGACGCCGTTCTCCGACGCGCACCCCGTACACCACTGCAAGGACCCGCAGACCGTGCGGGAGGCGCTGTACAACATCTACCTGTCCCGCGGGCCGGAGCCGCAGTGCGAGGCCCTGATGACGGGCTATCTGTATATCTTTATGGCGCACCTGATGAAGGAGGCCCGCGAGGCGATGCCCAACGTGGGCTCGTCCAGCAGCCAGTACGTGCTGGCCGCCATCAAGTATATCCAGTTCAACTACTCGCATGATATTTCGGTGGACGATATTGCCAAGGCCGTCGGCGTCAGCCGCAGCCACCTGTACCGCGTGTTCATGTCGAACGTCGGGCAGAGCCCCATTGACTACCTGACAAGCTACCGCATCAGCGAGGCGTGCAGCCTGCTGAAGAATTCCAGCCTGTCGATTGCGGAAATTGCCGTATCTGTGGGCTTTTTTGACCAGTTTTATTTTTCCCGCGTGTTCAAAAAGGTCAAGAGCGTGCCGCCGAGCAAGTACCTGGCCACGCTGGAGAAGGAAGGCCCTGCCGCACCGCAGGCCATCAACCCGTAACATTTCCCGCACTATTTATAAGGAGCAGACATGCCTTTTACGAAAAATCAGATCATTACTCTGGAGATCGAAGCGCTCTCCAATGACGGAAACGGCGTGGCCCACAAGGACGGTCAGGCCGTTTTTGTGCCGCTGACCGCCCCCGGCGATGTGGCCGAGGTGCGCATTGTCAAGCCGATGAAAACCTATGCCTTTGGCCGCGTGGAGAAGCTGCTGACCGCCGGGCCGGGCCGCGTCAGGCAGGACTGCCCGGTGGCCGGCCCCTGCGGCGGCTGCGGGCTGCGGCATATCAGCTATGAGGCCGAGTGCGCCGCCAAGACCCAGTTTGTACGGGACGCCTTTGCGCGGCTGGGCAAGCTGGACGTACCGGTGCCGGACGTGCTGGGCGCACCCGACACGGACCGCTACCGCAACAAGGTCCAGCTGCCCGTGGGCACCGACGAGAACGGGCATATTGTGACCGGCTTTTTTGCCGGGCGCAGCCACCGCATTGTGGCCTGCACCGACTGCAAGCTGCAGCCCGCGTGGATGAACGAGCTGGCCGCCCGCGCCTGTGCGCTGCTGGAGGAGAACGGCATCACCGCCTACAACGAGGAGACCCACACGGGCCGCGTGCGCCATTTGTACATGCGTCAGGGCTGGCACAGCGGGCAGCGGCTTTTGTGCTTTGTGGTAAACGGCAACGGTCTGCCGAACGAGGCGGAAATTTGCGCCACACTGCAAAAAGAGTTTGCCTTAACGACAATTTTGGTCAACCGCAACAGTGAGCAGACGAACGTGATTTTGGGCCGCAGGACCCGCACCGTGCTGGGTTCCGGCGTCATTGAGGACACGCTGGCCGGTGTGCCGCTGCGGATGGGTGTGCATGAATTTTACCAGGTCAACACCCCTGCCGCCGAGGTGCTCTACGCCAAGGCGCGGGAGTACGCCGGGCTGAAGCCGGACGATTTTTTGCTGGACCTGTACTGCGGCATGGGCACGATCGGGCTTTCGATGCTGGCGGACTGCAAACGCTTAGTCGGCGTTGAGGTCGTGCCGCAGGCTGTCGAGGGCGCGAAGGAGACCGCCGCGCGGCTGGGACTGGACGCGGACAGAGCGGACTTCCGCTGTCAGGATGCCGGTGCAGCCGCCGCCCAGCTCGCCGCCGAGGGTGCGCGACCCGACGTGATCGTCGTAGACCCGCCCCGCAAGGGCTGCGACGAGGCGACCCTGACCGCCATTGCCGAGATGGCCCCGCGGACCGTGGTCATGGTCAGCTGCAACGCCGCAACAGCGGCAAGGGATGCCAAGTGGCTGACCGAGCACGGGTATAAAGCCGTGGAGGTCCAGCCGGTGGATCTGTTCCCGAGGACGAAACACGTGGAGGTAATAGTTTGGTTGTCACGCGCAAAGTGATGTTATAAACTCCCAGGGTATACCTTACAAATAATGGTATTGCGGAGATGATATAAATGGTATTTGAGTTAAATGAGTTTCATAGAAATGCAACAGATTCCGACTTGATTGATGACTTGCAACGAGTTGCTAAAATTTTGAATCAGGATACCGTTACCCTTGACGATTATAACCACTATGGAAAATTTCACTCTACAACGCTTACCAGAAGATTTGGTTCGTGGTTTACTTGCTTAGCCAAAGCATCCTTAAAGCCCTCTAGGTCTAAAATCGGAATTACAGACGAGGAACTATTTGAGGAAATCGAAAATGTATGGGTTCGATTAGGAAAGCAGCCAACATACTCACAAATGCGAGACATTTCCAAATATTCAGTCGGAACATACGAAAAGCGTTTTGGTGGTTGGCGTAATGCACTAGTGGCATTTGTGAATTACATAAACGAAACCGATTCTAGGGATAAGCAAACAAAACCAAATAATGTTTATTGTGTAGGAATCCACCATAAAACCTCTAGAACAGTGAATCTGCGGACACGATTTATTGTCATGCAACGAGATAAATTCAAATGCTGTGTCTGCGGTGCTTCTCCTGCAAAAGATTCTTCTGTCGAACTTCAAGTTGACCATATTATTCCTTGGGCCAAAGGCGGAGAAACTGTAATTGATAATCTACAAACACTATGTTCAAAATGCAACCTTGGCAAAAGCGATTTAATGCCAGATTGATATATTTTATAAACTATTAGCATTCTCGAAGCTTCCACAATTGTGTTTCGCCTATGTTTTTCTTGTACAACTATATTTGTTCAAACTCTATTCCCCGCTTGTTCACGATTTGCCCATATTTGTGTGCCATAATAGTACGATGAAAGCAATGCGGCTTTGCCGCAAAAAGGTGGTTTTTACATGAAAGGCTGGTTTCAGCGGTTTATGGCGGGCCGATATGGGTTCGACCAGTTCGGCGGTTTCCTGTGTATTTCGTCGCTTATCCTTATTGTCATCGGCGCGTGGGTGTCGCCGGTGCTGTACTGGCTGGGGCTGGCGGCCATCGTCTACAGCTATTTCCGCATTTTGAGCCGCAACACCCGCAAGCGGTACAGCGAAAACCTCAAATATCTCTCCTACCAGAACCGCGTTACCACGTGGTTTGGCAAGCAGCAGGTGCGGTTCAAGCAGCGCAAGGACTATCACTATTACCGCTGCCCCCAATGCGGCCAGCAGCTGCGCGTGCCCCGCGGGCGCGGCAAGATCAGCATCACCTGCCCGAAGTGCGGCCATCAGTTCATCAAAAAGAGTTGACGCGCGATGTTCGGATATGTTACGCTTTACCGTAAGGGCCTGGCAGACGCCGAGATGGACCGCTACCAGGCTTACTACTGCGGGCTGTGCCGGGCGCTGGGCCGCCGCTACGGACGCATCGGACAGCTGGCATTAAGCTATGACATGGCGTTTGTCGCCATTCTGCTGACAGCGCTGTATGACACGCCCACAGCCTTTTCCGAGGGCCGCTGCGTGCCCCACCCACTGAAAAAACGCCCCCGCGCGGACAACGAGCTGCTGGACTACGCCGCCGACATGACCGCCGCGCTGGCGTACTACAACTTTCTCGATGACTGGCAGGACGATCACCGCCGCGCCAGTCTGACGCAGGCACAAAAGCTGGAGCCAAGCCTGCCCGCCCTGCGGGAGCGCTGGCCGCGCCAGCTGCAGACCATGGCCGCGCAGCTGGACAGGCTGAACGCGCTGGAAAGCGCCGGCAGCCACGATTTGGATGCGCTGTGCAACGCCTTTGGCGCACTGCTTGGCGAGGTGTTCGCCTGCCGCGACGACATCTGGGCCCCGGCGCTGCGCGGCATGGGCAATGGGCTGGGGGCGTTCATCTACCTGATGGACGCCTACGACGATCTGGAAAAGGACAGCCGGCGCGGGCAGTTCAACGCCCTGCAGCAGCTGGCGGACGAGCTGCCGCCCGCCGCCTATGAGCAGCGCTGCCACGAGCTTTTGACCCAGCAGATGGGCCGCTGCGCACAGCAGTTTGAGATGCTGCCGATTTTAAAGGACACCCCGGAGGGGAAGCTATTGTACAACACGATCTATTCCGGCGTGTGGAGTAAATACGCGCTGGTACGCAAGCACAGGGAGGCAAAGCGCCATGACTGATCCATACAGTGTATTGGGCATCACCCCCAGTGCCGACGACGAAACGATTAAAAAAGCCTACCGCAAAAAATGCAAGGAGTACCACCCCGACCTGCACCCCGATGACCCGTCGGCGGAGGAGCACTTTAAAGAGGTACAGGCCGCTTACAGCGAGATCATGCGCATCAAGCAGGGCGGCGGGGCGTCTTACAGTGCTGGCGGGCAGCGCTATGGCAGCAGCCAGAGCGGCTACAGCCAGCAGTATCAGGACCCGTTCAGCGGGGCTGGGTTTGGCTTTGGACCGTTCGGGTTTGGGTATTACAGCACAAGCGGCTCGTCCGGGCGGCAGAGCTACGGCAGCGCTGCCGGTGACCCAGAGCTGCGTGCCGCGGCAAACTACATCCGCAGCGGCTTCTATGAGGAGGCCATGAACACGCTGAACGGCATCCCCGCTGCCAACCGCACGGCCCAGTGGCACTACTACGCCGCGCTGGCCAATCAGGGGCTTGGCAACAACATCCGCGCGCAGGAGGAGGCCCGGACGGCGGTCTCGATGGAGCCAAACAACTACGCTTATCAAAACCTACTGGATCAGCTGCAAAGCCCGGGCCGCAGCTACACAAGCTACCAGCAGCCCTACGCCCAGCCCAGCGGCAGCCCGGGGTCTTTCTGTCTGTCGTTCTGGATGTATTTATTGGTGTGCAATATTTTGAGCTGGTGCTGCTGCGGCGGCAGAGGCGGATTCTTTATCTGCTGATTTACACGTAGGGGCCGGGCATGCCCGGCCCGCGGCTTTCCCGCAGATGCGCGGTTATCTTCAGGCTGCGGGCCGCACATGTGCGGCCCCTACAAAGCAATATAGGAAAAGCGCTGTGACTGTTTGAAAAGGTCACAGCGCTTTTGTTGTTGTTTCGTAGGGGAGGGATTTGTCTCTCCCGGGGCGTTGGCGGCGGTGGAAAGGTACACGGGAGACATGAATGTCTCCCCCTACAAGCCATTCGGTTACAGCATCCTGTCCAAAAGCGGCATTAAAATTTCTATGTTTTGACAAAACTGCGGGTAGAAGTCGTCGCCGAGCTCGTAGTCGTAGTAGAGAGCACGCTCCATACGCCTGACAGCGGCGGAGAAGCGGGGGTTATCCGCGCCGCCCGCGGCCTGTAACCGGTGGGAAAGCTGCGTGCAGACGATGGCCCAGCGGACATCCACCCCCGCGCGGTCCAGCACGGCGGAATCCTGCAGATAGTCCTGCAGCGTCCGTGCCTCCCCTGCCCGTGCACCGCAAAGCGGCGTCTGGACGTAATATTCTGTCTGCGCTGTCACCGTGTCGATGCTCTGCCCCAGCGGGTAGAGCGCACAGGCCAGCGGGCGCGCGGCATGGATGGTGCAGGCGCTGCCCTCAAAAAAGCGGCAGTTGCCGGTTTTGGGGTCCGGCGTCAGGCGCAGGGCGGGCAGGCAGCTTTCAGGCGCAAGGTAGCTTTTGCAGAACGCCGCCGCCACGATACGGGGCGGCAAGCTAAGCCGCCTTGCAATGCGGTAGAGGTCATACCCCGACAGCACCAGATCGCGCCTCTGGCGGCAGCAGTCGCCGCAGCCCGCACAGGCAAAGTCAAAGCGGTCCCCTGCCGCCAGCCGCGGGCAGTCGTCCCAGTGTTCGCCGCAGCGGCCCGGCTCAACGGCTGGCATCACAGCTGCACCTCACCGGCGTAGGGCTGGCCGTGGGCGTAGGCGTCCAACGCCTCAAACGGGCTCTGCACCATGCTGGCGACATTGACGTCGGTGTAAAACGCCGTGTGCGGGCTGACGATGACATTGGGATAGCTGCGCAGCAGGTTCAGTTCGCGGTTCGGGATGGCCTGCCCCATGCGGTTGTAATAGTAAATACCGGTCTCATCCTCAATGACGTCGAGGCCCGCGCCGCCGATCTTACCGCTTTCCAGCCCGGCGATCAGCGCGTCGGGGTCAATGAGCGTGCCCCGCGCCGTGTTGACGAGCAGCACGCCGTCCTTCATTTTTGCAAGGGCGCCGGCGTTGATGAGGTGGTGGTTCTCCGCCGTGGCGTTCGTGTGCAGCGTGATAATGTCACTTTGCGCGTAAAGCTCGTCCAGCGTGACGTAGTCGGCGTACTGCCTGACCGCGTCGTTCGGGTAGAGGTCGTAGGCCAAAATCTTGCAGCCGAAGCCGCTCAGGTGGCGGATGACCGTCTGGCCGATCTTGCCCGTACCGATGACGCCCACCGTGCAGCCGGAAATATCGCGGCCCATCTTGCCGGGCAGCGAGTAGTCCTGCACATTGGCGCGCAGCATGATTTCGTTCATGCGGCGGGTACACATCAGCATGAGCATGATCGTATAGTTGGCCACGCCGTCCGGCGGGTAGTGGCTGTGGCTGATGCGCAGACCCAGCTTTTTGGCGGTGTCCAGCGGGATATGATCATAGCCGATGCTGCGGCAAGGCAGATATTTGACGCCCATTTCAGCCCATGTCTGCAAATATTCAGGGCGTATCTCGCAGGGGTTCGTGCTGACGGCGTCGCAGCCCTCGGCCAGATGCAGGTTATCCGGGCGCGGCACGTCGGGCGTGCCGGTGTAGTCGATGCCGTAGCGGGCTTTGTAGGGCTCGCAGTATTGCTGCTCATCAAAGGGGCGCAGCGCGTAAAACATGATTTTCATGCTTTGTCATCTCCTGTTACAGGTGAAAATCAAAGGTTTCGGCCAGCCAGTCCGTGCAGAGGGCCACCCAGGCGCTGTTGTGCTTGTTGGGGGTGTTGACCTCCCGCGTGCAGGTGCTTGTGCCGTGGCCGTCGTGGGCGAAAAGATGCAGCTCCAGCGGGACCTTATGGGCCGTCAGCGCACCGGCAAGCATCAAAGAGTTCTGTACGGGAACGGACGGGTCCTCCACCGTATGCCAGACGAAGAAGGGCGGCAGACCGTCGCGGACCTGGTTTTCCAGGCTCATTGTGGCGCGCAGGTCGGCGTCATCGCCGCAGAGGTTGACAATGGAGCCGTCGTGGCGGTATTCCCCCGCCGTGATGACCGGATAACCCAGCACAACGGCATCGGGGCGGGCCTCGGTGCCGTGGATGCCAAGGGCGGTCTGCACAGGCTCGGCGTCCCACAGGATGGCCGTGGACGCCGCCAGATGGCCGCCCGCCGAGAAGCCGCAGATGGCGATTTTCGCCGGGTCGGTGCCGAACTGCTCTGCATTGCGGCGGATATGCAGGATCGCCCCGGCAGCATCGATCAGCGGCTGCCAACGCAGCGCGGGCACGGTCTCGTCACTTCTGCAGGTGTAATAGAGGGTAAAGACGTTGTAGCCAGCCTGCAGAAACTGCATGGCAACGGGGTCGGCCTCGCGCCTGCTGCACCAGGCGTAGCCGCCGCCCGGCAGGATGAGAATGGCCGGACGGGTGTTGAAGGCAGGCATCTCGACGGTCCTATCGCGCAGATACCCGATGAGCTGTGCGCCGCCGGGGAGAGTGTGGGTGTATATTTGCATGATGGATTCTTCTTTCTATGGTATTTCTATGGTAAGGGATCGTTTTTTCTCGGCAGGGCGTAGGGGCCGCCTATATGCGGCCCGCAGCTGTACGCAGGCAGACATTCACGGGCATGCCCGGCCCCTGCCGCGCTGTTTAACAGAATACCTTATACATTGTTAGCATACCGCAAATTCCCACGTTTGAAAAGCCCTGAATTTAAATTTTTTGTTAAAATGCTGTGCAAGGGTTGCACTTTATTAAAAAGAGTGCTAAACTAGCTTTAGCAGTTGAAATAAACGAGTGCTAATTTCATTTGTATAAAGTGAGGTTTTCTACCATGGCTATGCATCAGTTTAAGGCCGAGAGCAAAAAGCTGCTTGACCTGATGATCAATTCTATCTATACAAACCGCGAGATCTTCCTGCGTGAGCTGATCTCCAACGCATCGGACGCCTGCGACAAACGCTACTTCAAGAGCCTGACCGACACGTCCATCGGCATCACGAAGGACGACCTGAAAATCCACATCCAGCCCGACAAGGACAGCCGCACGCTGACTATCACCGATAACGGCATCGGCATGACGAAGGAGGAGCTGGAGAAGAACCTCGGCACGATTGCCAGGTCCGGCTCCCTTGACTTCAAGACCGAGAACCAGAGCGATAACATCGACATCATCGGTCAGTTCGGCGTCGGCTTCTATTCCGCGTTCATGGTGGCCAAAAAGGTCACCGTCATCTCCCGCGCACAGGGCGCTGACACGGCCTGGAAGTGGGAGTCCACCGGCGTCGAGGGCTACACCCTGACCGAGGCTGACAAGGAGGACGTCGGCACCGAGATCATTCTGGTGCTGAAGGACGACACCGATACCGACAAGTACAGCGAGTACCTCGAGGATTACGAGCTTGCAAACCTCGTTAAGAAGTACAGCGACTACATCCGCTTTCCCATCACGATGTACCGCGAGAAATCCCGCCAGAAGCCGAAGCCGGAGGACGCGGGCGACGACTACAAGCCCGAGTACGAGACCTACACCGAGCTGGAAACGCTGAACAGCATGGTGCCCATCTGGAAGCGCCCGAAGAACGAGGTCAAGGACGAGGACTACAACGAGTTCTACAAGAACAAGTTCATGGACTACACCGACCCGCTGCGCGTCATCACCAGCCGCACCGAGGGTACGGCGACCTACACCGCGCTGCTGTTCATCCCCGGCTCGACCCCGTACGACTACTACACCAAGGAGTACGAGAAGGGTCTGGCGCTGTATGCCTCCGGCGTTATGATCATGGAGAAGTGTGCCGACCTGCTGCCGGATTATTTCAGCTTTGTCAAGGGCGTTGTGGACAGCGAGGATCTGAGTCTGAACATCAGCCGTGAGACGCTGCAGAAGGACAACCAGCTCAAGCTGATGCGCAATTCTCTGGAAAAGAAGATCAAGAACGAGCTGCACGCGATGCTCGTCAATGACCGCGAGAAGTATGAGACCTTCTGGAAGAACTTTGGCCGCCAGATCAAGTTCGGCATCTACGGCGACTACGGCATGCACAAGGATCTGCTGGGCGACCTGCTGATGTTCTACTCCGCCAAGGAGAAAAAGCTCGTCACGCTGGACGAGTACGTCGAGAAGATGCCCGAGGAGCAGAAGTGCATCTACTTTGCCGCCGGTGACGACACGGACCGTCTGGGCAAGCTGCCCAACGCCCAGCTGGTGTTGAGCAAGGGCTACGACCTGCTGCTCTGCACCGAGGATGTTGACGAGTTCTGCCTGCAGATGATGCGCGACTACAAGGAGAAGGAGTTTAAGAACATCAACTCCGGTGACCTGGGTCTGGAGACCGAGGACGAGAAGAAGGCCGCCGAGGCTGCCGAGACCGAGAACAAGGACCTGTTTGAGGAAATCAAGAAGGACCTGAACGGCAAGGTCAAGGAGGTCAAGGTCAATCCGACCCTGCAGGAACACCCCGTCACCCTGTCTGCCGAGGGCGGTATCTCGATGGAGATGGAGAAGGTACTGCGCCGCATGCCCAACGCAGAGGGCGTCGAGAGCACGAAGGTGCTGGAGCTGAACCCGAACCACACGGTCTTTGCCGCCCTGAAGGCTGCCCACGCCGCGGGCGACACCGACAAGGTCGCCAAGTACGCTGAGCTGCTCTATGACCAGGCCCTGCTGATCGCCGGTCTGCCCATTGAGGACCCCGTTGCCTATGCACAGCTGGTGTGTGGGCTGATGCAGTAAAATCAGAATAACAGCCGCCCGCCCAGGTACGATGCCTGAGCGGGCGGCTGTTTTTTGATGGGGTTGCAGGGGCGGGCATGCCCGGCCCCTACCGCTCTATATGATATAAAAATGCGCCCCTGCGGAATCTGTTTCCCGCAGGGGCGCAATTTTCGTTTTTTACACAAACGGATTGTAAAACCGTCCAAACCTGATCGTCACGGTCAGGCTGATGAGCAGCAGCACGACGCCGACTGCCAGCGCGATAAAATCGCGGCGGGCAAAAGGGCGGCGGGTGTACCAGGTGCGCTTGTCATGCTTGCCGAAGCCGCGCAGCTCCATGGCGTTGGAGATCGTGTCGATGCGGTTCAAGCTCGTCAGAATCAGCGGCAGCAGGATGCTGACCGAATTCTTCAGGCGCTTGAAGAACGGCTCGCTGCGGCCCAGCTCGACGCCGCGGGCCTGCTGTGCCTGGCTGATGCTGTGGTAATCGCGTTGAATATCCGGAATGTACCGCAGCGCAATGGCGACGGAATAGCCGACCTTGTATGAGATGCCGATGCTGTTGAGGCTGGCGGCGAACTCACTGGGGTTTGTGGCCGAGATGAACAGAATGGCCACCGGCAGCGCGACAAAATATTTCAGCGAGATGTTGAACATATAAAACAGCTGCTCGGCGGTCAGGTCGTACCGCCAGAACAGGTGGCAAAGCACCGTGCGGGTGCCGTAGAGCGTCGTGCCCTGGTTCGGGTCGAACAGGAAGATGAACAGGTCGTTCAGCACGAGGAACACCAGCATAAAGACCAGCATGAAACGAACCTCGCGCAGCTTGATGTGGCTGAGCCTGAACACCGCAAGGCTGACGGCCATCAGCCCCAGCAGCACCCAGGTGTTGTAGGTGATCATGCTGGCGAAGGTAAACAGCAGAAAGAACGCCAGCTTTGTCGTGCCGGTCAGGTCGTGTACCACGCTTTTGCGCGGTATATAGTTCAAAACGGTATTAGCAGCCATCGGCGCGCACCTCCCTGTCTGCCGCGATAAAGCGCTCCACAAATTTCTCGGCGGGCGTGATGCCGCAGCGGTTGGCCAGCGTGTAAAGGCTCGTCTCCTTCAAGGCCGCCTGCTCGATCAGCGCCGGGTCACAGAGGATGGCCGCCGCGCTGCGGTCCGCAATGAGCCGCCCGTCGCAAAAGGCCAGCGCCCGCGGCGTATATTCCAGCATCAGGTGCATGTCGTGGGTGATCATGACCACGGTCACACCCTTGGCGTTCAGCCCGCGCAGGAACTCCATAATGTCGGTGTAATGTCGGAAATCCTGGCCCGCCGTCGGCTCATCCAGAATGATAAGCTCGGGGTCCTGCACCAGCACGCTGGCGATGGTCACGCGCTTTTTCTGGCCGAAGCTCAGCGCCGAGATGGGCCAGTTGCGGAACGGGTACAAGCCGCAGACCTTCAGCGTGTCCTCGACCCTGGCGCGAATCTCAGCATCGGTCAGGCCGCTGCCCTGCAGGCCCAGCGCGACCTCGTCAAAGATCATCGTCTTGGAGATCATCTGGTTCGGGTTCTGCATGACATAGCCGATATGCCTGGCGCGGCGGCGGATGTTTTCGTCTTTCAGGTCTTTTCCGTCAAAGAAAATTTCACCGCTGTCGGGCGTTTCAAAGCCGCAGATCAGCTTGGAGAGCGTTGACTTGCCCGCGCCGTTGCGGCCCACAATGCTGACCATCTCCCCTTTTCCAATCGTGAAGCTCACATCAGACAGGGTGTGCTGGTCCTTGCTGTAGCCGAAGGACAGACTCTTGACCTCCAGCAGCGGGGTCGGGGCAGGCTTGGCCGCGGGCAGCGGCTCGGCGCGGAACCAGGCGCGCAGCTTCTCGGTATCGGCGTCATCCAGCACGACGGAGTCAACGTGGGCGGGGTGCTTGGCGGGCGTGATGTCAATGCCCGCATACCGCATAGCCGTGACGTAAAGCGGCTCACGGATGCCGTTTTCTGCCAGCAGTGCGCCGGACAGCAGCTCGTCGGGGCGCAGGTCGGCCAGGATGCGGCCCTCGTTAACCAGCACAATTCGATCCACGCTGCGCCAGAGCACGTCCTCAAGGCGGTGCTCAATGATGAGGACCGTCGTGTCGGTCTTTTGCTGGATCGTGTCGATCAGCTCAATGGCCTGCTTGCCCGTGGCCGGGTCCAGGTTTGCCAGCGGCTCATCGAACAGTAAAATCTTCACCTCGTCGACCATGACGCCCGCGAGGCTGACACGCTGCTTCTGGCCGCCGGAAAGCTCGTGCGGAGCGTAGTCGAGGTGGTTCTCGATGCCGACCAGCTCGGCGGCGCGGCGGGTGATCTCGTGCATTTCGTCCTGCGGGGTGCAGCTGTTTTCCAGTGCAAAGGCGATGTCCTCCCCCACCGTCAGGCCGATGAACTGGCCGTCCGGGTCCTGCAGCACCGTGCCGACGTGGCCCGCCAGCTCAAAAATACTGCTGTGGGGCGCGTCCACGCCGTCCACAGTCAGCGTGCCCGTGCACTCGCCGGGGTAGGAGAACGGGTTCAGGCCGTTGATGCAGGCCGCCAGCGTGGACTTGCCGCTGCCGGACGGCCCGGCGATCAGCACGCGCTCCCCGGGGTAGATGTCCAGATTGATGTCATGCAGCGTGGGCTGCTTCTGGGCGCGATACTGGAAAGAAAAATCTTTAAAGGATATGATCGGGGTTCTCGTTTCAGCCATACGGCACCTCGCAGGGGAAATTGTGGTGGAACAGCAAAATGCCTTCCCGCGTTTGTGGGAAGGCATACGGGTTTAACAGCGGATCACTCTTTGTCCAGAGAACCCTTCTTGGCGATGGTCTTGGTGTAGGCCAGAATCAGCAGGCCACCGACGACAACAGCCGTGATGATGTTGGACACAGCGGCAAACGCGCCCTGTGCAAAGACCTTTTTGGCGGGCTCGGCGTAGATCAGGATGTCCAGCACAGGCGCAACGACGATCCAGGCAATGGCATGGGCCACGACATTGGCGATGGCGAAGGTGGCGACCTTACGCTTGTTGAAGTCGCCCTCCTGCACATTCAGCTTCTTGGCAAACAGGCCGACGACCACGCCGGTGAAGGCGGAGGCGATGACCCAGCTCCACCACGGGATGCCGCCCCAGGACAGGTCGATGAGGGCATGGCCGATGAAGCCGATCAGGGCGCCGGCCACAGGGCCGTACATGGCGGCCAGCAGACCGAGCACCGCGTACTGCAGGCTGATGTTGGTGTTGGGCACCGGGCTGGGGATAGCGACAAAGCGCCCCAGAACAAAGAACAGGGCTGCGCCGATGCCGACGGCAACGAAGGTTTTACTGTTCGAGTTTTTCATGATTCCGCACTCCTTTTAATACTATACCGCAAATCGTTCTTCCGCTTTCGCAAAAGAACAGTTTAAGTATACTGTTATAAAAGTGCCGCTGTCAATGGGCAAAAGTCGAGGTATGCACTATTTTGGTGAGATTTCGGCACAAAAAAACCACCCCGAAGGGTGGTCAAAAATGGAGCGGCCGACGAGGCTCGAACTCGCTACCTCCACCTTGGCAAGGTGGCG
>ERZ838483.1181-NODE-1181-length-25273-cov-3.411135_pt1 | contig 25273 bp, 24 predicted proteins | sample MGYA00519939_ERZ838483 | MGnify/ENA primary metagenome ERZ838483 (study PRJEB31850, sample SAMEA3708836) | human gut metagenome | biome: human gut; feature: human-associated habitat; material: faeces | place: China | collected 2014 ... | reverse complement strand
CGGAATAGCGTCCAGGTAAGGAAGGAGGGCACGGCCCGCCCCGGTATGATTCGAGTTGCCTAGACAAGAAGCATATTGGAGGTAGACCATGCCCGATCCCATTGTATCTTTGAACGAGGAGTCCCTGAGGGCCGACCTCGGCGAGCTCGTCAGGAGGACCGTCGAGGACACGCTGAACGGGCTCCTCGAGGAGGAGGCCGGAGACCTCGTGGGCGCCGAGCGCTACGAGCGCACCGCCGACCGCGAGGCCTACCGCGCCGGGCACTACGAGCGGAAGCTCGCGACGACGTCAGGAGAGGTCACCATCCGAATGCCCAAGCTCAAGGGCATGAGATTCACGACGGCCATCATCGAGCGCTACCGGCGCCGGGAGACCTCGGTCGAGGAGGCGATGATCGAGATGTACCTCGCCGGGGTCTCCACCAGGCGCATCGAGGACGTGAGCGAGATCCTCTGGGGTTCGAGCGTCTCGGCCTCCACCGTCTCGAACCTCAACGAGAAGGCCTTCGCGTCCGTCGAGGAGTGGCGCAACCGCCCCCTCGAGCGCGCCTACCCCTACGTCTACGTCGACGGGATCTACTTGAAGAGAAGCTGGGGCGGCTCCTACGAGAATGTGGCGGTGATGGTGGCCATAGGCGTCAACGATGACGGCTACCGCGAGGTCATAGGCGCAGCCGAGGGGTTCACCGAGTCGACCGAATGCTGGCAGGAGTTCCTCTCGTGGCTCAAGTCGCGCGGGCTGCGCGGGGTACGCATGTTCACGGGGGACAAGGCGGCCGGCATGGTCGGCTCGATTGCCGAGGTGTTCCCGGAGGCCGCCTACCAGCGCTGCACGGTCCACTTCTACCGCAACGTGCTGGCCAAGGTACCCAAGTCCAAGCGGCCGAAGGTCGCGGCCATGCTCAGGGCCATCCACGCCATGGAGTCGCGCGAGGCCGCCGAGGCCAAGGCGATCGAGGTGGCCTCGGGGCTCGAGGGGTCCAGGCTGAAGGAGGCGGCCAGGGTCGTCATGGACGGCTGCGCCGAGACGCTGACGTACACCAGGTTCCCACGCGAGCACTGGCGGAGGATCAGGACCAACAACGCCATCGAGCGGCTCAACCGCGAGATCCGCAGGCGCACCCGGGTGGTGGGCACCTTCCCGGACGGAAGAAGCGCCCTCATGCTCGTGACCGCGAGGCTTAAGTACGTCGCGGAGAGCGAGTGGGGTTCCCGCCGCTACCTGGACGTGACACTGCTGGAAGAGTAGCCGCACGGGACGGGCCTAGGGGCTGTCGGAAAGTGCGCAAGAATCTTGACGGTACTAGCTGCTGGGCGGCGATTGATGCGTATGAAGCTAACTTCAGGAGAAATATGCCGTAGCCAAAAGAATGGGACATGCTCGATACGAATCGAGCAAATGAAGAGCAGTGCAGCTTCGCGGAAGGAGCCGAGCAATCGGCTCCTTCTTTTCTGTACGCGAGAGCCCACGTCATGCAGAAAACGGGGACGTGAGCCTGGTCTCCAAGACACAAACTAGCTTAGTCAAACTAATTTATCGAATTAGCGGATCCCTATAAAGCAAGGTTCAGCACTTGTTTAACTTGACCGCATGAGGGGCTTACCATTCCGGAATCTTAAACAGCCTTCCCGAATCCCCCTTGTCGTGCAAGCGGAGCGCTATCTCACCTTCGTCGAAGAATTCAGACGCAGGCAGCTCGCTGTCAATGGCCGTTACAATCTGCTGAACCCCCTTGTTCCCGCATGCGCGCATGACATCACGCAAATTCTCCTTTTTTCGATTATCCAAACCGGCGAATACATCGTCGTGGAATACGAAGTCTGGAAACCCGTTGCCATCATGCGCGACGAGGAGGGCAAGATCGAATGCAACACAAAGCAGCTTCTTGTACGTTGAGCCCTCGTCCTGATTAGTAGACAACCCTCCTTGACTGAGGACTTCTGCGCGAAACTCGGCATGCCCATCTTGGTTCGTACTGACAGAGAGCACGCCATGATGGCTGATTACCTTAAACACAATATCGTCGAATTCTCTGCGCAATCGAGAGAAAAGTCCGGCTTGCTCGACACTGGAAACTCGATCTATCTCGTCTTGAATTTGCATATCGAGAGAGGTCAACCCGTTCTTCTTCGCAGCAATCTCGCGGCGAGTCGCCTGCAGTGCTCGGATCTGCTCGCGATGCTGCTTTATGCCTTCAAGCTCAGTTTTGCGCTCTACAAGAGAATTGGTCGCTGACTTGTATTTTGTGATGGCGTCTTCGCTCTCCAATTGGCCGAGCAGCCCGCTGCGACGCCTGTCTAGCTTCTGGAGATCCCTCTCAATCTCCTTAAGCTCCACCCTCGCATCTTCGAGGTCTTCCGCAAGATAGGAACGACGCTCCTCTGTGATATCCGCATTGAATGCCAGAAGCTGATCGAAGCTGCGCTTTATCTGTCCTTCGAACAGAACTCCAGCCTCTTCGAAAAGCCTTTCCGCCTCCAACGTGCTAAAGAGCAGCTTCTCTTTTTCGAGCGATTTCTCTATCTGGGATATCGCATAACTAACCTCATAGCGCCTGTCGTTTAGCTCAATGGATCGAACATCTACTTCATCGACTAGTTCTCTTACGGCCGCTTGATCATGGGGCTCAAGCTCGAACTCATCCAGAAAAGATTGAAGCTCGTCAACTTCACGCTGCTTGATCGCGATGAGAGCATCGATCTCTCCCGAGTCGTCTGACCCGTCAGACAGCTGCCCGACAAGATGCCTTTCTTGTTCTTTAAGCCGATCAATGTCGGCTTCCAGCTCATATCGACGCTCGAAAAGCTCGGAGTCGAAGCCCATCACATGCAGAAGGAACGGCTTCCAGTCTCTGTCTTTGCTGCGGTAGGGAGGACGAAAGACCTCGGCGAAAGCATCCTGTCCCCTAAAAAGGTAGGTAAGAATCTTCCGGTAATCCCACGGTTGCAATGCCTCATAGCTCAATAGACCGTCGAGCAGCATCTTTGCACGCTCAAATGGCAGACGCCCATGCGTCCAACTGTCATCTTCCAGGTCGCGACCATCGACACCGCGATCTGCGGTAACGAAGAGCCACACCTTGCTTGGCTCGGCAACTGCACGGCGGATTGTGAGGTAACGGCCATCCTTCAGTTGGACTTCCAAATAGAAGATATATTCCTGGAAGAGGTCTTCGTGCGAAAAAAGGAAAAAATGATTGTCTCGCTTCTTGAGCAGACAAAAGTCGAGCAGTTGACAGAGAGTGCTTTTCCCCAGATTGTGGGTGTCTTTCTCACGATCCTCTTCAAGGCGTATCTCGCCAAGCACGACATTCAAACCGTCGTGAAAGCAAACGTCTTCAAATTCTTTGCGGTTGGAGTACAGCTTGATGATCATCGCGCCGCCCCCACATACTCGAATGCATCGGACTTCTTGTGATACTCGACCAAACCGAGCAGGTAGAGCAGATTCAGGGATGGCAGAAACAGGTATTTCCCGCCATCGACCTTGCTTTCCACCAGCTCCTCGAGTTTGTCGTATTCCTCAACGCCCGTCTTACTTAAACGATTAAGGAGGAGGGCGGAGACGGCAATGATCGTCTGGTCCGGATTTGAGTGTTTACTCGGCTTGATCATCGTCTTCCCTCCTTCCGAAATCGCAGCTCCAGTACATATAGAACTGAACGGCTCTCACGAGACGCACGTGCCGTCGCAGCGTTGCCTCATGGTCGGTCATGATGTCGTAAATTCTATTCCACGCCCCCATGAAGCTGCCAGTCTGCTTGATGAGGTCGGGCAGGCGGCAATTGAGCTCATCAACTGCCTCGTTGTACTTCTCGAGCAGATCGCGATTCATTGGATTTGAGAGGAAATCCTTAACCCGACTGGTGTCTTTCAAATACCTCTTTCTAAGAGGGGCGATTTCGTCATCGCTTACATTGTTTAGCTCGTTCTTTCGTTTGAGAGACGTGCGCTTTACAGGATCATCGTTTGCTGCGGGCTCCGTAGAGCCGATGGCGTCATGCATTGCCTCAATGACCTCCGCCAGTGCATCCCTCGTAATGCGCAGTGGCGCAGCAAGCAAATCGAGACCGTGCCATTCGGCCACGTCTTTGTGTTCACGGAGGAGGCGATCGATGTCATCCACCCCCATAATCTGGATGTCAGCGCTGTCGAGTCCGCATTCAGAAGAGATCTTTTTGCGAATAGCGTTATCCTCGCCACCTGTAAGCTTACGATTCGCGAACATCATATAGTGGTCGAGATCTCCAGAATCCATCAATCGGATGATGCGCGGAATCTCCTTTTCAAGCACGCCACCGGAGCCGTTGAAATCAGTATCGGAATAAGAGGCATTCGGACGAGATACATGCTTGGCTTGAATGATGGTAATGCCGCTCCATGGTGCTCGGGCACTTGGATAATCGTTCGTCGTGCCGTCGAATCGAGCGTCGCGCCCGCCATCGCGTCCTTCGGCGAAACCGTGAGTTCCCTTGCCAAGAAGAATTCGGCATAAATCAACAACGAGGTCTTCGAACCCGAACGGCGAAAGCTCTTCGTAACGATATCTTGACACGAAGGAATCCCCTTTCAGCTCGGAACAAAGCAAACATACCTTTTTATTTTAACCTCAGGCGCAATAAAACAAGTCGGCAATAAAAGCATCTGGAAAGACGCGAGCTCGTACTGCGCCGTTCGATTGTAAGATCGACTCCCGCATTTCAAGAAACCGCAATTTGCATTTCTTCGCTGAGAGCGCGTTATTCTCGAGTAATCTCGAAGTGAGAAAGCGCGAATCTTCTATAGCTGAACACCAAAATTTCCACAGCTGATCCCTGTGCAATGCGTATAAACAGACCCATCAGATCGTTTCGCTTCAATTGCATGGTCGGCGAAACGTGTTGATAGTTTCGATTCACATCAAAGGCGTCGCGCAAGCAGATAGGAACAGCAGCGTAGATCCTCACTCATTGGCAATCCGTCTCGCGACGAAATCCCTAGGATTACAAGTATCCATAATCTCATTGAGCCGAGCGGAGCTCACATGCGTATAGATTTCCGTAGTACGTAGCGAGCTGTGGCCCAACAGTGCCTGAATATAGCGAATGTCGACGCCGCTTTCCAGCAGCAGCGTGGCGAAAGTGTGACGCAGCATATGCGGCGTCACATGAGTGACAATCCCGACGTTGCCCATAAAGCGCCTCACAGCAGCTCTTGCCGACTGATCGGAGAGCCTGGCGCCAAACCTGCCGACGAAGAGTGCCGCTCCGTCGATTCTGCCTTCCTCGCGGAGCCCTCGCAAGCATCGAATATATTCGTTCAGCAACTCAACCACCTCTTCGCTGCCCAGTCTAACCACTCGTTCACGAGAGCCTTTGCCGAAAATACGCACGCTCCTTGCCACCAAATCGATATCAGTGTCATCTAGAGCACACAACTCCGAGACACGGATGCCAGTAGAGAGCAGCAGTTCCACGATTGCCCTGTCACGCAATGTGGCAAACTCACCATCGTTGCGAGCACCGTCCACGATGAGGGCGAGATCGGAATGAGGCACGGTCTTGGGTAGCATTTTCGGCTCACGAATCTTAACTTCTATGACGGAAAAGGGATCGGCAGATCGGTTGCGTGAGAAGGCATGCCGCGAAAACGCTCTCAGCGAAGCGACTTTGCGTTTGGCGCTTCTTGGCGCATAACCTGCATTTACATGCGCCAAGAAGCCGAGTACTACTTCCTCGCCGTAGGCAAGCCCCGACCTCTCAAGCCAATTGGCGAACTGCAGCAAATCGCACCTGTATGCTTTAACCGTCTTCTCCGACAGCATCCTTACATTCTCGCAATGATTCAGATAGTCCTTCACGCGCTTTTTGAACTCTTCTGCATCCATAATGAACACCTTTCTTTTTTGCGTCTATACGGCAACAAGGAAAGGTTACTTACTCATAGGTTGGCGAACTACGGCCGATTATCATTACGCTGCATATTCCACCTTACCGTAATGGTCTCCTTCGTCGACAAAGCAACCGCCCACACGCAAGTTTGTCTTCCTTTGATAATCGACAGCCGACGCCCACCGCGACACGCTACTGCGCCAATGGCCGAATCGCCATTCCGACCTCAGCACTTCCGCAGCCTTCGACCCAGGGGACATCTCTATCTACCGATAACAGCGGATTATCAGGAGGCAAGAAGCAATGCCGATTAGCGAAAAGGATTTCGTTCAACAGTTCTCGAAGCAGGTTCTAGATGGCAGAACGGCGTTGTTTCTTGGCGCTGGTGGATCAGCGGATGCGGGATATCCGACTTGGCGTGCTCTTTTTAAGCCCATGGCAGATGAGCTTGGTTTGGATCAGGACGAAATGCTGGATAATTACACCCTTGCGCAGTTTTACTCAAACCGTTATGGCGCGCTAGAGCTTCGTCGTAGAATTGAAGCGGCACTAAGCCGAGAACCCCAAGAAAGCCAGTTGATAAATCGCCTCGTCAATATTGGATTCGAAAGCATCTGGACGACAAATTTCGACAACGCCATCGAAACTGCTTTCAAAAAGAAGAACGTGCTCGTCAACACGGTCATCAGTGATCGTGACTTAGGAACCGTCGACACAGCGAAGCGCATTAACATTTTCAAGATGAACGGCAGTATATCTAACCTGTCCGAAATTATTGCAACTCAAAACGACTACGAGATGTATTCAAGAAGCCACGAGCTCATGATGCTCTTCTTCAAGCGCGAGCTGATTTCCAGCACATTCCTTTTCATCGGCTACAGCTTCACCGATGGACTTGTTCTCGAGTGCTTAAGCAGCATAGCCCATTGTCTTGGGGATTCTTTCGGAATGCATTATTCCATCATGAGGCGCGTAGAAAACAGTCCTTACTTTGAGTATTTTATCAGAGATCTTGAGGAACGCTACCATTTACGCGTGCTTCTGGTCGATGGATACGATGACATTCCCCGAGTTCTCGACAGGCTTTCTGCGGCAGTCAAAAGCAAAAAGGTATTCATTTCTGGAGCCCTTGGTTACGAGGCATCCGGGGATCAAAAAAGGCTTTCTTTATCTTTCTTGAAAAGCATCGTTGCGGCGCTTTATGGGAGGGGCTATCGAATTACCAACGGTATAGGCCGGTATTTTGGAACTCATCTTATTGGATACGCCAGCGAGCACCTCGCTAGAGCTGGGATAAAGAACCCCGAGCGGTATCTTTCTGTGACTGCCTTTACGGGCATTGGGGAGCACCGCGAAGAGCAGAAAGCGGAGGGTAGAATCAAGGCGATTGACGGATGCGGTGCGTGCTTGTTTGTATTCGGCAGTCATATCGATGGCGACAACATGGGCGGAGTATGGGAGGAATACAAAATCGCCCGCGATTTAGGAAAAGTGATTGTGCCGATACGTTGCGACGGAATGACCTCACAGTCGATATGGGAGGACGTTCGCGCACATTTGACGCAATTTCCCTACTTAGAGAAAAGCTTGGACGTGCTCGACATCGGTAGAGATTCGGAGCAGTTGGCTCGGACCATCATTTCTATCCTTGACGATGCTGGTTGCTTCGCATAGTTTGTAGAATAGCTATTCTCAAGGCGTTTTCTGCGAGCCATGTCTCTCGGTAGTCCATTTCCAAATTGAGCTTGGTCTCATTAAACAATCGCCCAAATAGCTTTGATGGAAACGCATGAGATAACTTATCGGGTTTATTTACCATTAAAGACAAGAAGGCTGCATAGAGCATTGAGATTCGACCGTTGATATTACCAGGATCCATCTCAAGATATGCATCAATAATTGCAGCAGTGGCTGGTGGAACGGTGTCAATAGTCCCCGATGACAGTTCGTTGAGGCTTGGACAGGAGCATTCATCCACTATGTCTTCTGCGAGTCTGCATGCAATATGATTGCAGACCTCTCTCGTTCCCGAAGAACGACTGACCTCGCGAAAGATCAGCTTCCGCATCCAGATCAGTCTGTCAGGCAGTTTGTCGGCGTCAATTTCGTACAACAACGGAAAGACCGTCATTAGCCCCCTATCGTGCAGCTCCTCTATTATCTGAAGCTCTTTTAGCTGGCAGGGGGATTTCCGAGTATCTTCGCTAAGAATAACTACTGAATATCTGCACTGGCATATTCCGCCACGATAAAAGGTGTCTGCATAATCGTCACCCAAAAGCGATTGCTCGCGGTCATACCAGGTTGTAATCCCATACCGCTTCAAATGATATGCAATTGGCTCCGCTATCGACTTTCTACACTCCGCCGGAAAACACGTAAATACCGTCGGAGAAGATATAAGCGAGGTTACCTCCGGCTTGCAATCATCTGATAATCACTTGTCTAGAGCGATATGCGCAAGATGAGCAATCGTCAATACGACTTCGCTAAAGCTTCAACAGTCTTGAAGACATCTTCACACACTCTCTCCGCATGCTCCGCACCTCCTTGAACGTGCAAGAAACCATGCCCGGCTTCCCGAGACGGCGCTCGCACCACCGCGGACTCGCACCCAAGGGTGGGCCCTTGGCGAACCCGCCCCGGCCTCGGGCCGGGCGCTACGGTACTTCCAAGGGAATCGATCCTCGCGACGGCAACCTGACGCAGAACCCGTTTCCCCGGCAAGGGGCGCGATGCTTTCGCGGATTCTTTCCCCGAGCGCAGAACGGAAAGCGGGAAACAATCCCGGAAACCACCGGCCGCGCGGCGCGCTTCGCATTCCCCCTTGCCGCGCGTGGAACTCGCGACGCTCTCCTCTCGCGCTAAGGACGTTCGGCAGCCATCAAGACATTGATGAAAGGGTCCGCGCTGAGGGGTGAGGGCGCGAGGACCAGGAGCAGACACACCGAGGAGAAGGAGCACGCCAGACAGCACCCAAGCGACGCTCCTCATAAGCAACGGGACGGACATCAAGACCGCGCAGAACAGGCTCGGACACAGTACGGCGGCGCTCACCATGGACATCTACGCGCACGCCATCGAGCAGAACGACCGCGAGGCGGCCGACGAGATCGGCGAGCTGCTGGGCGGCGAGTAATCCCGTGGCGATTGCCTGCAATTATCATATTTGATAAGATTTGAAGGAGCCTTGATGTACGAGGTCAACTACTACGAGGACGCCGGGGGCAGGCGCCCCGTCGAGGACTTCATCGACGGCCTGCCCGCGAAAATGAGGGCGAAGGTCTTCGGCAGGCTAGAACTCTTGGAGGAGCACGGGCACGCGCTCGGGATGCCGTTCTCCAGGCACCTCGACGACGGGATATTCGAATTGAGGACCGTGCAGGGAAGCGACATCACGAGGGTCCTCTACTTCTTCGTCGCCGGAAACGAGATCGTGCTCACGCACGACTTCGTCAAGAAGACGCAGAAGACCCCCGCAAGGGAGATCGAGCGGGCGAAGAGAATGCGCGAGGACTGGAGGCCGAGAAATGAGTGATTTCAGAAAGCACCTGGAAAGGTCACTCCAGGACGAGGGATTCGCCCAGGAATGGGAGGAGCAGTCCGCGGAACGCGACGTAATGCGCCAGATCGTGGAGGCGAGAATGGAGCAGGGGCTCACCCAGCAGGAGCTCGCCGAGCGCTGCGGGATGAAGGCCTCCAACCTCTGCCGGCTCGAGAACGGCAACGGCAACCCTTCCGTGGCAACCCTTGAGAAGATAGCTCGAGGACTCGGCAGGAAGCTGGAGGTCAGCTTCACCTAAGCCCTCGCAGCGCACCTAAGGAGACGCCTCTCGAAAGCCTGAAGCAGTGCATCATTTCTTCTAACGACGTCAATTCACACGAGGATAATCAGCCATGGGGATGAAGGTCAGCGACTCTTCTAATGAGGTAGATAGATCATTAATCACATACTATTCTGAACTAGGAACCGTATCAAAGGGGACCCTGCACGATGAACCGGATGGCTTCTACGTGTACAGCCTACCGCCACAAGACCTCTTGCACGATTCCTTTGACAGCATTCAGGAGCAAATCAATTCGAAATTAAACGACCTCGAAAATCTCATCATCGAAAGATTATTCGGCAGCAAATCGGCTTACTATTCCATCATCCGCTTCTGCCCGATTGCAATATCAGAGGGCGGCTTCAATCCCGAGATGACTTTCGATAGGAATTCGTTCACCGATTACGTCAACCGCTTTTCATTCGAGGAGGCGCGAAGGCTCATCTATCTAGATGATCTAAGGTATTTAACCGAAAGCTTTGGCGAAACGCACAATCAGGCCGCGAGCTCACTGAGAATGATGTTTCACGAACTAGGAGAAATCGAGCCCATTGGAGACATATCGAACGGATTAGTCAAGGTCTCTTCTCCGAAGTCTCACTCGATGATGAGAGAAGTGGAGTCGTTCATAATCAGGCTGTATTCCTCACTGGATATCCTCAGCCGTCTGCTATTTGAGCTGGACCGGATTCCCGATCGATTCGAATCCTTCAAGAAAGTCCAATCAAACAAGTCGGCCCTATATTCCAAATTCAGGTCAAAGGGTCCGCACTCTGGCGACGAAGGCCATATATGCAACGACTTTCCCGAAGCCTTGTACTTGGAAGACCTGAGAAACGAAATCGTCCATAACAGAGCTTTTGAAAACTCAGTGACCTGCTACATTAGCCTCGAGAACGGCATCGTAAAAGAGCGCTTCTTCTTCCTGCCGGATTCAGACGAAAATGGCAGGTTGACAAGGTGGAACGGAAGATGCCGATTCTACTCGCAAGAAAATAAAGGAACGGAGCGCCTCTCCTCGCTTTACCGAGAGATATCGATTCGGATATCGAATTCCCTGGATTACGCTATTGGCGATCTTTCGAAAGAGATTAGGGAGATGCGCGCAAGCGGCGAGCTCAGGGAGATGGACCCGGATGCGATAAAGGAGGCCATCGGATCATTTCATGCTGCAGCCATGCCAGCCACCGGCGAAATAAAGAACACTGCCACCTTGGACCCATCAGAGGAGGCTTATCTTGGCACATCTTAATATCAGCGACGCCGATATCAGAAGCATCTCGGAGATAATCGTAGGGGATACTGGGGACTTTTATCCATATATCTCCGGACCAAAGATTGTCGAAATGTTCAACACGGGATTCAAGGAGAAAAGGGTGCCCTATCGTTACTAATTCGAATTCGATCTTAAGTTTCAGCAGAAACAAAGATCGGTTTTTCTCGACGCTAGGGGCAAACCTCTACCGGAACGCGTGAACCGTATATACCACTAATCGTTTACGGCATAGTGGGATGGATAACTTGAAGATAACGGAGGATTGTATGATCGATGAAATAAAGGATCTGGCTGCTCGAGGAGGGGAGCTCATGAGCGATGACTTCTCTTCCAACATTCTTCGCCAAATCGTAGGAGCGGTCATGGGCGTGGTCTTTATCGGTGCCTCAGAGAAAAAGGAATTGAGGAAGCTGAAAGATCAGCACTTCATCGAGGTCGCAAAGAATCTTATACAAAGCGGCAACCTGACGAACTATGAGGTATATAAGCTGAAGAATTTCTCGCAAGTCGCAAAGATGGCCGACGAGCTGCTAAGCAACGGAGAGACGGAATCCCATAAAGGTGAACAAACTGAGAATAATCAGGGCGAAACCCCTGACGCGGCTCCTTCCGAGTTCGATTTCGATTGGTTCATGAGGATGTTCGACGCCGTTGGCACAGTCAGCAATGCCGATATGCAGCAATTGTGGGCAAAGGTGTTGGCAGGCGAGGTGCAGGAACCGGGCTCCTTCTCATTGCGAACAATAGAAACGGTTCGCAATTTAACCGCAGCCGAAGCGAAGCTGTTCTTGAACTTGTCGCAGTATCTTCTTATGGGCGACGATGAGGGGTTTAGCTTCATTAGCACAACCGAAAACCTACCCGACATCAACGATCACTACGGGATCACGAGCGAGAGCCTCTTCGTTCTCCAAGATTGCGGTTTGGTTTCCGGCATCAGAATCGACACCCGTCTGTTCATGGACAAGGACGATGTCGGGTATTACCTTTCACATGGAGACAAGCTGATCGTGATGATGCCGAAGAATAGCAAGTCGGACCTTTGCTCAATATACGGTTATCCCCTGACGCGGGCCGGCGAACAATTGTTGTCCGCAACTGGCCTCTTTGTCAACGAGTCTTACTTTCTCGATATTGGATACGCTCTCAAAAGAACTTTTTATGATGCCGTCAAGACCACGATCCGCCCGATCGTGTTCGAAGGCCAGGAGACATACGGATACGATGCATCGGTCGATTACCTAGACGGATACACGGGGTCGGACGAAGCCGTTAGAAATGTCGTAGAAGCATTTGTGAAGCGGCGAAGGGACTGAAGTCCACCTTGCCTCGAATGCGATCCATATTGAAAGAAAAAAGGGGAGGGGGGGCTATGAACGACCTCTTAGAAAATCCACCCGTTTGCGATGTTGCATCGAATTGGGCAATGGAAAAACTTAGTAATATTATCTCTTCAGCAAAGCTTAACGCCGAGATTAAGAAACTCCAAACCGACTATCTACCGCGCATCGCCATGTACGGGGATGATTTAAGGGAGAGATTCACCAATGAACATCTTATGGACGAGTTTCTCAGTGCCCCCTTTTCGATTCCATGCCGCACAAAGGACGAGGCAATTTCCCTGTTGATGCTTAGCGACATCTGCGAAGACGTGACCGCCCAGCAAGGCTACGCAGCGATAAGCAGCTTCTATGACGATTATCTCCGGCTGCTCGAAAAAGCCATTCCCTGGCACCTCCGTATGGCGGTTGCATTAGCGGTTGCAAGGTTGGATTCCCGTCCGCATTCCAGTACCGAAGGGCACGATGATTCCATTCGGCAACTACAACTAGCCTACGCCGATAAGATAATTGAGCTGGTTTCCGATCTCGAAAGGGCGATAGCGGAAGGGGCGAACGATCAAATTTCTCCGGCGCTTCACTCGATTAGATCGAAAATAGAAGGGAAGGAGGCGCCGACTTGCGTTTCTTCCCACGATAGAAACCGCATGAGAGAGGCTCTTGATTCGCTTGGCATCATTGCCGAGTGCTTCCTTGGAGCCGATTTGAACGGGGAAAAGGGAAACCCATACCCCTTCGAGCTCGCAAGCCTCCTCCAGAAACTCAAGACGACAGTCATGCAATATCAACTGAAAATTCTGGGTGAACCCGTCGACGAGGAAAAGCCCATTCCCCGTTCGCTCAAAATGCAATTTTGCATGGCAGAAGGGCGGCTGACGCTAGCCGATTCCTCCATCTTCCAGCTGATCTGTCATGCGTTCGACCGCATAGCGGGAAAGCCGTCAGATGCAGTCGTTGAAGCGATCCTTCCAAGCGCCGTCGAAATAGCGACAGCGATTGACGGGCGTGGCGATTTTGAAGAGACGGCATGGGCCGCTTATCGAGCGGAGGCTTACGACGATGTATTCTGCAAAGCGGCCGAGATAATGCTCGAGGATCAAGCCATCGAAACCTCTGCAAGATGGGAGACTTCATGGTATCAAAGGTTCAAGGACCTCTCGTATATCACAAATAAGGGCTGCCGCGCTAGCGCGTCCGAAGGGCGAGCAGTTTCTCTGTGCGCCGTTTGGATCGGTGTGCTCGAGAGCTGCGCGGAGATTTTCATGAATCGCTGCCAAGGGTTTCTTCTTATGTTTTCGGGGCAAGACTACATTGTTGATGCCATCTCTTGCAGCACTGGCTGGCATTTCTTGTGTCGACTGGATAATCCGAGTGCAGAATTACGGCACGAAGTCCATTTAGGTGCTACTTATTACGACCTGTCGAGTTCTCAGCAAGTGAAGAGCTTTTACCCAGGTTTATATTTAAACCTGGCCCATGATGCATTGAAAAAGAATAGGAAGGATCTCGAATCCGCAATACACGACGGCGCCCTGCTTGCTCCGTTCGACTACAGCATAAGAATGCACTGAGTTTTAGCATTGCCCATAGCGTTCCCTATCTTTCGCGCGCACATCAAGGCGAACTGACATTAAAGGCGCCTTTGCCGACTCCGAGTTGAGCAAGCATAGAACCCCGATACATTCACCCCGGAGAATGCCTAATCCAAGAAACGATACGAGGGCCTAGAACTCCACGGACTCCGTCGCACCCGCGCGACGCCCCCCATCAGCAACGTGCCGGATATCAAGACCGCGAGGAACAGCGAAACCCACTACATCCCATTAGGGAATGCTCAGTCGATGGAAGAATGGTTAAAATTGACCTAATAACAAATAGGCGACATTTGTCTTGAATGAAAACCCAAGGGAGGCTCGATGAAGAAGAGCATGAGCGTCAACTCCCTCATGAAGCATATGAGGGCGAATCATGGTATGGAGGATTTACGCGGAAGTAGCAGAAAAATACTGCTGAGAAACATGGGCTACTTCCATGGCTACAAAGGCTTCCGGTTCGCCCGAAAACCCCAGAACGCGCTCTCGATCCCCTCGTCTGGCACCCTCATGGATGTGTACAGCTTCGACTCTGCCATCAAAGCGGCAATCTACCCTGAGATTATGTTCATCGAGACGGCAATAAAAAACATAGTTCTGGCTAGGATACTCGAAAGCATAGAAGATCCGGGGCTATCTACCTTCCTGAGACAGGGCCTGCGAACGTGCAGGGATGCCAACGGAAAAGTTCTGACTGGGCAAATGAAGGAAAAGCTTAAGCTCAAGAGCCAGCTTCAGAACATAGTGAAGCAGAGCTATAAGAACACTCTCGTGAAGCATTACGTCGATCGAGACGACGATGCCCCTGTTTGGAGTATTTTCGAGGTGATGACGCTCTGGGATCTCACGAGCGTATGCAAGAGCCTCCCCGACGAAACGCTCGTCAAGATAACAGATGATTTGGGAATTCCGCTTGCGGATACTTACATCGTTATTGATATTATCGAAACGATTCGCCCCTTAAGAAATTCAGTTGCCCACAATGGGGCAATCTTCGACTCGAGATTTAGCCAGCGAGTCAAGTATCCCAATCCGGATAAAAACCTAATCGCAGTCGGAGATCTTCTCGATAACGAACTCTCCATCGGCTGCCGCCTGAACTTCAATTCTATCGTGGATTACATTGTCCTTTTGGCATATTTGCTAACCCTCCTCACACGTCAAAAGAAACGCTCCAGAGATTTTCTTCGAAAATGCTTACGAGAGTTAGAAAAACTTGAAGATGCCGTCGGAGTGGACACATATATGAAGATTGTCGGGAGCGGCGACAGGCAGAAATTCGGTTTTATTGAAGGGTTCATCAAAAGCTACAGTCGTTAGTTGAAACAACCTTCTCTTGTGATAGAATACTTTGTGATGAACGGCGAAACGCCGTGGAAGGAGCCGATCCGTCGGCTCCTTCTTTTGTAAGGAGCTTGCATAGTGGCCATAGGCGGACAGCCCCTCAAGAATCCCGCAATTTCCCAATGAATTATCTTTTCCGCATCGTCAACTGGCTACGTGTTCAAAAACAGAACGCACGATGGCGGGATATTTGAATCGAGGACCATGCAGAGAAGTAGCATCATGAGGATCCGTTGCTCCTTCGCCGCTGAAGGCGAAATCATGCTTGCCCGCGTCTTTGCCAAGAAGACGCAGAAAGCCTTCACAAGGAAGATCAAGTGGGAGAAGAAGGTGTTTGGGCAGGAGTCGAGAAACAAATGATTTCAGGAAGTACCTGGAAAGGGCCTCGAGACCAAAAGCGCGCTTAATGACACTGCCGCATAAGCAGCGTTGATTGCGCAGCTCTTGTTTTGCAGCCTTCTAGGAAAAAAGGGGGAAGTAAGAATTGAACTATCTGGACTATCTAGACGACCTACTGCTGGAAGTTTCCGATTTGATTTCCTATCCAGGTGAAGGTAGCTATTGGGATTTCGAGCGCGAGTGGTACTTCATGAACAGTAAAGCCAACCCCGAACGTGCGAAAAAGGGAAAGCAGGATCTCCTGCTAGACATCATCAACATGGCGAATAACACTCATTTCCGCGACGCCTACATAATCATAGGGGTTGACGACAAAACGCATGAAATCTATGGGGTACCCGAAGACGATGTAAACCGCAGAACCACAGAGCAGTTGACCGATTTCTTGTCTGAAAGGAAATTCGCAAACGGAATATATCCGGACGTCAGAGTCGAACCGCTACGTTACAGCGAGAAACTGGTTGACGTGATAGTGATTAAAACTTCCGGAAATGCCCCCTTCTATCTCAGCGAATCTCACGGAAATGGCGCACGGGCAGGGGTCGTCTACTCAAGACAGAACGGACGCAATACGCCTTGCGACAAATCCGCCAACAGCTACGCTGTCGAGAGGCTCTGGAGGCATCGTTTCCTGCTTGACGCAACCCCGTACGAGCATTTTCTGGAAGCCTTGAAAGACCGAACCCTATGGGCGTCCTCCCCTGAACAGGGCACTCCAGAGAAAGACTTCCTGAAAACCGCCCCTGAATACACAATCGACTACAGCTCATCGGACGATGATCGATTCGAGTCGAATCCTGAATACTACTGCTGCAATCAATACGATACGGGGGTCTCCTATTTCCCGATAATTGGCAGATACCACCAGACGGTACTGTTTGAGAGGTCTGGTATCTGCCTCGACGGAGGCCGATACCAGACCTCTTCTCCTGACTGGTGCTTTCTGCATGGTCCCGAACACCCACGCAAAGCGGACGGATATAAATGCTATATAAAGGGATCGGAAAACTGGCTAATTCACAGATATCTCTTCGACGAGCAATCAGAGGAGGCGAGAATCGCCCACCGTAGATTTATGGAGAATGTAGTAGTCTACGAAAACGAATCGGAGAGGGCATCCTTCCACCGATTCGTCGAGTCCAACTGGAGCCGATATGAGGAGCTCAAATGTGACGCCAAACCCTTCGTTCCCCAAGAATTCACAAGTCTTGAGCGCAAAGCGTTCATGGAGAACCTGCGAACGGTCCATGCGGTCAGCTCACTCCTAAGAGAATGGCGAGAGCATTACCGTCAGTCAGAAAGGACAGACTAAACCAACAAACGACATCCCCAGCATTTCCGGCACAGCCTTTATGAACAATATATTAGGCAACGCTCATATTCAAATCAGCAGTCCGGCCCTCAAGCTTGCCTCCCCAGGCACTATTGCAATTAGTAGATGCCTTTACTAATGTTGAGCACCAGAAAACGAACCAGCAGGATGCGTCTACCGCGAATTCCTCTTCAATGTCTGCTTATACGATCTCGTTAATTCTGTGTTCGCCAGCAAAATAGGCTTCTGCCTTTTGTCGAGCTTACGAAATATCTGATACGCACACTCCGAAGCAAGAAAATCAAGCATGAAATCATCCGCAAACACATGTGCTGACAAATAGATTATTATTCTTGAGATCAGACCCTTGCGCCATTCGTCAGAAAGACCGCGATTGCTTTGTTTTTTGAATTCATCCAGGAGCTTCCTGCTAACATCCGCGCAAATGCCTGATGAATAGTCCTCCATTGCCAAACTAGATGCCAGTTTGCGTAAATCCTTCTCTTCGGATCTCACTTTCAAGATCGCCTGAGACATAGCTTTTATATCGCTTTCAGAACGTAAGTTTCCTATTTCGCAAAACACTTCGGAAGAAAGCTGATCGACTGAATTGCTCAACGAAAACTCCACCTCTCCCATCTCATTAAATGATGGATGAAAGCCGTTAATTCTTTCAACGATTATCTGGGGGAATTCTCTAATACATGGTCTTTGCATCTCCGCTGGAACCATGCAATATCTTGCCGCCGCAAGAGCCTCCCAATCCCGCCTATGCTCCGGAAGAATTTGTGATGCATATTCCACAAACCCCCTTCGCGTATCTCCCTGAATTGTTGGAATGTACTCCGCGAGAGCAATAAACTGCTCTTTCTTTTTGACGTCTCCTTGGGTAAGAGCTTCATAATAAAACCCACCCTTATTCAGATCCTCCATTAGACGTCTTTTATATCTTTTTCCCTGTTCCTCCCCGCAAAAGGAGAACACCGTCGAAGCGTTGTCATCAACAAACTCCATTGCTTCTGAAATATCAATATCGTATATCCGCTTATACCAGTCTCCATACTGAGAGAATGACTCATATTTCTCTTGGATATCTGGAACTATTATGCCTTCCTGCAAAAACTCAGGAATTTGTCGCAAAGTATCCAGCAAGATACCGCCTTCACGAAAATAGCGATTCGCAACAACGATATGATCCGTATACAAGGCGTAAGTAAAAAATCGCTTTATTAAAGCAACTTTATCAGATTCGCCGTACTGCTTTGGAAGGTGCTGCGGGTCGCAAAAACTCACCACGGCATCATTTAATGCTAATGTGGAACCATCTAATATGGTTTTTACAGGCATAATTTCAACCCCTAACATTTCCGACCAACACCAGGACGAACCCTGCGAAAACAATCTCCCATTAAAGTCCTTGCGCAATGTGGGGCACGTTTCTAGAGAGTACCACAAAGCGCGAAAGCCCAAATCTCCTTCGAATCGCAAACGACGACAACAGCGATCCTTCCCGGCTACTACTCGGACAGCCGCACGTGGATATCGATCGACCTCGATGCCGACCTGCCCGAGGACCTCGCGCTCGACCTCTGCGAAACGAGCTACGAGCTCGTCTTCGCGAAGCTGCCGAATGAAACGAAGCAAGAAATTTCTGCCACGAACGCTGAGCGCAATCACCTAAGCTCCAACGACAGCCTCGGAGATGATTTCAAGACCGCCGTTGACGAAGTCGATCTTGCGAACATCGGCATCGCCTTCAGATGTCCGCACGGACACTTCCGCGACAGCGAGCTGATCCTCCTCGCTGGGTTCGGTGCCGCCCATGACGGCGGTCCATTTCACCGAGACATCGCCCGGCTCCAGATCCCTTCCGCATTCGACCTCGTAGCTCACGGAGTCGAAGAACGCCGAGTTCGATTCGGCCGCGACCGTGGCCGTGCCGGACCCGTCCTGCGTAACGCGCACAGTGTCATGGACTATGCCCCCATCTTCCGCACCAGCGGTGCCTGCCCGGCAACCAAGAGCCCCTTATCCTTGCGTCCGCCGCGGTCCTCGAGGCCCAAGGATCGCCCCGAACCCCGTACGCGTCAACGGCGCGAAAAACCTTCCGCGCGGAAGGCCCGTCGGCCAAACGCCCGGAAGCTCTGCGCCCTAGCGGGTTTTCGCTTCCCCCCGCTGACACCTCCGGGAACCGGGACGCTTCTTACGCCACGAGGCCAGCCAAAGGGGCGGGCCGAAAGTCGAAAGGGGCCGTCATGGGAAACCGAGCCGTCATCACCACCGCCGAGAGGAAGATCGGGCTGTACCTGCACTGGAACGGAGGGCGCGACACCGTCGAGCCGCTGCTTCGGTACTGCGAGCTCAAAGGCTACCGCGCGCCGAGCAGCGACGACTACGGGTGGGCGAGGCTCTGCCAGGTCGTCGGCAACTTCTTCGGAGGCACGCTGAGCGTGGGCATCATGCCCTACTCCGACGACAAGCATATGAGTCCCGGGGACAACGGGATCTACGTCATCGAAGGATGGAGGATCGCCGACCGGATCCTCCCTTGCGAAGGATTCGTCGAGCAGGGCTCGCACGACTTCGACGGCATGCTCCGGGCCTTCGACGGGGCGATGCCCGAAGGCGAGCGGCTCGGAGACCTCCTCGACGCCGAGGAGATTCCCGCCTCGGAGCTCGAAATCGGAGACGAGGTCTGGGTGAGCGACTTCGACGGGCGATGGGAGCACTACCCCGTGGTGGCCCGCTCCGAAAAAGGCACGCCGCTCGTCGCCCGATACGACCACGACGGAGACTGGGGTTGGAACCCGAACAACAGGATCGAGTCCGACACCGCCCTCATCGTCCCGAGGGAGTAGGCGGAAACGCGGAGGGGCCGCCCCGCCGGCGGCTCCCTCCGCGTCGTCCTCACGATCGCGATCGCGCCGGGGCTGCGCGCCCCGGGCCCCGGCAGGAGGCAGGCCACCTGCACCCGTCCGCCGTTTCGGGATATGGGAGGGTCCCGAAACGGTCGCTTCGTAAGCCTTGCCCTTCCGCTTCCCGAAGGCGCGGGGCATTCGCACGGCGGACGCTACCTCTATTTTTTTAAACTGCCGTGCTCGTTACGGAGCCCTAAAACGTTATACAAGGTGAAGGCGAAAGGAGGAGAGCTTGTCTTTCGAAAGAAATGGGCTAGGCGAAGAAGAGGCGCGACGCATCGTCGAGGAGCATTACGAGAGCGTGCTGGCGTACTGCAGACGCCATGCCCCCTCTGGCGAAGATGCCTACGATGCGGCCCAGGAGACGTTCCTGAGGTTCGTCAGGAGCCTGCCGAAATACCGGGATCGGGGCAAGCCCCTCGCCTTCCTTCTGACCATCGCCCGAAACGTCTGCGCGGATTCCTACCGCAAACGCGGAAGGCTATGGGAGCCGCTCGACGAGGAGACGCCCGCCCCCGACGACCACGGGACGGACCCCGTGCGCGACGCGCTCCGAGCTCTTTCCCGCGAACAGCAGGAAGTGCTCGAGCTGCGCTACGACCAAGGGCTTCAGGTTCAGGAAGTCGCGCGCGTGCTCGGCGTGAGCCGCTTCGCGGCGGGCAGGAGAATAGCCGCCGCGCTAGAGACTTTGAAAGCGGAGCTTGAAGATGACGGGAAAGGGATGACGCCATGAGAAAAGATGGAATAGCCGCGCTGGAAAACGCCCTGCGCGAACACTACCGAAGCGAGAGGAAGGTCGAGCCTCTTGCGGCGGACCGCAAGAGAAAGGCGGCGGACCTTGCGGCGCTGGCCGCATCGGAGCGCCCTTATCGACACGACGGCATCCCAGGGCTCGCCTGGGCGGCGATCGGATCCACGCCGCCCGCGTTCTGGGTCCCCGCAATGGCGGTCGTCGCATTGGCGGTTGCGCTCGCCCTGCTCGGCACCCGCGCGCACGAGGCCGAAGCCGTGCTGGTCGCATCGGGCCCGGCCCTTGCCGCCGCAAGCCTGGCCGGCGTCGTCCGCGCCCGCTCGAACCGCATGCAGGAGCTGGAGGCATCGTGCCTGCACAATTCCGCCTCCGTCGCGTTCTCGCGGCTCATGGCTTTCTCGATATCGAGCCTTCTCGCCCTCGCCGTCGCCTGCGTCGCATCCGCGCGCATCATCCCCGCCTCGAGCTCGGCGGCGTTCTCCCTCGCCCCCTTCCTGCTCTCGGCGGCGGGAGGGCTCATGCTCGCGAGGAAGGTCCCGAGCGCCGACGCCGCAATTGCGGCCGTCGCCTGGCCGGCAGGCGTATTCGCCCTCTGCATCCTGTTGAAGGTCGCTGCTCCGGAAGCGTACTGCACGGCAGCAGTCTGGATATGGGCGGTCGCCGCCTCGGCAGGCGCCCTTTGGCTCGTACGGGAAGCCCTCTGCTGGATGCGGCTATCGGCCGAGGGGGGCTGCGAGACGGCGATGCCCGCGCCTTCCTCCGTCTTCTGACAACCCACCCTACGACGAACAGGAGCTCTCATGGAATTGAGGTTCGATAGGATCACCAAAGAATACGGCAGCAAGATCGCCGTGGACCGCGTGAGCGCGAAGCTCGGGCCGGGCGTGCACGGGCTGCTCGGCGCGAACGGCGCCGGCAAGACGACGCTCATGCGCATGGCGTGCGGCGTGCTGCGCCCCACCTCCGGCGAGGTGCTCTTCGACGGCGCGCCCGTCGAGCGGATGGGCGGGGACTACCGGGCGATCCTGGGGTACCTGCCCCAGGACTTCGGCTACTACCCTGAGTTCGCTGCGCTCGACTTCATGGAGTACATGGCCGCGTTGAAGGGTCTGGGGCGCCGCGAGGCGAGGGAGCGTTCGCTCGAGCTGCTCTCCGCCGTGGGGCTTGAGGGCGAGGAACGCCGACGGATCCGCACGTTCTCGGGCGGCATGAAGCAGCGGCTCGGCATCGCGCAGGCGATGATCAACGATCCCGAGGTGCTCGTCCTCGACGAGCCGACCGCCGGGCTCGACCCGAAGGAGCGCGTGCGCTTCCGCAACCTCATCGCCGGCTTCGCCCGCGACAAGGCGGTGCTGCTCTCCACGCACATCGTCTCGGATGTGGAGAGCATCGCCGACCGCATCCTCGTCATGAGGGCGGGCGCCATCGCCATGGAGGGGGCGCCCGCCGAGCTGGTCGCCCGCGCGAAGGGCAAGGTCTGGGAGGCCGAGGTCGCCGCCTCCGAGGCGGAGCGCCTCTCGGAGCGCCTCGCGGTTGCGAACGCGCACTATCTCGGAAACGGCGCCGCGATCCTGCGCTACGTCGCCGACGCCCCCGAGATCCCCGGCTCGGCGCCCGCCGCACCCACCCTCGAGGACCTCTACCTCTACGTGTTCCGCGACGAGGCGTCGGCGCCCGCCGGCAGCTTCGAGGGGAAGGGAGGCCGCCATGCGTAGCCTCGTATGGTTCGAGCTCAAGAAGATGCTCTCGCGTCGCATAGCGATTGCCATGAACGTCGGCGTGCTCGTGCTTCTGGCGGGCGTCATGGCCCTCAACGTGGCGCAGACGAAGACCGAGAACGCGGCGGGGGAGGTGCTCTCGGGGACCGACGCGATCGCCTACGCCAAGGCGGAGCGCGAGGCACACGCCGGCGCCATCACGCCCGAGCAGGCCGCCGCCGACATCGCCGCCTACCAAGACGAGGTGTTTTCGCAAATCGACGCCGACGCGGTGCTCCAGATGACGGGATCGGCCGTCTACAGCCTCATGCTCGAGACCTACGGGCAGGAGGGGACCGCCGCGCTCTACGACCCGTACTGGACGACCCTGCTCAACCCCTGGCGAGCGCCTGGGCAGGAGCCCGCGCAGACCGCCGCGCTCGTCACGCCCGAGATGGCGGCGGACTGGTACGGGGCGGTCGCGCAGATGACCCAGGACGCCCTCGACGAGGGGCAGGGCGGCATGTGGGAGTACTCGGACGCCGAGCGCGCCTACTGGACCGGAATGCAGGCGTCGGTTGCCGAGCCGATCGAGTACGGCTACGTTGGCGGCTGGGGCAACATCGTCGACTGCGTGGCCTTCCTCTCCTTCGCGATCCTCGCCGTGTGCGTGACGCTCGCGCCCGTCTTCTCGTTCGAATACCAGTCGGGCGCCGACGCGGTGGTGCTCTCGGCGCGACACGGGCGCGGCCGCCTCGTCGCCGCCAAGGTGCTTGCGTCGCTTCTCTGGGCAACCGTCTACTTCGCGGCCTGCGCCGCCGTCGTGATCGGGGTCTCGCTGGCGTTCTACGGAGCGGACGGCTTCTGGCTCTCCGTCCAGAACATCTCGCTGTCCTCGCCGTACCCGATTTCCGCAGGGCAGGCCGCGCTCATATCGGTCGGGCTGATGTACGCGGTGTGCATCGGGTTCGCGTGCCTCACGCTCGCGCTCTCCTCGCGCACCCGCTCGACGCTGTCCGTCTTCGTCGTCGACGTGGTGCTGATCCTGCTCACCGGGCTCGTGCCCTCGGCGGGCGTGGGCGTCATCGAGCGCGTGCTCGCGCTCTTCCCGACCTGCTTCTCGAACTTCAACATGCTGTTCGCGGCGCTCGAGTCGTACTCGCTGGGCCCGTTCGTGGTCGACCTCGTCGGGATGGTGGCTGCCGTCTACGTCCTCCTTGCGCTCGTGGCGGCCCCGATCTCGATCGCGTCGTTCAGGATGCATCAGGTATCCTAGTCCAGCCTATCAAGCGGCGGATAAAAAACCGGGCGATGCGATCGGCTCGCATCGCCCGGTTCAGCTCCTTTCGCACCTTGCACCGGGGCTGCTCGTCCCGGACCCGCGGCAGGAGGCATGCCCCCTGCACCCGTCCGCCATTTCGGGATTCGGCGGAGTCCCGAAACGGTCGCTTCGGAAGCCTTGCCTTTCTTCTTGCTGAAACCGACTTCGGCATCACACGAGGAAAGCCACGACTGCGATGAAGCCAGCGGTGATCGCAGCTCCTCCCAAGATGAAAGCCCATGCAGCCGGTCGCGCGAGGTTCATCGTCCAACCGAATCCGAATCTCTCCGGGAGGAACAGGCTCGCGTCATCGCGGTTGAAGTAGAACACCCCGAGTTTCCAGCGAACATCGTCGTCGACAAGCAGGTCTCCATCCTCCTGCATTCGCTTGAACACCCGCGAGCCGGCCTGGCCGTATACGAGGGAGAGCGCGATGCTGCCGACCACCACCGGCACGCAGAGGACGATGACCGCCACCGCGGCCTGCGCCAGCTCGATGAACCCCGCCGACGACAGAAGGAACAGCACGCCCACCCCGCCGCTCAGAAGGATTCCTGTCGCAAGAAGGAAGATGCTCTGCGCACGGGCGAACAGCCCGTAAGCAAGGGCGGACGTGGCCGGCGAATCGGGGTTCGACGGGCGCTTCGAGCGGAGGATCATCCAGTGGCAGAACGCGAAGCACGCCGCCATGAAGAGCTCGAAGACCACGGGAAAGCCGATCGCGCTTCCAATCGACTTAGGCTCCCATCTGTCGACGTTGCCCGCGAAGTCCGCGTGCATGGGAAGCATGTCGGGCATCTGCGGATAGAGCGCCAAGCCGAGCGCGACGGTCCCGAGGATGACGGGAATATACAGAAGGCTCCATGCGAGGGGAATCGCCCGAGGGATGTCGTCTTCGGCGACAACGGCTGCCGTCTGGCAGCGCACCGCCGCCCATCCCCGCTCTTCCTTTATCGCCACGACCCTGCGCCGATTGAACAGCATGAGGACGAAGGAGGCTGCGACGGGAACGAGAACCGCAGCGCTCTCGAGGGCGATGCCGGCGAAGAGGGCCCCAGACTCTGGCTCCTCAGAGCCTCGGACGATCAGAGCGCCCGCCACGATGGCGGCGACGGTCGCGACGACGGTCAAGACGACCATGGACGTCGCGTAGCGTTTCTTAAGACCGACCAGCGCGGGGTCCCTTTGCCCCGATGGCGGAACCGTGACGGCGAAGCACTCGTTTCGCGGCATGAGGTACGGCGTAAAGGACAGAAGCATCCCGAACGCAAGCGTTATCGACGCGAACATGCCAATCGTCGCGCTGGCAATCATTGAAATCACACCCCTTCCTTGGACGGCTGAAGCCTCGAGATATCACCCGCACGGCTTCCTTCCTCCGCCTTGAGACGACGGCCTTCCTCATCCAGCCCGAGCACGCTTACATCCCGACGCGTACCGGAGATGCCTGGGTCGGAAAACGCGCGGCCGGCCTGGAGGCGCGCCTCCTCGAGGAACGCCTCTTCGGTGCCGCCCTGCGCGCAATGCTCGAGGGCGAGCTGGTAGAGGATCGCGCCGAGCTTCTCGGCGCTGGCGGCCTTTTTTTCGGGGCTTGCCAGCTGCTTGAAATCGGCCACTACGGCTCCC
>ERZ838483.1178-NODE-1178-length-25326-cov-3.856159_pt1 | contig 25326 bp, 20 predicted proteins | sample MGYA00519939_ERZ838483 | MGnify/ENA primary metagenome ERZ838483 (study PRJEB31850, sample SAMEA3708836) | human gut metagenome | biome: human gut; feature: human-associated habitat; material: faeces | place: China | collected 2014 ... | reverse complement strand
CCAGTGACGCCACGGGTATGAACCGTGTGCTCTAACCAACTGAGCTACACCGCCAAAAAGCTGGAGCCTGCGATCGGACTTGAACCGACGACCTCTTCCTTACCAAGGAAGTGCTCTACCGACTGAGCTACACAGGCGAAAGATGGTGGGCGCGCTAGGATTCGAACCTAGGTAGACAGAGTCAACGGGTTTACAGCCCGTCCCCTTTAACCACTCGGGCACACGCCCATGTTTCGCTGCTTAATTCATGTGCATTTATCAAGCTGCCTGCTTGCGGATCGGTGAGAACCCGAACGCGCGAGCAGTGGAATCATACGCTAGCTGAGAAACCGTGTCAACCCTTTACACGGCCCCGGGTGTATCCTCTTCAAACCTTCACAAAGCTTTGAATCCTTATCACCCGTTGCTGTAAGCTGTTCGGCTTTCCAGCAGGCGTTCCACTTCGAAGCTCGCTGTCGTAAGCTCCGCAAGCGAGGTAGTATATTACGGGATAGTAGACGTTGTGGCAACCCCTTTTTTCAACTTTTTTTGAAAGATGGGGCCTCTTTGCACGTGCAGGGCTCCTCCATTCGTAAGGCAAGTATTGTTTTCCCTGTTCAGCTTTATGCTAGCACCATCTTGCCGTCAATTGAGCGAATCTCATCCTGTGCCCTGCCCTCCATTACGTTATCGGCAATGAAGCCTCCGCAGCCATTGGACCAATTACTTCCCTCCTACGGTATTGCACGTTGCCTATCGATCACATGCCCAAAAACAAATCGGGGGAAGGCCAATATGCCTTCCCCCGATTACATGCTAATCAGACTATGCTCTCTAGAATCTATTCCGTCTAGAACTGCAGTGCGTTCGTAAAGTTCGACCACGAAAGCGAGTCGGTATTGCGGACACATGCGCCGAACGTGGGAGCATGCACATAGGGAGTTCCGCCGTAGCCGCCGGCGATTCCCACGTGGCCGTAACGCCACAAAACATCGCCCGGACGCGCCTCGCTGACGGATACCACTCGAGTAGCACGAGCCATCTGAGCCTCGCTTTGATGCGGCAGTTCAATGCCAAGCTGACGATATGCCCACGTGACCAAGCCGGAGCAGTCGAACGAATCAGGTCCCTCGGCGCCCCAAACGTACGGGCAACCGATACGCGAGCAAGCGTAGGAATACGCAGCGCTGTTGTCTCCCGCAGAGCCACCGCCGCTAGGATAGACGATGGTGCTCCCACCGCCGCTGCTGCTTCCGCCACCACCCTGGTTGCCGCCCTCATTGCCGCCGCCGCCCTGGTAGCCGCCATCGTTGCTTCCGCCGCCCTGGTTGCCACCGCCGTTACCGCCGGCAGCTGCAGCTGCAGCCTCCGCCTCAGCCTGTGCCTGGGCAGCCGCTGCGGCAGCGGCCGCAGCCTGCTCCTGCTCAAGCAGGGCACGCGCCTCTTCGTCGAGGGAGTTCATAAGGTCGGTGGCGTTTTGCACCTTGACCTGAACCTCATCGTGGATTTGCTTGCATTCCGCAGCCTTCTGGGCAGCGATCTGCTCCTGACGCGCAAATTCGTCTTTAGCCGCCTGAAGCTGCTCGCGAGCGGCCTTGGTTTGATCGACCAGATCAGCGTCGTTGGCGTTGATCTGGTTCAGCAGCTCCCAGTTCTGAGTGAACTCGGCAAAAGAGGATGCGCCGAGCAGAAAGTCGATGAACGTGGTGGAGCCGGAACGGTACATGCTGCGGGCACGCGTGCTCAGGCGATCTTGCAGACCCTCGATTTCCTGCGTGGTCTCGTCGATCTTGACCTGCTGCTCATCCATGGAGCGCTGAGCGCGCTCTTGCTCGTCAAGAGCGGCATAGTAGTTTTCGCCGGCAGTTTCGAGATCGGCCTGCAAGCCGACCAGCTGATTGCGAACGGCATCCGCCTCGGCCTGCTTCTCGGCGGCCGTTTCAGCAAACGCGAACTCGGGGATGATAAGCGACGTGGCGCCAAGCGCTGCTGCGCCGCCGATGAATGCTCGCCTGCTGAGATCGATTATAGATTGGCTCATCCAAGAACCTCCTAGATTGAGCTTAGGTACTGTGATTACGGGCATTAGCATCGCATATGATAGCACGGAGAACGGTTGCAGGAAAAACGCTTGTGTGCATGCGTTCATAAAACCAGTTCATACGTATGCTTTTACGCAGATCTCCGAAAACGCGAAACGGGGAAGGAAACCTGAAGCTCCTTCCCCGTATGAATACCTATATATGCGCCACGTACGGCTATGCAGCCGTAGGATTCACATCCTCATCCATGCGCGCCTCGGTATAGTGATCGAACTCATCGTAAATCTCCTGCGAGGGCTCTGCCGTGAGCTTGGAGACCACGAAGATGCAGAGAAGCGAGACGATGAAAGCCGGCAGAAGCTCATAGATGCCGAACACGCCGCCGAGCGGCTTGATGAGGTTGTGCCAAACCACTACCGTGATAGCACCGCCGAGCATGCCCGCAAGGGCGCCGGGCAGGTTCGTGCGACGCCAATACAGGCTGCACAGCACGAGCGGGCCGAACGAGGCGCCGAGGCCGGCCCATGCGTAGGAGACGACGCGGAAGATGACGGAATTCTCGTCGAGGGCGATAAGGATGCCGATGATCATGACCACGGCCAACGTGATGCGGGAGACGATCATGACCTGGCGATCGGTGGCATCGCGCTTGATGATGCCGCGGAAGATGTTCTCGGCAACCGAGGAACCGGTGATGAGCAGATACGAAGAAGCAGAGGACATAGAAGCCGCAAGAATACCGGACACCACCACGCCGCACATGAAGGCGGGCAGGATCATCTGGGCGATGACGATGAAAATGTTCTCAGCAGCCGCATTGGTGCCGAAATAGGTGGGCAGCATGGCGCGTCCGATGAAGCCGATGCACAGGGCGCACACCATGGAGATGACGACCCACACCACGGCGATGATGCGCGACTGGCGAACCTCCTCAGCAGAACGGATGCCCAGGAAGCGCACGAGCACCTGCGGCATGCCGAAGTAGCCAAGGCCCCAAGCCAAGGTGGAGATGATGGTGAGGATGCCGAAATCGGTAGGCTCGCCGAACAGCGGCTGATCACCCTGGACCGCCTGCAAGCCCGTAGCAGCATCCATAATGGGCGTGGTGAGCTGCCCGCCGTTCAAGAAGCCGGGGATGTTCTGCAGGAAGGCCACCGTCACATCGACGCCGCCGACGGAGGCAATAGAGCCGATAAGCACCACGGCAAGCGCGAAGAACATCAAGCAGCCCTGGATGAAGTCGGTTGCCACAACCGAAAGATACCCGCCCACCAGCGTATAGGCGAACACGACAACGGCGCCGAAGATCATCATGGCCGCATAGTCGATGCCGAACAGCGTGTGGAACAGCTTGCCGCAGGTGACGAAGCAGCTGCCCGTATAGACGCAGAAGAACAGCAAGATGATGACCGCTGCAACCGTGGACAGGATGTTCTTCTTATCATGGAAGCGGTTGGAGAAGAAGGCCGGAATGGTGATGGCATGCACGCGCTCGGAGTACTGACGCAGGCGTTTGGCCACGAACAGCCAGTTCAAATACGTGCCGATAGCAAGGCCGATGCAGGTCCACATGGCCTCGGAGGCGCCGAAGAAGTAAGCAAGACCGGGGATGCCCATGAGCAGATAGCCCGACATATCGGAGGCCTCGGCGGAAAGCGCAGTGAACCACGGGCCCACCTTACGACCGCCGATGAAGTACTCATCGGTAGAGGAGTTCGAGCGCTTGGCGTAGGAGAAGCCCACCGCCAGCACCACGACGAAGTAGATAACCATGGCCAAAACGACCAGCAAATCATTCGATTCCATGTTCTGTGCCCGCCCCTTATGCCGTTTTCAAGCCCATCCCCCAGGCAAACCGCACGGCCCTCCAGCCGGCATTGCCGAAATCCGGGAAACGGACGCATTTAACGGCCGGTCGATTGTTTACATTGACGCTGGGATTATACTTGACTTTGCCTACCTCAGGTAGGTGTTTTCGATTGTTCTTACCCCGCAAACGGCGAAAGGATGCACCACGATGCCAGCTTACGCAGAGCTTGCCCATGAAGCGTTGGAATCAACGCGCGATGCGCTCACCCGCGAATACGAGTCTTTCAAGGCGAAGGGGCTGGCTCTGAACATGGCGCGCGGCAAGCCCTCCCGCGCACAGCTTGACCTGAGCATGCCCATGCTCGCGTGCATCGTCGATGTCGACGACTGCACCGCCAAAGATGGCACGGACTGCCGAAACTACGGCGTGCTCGACGGCATTCCCGAGGCGAAGCGTCTTATGGCAGCTATGCTCGACGACGACGCCGAACATGTGATGGTGTTCGGAAACTCCAGCCTGAACATCATGTACGACACCATGGCTCGTTGCTGGATGTTCGGCACGCTGGGTCATATGCCTTGGTGCAAGCTCGACGAAGTGAAATGGCTGTGCCCCTGCCCCGGATACGATAGGCACTTCGGCGTGACCGAGGCCTTTGGCATCAAGATGATCCCCGTTGCCATGAACGAGAACGGCCCGGATATGGACGAGGTGGAGCGCCTGGTTGCCGAAGATGCTTCGATCAAGGGCATCTGGTGCGTGCCGAAGTATTCCAACCCCAGCGGCGCAACCTATTCCGACGAGGTGGTACACCGCTTGGCCGGCATGCCTTGCGCGGCCGACGACTTCCGTATCTTCTGGGATAACGCGTACGGCATCCATCACCTGAGCGACGACGCAGCGCAGCAGGACCAGCTACTCGATATCCGCCGCGCCTGCGATGATGCCGGAAACCCCGACCGCTGCTTCAAGTTCGCCTCCACCAGCAAGGTTACCTTCCCTGGCGCAGGCATCTCGGCCATGGCGGCAAGCAGCGCCAACATCGCTGATATGAAGGCGCATATGAGCCCGCAGATCATCGGCCACGACAAGCTCAATCAGCTGCGTCACGTGAAGTTCCTGCACGATGGGAAGGGCTTGGCGGAGCACATGGCCAAGCACGCCGCCATCCTGCGCCCCAAGTTCGAGCTGGTGGACCGCAAGCTGTCCGAGGGCCTGAGCGAAATCGGCGGCTGCACCTGGAGCAAGCCGCGCGGCGGGTACTTCGTCTCGTTCAACGCCCCCGCCGGATGCGCGAAGCGGATTGTGGAGCTTGCCAAAGACGCCGGCGTCACCATGACGGGAGCAGGCGCCACCTGGCCGTACAAGCAGGACCCGATCGACAGCAACATCCGCATCGCCCCCAGCCTGCCGCCCGTCGAGGAGCTGGATGCGGCGCTCGACGTGTTCGTTTGCTGCGTGAAGCTGGCGTACGCGGAGAAGCTGCTGCAGGATTAAGCCGGATACGCCGATCAGATGTGCCAACTTGTTTAGCCCGAATCGATACATGCCGCGAGCGCAAGCGCGCAAAGGCGTAGGCAGGCTACTCTTGCCTATATTGATTCTCCCTTGCAAGCATGCTCGGCATAGAATCGTGTCTAGGAACTTTTCGCGGCCGATACATTTATAAATAGGTAAGGCCCGCTCGATTGAGCGGGCCTTAATTGCATTTGCTCCAGTTTGCGTTAGCTAGCTTGCTTCGCTGCGTTCCATGCTTGCACGAGTTCTTGAGCAGCTGCATGCGGGTCGGGCGCGGCGCATACCGCGGATACCACGAAAAAGCCGTCGACGCCGGTTTGCGCAACGGCTGGGATGTCCGCCACCTTTACTCCCCCGCCAACCACGATGGGAACGGGGCTTGCCTGATGAAGCGCCGCCAAGTCCTCGAGGCTTTTCGTGATAATGGTGCCATCCGCCGCCAAACCGCAGTCGGTTTTCGTCGGCGTCTCATGCAGCGGGCCGACGCCCAGATAATCGACCAGCGACATATCGGCGGTTTTCACGTACTCGAGCATCTCGTCCGCGCGAGCGGAAAGGCCGACCACCGCATCAGGGCCGAGCAGGGCACGGCACGCCTCGACGGGGATATCGGTCTGGCCAACATGCACGCCATCAACCTTTATTCCCTGCTGACGAGCAGCATATACCGCATCCAGGCGATCATCGATGAGCAGCGCCACTCGGTCTTGCGCACCGGCCTGCCGTATGACCTCGGATGCCTGGGCCGTGTAGGAGATGAGCTCGCGAGCCGAGCACTCCTTCGAGCGGATTTGCACGCAGGTGAACCCTGCTGCGATGGCCTGGGCCACCACATCGGCAACGGGTCGGCCCAAGGTGTTTTCCGGACCCAGGACCAGATATGCGGAAATATCGAGATTATCTCGCATGCTCATGCTATTCCCCCTTTTCGGCATCTCCGTCGGCGACGTCGCTTTCAAGGATCGCGTCGACGCTTCGAACCTTCTGCTCCATCATGTTCTCGAACCCAGGGCGCACATCGGCCTTCAGGATAACCTCAGTGCGGATGCCCTTCTGAGCCAAGACGAACGTGGCGTTGCGAACCACGGCCATAACCTCGTCCCATTCGCCTTCGATCTCGGTGAACATCGAATAGGTCTTGTTGGGCAGACCCGATTCGCGGATAACGCGAACCACCTCGGCCACCTCGGGTGCAAGCTCATCGCCCACGCCGAACGGGGCGATGGCCACGGCAACCAGCGTGTTCACGATGCTACGCCTCCTGGATCTCGATGGAGTTGCCGGCAACCGCCTCGGGGGTTGCACGGAACAGCTCGTCGATGAAGGCCACCTTGAAGCTTGCCGGAGCATCGGCGGCGGCTGCAGCCGCGACACCTGCCAAATTGTAGTGGTTCACCGCGGCAACAGCGGCCGTGAACGGATCGGTTTGCGTAGCGTATACGGCAAGCACGCCGCCCTGAGAACAGCCGAAGCCGGTGACCTTGCCCATAAGCGCGCTGCCGCCATGGCTGATGACGACCGAATGCCCGTCGGTGACCAGGTCGGACTCGCCGGAGATGACGACGGCGCCTTCCGTATAGCGAGCCAGCGCGATAGCCGCCGCACGCGCAGCCTCCACCGTATCGGCGGTATCGACGCCGCGGGCGCGCGAGAGATCATCGGCCGTGCCCTCGAGACCCCACAGGCCGGCGAGCGCGATGATCTCGGAGGCGTTGCCGCGCACGATGGCGGGCTTATGCTGCTTGAGCTCGGACAGCAGCTTGGTGCGCAGGCTGCCGATGCCGATTCCCACCGGATCGAGCACCCACGGCTTGCCGGCGGCCTGCGCCGCTGCCGCCGTACGCGGAATAGTTTCCTCGTAGATAGGGAACAACGTGCCCATGTTCAGGTACACGGCGCCGCCTGCGGCAACCAGGGTTTCACCCTCGTCGGGCAGATAAACCATGGCAGCCGAGCCACCGACGGCGAGCTGGGCGTTGGCCACGAAATCGATGGTGACGGTGTTGGTGATGGACCCGGCGAGGGGATTGTTGGCGCGCACGTCGGCGGCAGCTTTCGCGATAGATGCTTCGAGCTGTTTCTGTTCGATCATATTCTCTCCTATGCAACGAAAAACGAGGACGCTACCGTAGAAGATGGCGCCCTCGTCCGTGCACGAGAGATGCTCCCTACGCCAGCGTTACCTGGACAGGTTCAAAGGGTTAGGCTTGCGCCCTCTCAGCGCCGACGTTGCCGCCGGGCACCCCTGCATCGAATCTGTTGAGCATATATTACACCGGCGCGTAAACCGCTTGTCTGTTAAACCGCCGAACGGACAAAGGAATCGCACGAGCCAAGCTACCGACTTTACCGCGCACGCGCTTTGCACGCTAAACAGCCGAACGGATGCGGAATACCGAAAACAGCGGAACCTTTCGCCTTACCGTGCGCGGCGCGGCTTTCGGGACAGGCGCAATGCCGCTATCTCGGCGGCCACCGCGCAAGCGGTAAAGACAGCGGAGACGAACGGCATCGCCAGAAGCGGCATGCAGGTGATGAACACGCCCGCGGCGAACGACCCGAGCGCGCTACCGAGCTGCAACGATGAGTTCGACAAGCTGACGGCAAACGCCGCCTCATCCCCGGCGTTGAGCATGATGAACGAATTCTGTGCCGGCAGGAATCCCCAGGATATACCTGTCCATATACACGCCGCCGCCAGCGCCGCGGGCCACGACCCCGTGACAAGCCCCAGTCCCACAAGCGTTACCGCCTGAAGCGTCACGCAACCGATGACCGCCGAAGCCGAGCCGAAGCGATCGGCTGCCCAGCCGCTTGCCTTCGAGCCGATCATGCTCATCAGCCCGAACGCGAACAGAGATCCGCTTACCCACTCAGGCTGAGGAAGCACGCTTTCCATGAACGGCGTGATATAGGTGTTCATGGAGGCATACCCCACGAACATGAGCACGGTGCAGATCAAGGGCAGCACCACGCAAGGGTTGCGGAACACGCGGAGCGCATCGGTGCTGCGACGGCCCTGCTCTGCCGGCGAGTGCGGCACTTCAGGCACGCGCACGACGAGCGCTATGACCGCGAACGCGATACACGCCGCGACGACGAGCACCCAATACGCCTGCTGCCAGGTGATGACGTTACGCAGCATGCGCGCGGCGGGAAGCGCGAACACGAAGGATGCGCTGAAGCCCAGCGCCACATTCGACATTGCCGATGCGGCGCGCGAAGGACCCGCGATGCGGCTTGCCGCGATGTAAGCGGTTGCCGCAAAGGTGCCGTTGCCCACGCCCATGACGGCTCTGCCCGTCAAAATGACGGGATAGATGGGCGTGGCGGCGCATATGGCCATGCCCACCGCCATAAGGGCAAGGCTGACCAGCAGCAACGTTTTCGGTCCGCGCGAGGTGAGCGCCATGACCAGAAGCGGAGTGCCGATGGCGTTGCACACGCCATAGACGCCCATCATGAGGCTGACCTGGGAAAGATCGATACCGGCGATTTGCGCGACCTGATCGGGCACGCCCAAGATGTACTGGTAGGCGCATCCGAACACGAAGCAGCTGAGCGCCAACACCAAGATCATAAGGTTGCCGCGAGCACGACTGGGCGCCTCCGCCGCGGGTGCCGTCTCGGAGCCGCTCACGACCTCACTTCCTGAGCACCCTGGGGGGCGGAATCCACGCGAATTCGCAGCAAATCGCCCGGTTGCAATGCGATATCGCTGGTGAACGCATAGGTTTCCATGGTGCGATTCGCCACCGGCACGGGCTCGGGAGACGGGTTGGGACGATCTTCGCTTGGCTGCACCAACCAGGTGAGACCCCTCACCTTCGCCGTTTCAATAGCCTTGCGCGGAGAAAGCGCCTCGAGTTCATCGCCTTCGCGGAAACGGTTATGGCACGTGGCCTCGATGCGCCACCCGCCCTCCCCTGCCGGGCCGCATGCGGTGACTGTGGCGGCATGTAAGTAATCCTTGTCGTAGCCGTCGCGCTCCTGGCGTTGGCTTGGCTGGCCGAAATAGAAACCGGTGCCATAGGGGCGATGCGAAATGGCATGCAGATCGGACATGACCGTGGACGGGTTGGCGCCATCCATGACCGACCGATAGGCATGCACCGCAGTTGCCACGTAGAACGCGCGCTTGTTGCGGCCTTCGATCTTGAATGAGCTGACGCCAGCTTGCGCCAACTCATCGAGATGCTCGATCATGCACAGGTCGTGCGCGTTCATGACATAGGTGCCGCGCACATCCTCCTCAATGGGGTAATAGGCACCGGGGCGCTTCTCCTCCACCAGCGCATAGCTCCATCGGCACGGCTGCGCGCAATAGCCCTTATTGCCCGAACGCCCCGTCATGGCGGCAGACAGCATGCAGCGCCCCGAAAAGGCCATGCACATGGCGCCATGTACGAACGCCTCGATCTCAAGATCGCGCGGCGCCTGCGCGCGCAGCTCGGCGATATCCTCCACGCTCATCTCACGCGCGACCACCACGCGCGATGCGCCCAGGTCGTGCCAGGCGCGCGCAGCTTCGGCGTTCATCACGGAAGCTTGCGTGCTCACATGCAGCTCCATATGCGGGGCATAGCGTTTCGCCAGGGAAAACGCACCAAGGTCGCTGACGATGAGCGCGTCGGCGCCCGAGGCGTCAAGGGCCTCCAGATATGGCGGCAAGGCGGCGATATCGGCTTGGCTCATAAGCGTGTTCACCGTCACGTACACCTTTACGCCCGCCTTATGCGCGAAGGCGATGGCGGACGGGATATCGTCAAGCGTGAAGTTCTCGGCACGTTGGCGCATACCGAACCTGTCGGCGGCCAAATATACCGCATCCGCCCCGAAACGAACGGCGGCCTCCAGCTGGCTGCGGCCGCCCGCAGGCGCAAGAAGCTCGATTGTTGAAAAGTCAGTCATCGGCAGCAATCTTCGTAGAAATCGATCCAGCACAAACACGAAAGCCGCCGCGCGGCCTCGAGCCCATCCAACCGGACGCCGCACGGCAAGTCCGGCACCTTTTGCCCTAGGCCCGGCAAAACGTATCTTGCGCCAGGCCAGACCGGGCGCGGCGTTTCAGCCACGCCCGCAAGGTTGAGAATGGGAACGAAGCGGCGCAGCGGCCCGCAACGTCGGTTTCAGCCTACTTGCCCTCGGAGGGGTCGTAGCTGACACGAGCGCCCTGAGGGGTATCCTCGATGGTGAAGCCCAGCCCCGTAAGGCCATCGCGCACGGCATCGGCCACAGCCCAGTTCTTCTCGGCACGCGCGGTGGCACGGGCATCGAGCAGGGCGTCGACAGCCTCATGAGCATCCGATCCCTCGTAGCCGGCAACCTGTTTCGCCAGGTCGACGACCTCGGCCGGATACGCATCACCCTGCGCGTCCTCCCAATCCTGGGGAGCAACCTCCACGCCGAACACGCGCATGAGCGTGGTGATGGTCTCGCGCAGATCGCGCACGGCGGGAACATCGGAGAGCGAAAGCGTCTTGTCCGCAATCTGGGTGTTCGCGAAACCGACCAGGTCGAACACCTCGCCCAGTGCGCGCGGAGCGTTGAAGTCGTCGTCCATGGCCAGGACGAACTCGACGCGCGTGGACTTCGCCTGCTTCAGGATAGCCTGAGTGTCAAGCGGGCTGGGCACATCCTGGGCGTTCTTCATCTGCCAATCAAGGTTGCGCACGGCGTTCTCGATGCGGGAAAGCGCGGATGCGGCCTCGTCGAGACGCTCATCGGAGAAATCGAGCGGGCTGCGGTAATGCGTTTGCAGCATAAGGAAACGCAGCACATCGGGGGACGTGGTCTTGAGGATGTCGCGCAACAACAGGAAATTGCCCAGCGACTTGCTCATCTTCTCGTGGTTGATCTGTAGCATGCCGCTGTGCATCCAGTGATTGGCGAAGGTGCAGCCGCATGCGGCCTCGGACTGGGCGCGCTCGTTCTCATGATGCGGGAACACCAGGTCGGCGCCGCCGCCGTGGATGTCGAAAGGCAGGCCCAGGTACTTGCGCGACATGGCCGAACACTCGATGTGCCAGCCGGGACGGCCCTGGCCCCACGGGCTTTCCCAAGAAGGCTCGCCGGGCTTGGCGGCCTTCCACAGCGCGAAGTCGAGATGGTCGCGCTTGCGGTCTTCCAGACCCTGGCCGTCAGCGCGCAGCTCGCGATGGCCGCCTTCCATCTCGTCGATGTTGCGACCGGACAGCGCGCCGTAATCAGCGTAGCTACGCACGCTGAAGTAAACATCGCCTTCGACCTCATACGCATGGCCGCCGTCGATGAGCTCCTGGATGAGTTGGATCATCTCGGGGATCTCCTCGGTGGCGCGCGGTCGCACATCGGGGTCCTGCACGTTCATGGCGTGCATGTCGTCAAGGAAGGCCTGCGAATATTCTGCGGCAACCTCAGCTGCGCTTCGGCCTTCTTCGTTGGCCTTCTTGATGATCTTGTCATCGACGTCGGTGATGTTGGAGACGAACTTCACGTCGAAGCCGCGCCAGGAGAGGTAGCGGCGGATGACGTCGAAGCTGACAAACGTACGGGCGTTGCCGATATGGATGTAGTTGTACACGGTGGGACCGCACACGTACATGCCGATCTTCCCGTGCTCGAGCGACTCGAAAGGCACCTTCTCGCGAAGTTTGGTGTCATAGATCTTAAGCATTTGCATTCCTGTTCTATGTGCATGCCGCATGGTGCGGCGGGTTGACGAAGGCTGCGAAGGGACCGGGCGTCGCGAAAACCGCGCCCGAACTAGCTACATCGCGCCAGCAGGGCCACGGCCGTGGCGGAGATGCCCTCCTGACGGCCCTCGAAACCCAGGTGCTCGGTGGTGGTCGCCTTCACGCCGACGTTGTCGACCGCGATGCCCATGGCAGCTGCCAGGTTCTCGCGCATCTGCTGGCGATGCGGCGCCATCTTCGGCGCCTGAGCTGCGATGACGCTATCGACGTCGATGATCTGGTAGCCCTCTTCGCGCACCTTGGCCGCCACCGCCGCCAACAGCTTCATGGAATCGGCCCCCTCCCATTCGGGGTCGGTGTCGGGGAAGAGCTTGCCGATGTCGCCGCCGCGGATGGCGCCAAGCAGGGCATCTGCCACGGCATGCGCCAGCACATCGGCGTCGGAGTGGCCGAGCAGCCCCAGGGTGTGCGGGATATCCCCCCCGCCGATGATGAGCTTGCGGCCCTCGACCAGCTTATGCACGTCATAGCCCTGCCCTATGCGCAGGGCGCTGAATCCCAGGCTCATTGCTCCTGCTCGCCTTTCTGCTTGAGATAACGCTCGCGCACGGCGGCCACGAGCATGAGATAATCCTCCGGTACGGTGAGCTTGATGTTATCGCGCTTGCCCTCTACCACAAGGACGCGGCCGCCGAGACGCTCGATCAAGGAGCTGTCATCGGTGCCGACGAAGCCGTCGGAGAGCGCCGAGGCGTGCGCGCGGCGGTAGATGCCCGCACGGAACACCTGCGGGGTTTGCGCGTTCCAGAACACGCTGCGGTCGGGCGTGCCGACGATGACGCCGTTTTCCACGACTTTCAGCGTATCGATGGCGGGATGGGCCACCACGGCGCCGTCGGCGTCGATGTTGCCCTTGAGGGTGGCGATGGTATGGGCGATCAGGTCGGCCGAGATGAGCGGACGGGCGCCGTCGTGCATGACCACGTACTCGAACTCCTCGGGCACCAGCTCAAGGCCGGAAAACGCTGATTCCTGACGCGTGGAGCCCGCCGCGGCGACCACGATGGGCGTAGCGAACGAGAAGGGGTCGACGGCCTTGCTCAGGTACTCGCCCTGGCGTTCGGCCGGGCAGACGATGACGATGAGGCCGATGTCGCCTACGGCGTCGAAGGCCTCGACCGACCAGGTGAGGATCGGCTTGCCGCCGATTTCCACCAGCTGCTTGCCGCCTTCCTTGCCGAAACGCTCGCCCGTGCCGCCGGCCAAGATGATGGCCGCCGTCTTCGGGTTCTTGTCGACCTTGCCCTCAAGGCCGGCCAAGGATTGCGTGAGCGCATCGATGTCGAGCGCCGTGGCCAGATCGGCCGCGGCGAGCACCGAAGACGAGAACACCGGGTCAACGGTCTTGGGCATGGTTTCCTCTTTCCGTCGAAAACAAATGAGGCGGCCCCTTTCGGGACCGCCTTACATTCTAAAGCAACTGCCGCGTTTTCGCAGGCACGCTACGCGCTGTATGGAAAAAGAGCGCGTGGCAGGCTTTCCCCGGCAGGCCCAGGCAGGGCGCGGCGGGAACAACCAGAACCTTAATCCGCAGCGCCGCCGCTTGCCGACCCGCCCGAGCCGGAGACGCCGGCGTGGCCCAGATCGAAGTTCGTGAGCAGAAGCTCGGCGTCGCGCGCGATGTTGTCGTGCTTGCGCGGCGCAGGGATGGAGCCCGTGCCGGGGACGAACGCAAGGCTCTCGCCGTCCTCGGAAACGTTTGCCTGGATGACCGATCCCGACGTCCACTTGCCCTCGAGCAGCTCTTCGGACAGCGGGTCTTCCAGCAGGCGCTGGATGGCGCGGCGCAGCGGGCGGGCGCCGTAGGCGGCATCGGTGCCTTCCTTCGCGATGAGCTTGTAGGCATCATCGGTAAGGTTGATGGTCATGTTCTGGGCGATCAGGCGCTCGCGCAGGTCGGCCACCATGAGCTTGGCGATTTCGACGATCTGCTCCTGCGTCAAGGACTTGAACACGATGATCTCATCGATACGGTTCAAGAACTCGGGCCTGAACAGCTTCTTCACCTCGCCCATGACGCGGGACTTGATCTCCTTATCGGAAAGGCCGGCCTTGCCCTCGGGGCTGAAGCCGAGCGTGGTGGGCGCGGAGATCTCGCGGGCGCCGACGTTGGACGTCATGATGATGACCGTGTTGCGGAAATCGACCGTGCGACCCTGGGCGTCGGTCAGACGACCTTCCTCGAGGATCTGCAGCAGGATGTTGAACACATCGGGATGCGCCTTCTCGATCTCGTCGAACAGCACCACCGAATACGGGCGCTGACGCACGGCCTTCGTGAGCTGGCCGCCCTCGTCGAAGCCCACGTAGCCCGGAGGCGAGCCGACCAGACGGCTGACGGAGTGCTTCTCCATGTACTCGGACATGTCGAAGCTGATGAGCGCGTCCTCGGAGCTGAATAGGAACTCGGCGAGCGCCTTGGACAGCTCGGTCTTGCCCACGCCCGACGGGCCTAGGAAGATGAAGCTGCCGGCAGGGCGCTTGGGGTCCTTCAAACCGGCGCGGCTGCGGCGGATGGCCTTCGATAGCGCGGTCACGGCCTCTTCCTGGCCGATGACGCGCTCGTGCAGCACGCCCTCCATACGCAGCAGCTTCTCGGTTTCGGCCTCGGTGAGGTTGGACACGGGAACGCCGGTGGTCATGGAGACGACGTCGGCAATGTCCTGCGCCGTTACCTGATGCACCGATTTCTGGGAATCTTCGGCCCACTTCTTCTCGGCCGCGGCGCGCTCGTCTTTCACGGCGGACTCCTGGTCGCGCAGCTTGGCAGCACGCTCGAAGTCCTGCTCGGCGATGGCCTTGTCCTTATCGGAGCGGATCTGGCGCAGCTTGTCGTCCATCTCGCGCAGCTCGTCGGGCAAGGTCATGTTGCGGATGCGCATGCGGGCGCCCGCCTCGTCCATAACGTCGATGGCCTTGTCGGGCAGGAAACGGTCCTGGATATAGCGGTCCGACAGCGTGACTGCGGCCTGAAGCGCCTCGTCGGTGAAATGCACCTGATGATGCGCCTCGTAGCGGTCGCGCAGCCCCTCCATGATGCGCAGGGCCTGCTCCTCGTTGGGCTCGCCGACCGTGATGGGCTGGAAACGGCGCTCGAGGGCGCTGTCCTTTTCCAGGTGCTTGCGATATTCGTCGATGGTGGTGGCGCCGATGACCTGGATCTCGCCGCGCGACAGCGGCGGCTTGAGGATGGCGGCGGCATCGATGGAGCCCTCGGCAGAACCCGCGCCGATAAGCGTGTGCATCTCATCGATGAACAAGATGATGTCGCCGGCGTCCTTGACCTCCTTGATGCACTTCTTCAAGCGGTCCTCGAACTCGCCGCGGTACTTGCTGCCGGCCACAAGGGCGGACACGTCGAGCGTGATCAGGCGCTTACCGCGCAGGATATCGGGAACCTGGTTGGACACGATGAGCTGCGCCAAGCCCTCGGCGACGGCGGTCTTGCCCACGCCGGGCTCGCCGATGAGCAGCGGATTGTTCTTCTGACGGCGGGAGAGGATCTGCATGACGCGCTCGATCTCGCCGGCGCGGCCGATGACCGGGTCGAGCTTGCCGTCGCGCGCCTTCTGCGTAAGGTCGGTGCCGAACTCCTTCAGGGCGCTGTCGGGCACGGTGCCGGCCGCCTCGAAGGGGTTGCGGCCCGCGTACACGGGGCTTTGGCCCACCAAATCGTTGAGCGCGGTGCGGATGTCGTCGCCCTTCACGCCCAGGCGCGAAAGCACGTCGAGCGCCGTGCCCTCGTTCTCGCGCACGATGCCGAGCAGCAGATGCTCGGTGGAGATATAGCTCTGCCCCATCTGCATGGCCTCGCGCAAGCTGTTCTCGAGCACGCGCTTGACGCGCGGCGTGAACGAAAGATGGCCGGACACGTCGGCGCCCTCGTCGATGGAGGCCACCTCGCGGATGCCCTTCACCACGGCGTCATAGGCCACGCCCAGACGCTCGAGGGCCTGGGCGGCAAGGCCGTCCTTTTCCTGGATGAGGCCCAGCAGGATATGCTCGGTGCCCACATAGGGCTGATGCAGGGCGCGTGCCTCGTCCTGGGCCAAGACGAGCACCTTGCGCGCCTTGTCCGTGAACTTCTCAAATGACATGAAGCCTCGATTCTCGCGGCATATGAATATGATTATGGTCTCGGTTGTTCATGTTAGCACTCCCGTCAATGGACTGCTAAGCCGTTTACGTATCGTATACATAATAAAGTAGCCCGGAGCCGCACAGCGCCCGTTGCCCTTGCTACGTGCAATCCGCACACACCGGAAGCGCTATTTGACCCCTTTTGCCCCTTTTCACCCGGATTTCGCAAGCGGTTCTTCACGAAAGGTCGACAAGCGCGCAAGCACGGCGCCTTAACCGATGCACACGCTTATACTGGTTGCGAAACGCGCAACAGCGCGACCCATCCCCTTCAACCGACAGGATCGCATGAACAGGCACACCATACGCTACGCCCTTATCCTTGTCGCCGCCCTTGCCGTGGCGGCGCTGGCCGTCGCCCGATTCGACGGCCTCTGCTCCATCTTCTCAACCGTCTGGTCCGCCCTTGAGCCCCTGGCCATCGGCGCGGTGCTGGCATATCTGCTGAACTTCATAGCGGCGGCGCTTGAATCGCGCTGGTTCCCCCATACCAACAACACGCTCGCGATCAAGACCCGCCGCCCCATCTGCGTCATACTGGCCATCGCCGCCGTCACCTTGGCGCTTGCGGCGCTGACCGCATTCGTGGGCGGCGAGTTCAAATCCGTGGGCGCCGCCATCATCACCGGCATATCGGAAGCTGCGGCCATGGCGTCGCAGGCCATCGCGAACCTTCCCGGTGCCCAGGCCATCCCGATCTTGGACAACGCCACCTGGAACTCCATCGGGCAGAAGGCCTTGGACGCTGTAGGCGGCACCGACCAGGCGCTGCGCATCGTGGCGCAGACCAGCGGCGAGGTGGCGCACCTGACGCTTTCGATCCTGCTAGGCATGGTGTTCGCTCTGTACCTGCTGCTTGACAAGGACCGCGTGCACGCCGGTGCCATGCGCGCGGCCAGCTTCATCCCCGGCGAGGACCTGCGCCGCCGCGTGCTGCACGCATGCAGCATCACCAACGACTGCTTCTCTCGTTTCATCCGCGGGCAATGCATCGAGGCGGTCATCTTGGGTGCCCTGTGCGCCATCGGCGGCACCATCCTGCAGTTCCCCTATGCAGCTTCCATCGGCCTTATCGTGGGCGTGTCGTCGCTCATCCCGTTCGCCGGCGCATGGATAGGCGGCATCATGGGTGCGGCGATGATCCTGTCGCAAGACCCCGTTCAAGCCCTGCAGTTCATCGTGTTCCTGGTGGTCCTCCAGCAAATCGAGGGACACCTCATCTACCCGAACGTGGTGGGACAGTCGGTGGGCCTGCCGAGCATCTGGGTGTTCGTTGCCGTGATCGCAGGCGGATCGCTGTTCGGCCTTCTGGGCGTGCTTTTGGGCGTGCCCGTCATCTCCACGATCCGAACGCTTGCCATGGAGCACTTCGCGAAACAGGACGCGGAAAACGCATTGAGGCGCGAAGACGGGACCGTACCAGAATAGACGCGTTCGGCATAGCGACGTTGAGCGAGGCAAGGGGAGCGGGGCGCATCGGATGCCCCGCGCCCTGCTCCCCTTGCCTTTCGCGATAACCGGATAGGCGCAATTCCCAAGAGACCCTTCATAGGCCGTAGGCCTTAACGCTTTCACATCCGCTAAGCTCGGACCGTCCGAGCACCACCCCTCCCCGACCGATCTGCCGCCAAACACACGAAGGCCCGCCCGGGATCACCCAGGCGGGCCTTCGTGTGTTTATGCGACGATGCGCGGCTTAGTACAGCTTGGCACCGGCCGGGATGCGGTCGGAGACCATGAGCAGGTTCAGACGCTCCTCGGTGGTATCGTCGTCGATCTTCTCCTCGTGCACGGCGGACAGCAGCATGCCGCAGGAGGCGATGCCCATCATCTTGCGCGGCGGCAGGTTGGTGATGGCCACGAGCGTGCGGCCCACCAGCTCCTCCGGCTCGTAGTACGCGTGGATGCCGGACAGGATGGTGCGATCTTCGCCCGTGCCGTCGTCAAGCGTGAACTGCAGCAGCTTCTTGCTCTTCGGCACGGCCACGCAATCCTTGACCTTCACGGCGCGGAAGTCGGACTTGCTGAACGTGTCGAAGTCCACCTCATCGGCGAACAGCGGCTCGACGACCACCTTGGAGAAGTCGATAGGCTCCTCGGCGGGCTGTTCGACCGGAGCGGCCGGACGCGCGGCGGGCTTGGCGCCGGCAGGGGCCTCGTCGCGCATGTGCGGGAACAGCAGCACGTCGCGGATGGTCGGAGAATCGGTGAGCAGCATGGTCAGACGGTCGATGCCGATGCCCACGCCGCCTGCCGGAGGCATGCCGTACTCGAGCGCACGGATGTAGTCGGCGTCGTAGCCCATGGCCTCATCGTCGCCCATGTCCTTGGCCTCGACCTGCGCACGGAAGCGCTCGGCCTGGTCGACCGGGTCGTTGAGCTCGTTGAAGGCGTTGGCGTACTCGTGGCCGCAGATGAACAGCTCGAAGCGCTCGGTGAGCTCGGGGTTGTTCGGCAGCTTCTTGGCCAGCGGGGAGATCTCCAGCGGATGCTCGGTGACGAACACGGGCTGGATAAGCTGCTCCTCAGCCACGGCCTCGAAGATCTCGGAGATGAGCTTGCCTTTGCCCCAGGCGTCCTCGGCGCGTCCGCCGTTCTTCTCCAGGATGGCCACCAGGTCCTCACGGCTGCGGTCGAAGGAAACCTCTTCACCGGCATAGCGCGTTGCCAGACCGCACATGGTCTCGCGCGGCCACTGGCCGGACAGGTCGATGTCGACGCCCTGGTAGCTGACCTTGAGCGTGCCGCAAGCGGCTTCAGCCGCCGCCTTGATGAAGCCCTCGGTGAGGTCCATCATGCCGTTGAGGTCGGAGAAGGCCTGGTATGCCTCCATGGTGGTGAACTCAGGGTTGTGGTACGGGTCCATGCCCTCGTTGCGGAACTGGCGGCCGATCTCGAACACCTTCTCGAAACCACCTACGAGCAGGCGCTTGAGCGGCAGCTCGGTGGCGATGCGCAGGAAGTAGTCGCGATCGAGCGCGTTGAAGTGCGTGACGAACGGCTTTGCGTTCGCGCCGCCCAGGATGGGGTGCAGAAACGGCGTTTCCACCTCGTAGAAGCCCTGATCCTCCATGTAGCGGCGGATGGCGGCGACGATCTTGAAGCGCTTCTCGAAGACCTGCTTGACCTCGGGGTTCATGACCAGGTCGACGTAGCGCTGGCGATAACGCGTCTCCTTGTCCGCCAGGCCGTGGAACTTCTCGGGCAGCGGGCGGATGGACTTGCTGAGCAGCTCGAAGGACGAGACGGCAACCGAGAGCTGGCCGCGGCGCGTGCGCATCATAGCGCCCTCGACGCCGATCCAGTCGCCCACATCAAGATCCTTCAGGCGGCCGAAGGCCTCTTCGCCCAGCTCGTTGATGCGGCAGAACAGCTGCATGTCGCCCGTGGCGTCGCGCAGGCCCAGAAAGGCGATCTTGCCCTGAACGCGCTTGGACATGATGCGGCCGGCGACCTTGACCAGGTCCTCGGTGGAATCCCCGTCCTCAAGGTGCGCGTAGAGCTGCTCGAGATCGGCCAGATGGTGGCTGTAGTCGAACGCATGGCCATAGGGGTTCTCGCCCGCATCGAGCATGGCCTGGCGCTTGGCCTTGCGCACCTCGATGGGGTCGTCTTCGATAACTTCAGGGGTATTGCTCATGGGAAAGCCCTTCTAAGTACAGGGATTTGGTTGAGTAAGCGAGAGCGGCTGCGGTACGCCGGGTTCTGCCGAAGCATGCGGGCATAGGCCCGTGGCCTTGTCCGTGAAACCGAATGCGCAAGCGACGCGGTGCAGACAGCCGCAACGTCGAGCAGTCCCGCTTGCCTGCGGGCAAGCGGGACTTGCAAATTTGCTAGTGCTCGATATTGACGATCTTCATCTTGATGACGCGGCCGGTCGGGCCGGTGGTCTCGATCTCGTCGCCCTTCTTGTGGGCCAGCAGCGCAGCGCCCACCGGGGACTCGTTGGAGATCTTGCCGGCATGGCTGTCGGCCTCGGCGGCGCCCACGATGGTGAACACGCGCTCACGGCCGCCCATGTCGACGGTGACGGTGGAGCCGATGTGCACGGAGTTGGAGCGCTTCGGGGTTGCCACGACGGTGGCCTCGCCCAGGATGCGGGTAATCTCGGCGATACGCGCCTCGAGCATGCCCTGCTCGTTTTTCGCGTCGTCGTACTCGGAGTTCTCGGAGATGTCGCCGAACTCGCGAGCTACCTTGATGCGCTCGCCCACCTCAGCGCGCTTCTCGGTTTCCAGATAATGCAGCTCCTCTTCGAGCTGCTGCTTGCCCTCGGGGGTAAGGATGTAGTTGTCAGCCATGTTGTTCACCTATCTATACGAAAAAAGCGGTATGCGCCGGACCGCAGCCCGTTGCGCATACCGCGTACCAACCTTGTGAAGCTGCGATCTACTCGCTCTTCTTGCGGGCAGCGGTGGTCTTCTTCTTGGCGGCGTCCTCGTCGTCTTCCTCGACCTCGACCTCGTCAGCCTCTTCCTCGGCCTTTTTGGAATCGCCCATGCCCTCGCGCAGGTTCTTCACGGTCTTGCCCAGAGCGCTACCGAGTTTTGGCAGATTCTTCGGGCCGAAGATAAGCAGGATCACCACGAGGATGATCAGAAGCTCAGGCACGCCCATTCCCAGAAATTTCATGTGTCCTCCAAGTACTCGTCCCAGCCCGGGCATCGGGCCGTGATATGCAACGCCGCGTACTTTAACATAACCGCAGCTTGCCGACGCACCTTCGATGAAAAGCACACGCGCTTGCGCAGCACTCCAACGGATATGCGCAGCTGCACGAAAAAGGCTCGGTGCGAACACCGAGCCTTGACCATGCAATGGTCGGGATGACAGGATTTGAACCTGCGGCCTCTGCGTCCCGAACGCAGCGCTCTACCAAGCTGAGCCACATCCCGATTGCCGCTTTCGCAGCGGGGAATATATTAGCATAACCATCCGGCATCCGCGACGACTTTTTTCAAAAATTGCGGCCGAATGCGCGCCTATCGCTTGAAATTCGACAAGATTCCCGGTCTGGCCTGGGGTTTCGGCAGATAAATAAAACGCGGTTCGAAGTCGAACAGCTCGGCGGTGCGCACCTGCGGGCTTACCGAGATGCACTTCTTCATGCACGCATCCAGGCACAGGCCGCATTGCACGCACTCGGCACAGGAGAACTCCAGGAAGCTGCCGCCATCGGGCGTGCCGTCTGCGTTGGGGCTGGGCTTGATGGGGCTTTTGCTGAGCGCGCCCGTAGGGCAGAACACCGCGCACATGCCGCACGAGTTGCACACGGAGGCGTCGATCTCAACCCTGCCGAACAGGCGCGTCTCAATCTGCTCGACCGCAGGCTCGCCCAAACGGTCCATGGCATCGAGCACCTGGCTGCGGCGCCGCTCCTGAAACTGGGGCAACGTGCCCGAAGCGCCCGCCCCCAGCTGCTCGCGCAGCGTGGCATCCTTGGCCTTCATGCCGAGGTTTTTGCGGATGACCATCTCGGCGGTCTTGCCCGCCGCGCTGGCCGTCCACGAAGTTGCGCTGGTGAAGAAGCCGCGGCGCGCCTCGCCGAGCAGGCTTTTCGCGTTCTTGAGCGCCAGCCCTTCGGGGAACTCCGACGCGCGGGAGACCATTGCCGGCGCCCCCTGCGCCTGCATCAGGCTGTTTGCGGAAGCGATGGTTTCGTCCACGCCGGGCGAGGTCTCCCTGAACCTGCACGTCTTGCAGCAGCCGTCCACCAACACGATGTCCTTGGCGCCGACCGCCGCCAAGCCGAGCAGCAGGCTTTCGTCGACGCGCGCCAGGCAGGGCGCTTCGGCGAACTTGTGCGGATCGGCCAGGCCCTTCGACGCGATGCGCGCGCAAGCGATGACCGCACGCCCATCAAGGGAGGCCATGGCCTCTGCCGCCGCCTGTTCAAGCGCCTCGTCGGCAGGGCGAACGGGAATCAAGGCCTCGGTGGGGCAAACCACCGTGCAGGCGCCGCACGCCACACAGGCCTTGTGGTCGACGCTGAGCACGTTGTTGTGCACGCTGATGGCATCGGCCGGGCAGGCATCGATGCACTTGCGGCATGAGGCGTTGCGGTTTCGCACGGCCACGCAGCGCTTCGAAGCCGGCACGACGGCCTTGTCCTCAAGCTCCTCGGCCACTTCTATGATGTCTGCGATGTTCGGCATTCGCCTTCCCCCTCGTTTACTCCCGCGCATATATGCCGCGGCGAAGATTAGCGCATGACCGTCGCACACATCGGTTTCGCTTCATAATCTGCGCGAAATCGGCGCGGGTCGGTCACGCGCTTCGCATGGCGCTACTCGCACTCGATGCGATCTTGTATGATGCGCTCGAGCGCTGCCAGCTCGTCGGGCGTGTTCGCGTTCATGAAGCACCCGCCCATAGGCTCGGCCTCAAGCACCTTCTTTTGCGGGAACTCGCACACGTTTACCTGGTTGAAGAACACCTGGGCGCGCTTCTCCCCCTCATTGAGCGCCTCTCGCACTGCCGGCAAGCAGCCCGAGCGGCGGTAGATCGCGTGAAACGGCTCGAAGCCGTGCTTGTTGACGGGCACGACCACGTCCGCCCCCGTCCTGGTCATCTCGAGCGCTTCGGCGACCACGAGCGACGGCGATGCGAGCACCATGTCGCAAGCCACAACCGCCACATAGGGGTTGCGGGCGCAGCGAAGGGCCGTGTAAAGGCCCGGCAGCGCGCCACGTTCGTTGATGACGTCGGACTCGAAACGGATGCCAAGTTCGGGATACTGCTCTTGCAGAAACGCAAGCTCTTTCGGCTCGTTGGTGGTGATGATGAGCTCGTCGGCCACCGGCGAGAGCCGCTCGACCAAACGGCAGATGAGCGGTCGGCCGCAGAACGGGACCGTGGCCTTGCTGCGGCCCATACGGCGGCTCTCGCCGCCGGCTTGGACGACCATGGACACGCGCGGGCGCGCGAAGCTCGCTTGAAGAAAATCCGCGAGCCCAGCCACATCGTCGATATCGAACGCAGGAATACCGTACATGCCGGCGGCTTCAGCAGCCAGCGGGATGTCGGTGACCACCGCGACCGTTGCGGCCGTGGGCATCTTGTTGGAGATGTCGGCATGGTCGGGATTGCTGCACGCCAGGCGGTCCTCCTCGGCCTGGCCTAAAGGCTGCGCCACGGGGCGATCATCGGGACGGACCTCAGCGGCATAAGGCATGGAGCCGCGTCCGAACTGAGTGAAATCCGTGCCGAGCTCCCAGCCTTTGCGAGCGCCCTCGGCGAACACCTCGGCGGTTCGGGCATCGGCCTTGTTGCCGGCGCGCATGATCTCGATGGTTGGCAGGCCGCTTTTGCGATAACCCTCGACGATCACCACGTCGTGGCCGGGCATGCTCGCCACGATGTCGGCGCATTCCGCTTCCCCATTGGTGGTTTGAATACGCGCCATCTGACCCGGAGCCGCGATAACCGTCTCGCTGGCGCCGGCATGGCGATGCCGCCACGAGTCTTTCCCGGGGATGTCGATGTCGAACCCGACATGGCTGTGGTGCTTGACGCTGCCCACGTCCAGACCGCGACCGACCAGCTCGGCGATGAGCTTCTCGATAAGGGTTGTCTTGCCGGAATTATGACGCCCGACGATGGAGACCGCGGGGCTGGGGAACTTGATCATGCGCATATCCTTTCGTGCGAAAAAGTATAGCACGCGCTTTCCGACGCACGCCCCGCGCACAAGACCGGACCCGGGCATTCCATGCGCTCCGTCTAACGAAGTGCTTATGATTGATAGATTTTATTGATATTCCGTGAAGAGATTGCTATAATGAATTTGCTTTTTTTCGATAGCTTCGGCTTCGTTAAAAGGAAGAGAAGGGATTCCGTTTTTTGGAGGGGGCGGAATCCCTTTTTCTATGCCAAAACGCCGTCATCAGGCGAAACATGCGGGCCCCGCAGCTGTTCGGCTGCGGGGCCCGGTTCGTTCCCCTGGGTTTTGGCGCTACGGAAAACGCATGCAACAAAGACTGCGCTACAGCACGCGCCTTGCCTCAAGCGCCCGTCCGAGCGTCACCTCGTCGGCAAACTCCAGGTCGCCGCCCACGGGCAAGCCGCTGGCAAGACGCGTGACCTTGATACCCAGGGGCTTGATCAGGCGCGCAAGATAGGCGGCCGTGGTCTCCCCTTCCACATTGGGGTTGGTGGCCAGCACCACTTCCCGAATGTCCTCGCTGCCCAGACGTTGCATCAACTGGGGGATGCGAAGGTCATCGGGCCCGATGCCGTCCATAGGCGACAGGGCGCCCCCCAGCACGTGGTACACGCCCTGGAACACGGCGGTGCGCTCGATGGGCGGGATATCGCGCGGCTCGCTGACCACGCACAGCAGCTGCTGGTTGCGGCTGGTCGAGCGGCAGATCTCGCACAGGTCGTCCTCGGCGTAGTTGAAGCAACGGCTGCAGAAATGCACCGTGTCCTTCACCTCCACGATGGCCTGCGCCAAGCGCAGCGCCGTGGCGCGATCGGAGTTCAAGATCCAATACGCCATACGTTGCGCCGATTTCGGGCCCACGCCGGGAAGGCGTTCGAGCTCATCGAGCAGTTTTTGGATTGCGGGAGCCGATTGCACGGAACCGCTTCCCTACATCAGGCCGGGGATGCTCATGCCGCCGGTTGCGGCGTTGATGCGCTGGGCGCCCAGCTCGGCCACGCCGCGTAGCGCCTCGTTGACGGCCGCGGTGATCATGTCCTGCAGCATCTCCACGTCCTCGGGGTCCACCGCCTCGGGGTCGATGGTCAGGCTGACCAGGCTGTTGTCGCCCTGGGCGACCGCCTTGACCATGCCGCCGCCGGCGGAGGCCTCGAAGGTCATGTCCTTGATCTCCTCCTGCGCGCGGGCAAGCTCGACCTGCATCTTCTGAGCCTGTTTCATCATAGCGCCCATGTTGCCCATGCCGCCGCCGGGGAATCCGCCTTTACGTCCCATATCGTTTCCTGTTCTAATCGCGAATGTACGGGTTTCAAACCATTGCATTGTACCGGGCGCGGGCCCGGATGTGCGCTATTCCTTGACTTCTTCGAACGTCACGCCGCCGCCGAAGCCCGCCTGCAGCACGGCCCGCAGCTCGTCGGGGGTTTGCGGAGCACCCTC
>ERZ838483.1173-NODE-1173-length-25370-cov-20.412483_pt1 | contig 25370 bp, 23 predicted proteins | sample MGYA00519939_ERZ838483 | MGnify/ENA primary metagenome ERZ838483 (study PRJEB31850, sample SAMEA3708836) | human gut metagenome | biome: human gut; feature: human-associated habitat; material: faeces | place: China | collected 2014 ... | reverse complement strand
CTTCGCAGGAGCCAATAGAATGTGCACCAGAAAATGCCCTGGTAGCAGCAGTTATCAGTTTAGCGAGATCAAGGCACAAACAAAGAAAATGTCCCTGAACAGTGCCGGGAATTAGGCGTAAATCGTTTTGCCAGTCGGTGAAAGGAGGGGACGAGCCCGGCATGGGGTCGCAGGCTACCAAGGGCACAGCGCCAACCATCGACGCATTAGCTCTGACGCTCCTTAAAGATTCGCAAAGCTTTCTCTAGCTCGGGAATATCATCAACGATTACTTTCCAAGCAAGGGATCGATCAACCTCTCGATAACCGTGCGCTACGAAATTGCGAAAACCCCTAATATCATTCCAGGGATACTCCGGAAAAGCTGATTGGACCTCATCAGAAAGATGGAGAGCATCCTCAGCGATTCTGTAAACAGGGCTCATGATTGCGTCGTAGGCAAGTTCGCCTTCCTCGCTCCTATCGCAAACAAAGGAACTCTCCGTAGAGCCAAAATGGTCGATACGTTTAGTCAGCGTCTCGCAATCAGACAGAATGACATCGATGAGCTCAGCGTCTCGCTTACGCCGCTTCATAAAGACGCACCTCATCCTGTTCAATGTTTTTGCGAAAAGCCGGACGCATGTGCTCGGGCGGATTAGTCACAATCTCAACCTCTCGCCCAAGTTCCTCTTCGAGTTCAAGGGACAGTTCGTATAGCGTGCCAAACGTCATGCTATCTCCGCAAACAAGACGCAGGTCGATATCGCTATCTGGTGTCTGCTCGCCGCGGGCAAAAGAGCCGAACAGATAGGCTTCGCGGACGTCATAACGAGACAGTACGCGAGAAACAGCAGCGGATATGTCGATAAGAGTAATCATGTCTTAATTTTACTTACCGATTGCACGGAAGGCAATTCTTACGCGTCTGGTCCACAGGCCGGCGTTAATAGATGTTGAGCCAGATAGGAAGTTGAGCCGCCTTACGCGTCGTGGCTTTCTGGAGTTGTATCGTTTAGGTTGGCAGCGTTGTTAGGGCGAGCAGATTCCTCCGTAGCCATGCGCGTTAGGTTTTTGCGAATGGCATCAAGGATTTCCGGGCTGAGACCTTTGGATTTAAGACGGCTCAGAGTGGCATCTATATCTAATAAATCGCTTGCGGCGAGTTTTACGGTTATGCATTTCCCCGTCTTCGGATCCTTATGTATCAGGGCATAGATAACATCATCATCTGCTACGGCTTCCACCATGCTTATCCACTCCTTAATGCTGCAATAACACAGGCGATTTTCATAGTCGTTATCGGATACAACAAAAAAGCCGAGCATACGATTTGCATTATCGTATGAAAACGCCACAACAACAGCGGAATGAATGAGCTGGTTCGTGAGCTGTCGTAAAGAAATGGACGAGGACGTGGGGCTAGCTAAGTCGAAGTATCGTTCGTCGATGAAGCGTTTATCCAAGGGTGAAATATTTTTCTGAGCTTCTATCTTTGCAGGATAAAAGTCGACTTTTAAGTTAAGCGAGCCAATACAGTCGCTTAACTTATTTGCATCCAAGAGCAAGCGAACGGTAAAGGCGGACAATAGAAGAGCCTTTTCCAGTCGATAATCACGGTACTCGTCTTCCAGAGTAGTGCATGTGGAAAAGTCACTTAACTCTTTTGCGTATGACCTTAAGTCATCTTTCCAATAACATGATTCGTAGACCATTTGATGAAACTCGCTCTTTTCCCGTGTGCTTGACGCAATGGAATGAAGCACACGCTTGATTGACTGTTGCTATTCAGATCCTTGCGTCCCATTTCTAGCAGCAAGCCATGCTTCGTGTTGTTCCTCTGCGGCGGCTTGAGACGATGCCCAGTTTTCTCTCAGTTTTCGATCTTCTTCTACAAGGGCTTTGCTAATGACCCGTGGACAATTGCTCTTGATATTAGGTATCTTCTTTTTAGAAAAGATATGTCTATAAGCGCCCCTATATATTGCTTGGTTAATTAGTTCGCATTGCCTGACGCTGAGCTGCTCCGGAATATCAAACGGAAGAGCTCCAACTTCAGTAAATAGAGCAGCATCAGGGGTTGGAGGGAGAACCAACGTTACGTTCCTTCGACCAAGCCCAATTCCATCTACTTCAATTTTGTTGTCTTTATATGCCCCAAAAGCGATGGCGGGATTGTCAGATGTGAGAAAGAAATGCTCCCTTGGCGGCCTAACTATTGTCCAATTAAAGTTTCTAACTCTGTTGCCGACGCTCCCGTTAACAAAAGAAGCAATCGAGGAAAGGAAACTAGCTCGCCCCAATACAATCGAAGACGTAATGGTGCCCGTCTCAAAATCGATATCGGCTTCAATTGGTTGAACGGGAAATGGATAAAATTGCTCGGGCTTATGAGCAACCGGGTGTGCAATCCCCAGCTCTTTTTCATAAAAATATTTCGACACGATATCTGGTATTTGATTAGTGATTTCCTCAAATACCTCTTCGGTCAGTTTGGCGTTCTTTATCAAATAAGCAGGCGTTCGAAAATGCTGAATCAGCCAGAAGTCAACCAGACAATTAATGTCATTCTTTGACAGCGCCGCCCCAGAGCTGATCTTTCTTAGGATCGCGGATGCCGTTGCCTCGTATTCATCGCAAAAATAATTTTCGATATCGTCGACATCGGACCCTGCGGTTCGTTGTGTGTATAGGTCATTCCAAGTGCACGCCGTCTTTAATGATGTCGTACGCCAAGTCTTCTCCCTATCATCTTCTACAACCAACTTGTAATCCCATAGCGAATTGCCGTTAGACGACCAATTACGTAAGTAAAACTGTGGTACAAAATGGTTATGATGCGTGACTTGCTTATTATTGGTATTCGGGCTCATTAAAACCTCCTTTTAGCTTCACAGAGAATCTTTTGAGGGGCAGCGTTACCGTTTGCGGCAACCAGCAAGGTGCTTCCCATACATCGGCCAATCAATTAACTCTAAGTCTCCTCCATTCCCGGTGTAACGGATAAGCTCTTCGCTGATCTTTAAAGTGATTTCGATAAGCAGCGTGAGAAACAAATAGTAGTCTCTTGCGAACTGGCTGGAATTGGGGTCGTCAACAGGTGAGTTGCCATGGTCGTAAGAGTTTCGAAGGGCTAAAGCATTTGAATGGATCGCATTATTGAACATATAGTTCAAGTAAGATGCTTCGTCTGGTGAAAATAAGGCGTCGCTATATTTCAGATATCCTTGCTTTACCAGCTCGTGAGCTCCATCAATAGTTGCTTTCGAACAACGCCAAAGTGGGTATGCGCTCGAATCCAAAATCTTCTTTAAATAATGGGCTTTTTTGGAAGGCAATAAACGCCCGTCTTTATCAGATTCAGCTAAAAAGCCCTTGTTGATTAGCGATTCTATTGCCGATCGGTAATCTCCGTCGTAATCGTCGACATGGACCACATGCTTATGCAGCAGGTCCCAAAGGTTGTCTTCTGGGCTTTTGATGCGGGATGCGAAGGCAAGCAATGATTGATCCCAAAACAAGGGTTTCGCTGCTTCGTCATAGCGATTACCCCTAATTACGTATTTATTTCTATGCAATGATTTAAATTCAGAGAAGAGCTTGAAGTTTTCAAATCGAAAATAATCAGGATCGATTACATGCATTTTTGAATATAGCGAGTACGCCTTTAGTGCACGTTCAAGCTCCGGGCCCATGGCCTTGCATTTATCAAGCCACGAGCATCCGGTTGCTGGTAAAGAGATCGAGAAACCCCCAATCCCGAGTTCTTTATCAAAATAGACGTTATATGTCCATTCAATTGCATCTTCCAAGCGTCTACCATTTCTTTCAAGAAGCTTTGCATATAGGTCCGTTTCTTCTAGTAGAAGATCCTGACGCATTTTAAAGAATATGTTGTTGTCGTATTCGTCCTTGGCACGCATACCAAAGGTTTTCATCAGGGTAGATTCATCGAGTTCGTGGGCGGGGCAAGTCAGAAGCCCCCGCTCGTCTAAATAATCAAAGACGTACGCGCAGTTATTCATTATTGTTGGATGATCAAGGTAGCGACTTAGCCATTCTTCACCGAAGAAAGTCTTTAGAGTATTTCCATCCACATAGGAATCTTTGCATGCAATTTGGTTACCGCTAATCGAAGCTTCAATACCGTATTCAATGCTCCCAGTCTCATCAAATAGCTGTTTACTTAATTCCTCATAGCGCCTTTTGGCCTTTATGCGAACTTCGATTGACGGACTATAGTCTTTTGCTGCTGCACTGGGCCAGTTCATGAGAACCTGGACATAATTAAGATTTGGATTAGTCTCTGAAAGATATCTTAGAACAGTTTCATCGATATCACTTCCGGTCAATGACGGCGGTAGATATATCATCTCTTTAGAGCGTACCTCTGCGCCAAAGTTCCCGACAATTATGCTCACTGCAGCGTCAATATTTTTTGATAGGACAGCTCTGATATGTTGGTCAAACTTCTGTACTAATCCATAGTGGGACATTACATTTGAGATGCAGAGCGAGTGCCGACTCAGTAATTCTTCAAGTTCATCGGAATTTATTTTTTCATATGCTTTAGTTGAGGAGGCCAGATTCCAAAACCTGTCGATATATTGCCATTCGACACTTTCATAAACATCTAAAAGTGCATTATTTGTTAATGCTGAATGTGCAAAGGAACAAGCTTTGCCATATAGCCTTTTTAGAATATGGTTAATTTCGAGACTCATATCATCGAAGGCCTCGGGTACGCATCCAATTACCTCCTTAATTTCACCGATCTCAATGGCATCGTTAATTGTTTCAATTGGATGGTTTTCGCCATCCATTAATATCTCTTTGCATCTTTCGATTGAGCGGTACGTTCCATAGTCATTGGGCCCATAACAGGAGACTCGAGAGTGATTAATTTCTTCCAAAATGATCCCCACCTTGCTTTAGTAGAATCCGCTCTCTAGTCTATCCATTCACGCGGACATAATGATCGAAGTAAAAATGCGATGAACAGTGCTGCTATATAGCCCGTGGCTAGTTGTTCAAATTCTGTCTACCGCTTCTCCCTTGGCATATGTAATTCGAAATAGGGGGTGGTATCGACAAGCGTCGATACCACCCCAGTGCTCAATGATTTCCCGGCTACAGGCAGGCAACCGCTCTCCCCTAATCCCGCTTAAACAGATCCCTTGTGTACACCTTGTCCGCCACATCCGCGAGCTCGTCGCTCCAGCGGTTGGCGACGATCGCGTCGCAGCCGGCCTTGAAGGCCTCCAGGTCGTGGGTCACCTCGGAGCCGAAGAACTCCGGGGCTTCCAGCGTGGGCTCGTAGACCACCACGGGCACGCCCTTGGCCTTCACGCGCTTCATGACGCCCTGGATAGAGCTCGCGCGGAAGTTGTCGGAGTTCGACTTCATAGTCAGGCGGTACACGCCCACGACTGGCTTTTCCTTGCCGGCATACACGCGGTCCCACACCATCTGCAGCACCTCGTCGGCGACGAAGTCCTTGCGGGTGCGGTTGGCCTCCACGATGGCCTCGATCAGGTTCTGAGGCACGTCCCTGTAGTTGGCGAGCAGCTGCTTGGTGTCCTTGGGCAGGCAGTAGCCGCCGTAGCCGAAGCTGGGGTTGTTGTAGTGGCCGCCGATGCGCGGCTCCAGGCACACGCCGTCGATGACGTCGCGGGTGTTGAGGCCGCGGACCTCGCAGTAGGTGTCGAGCTCGTTGAAGTAGGCCACGCGCAGCGCCAGATAGGTGTTGACTCTTTAATAAAACCAGCGGTTACTCAATATTAAATTGGTCAATTTCGAACCTGGTGTAGTCGTCGACATCATTCGAAAAGTGTTTAAGCCTAGTCCCAATTTTGATATTTCCATATTGATCAAGACCAATTTCATTAAGCAAATTGTTCTCTTTTAGTATGTTGATTAAGGACAAAGGGACTCCAGCCTGAATTAACTCAACGCCTTTCTTGTCAGATGTCCCGTATAAGAACATGTAGTACTGCTCCTGATCAATATGACCCGTCTTATATAGAACGCGAACGAATCTAGACAAAGTGAACCCAAGATAATCGTCCTCCGTCTTATATTTAGCAAGGAAAAGTGCTGGCAGTTCGGAATCAGCTTTTTGCCTTATGTCAACATAACTTCCTTCGCCATCGGCAAGGCCTTGGTAATTGACCTCTCCAAAACTACGACCAACATAGAGGAAGCTGGGTGCGGACTCAGCCTTCTTTTTCCATAATGAAATGTCGGAAGCGAGTCGTTGACTAAGTGATTTTGATGACTTGCTCTCAAGATAACTTTGGTAAAAAGGTAACTGCCTGCGCAATTTACTAACTCTGAGATATGAATTAGAGAAAACAAGACCATCGTCAATGAAATAACTGCATATTAATTCGAGTACGCTATTATCTGCACATGCTTCAAATGTGGTGAGTCTCCGGGCAATCTCAACTTTTGCAATCTCCCAGTTTTCATACATAGAACGCAGGCCGGAACGATCTAACAAAACACCGAGATCAGTATCAGAATGATTGCAGCTTTGAATCAAGCTATCTTCGAAGACAAGACGCTTTCGCTCATTGTCACTCAAAGGCTTACCTTTAGATATTTTAATTCGCGGGTTGTCATCGCGGTCCTTAAATCCAACACTATGCAATTCCGAGATGGCATTTTTCATGGTCGGTCTCGAGCCAGTCCATTTTGATTCAGCAAATATTACCTGAGGGCTAAGCATTTTAAGATGAGGGGTATCTCCAAAAACGTAATTTAAACGTGATGCGCGACCAATTAAATTAATTAGGGCTGCACGCCTTTTTGTTCGTAAATTGAGAATAAATACCGAATCAAATGGAAGATTAATACCTTCCATGATGACTTCATTTGCAAATATATAACGAATTGATTCCAACTTCGCAGCACGGTCAAGCAAATAATTTTTGATTCCGTCCGGCATCTGCCCGTGCAGGTATACAATACCGCGCCGCAGGCAAAATATTTCATCGTATAGAGGACTCACATGTTCGGTCAGGGCACAAATAACTTTATCGAGGTCGGGGGCGACTCGGTTATCGGGCAGACTACTCGCTAAGTCCAAGGCCGCCTCACGGACCTTTCTGGGGGAAGACAAGAACACAAGATTTTTAGCAGTTGCCTTATTCGTCAGGCAATCCCAAGTGCCGTTAAAAGAAGAATGCTGGCAAAAGCTGTTGAAAAACCTGTTGTAGGCATACAGGACCCCCTCGCTGTCGAGCAGATAATACCGAGGCTCTTTCATACTTTTGCTGACTTTACACCCCTCAACCTCAAATCCTGAAATAGCGGACAACAGGTTAATATCGTCGATTACAGGACTAAAGTAGTAGAACCTTGTCGAGGGATCGCGGAGTTTAGACTCACGGATAAGGCGTGAAATTAACAAAGCGCGATCGTTGGGCTCAAAAGCGTTGTGCGCTTCGTCTATAAACAGACTCGAAAATGATAAAGTCGGATTCGCTTCCAATAAACGTATGGCCCTTTCCTGAGTGAGGATGGCGATGAACGACTTCTCACACTGGTACATTTCGTCATGAGTAATTACTTTTGTTCTAGGATGGCGCTTAAAAACATCATCGCGTGTTTGGGCGAGAAGCGATTTCGTCGGCACAATTACACATGGTCGTGGTCCGCTTTTATCATCCAGTAAAGCATCAACCAAGCGCTCAGTCTTACCAAACGAGGTCGGCGCAATATAGGCGAACCCTTTCCCCGAGTATGAAGAGAAAGTGCTGTCGGACAACTTCTGCTCGAGAGTAAGCGTCACACCCTTGGTAAAGTTCTGTTTAATTTCATCTAGAGCAATAAAATCACTCAGAGTATTAAAGCACCCTTCATCGATATCAACAATCGATTTGGCTACTGGGTATAGGCCTAGCTCAAATGAAAGATCATACATGGGCCTATAATCACCCGTACTCAACGAATAATTCAGAATAATGAAGTATGCAAACTCGAGACTTCTTGTTCGATTCTTATCTTTTAGTCCGTACCTTAACAAAGCAATTGCGGCAGAAAGAAGAAACGTTGACTCTCTATTCGTGAGCTCCTTACCTAAAAGTAGCTTATCGACCACCAAATTAAATGCACTGTTGTTCTTTAATTTTGTAATGGAGCTAGCGTCGCTCATCTGTATACTCCAAGTTCAAATATCGAAGAAAACCAACTAATGCCAAATGTGAGACGCAAACTATGTGTATGGCTGAGTAGCTCTGTTTTTCGAAAAACTGTGAAACATCAATCGAAAGTTTTTCAACTTCTTTGATAGTCAGAACACTGTCAATAAAAACAGTACCACAAGGGATCATGTTAAATTCGTCGGCACTATGGACACGACCGAGAGTAAAATCGTCCGAAAGCATTCTGATCTGTTTAAGAATGGACCCTTCAGCACCAGCTACTATAGCGTGATTTAGAGCATTATCCCAAGGGTCATTTCCCTTAAAATCGTTAACCTTGTCACAGAGATCCTTATAAGCTTCTTTAGCTTTGCTAAAGTGAGTCGTATTTCCAAAAATTGACGATTTGCTCTCCATCAACCAGTATTCATCATCTTTTAAATAGAAACCGTCAAATCCTTTTTTGATCGAACCCTCTTCTAGATTTGATCCAAGACAAACCTGCTGATAGCCGTTGTATCCTAAATAGGCATGCAAGAAAATCTCAGCACAAGAACCGCAAACTAAGCGGCGACTATTAAGTTTTGATTCAAAGTATTTCGAGATTTTCGTCTTTGTTACTTCTAGAGAACGTGGGTCTTTAGGGCCAAACCAAATAGAGGGCAGGCATTGATTTAGACATTCATCGAAGTCGTCATTTTCGATGACGTTAAAATACGTTAGGCGAATTCGATCGGATAGCTCCTTTTCAATAACCCCTGTAAATAGCATCCGATGATCACCTGCCCTAGTTTATTTTAATCAATGGATTGTTTTGTTGCTTCAGGAACCTCATAGACTTAGCCCAGGATTTAAATCTAATAAAAAATGAAGGCTTATAGGACAAAATGTGTGTCCCGATAGAACATCCGTTTCCATCCATTAATCAAGCCAGAACGGGTACGGGCCCCTGAGGTGGAGGTCCTCCCACACGGCCCTGTCGCCCCACTCCGGCCCTCCGTCCTCGAGCGACGGCGAGGCGGAGTAGACGCTGAACAATATGTCGATGTCCGCGTCGGTCGGCATCGCGGCGAGCTTCCCGCGCGCCGTCCTCGCGTCCCCCGAGTGCGCGTGGCACCACCAGAACACCGCCCTCACGCGCTTGACCGACGTCAGCCCCCGGTGGTTGTGCAGGACGGTCCTCAGCTGCGAGTTCACCCCTCCCTCGATCATGGGCCAGACCTTCCAGAACTCGGCCGTCCTGCGCCTGAAGGACCGCCCGCCGCCCGGCATCGCCGCCTGGGAGTCCTTGGAGAGGAGCCACCCGAGGAACTCGTCCAGCCTCGTCGCCGTGTCGTCGTACCTCACCGTCGTCGACGCGCCGCAGGCCGTGCACCTCCACCGCTGGGACCCCGATGAGGTCCTGACGTTGCGCTTGGTCCGACCGCCGCAGTAGGGGCAATAAACGGCCTTCATGGGCACCTCTTCCGAAAGGGTATTTAACGGTTCCGGAAAAGGTTATCAACCTGCGGGAACGATAGGCAACCGGACACACATTCTGTCCGAGCGGTTAAAAGCGGGCGCGGAATTTAAACGGTTGAAAAAGGGGCATCGACCTGCGCCGATGCCCCCAACATGGACACACATTATGTCCTATAAGCCCACAAACCAAGCTAGCATCTGCCGAAGTGGCTATCATTTATGTCAATTCTCAGGTTGCTTCTAATTACTACGCCCAGTAAAACGCTGTGGCTCCAATATTATCGGGTCCCGAAGGTCCGTTTTAACTTTGACCTGACGCGCACCGCCGTCCATGATGCCTGACTCTCCGCAGTTGCAATTGCCCTGCCGAAACTAGAAGGCTCCTCGTTGCTGTCGCCAAGTTTAGTATTAAAGAAAGCCTTCAGCTCAGGGCGCAGCCAGTGAGTGCCGTCCTCCCTCGTGCGATCGCGAATGTCGCCATAACCGATTTCGGTAGCGCCATTAATAAGCCCTAGTGTCATGAGCGTGTGTCCATTGTAGCAATGAGGATCATGGCATCGGCCGATAGGCTTACACGGCAGCGGTTCGTCGGGATTTATGAACACATTGCCAACGTTACAACCTTTGTAGCATTGGCGCGCTTCGCCGCTAGACATGTCAACGTAATACATCCAAGATCCAGCCTCGCAGAACCCCGTCTGTTTGACACCAAAAATCGTGTTCTTAAAGTCGAAGAAGGGAGAGTCGAACTGATTCCAAGCGGAGAGATATTCGTCGCGAGGCAGCTTGGTAAGCCGATCGATACCGCTTGTGGCATCGTTGCGCGCAATCGTGAGGTGGGCAAGCGCCCCAAAGTTCTCCATGCAGTATTCCTTGACCTCCGGAATCAGCGGGACAAGCTCATCGGAGGGGGTTATCTCTACGTTGCAGGAAGCTCCAGCTGCCCATGCAGCGTTTACGTTGTCGGCAAATCGTTTGAGAAGTCCTTTCTTCTTAAATTCGAGATAATGCAACGAGCACTTGAACTCCACATGAGATAGAACCTCCGGGCCTAGCTCGAGCAACGGCTCGAGCTTCTTTGTGAGCACCATGTTCGAGACAATTTCCATGTAATGCCCCTCGCGCGCAAGAAGCTCGATGTAACGAGCGAGGTTTGGCAGAAGGAGGGTCTCGCCGTCGGCACAGAGATTAATATACGCGCTCCCCTCGACGCGTTCTTTCCTCATTGCATAGGCGATCTGTTCCGGAGAGAACTTCATCTCGGGAATTTCTCCCTCGTAGCTACTAGGGCGCTGCGAAAGATAGCAATAGTGGCAACGCAAGTTGCAGACCGACAACGGAATGGCGAATAAGAAGGCTTTCTTCATGGTTGTTCCTTTCGGATTTACTTAATTATTGACGAACCGCGCCTTGACAAGTCCGAGGTAGCGGATTCGCTGTTCATGAGAGAATGTCATGAGGAACACGACGAGCCACGAAACGAGGCACGAAACGAGGACGGTAGCTATTAGTCCGCCCCAAGAGGCCGCAGGAATTAAAAAACCAAAAACAAGTGCCACCACGGCGGATCCCGCCACGCTTATGAGGGAGACTAGCACCTCGCGGTGAATCGTCCACCAGGGTTTATTCAGTAAACTCGAAACATAGGGCGCAATGATGAGAAGGTTTCTGGCGACCGAAATGATAGAGCTGATGCCGGCGATGGCGTAGACGCCCAAGTCTGTGAAATTGAGGGCGAGCAGGACGGAGATGAAATTGAGCACAGCGCCGCCGAGGAAGGACGCCGAGTTGAGCTTGAGCCGGTTCATCACCGTGAAGACGTTGTAGACCACTTGAGGTCCCGCCCAAGGTATGAAATTGGAGATCGTGAGGATTGAGAGAACGGTGAGTTCCCAAGCATCGAGTGACGGCATCCAGAGCCGGTAGAACGCTGGTGCGAGGGCACAGAAGACTCCAATAGGCGCCGCCATGATAAAGTTGGAGAGTCTAATGTCCATCATGACCCTCCGGTAGAGCCCCTCCACGCCTTCTTTGGCATAAATGATCACGAGCTCCGGCTCGAGGTTGTTGTTGAGCGTGGTGGCGAGCGTTGTAATTGCGGTCGGCATGGTCTTTGCCACCGAGAGCACGCCCATGGGGCTCGCACCCACGAACCAGTTGGCGAATAGCAAGTCGAGCCCGGTGGTCAGGATGTTGCCGCACTGATTAACTGTGTTCCAGATGCCGGAGGATGTCAAGTCATGTACGAACTTGCCCGAAAAAGTTTTCGCACTAAAGGTGAGTTCAGGAACGACCCTGCACTTGATGAAGTAGCAAACTGGCGCACTTGCGATGGTGAGCAGCAATGCGATTAGCGAGACATAGCACACACGCGTCGTGAAGAAGCTAAACGTGAATACGAGCAGCGCTGCATTGAGCACGTTGCGAACAAGGTTGATGGCGTTCTGGATGTAGACTTTGTTGACGACAAACATAGCCGAACAGAACAGGGACACAAAAAGGTTGGCGCCAAAGTTGGCAAATACAAACGCGAAGAGCATCCCAACGTCAGTGGGGTCGGCGTTGCCCATGTCCACAATTGACCCAAGATTGGCAAGCACGGCAATGGCCACTGGCAAGAAGATCAGGCACAGAATTACGTTACAGACGATAAGTGTCGAATAGTAGGCGACGGAGTCTTCAATCTTGCCGCGGTGGTACGCCGCAGATATAAACCTCGATCCCATCGAGTTGAACGCGATCGTTACCAGTGAGGCATACGAGACGAAATTGTTTGCCAGCTGAGTGAAGCCGTTGGCTACTTCCCCCAGCGTTGCCACCAGGTAGGACGAGAGGAAGAAGCTGACAGCCATCTGCACACCAAGGGTGATAATGGCGGAAGCCACGTTGAACGCAGTGGCGAGCCTATTCGACCGCACGGCGAATCACCTCCCTCATCTGCCCGTATACAGGATCCAAGGGCGCACGGCTGTATCTGCTGGGGCCTGCGGCAAGAGCTTCCCGGGCAAGGACCGGAATCTCATCGGGCGTACGGGCAAGGCGAACGTTCGGAATCCGCTCGATCCACTCGAAACCCTGCGAGACCTTGTGACTCAAATTGTCCAACGCCACGCATGGAGTGCCAGTGATAGCAGAGAAATACATGCCATGGAGCCTGTCGGTGATGACCAGCTCGGAGGTCGAGAACTGTGCCCACTTGGCGCTTAAAACAGCATCCCTGTTCCCCTCGTAAATCCTTGTTGGCTCCGCAACGACCGTAGAAGTACGGCCAGCCTGAATCCCAAGTTCGACAAGGACGGAATCAATCGTTTTTACAGCCTCGTCATCGAGTGCGCGCTCTTTGTCTGCGCGCAAGCACAGCAGGGCACCCGACCGCTCAGTGGAGAATGGCGCGTCATTGATGTACGGAACGATGTCGGGCACGTAGTAGTTCGGCGTATCGGGCGTGAGCCTACCGATGGTCTCGAACGTCCTCCGGTCACGCGAGAAGTACACGAGGTTCGGGTTTGATCGGTAAACGGCGGCTGTCTTGCGCTCGCACTCCTGCCCTCGCTCGGAGTCCTCGAAGTACGCCGTTTGGGGGAACACCAGGACGCTGCGGTCAGCGAAGCGGCTGACAATGTCGTTTATTATGTCGTTTTCCTCCGGCCACAGCGTGCCGACGTTACCGCCACCGTCGACGACAATGATGTCAGAGGGACGCACCATCCCCTGTATCCTCTCACGTGCGAGCTCGTACTGGTAGCGCTGAATCTCGAACACGGAGAAACTGGGGAGCGCGTCGGCAAGGAAGCGTTTCTGTGCGTAGACGATTGCCTGATCGCCCAGGTTTCCATGGCTGGGAGTTGCAATCATGACCGCAGTCCTCGAGAAGGACTTCTGGTTCTGGACAAAACGCCGTAGCATCTCACGCGTACGCAGCTTGCACGAGAAGCGTCCCTTAAATTCGGTGAAGCTCATTGTGTCCCTTCGTCAGACGGATAGACCATTGCGTTTATTGAAAAAAAAGGGGAAGCAGCGATAGGCAAGGCATGAAACGCAATGCTTGCTGCGGAGATCGAAATGACGTCTGTCGATTGCGAACGCGTGGTTCCAGCTCTTCTTGAGGCTGAGCCAGCGCGCCATGTCTGCCCTATCCGAGACAGCACCGTAGGAATCGACAAGCGCGGCCTTGACCTGGCAAAGGGATACCCAGAACAGGTCAAAGAATCCCTTGTCAAAGAAATACCGATTCCTGCCCAAGAAAGCCTCGACGATGTCGAGCTTCGAGCGCGCAGATGGTTGATGCGTGATGGATGAGCCATTCTGAACGTAATATAACTGGCAGACGGGGACAACGACCACGCTATTGCACTGTCCAACGATGTGGTGCAGCATGAACTCATCCTCATGAATCTTGCCAGGGGCGAAGCGTGCTCGCTTAAAGAGACGGGCGCGGTAGAGCTTCCCCCAGCTGACTATGTACTCAACCGAGGTTCCGTTAGGGTTGGCGTAGACGCTGCTCCAGTAGCTGCACTCGTCTAGGCAGCGTGCGGAATCGCAGACAGTCCTCAGGACGTTGCCGTCGGCGTCGACATACGTCATGCCGCCTACAGCCATGTCAAAGCCCTCGTCCATAGCTTCTGCAAGCAGTTCAATCTCCTCAGGACCAAGGTAGTCGTCGGAGTCGAGGAAGAAGATGTACTCGCCCGTAGCTGCGTCGAGCCCAGCGTTACGCGCGGCAGAAAGTCCTTGGTTGCTCTGGTCGATTAAGACCAGAGACTCATGGCTCCTTCGGTAATCACCTAGAATCTGCAGCGTGTTATCCGTCGAACCGTCGTTGACAACGATGACTTCGAGGTCGCCGTACGTTTGTGCATACACGGAGTCAAGGCACTTGACAACGGTCGAGGCAACGTTGTATGACGGCACGATGACCGAAACCGTGGTTTTACTCATGAATACCTCTCAGAGCCCCTTCTAACTAAACGCTTAATCCCAGATCCAATCCTCCAAGGCAACATACTTGCGTCAAGCGCTGCATACCTGTTGTCAAGTAATAGCCGGAGTCGCAGCGCGTCCACTTTGGGAAGCGAGCCGGCACCACAATGCTCCGAGGCGAGCCCCACGATATGTTCGCTCCGAGCGGAAGCGTATGAACTCCATCGAGCTTTGAAGTTAAGGCTGCGGTTGTACCGCATACCCAAAAGAGCACATGAGGTATATGAAAGGAAGTAGCGCGCCCAGCCGCCGAGCGGCATGCCGCGCCCTTCCATGAACGCGACAACTTCCTCTTCCACATAGCAGGCTTGAGCAAAGTAGTCTGGATTATAGCCCGCGTTCGTAGTGGAAGCGGGATTCGGGCGATAGAAGTAAAGCGGTTCATCGATTAGCCAGTAGGACCTTGCACCGCACATAATCTCAAGGCTCTGCAGCCTGTCCTCAGCCATAAGAAGTCTGGGTCGTTTTTTATCTCCTTTGCTGTAAAGCGTTCTCTTGAATGCTTTACAGCAAAGGCTATTCAGTAAATAGCCTTTGCTGAATAAATCCCAAACCAAGTCTTCCTCAACGGGTCCATCCTCGCCGAGCGCGGAAAAATCAAACATAGCAGAGGAATCGCGCTCGGAAGATGTAGCATTAAAAAGCACAATGTCGGTGCCAGCCTCGAAAGCACGCTTGACCTTCGTTAGCGCAGAAGGGTCGCGAAGCCCGTCGTCAGCATCTACGCAGAGAATAACTTCGCCGTGCGCGATGTCAAACGCCATCTGGCGCGCGGCATAGGGTCCGCCATTCGAAGTGCGTCTCATCGTGCACGACGGCAGTGCGGCACGCATGCCTTCGTCAATAACAAGGGGCTCCTCCGAGCCGTCGTCTACGATGATGACCTCGAAGTCGCAGTAATCCTGCTCCGCGATGGAACCTAGACACTCTCCGATATATGGCTGCGCATTATACGCGGCGATACAAATAGAGAAGAAGGGTTTAGTCACGCCACATCGACTTCCTCTTTTTCACAAGCACAAGAGGTCGATATGCTTGTGGGGTCTTCAGGTTGCGCTTTCGAATAGCTCAGAGCGCCAACCCAGGCAACCAACAGAATAAATGGGAGAGTAACGCTAAGGGCTCCGCTCAAAAAGATATAGCCAAAGAGAAGAGCCATCACTGGCGCAGCATGCCAAACATCGATACTTTTCGGCATAAGATGAATGAAGCGAGTAATAATGCAGACAAAACAAATTGTGAAAAGAAGCCCCTGTTGACACAGCAATTCCAGATAGAGATTGTGGACGGCAATGACACTTCCTGTTGCGACCTCAAACCGAAGGTTGCCCAAGGCGGTCTGAGGAACACCAAAGAAAAACATGCCTAAATCAGAGAACCAAGCATGGAAATAAGTCATCCAGATCAGGGTTCTGCCGCTTCCGCCGGCCGTATCCTTGGACGTAAATCTGGCAATTACATTAGCGATTAGATTGCTCTGCTCGCTTATGAGTACACAAGCTGCTATGCCAAGAATGAGAATGAATAAGAAGACTAGAAAAGGTCTTCTTCCAAAACGTCCAGCTAACTGCACGAGAAGATAGATCGCAACGGGGACAAAGGAGATGATGAAACCACGAGATTGGGAGAGGAGGCCAGCTGAGATAAAAACAAAAGAAAACAAAACTAGTGCAATTGATTTAAAGCCTTTGACGTCCCCTTCGAATACCAAAAAGAAAAGCAAAGCAATGCAAACAGTGAGATACAAAGAAAGGTAATTTGGATCTCCTTCCACAGGTCTCATTCTGTCGTAGTTCAAATCAAAGTAATAGAAATTCAAGAATGAAAGACTGGCAAGCACTATGCAACCGAGCAGGAAAGCTAACATCAAATGGAGAACATCGTCGGCTTTCCATGAATCGTTCTGGGTATTGCAAAATATCGCGACCGCGAGAAAAGAAAGGACGATCTTGACGCTACCTGTGAAGTAGTTCTCGCCAGTAAGTGAAAATCTAATAAGCGCATCGAGAATCAAAAGAACTCCGGCTATAAAAAGCAATCTATCAATTCTCGCCTCAGCATGATAATGAAGAGACACGCGAATTAGAAAAACGACAACAATAGCCGAGGTCAAGCTTATAAAACCGCTCATCGCCAGCATAGAATCGTTAGGGGACAAAATTAGCAATACGTAAATCAACGACTCGAACGGAACGACAAAGCTACTAAGCAGAAGAAGAATCTTTAAGATACTGCAGACAGCGTTAAAACCAAGCAAATCAAACAGGCCGATGAGCAAGAGCCCAGCGACCCAAAGAGCGGTCATCTTTGCGAAAGCATGGTTCTCAAACGTCTTTGGCATTAGAGGACTCATGCAGACACCTCGCTTAGATACAGCATCTCAAACTCCAGGGCGGCGGCACCGATGTCGAAGCCTGCGGCGCGAAGGGCCGCAATGTCATCGTATCGGCCACCCTCCGCAGCGAGGCGGATCGCTTTGCTCCATGAATCAGTGTTTTCGTACAAATCAAGAAACGTGGTGTGTCCACAGATATCAGCCATATGGCTGATACCCGACGAGAGGACCATAGGAAGACCATTTGCCTGCGCTTCAACGCAAGACACAGGCAACCCCTCATAGAGCGACGGCATGCAGAACACATCCATTGCGGAGTAGTGCGAAGCGGTGTCCTCCTGAATGCCAGCGAAATGCACATGCTGGGAAATGCCCAGAGAGCCGGCCTTGTCCAAGACCTCGTTGTACAGGGGCCCCTTTCCCAAGAGGAGCGCGTCAGCCGGCACTCCCTTGGAACGGAGCGCGGAAACTACATCTAAGAGGAATGTCTGGTTTTTTTCGGGCACGAATCGCCCGATATGACCGACGATCAGGGCATCACGAGCGATGCCGTAGTGCTCTCGAACAGCCTTTCGCGTCTCGAGGTCAAAGGCAAACGCGCCCAAGTCGATGGCATTTGGACGAACAACACATTCTTCCAGCGCCTTGGGGCAACGACCGTACAGGTACGTAGCCGCTAGGTCGGAGCATGCGAGGAAAGTGTTAGCAAGAGAATCGAGATGACTTGCGTTGAACGCATCAGTAGCATCTTTCAACGGGTTATTTGCCCAGCCCTTCTGGGAGTTGTGCGAATGTAGAATACGCACCGGAACACCCACTCTCTTGGCTTCGCGCATGAGTCCAAAAAAACCATCACAGCCAGATCTATGCTCGTGTATCACCTTGATTTCAGGATGGTTGGCGAAGAAATCTCGATAGAACCTGCTGGAACTTATGGGATGCCTGTCAGGATCGACACATCTGAAGATGCGTCCACCCATAGATTCTATCTCTTTGTCGAATACGCATTCATAGGGCACGCGATACATAAAGTCGAACTGCACCTTGTCTTTGTCAATCGCACGGTACAGATTCATGAGGAAGTGCTCTATGCCACCGTGCCCCATGGAGGCAACAACCTGGAGCACACGAATGGGCTGTCCGCTCGTCATCAAACCCCCTTACTCAACCGTGTAGTCTTGCTTATCCATATGACGCCCGTAGTATTCCTCCAGCGTACAGAGTTGACGAGCAGGCGAGCCCCCCCAGACGGTATTCGAGGGGACTTTTCCCTTCACCACCGCGCCCGCACCAATGATCACGTCGTCGCCGATCTCGGTCCCAGGCAGAATAATGGCGCGCGCTCCAACGAACACGTTATCGCCGACGGTGATAGGTTTGAGGAACTTATACTTAGCGTTCTCGGAGTTTTCTTCGAACGCATTAATCGCGTTACGAATGGAATAGTCATGCGTGAGCAAGATGACGTCACGCGAAAGAGTGACGGCCCTGCCAATCTTAATGAGTGAGTAACGCTCGCTGCTGTCGAACCACACCGACTGGTGAATGAAGCCATGTTTGTCGTAATCGGCGATGTCCATGCCGCACTTCTGGAGATACTTGGTGTACTTGTACATGTAGCGGTCGGTGAAGAACGGTGCCTCTAAGAACAAGATGTTCCTGTGGGCCACGCGCGCTAGCGACCAAAGGGGGTTCTGCATCATAGCGGCAGCCTTTCTTTCAGTATTCGGATGGCATCTTCATACCCGTCAACGACATGGGAGACCTCACAACGCACAGTCTCAGAGCATCCCCCCGTGTCATAGGTCACCACGGACGTACCACAGGCCTCAGCTTCCAGATTGACCGTGGGGAAGTTATCCTCCGTCGTTGGATTAAAAAACACGTCTGCGGTCGAGTAGATGCCCGCAAGCTCCTCACGAGAGTCTGTGCGGGTGAGACCCACGATGCCCTTAGGCAGCTCTTTGATCTGTTTCCCGGAGAGCCCCACGAGCACGATGACGTGTTTTTCGGAATCAAGCGCACCGGCAAGCCTAATGAAGTCGCTCAGGCCTTTACGTTCGGTCCACGGGCTTGCAACGCCTAGAATCATGAAACGGTCACCGATGCCATAGCGCTCGCGAAAATCACTCGGCGTGGGCTTGAACACGCTTGTGTCGATGGTGTTGTGACGCACCTCGATGGAGTAGCCCTTTAGAAAGCTCTCCCCTACCAGGTCGGCTAGCCACTGCGATGGAGTTATGAGCTTCATACGACTTGTCGGTACAAGGTTGAAGACGCGTTTCTTCGCATCGAAGTTCCAGGCGCAAGACGCTTTTGAGATTGTTTTGGGATAGGTATGTAGTTGCGAGCATGACTCGCCGTACGCACAATGAGACTGCCATTGCGCACACTTTACATATATAAAGTACGCGCAATGGCCCGTAAACGACCAACAGTCGTGAAGGGTCCATTCGACATTGCAATCGTGTTTTGCAAGCCACTCAAAAAGCATCTCGACGTTGACGTAGTAGCCGTGCAGATTATGAAGATGCACTACATCAGGCTTAATCTCATCAAGTCGAGCAAGAAGACGTTTCGTAGCGTTTTTGCTATGAAAACCCGCCCTGCCATCTATGCGAGTCTGAAGCACGTCGAGCTTAACCTCTGCATCGGAGGCAAACTTCATTTCGTTCGGTTTTTTCGCCTCACGGCCTCGGCCCCAGAACGCATAAGATTCTTCGCCAGCCGCGAGGAGTTCGCGGTGCTCCTTCATCATAATGCCTCCGGTCGAGCCGTTCGGCACGGTGTTTATGTGGGCATAGACCGTCACTACAGACTCTTCCTCCACACCATCTTGTCCACGACGCCGGTGTAGCTCTGGATGATCTTGACCACCTTGGTGGACACGGTCTCGTCGGCGTAGTCGGGAACGGGGGCCTCGGGCAGCGACCCCTCGGCGTCGAGCTCGACGGCGGTGTGGACCGCCTGCAGCAGGCCCTTCTTCGAGATACCGGCCAGCGTGAAGCACGCCTTGTCCAGCGCCTCGGGGCGCTCGGTGGAGGTGCGGATGCACACCGCCGGGAACGGGCGGCCGACGCTCGCGAAGAAGCTGGACTCCTCGGGCAGCGTGCCGGAGTCGGACACCACAGCGAAGGCGTTCATCTGCAAGCAGTTGTAGTCGTGGAAGCCCATGGGCTCGTGCATGCGCACGCGCGGGTCCAGCTGAAAGCCGGTGGCCTCGAGGCGCTTGCGGGAGCGCGGGTGGCAGGAGTACAGGATCGGCATGTCGTACTTCTCCGCGAGCGCGTTGATGGCGGTGAACAGGCTCGTGAAATTCGCCTCGGTGTCGATGTTCTCCTCGCGGTGGGCGGAGAGCAGCATGTAGCGTTTGGGCTCCAGGCCTAGCTCGGTGAGGATGTCCGACGCCTCGATCTTGTCCAGGTTGGCGCGCAGGACCTCGGCCATGGGCGAGCCCGTGACGTAGGTGCGCTCGGGGGCGCAGCCGGTGTTCTTGAGGTAGCGGCGGGCGTGCTCGGAGTAGGCCAGGTTGACGTCGGAGATAACGTCGACGATGCGGCGGTTGGTCTCCTCGGGCAGGCACTCATCCTTGCAGCGGTTGCCCGCCTCCATGTGGAAGATGGGGATGTGCAGGCGCTTGGCCGCTATGGCTGACAGGCAGCTGTTGGTGTCGCCTAGGATCAGCAGGGCATCGGGTTGCACTTCGACCATGAGCTTGTAGGAGGCCGCGATGATGTTGCCCACGGTCTCTCCCAGGTCGGTGCCCACGGCGTCCAGGTAGACGTCCGGGTCGGCAAGCTCTAGGTCGCGGAAGAAGATGCCGTTGAGCGTGTAGTCGTAGTTCTGCCCGGTGTGCGCCAGCAGGCAGTCGAAGTGGCGACGGCACTTCTTGATGACCTCGGACAGGCGGATGACCTCGGGGCGGGTGCCCACGATGATCAGCAGCTTCAGGCGGCCGTCGTCCTTGAAAGCGATATCGGAACAGTCCTTGCCCATGTGGCTAGACCTCCTCGTAGTAAGTGTCGGGGTTCTCGGGGTCGAAGGGCTCGTTGGCCCACATGACCGTCACGAGGTCCTCGGTGTCGGACAGGTTGGTGATGGAGTGCGTGTAGCCGGGGATCATCTCCACAGCGCGCATGTCGGAACCCGAGACGACGTACTCGTCGACGGGGAACGGATTGCCCTCCGTGTCCTCCCCCACCTTTCTCAACTTGATACTCGCGGTGCCGGAGACCACCAGGAACCTCTCCCACTTGCTCATGTGCCAGTGGTTGCCCTTGGTGATGCCGGGCCTCGAGACGTTGATGGAGACCTGGCCGCGCTCGGGCGTGCGCAGGAACTCGGTGAACGAGCCGCGCGCGTCCGTGTTGGGCCTGAGGCCGTAGGCGAAGTGCCCCGGCTCGTAGTAGGACAGGAACGTGCTCCAGAGCTTCTTGGAGAAGGAGCCCTCCGAAAGGTCGGGCACCGAGAGGGTCTCGCGGCTGTCTCGGAAGCAGTCGAGCAGGTAGACGATCTCGCCTAGCGACTTGACGTCAGTTTCCGGGACGTAGCAGAACTCGTCGCCCTCTACCCTCTTGAGCCCCTCGTATCCGCAGCGGTGCTCACGCCCCAGTAGGGCGCCCAGCATCTCGTCCACGAGGTCGTCGATGTAGAGGAGCTCCAGCTCCACGGAGGGGTCGTTCACGGTGTAGGGGCGGCCGTTGGCGAGGGCGTCGCAGAAGGTGGCCACGGCGGAGTTGTAGCGCGGGCGGCACCATTTGCCGTAGAGGTTGGGGAAGCGGTAGATGAGCACCGGCGCCCCCGTGCGCTCCGAGTACTCCCGGAACAGGCCCTCCCCCGCGAGCTTGGACTCGCCGTAGACAGAGCCCTCGAAGCGGCCCGACAGGCTCGCCTGCGCGGAGCTGGACAGCATGACGGGGCATTTGTTGCCGTGGCGCTCGAGGGTCTCGAGCAGCGTGGAGGCGAACCCGAAGTTGCCCTCCATGAACTCCGCCTGGTCCTCGGGGCGGTTGACGCCGGCCAGGTTGAAGACGAAGTCGGCGCGGGAGCAGTAGCCGTCCAGCTCCCCGGGCGTCGAGTCGGCGTCGTACTCCATGACCTCGAGCGGGAGCAGGCTCGCGTATCTCTCGCGGCGGTCCTTACCGTCGCGGATGTTCTTCAGCGCGCAGCAGAGGTTTTTCCCGACGAAGCCCCTCGCGCCGGTGACGAGGACGCGCACCCTACTGCACCGCCTCGTGCTCGCGGCCCTCCAGGGCCAGCTGCACGTACTCGGCGGTCTTGATCTTGGCGATGGTGCCCTCCACGTCGAGCCTCTCGGTGTTGTGGGAGGTGTAGGACTCGTCGGCCTGGGTCTCCACCTCGCCGTCCACGACGAACTTGTCGTAGTTCAGGTCGCGCGAGTCGCAGGCCACGCGGTAGTAGCCGCCCATGTCCTCGGCCCTCAGGCGCTCCTCGCGGGTCATGAGGGTCTCGAAGAGCTTCTCGCCGTGGCGGGTGCCGATGACCTGGGTGCCCACGCGGCCGAAGACCTCCTGCACGGCCTCGGCGAGGTCGCCGATCGTGGATGCGGGGGCCTTCTGGATGAACAGATCGCCGGGGTTGGCGTGCTCGAAGGCGAACTGCACCAGGTCCACGGCCTCGTCCAGGTTCATCAGGAAGCGGGTCATGTTGGGGTCGGTGACGGTGAGCGGCTCGCCCTTGCGGATGCGGTCGATGAACAGCGGGATGACCGAGCCGCGCGAGCACATGACGTTGCCGTAGCGGGTGCAGCAGATGGTGGTGCGGCCGGCGCCGTTGCGTGCGTTTGCGTAGATGATGGACTCCATCATGGCCTTGGACTTGCCCATGGCGTTGATGGGGTACGCCGCCTTGTCGGTGGACAGGCACACGACGCGGTCCACGCCCTCGTCGATTGCGGCGTGAAGGACGTTGTCCGTGCCGATGACGTTGGTGCGGACGGCCTCCATGGGGAAGAACTCGCAGGAGGGCACCTGCTTGAGGGCGGCGGCGTGGAAGATGTAGTCCACGCCGTGCATGGCGTCGCGCACACTCTGGGCGTTGCGGACGTCGCCGATGAAGAAGCGCACCTTGGAGGCGAGCTCGGGCGACTTCTCCTGCAGGCGGTGGCGCATGTCGTCCTGCTTCTTCTCGTCGCGGGAGAAGATGCGGATCTCGGCCAGATCGGTGTTCATGAAATGCTTGAGCACGGTGTTGCCGAACGAGCCGGTGCCACCTGTGATCATCAGGGTCTTGTCTTTAAATGCGTCGGTGTTAACCATTATTATTCTCCCCAGCAAGTTCCTTAAGGATTGATTCCAATTTGTCGAAAAACATCTCTTTGGAGAAATGGGATTCGTAATAGGAGCGGGCGTTTTTGCCCATTAGTTCTTTGTCGTCGCGTTCAACAAATTCATCGCAGATACGTGCCAAACCTTTGGCATCCTCAATGGCGCAACAAAGGCCGCAATGCGCTTCGTCGAGTACACGCTTAGTTTCACCGGAGAGTGCAGCTAAGACAGGCTTACCAGCCGCAAGATACGTCGTAACTTTTCTGGGCAACGTATACGTGGCCATGGGGCTATCCTCAAACGTAACCAGCATGGCTGAGGAAGCTGCATAATACCGAGGCATTTTCTCTATGGGTTTACGCCCATGAAAGACAACATTCTTAGTCTTTAACGTCTCGGCGAGTCGTTTACAATCCTCGAGTCTAGAACCCGACCCAACAACATGGAATACAATTCGGTCGTTGTTGCAAAGACTGGCAGCACGGACAATAGTTGCGACAGACTGAGCCTGTCCAACGTTTCCCGCAAACGTTAGATTTACCTTTGTCGGGTCATAGCCATCGCATCCGCCAGAAGTCCCTACCGTCCCAAAATTATCGTCTGCATATTGAGGAAGGTAGTCAGACGGTTCTCTATTCAAGGAAAGACTGCTTGAGAAATATTCGTCAAACAGCGGCGAAGTGACAGCGATCCTGTCAGCCCGACTATAAATCCGCCTACTTACAGAAGACATCCATTTATAAGGGAGAGACTCCTGGCTAAAGCCGCCCGCAGTTAAACTGATAGGCCAAAGATCAAAGCAATATAGAAGCATCTTCTTGTGATGCTTCTTGGCATAAACCAAACCGGGATCAACTTGCATAACGGGTGAAAACTGGTAACCAAGAACAACATCAAACTCATCTTTGATATCTCGAGCAAGCTTATTTGCGTTGTACCAAAAGGAAAGATAGTTTTTAACCCTGTTAGCGGCACCCGTTTTTCGAGGCTGCAAGCTGGCGCGATAGATCGTTACACCGTTATGTTGCTCGATTCGCTTGTCTTTATCCTTGTACTCTTCTGGAATGTCAGAGTTTGGCATTCCAGTATTCGGCAAACCGGTAATAACGGAGACGCTATGCCCCCTTTTGACAAGCTCTTCGCATACATCAGAAGTGTTAAAAGGTTCAGGCCAATAATGCTGACAGACAACGAGTATCTTCATTAACGAGCACCATCGCCCGTACTCACGACACCAAGCGTCTTAAGCATGATCGTAATATCCATCTTGATGTTTCTAGTCTTGATGTACTCAAGGTCAAACTTGACCTTCTCACTGGGAAGTAGGTCATAGCCGCCCGTTACTTGGGCAAGACCGGAGATGCCCGGACGGACCATGGTACGGTAGTGCCAGCCGTGAATTCGCTTTTCGAATTCTTCGCAAAACGCGGGGCGCTCGGGGCGCGGCCCGATAAGACTCATATCGCCCTTAAAGACATTCCAAAACTGCGGGATCTCATCCAAACGAGTCTTGCGCATGAACTTACCAAACGGAGTTACGCGCGGGTCCTCATCCTGTGCCCACTGGGCGCCGCGGGATTCAGCATCGATATACATGCTGCGGAACTTGTAAATATTAAAGACCTTACCATCTTTGCCAACGCGACGCTGGGCATAAATGACGGGACCTTCGGACTCAGTTTTAATCTTGATGGCAATGACAGCCATCGGGATGGCGAGAATAACGAGTGCGCAGCCGCACGAGACTACATCGAAAGAACGCTTGATTAAGCGGTAGAAGAGTCCACCGTTAATAACGGGTTCTTCCAACTCGATAATTTCGTCCCCAGGCAGTAACTTTTCCAGCACATCAGCCGGAATGCCGTTCTCTGTCAACTTAGGCTCATGCTTCCCGACGTTGTTAAGCTTTGCAGCCTCGCGCCTGTCCTCAAGCGTAACAGCAAGCGCTGCCGCATCCCCCATTTGATTGTTTTGCACGTTCTCTTCCAACACTACGTCCCCGCCTCCGAGGATCCTCCCTGTTCCGTTAAACAGTCGCCTGCAGCTAGGCGATCGCCTTTTTAAGGTTTCGCATGACGCGTTGCTCGTTGGAAAGCACGGCGAGGCCAACGCGCGTAGTTACGCGTCGGCCGCACAGGTCGAGCTCCAAATAAGCAGTGCTCTTGCGTCTGTTAATGGTTT
>ERZ838483.1161-NODE-1161-length-25706-cov-16.069861_pt1 | contig 25706 bp, 23 predicted proteins | sample MGYA00519939_ERZ838483 | MGnify/ENA primary metagenome ERZ838483 (study PRJEB31850, sample SAMEA3708836) | human gut metagenome | biome: human gut; feature: human-associated habitat; material: faeces | place: China | collected 2014 ... | reverse complement strand
AAATAAACCTTAAAGTGCCAAGCCAATACAAAAAAATCGCCACGATACCCTCTGTATGGAGTACCTGCTTCATAGGCGAACCCCAGTCAGTGCATGTGTCATTTATACCTTTCGGATGATACATGACAAACGCTTTATCAGATGTTTGGAAAGTAGAAATTGCTGTTCGGAAGAAACATTCAGTAATTCTGTTTTTACTTTTTTTATTTACCTGTTGTAAAAAGCTACAATTTATGAATAAAAAAAACAACAGTATTACTCTGTTTCTTCCATCTATGTTTGAAGACATCCCTATTACTATTGTGCGAGGTATTCATAACCGGCAAGTGTTAATAGACATACAGTCGAAAAATGTTGAAGTGAACAGAAAGGGGATATTACAGCCTGTATTTGTATATACCAATGGCAGCTATACCCGGATCATGCACGACAAGATTCTCTATGTTGAAGCCGATGGAAGTTATTGTAAAATAGTATACGACGGACTAAAGACACTTATTTTGTCTTTTCCTCTGTCGGAGGCTTGCAAGATACTTCCTGAGAATTTCATCAGAGTTCATCGCTCCTTTGTCGTCAATCTCGACTATGTCACCCAAGTGTCGGGCAACCGTCTTTACGTCAAGGATACCTGGATAAATGTCGGGCGTGAGTACCGTGAAGAAACCTTTGCACATTTCATTTTTTTTCATGCCAAAAGACATAAAAACGGTTATTGAGAAGATATGCGATGCTGCCTGCGAAAAGAATATTCGTCGAGTAGCGGTATTATCTATCTTCGTTGTTACAATTTTTCGATGTTTAATCCTTAAAAAAGTAAAGTTATGCCAACATCCATTCCTTACGATCCCTCATTGGTACTGGGCAATGTAGTACATCCCGAAAAAATGATTGTACTTGAGAATATTTCCGCCCTTCAGGCCCCGGTCGATGCGGCAGAAGCCAATTTAAATTCTCTGATAACTCTAAAGAGAAGCATCGATTGTACCGTTCGTGAGTTACTTGAAATGGGGACAGACACCACTGAGCTTCAGCAGGAAGGCGAAAGCGTGAAACAGGAAATAACCGATGCCGCAGTGCTGTATGGCAAGACGAAAGTCCACACAGCCAGAGATATCCAGAAACTGCGTGCTACCATACAAAGCATTCATTGCGATATAGAAAGTCCGGTAGACTATAACCGCAGCGAGTTGAAGAGCCTGCCTGTCAGCAACAATTCCATGCAGATGAACGTCCAGTATTTCCGTTACGAGAGCAATAAGGAAAGTTCATTTACCCACGGGTCCAGCGTATCCTCTTTCGTCAACCATGCACTCAGCTTTTTGGGTGTTCACAATGCCCAGCAGATGTCACTGGCAGTCCAGCAGCAAATCAACATGCAGGTGGCCAATCACAATATAGCTGGAACACTAGTCATCAGCATCAGCTGCACACACCGCAATGCCAGCGTCTTTGCGCCTCTTATAATTGATGTCGACAAGGCATTGAAAGCATGGAATTACCTTTATCCCAACGACCGGATCTCCACCAGTTCGCTTGCCCTGTTGCTCGAAGACATCCGCAAGGAAGCGGTCCCCGATGCCCGTACATTCAGTATTCTTTCCGGCGCTACCTACGGTTCCAGTCTGGTAGGTATGGTCCACATCCTGAACGATACCTCCACTATATCCGTCGATTCCATGTCCACTCTGGCATCACAGATACAGGAGAAAATGAATGTAGGAGCATGGATGTCGTCGATGAACGGAGAATTCGGTGTCGCTTCCTCTTTTGCAACCGATGTAAAGAACATGCTGAGTACCCAGAACATCCAGTCGCACTGTTCACTGGTAACCATGGGAATCATTCCTTCCATCAAGTCGAATGTAGTCAAGAGTTCTGTGATGCAGTTTGTAGAGTCCGACAAGGAAAACCCTATGGGACGCCTTGCCCAGCTTCAGGGAGCAACGGCCGAGGATAACAATACCCTTGCTTCCGGAGCCCGTCAGGCAATTACCGGCAAGCAGATGGTAGAGTTGCGCAATTCCACCATAACAGCTTCTATAGCCGGACTAGCCAAAATGGAAGAGCAGGAAAACAGCATTATCGACATCAACAGTATGATGACCGCCATGGACGATTACATCGAGAAGTGTACCTCTGCCGACGAAAATCTGGGTGTTCCAATCAATTTCTACCTGAAGCAGTTTACTCGCCAGGACATAGTCCGTGCATGGGTCAACCATTATTATCCTAATGAGTATAACAAAGCAGGCAGAATCGACGACTCACAATCTGATTCAGAAGAAAGCGGTGAAGAATAACGATTGTCATCATGTATTCCTCAACTAAAAGTAGTTTGGTGCTTGGAGGCATAGCCAGCACCAGACTGATGACGATTATTGATGAAATCGGCCGGATAAACCGTTTGATTGAGCTGTCAGAAGAACGGGTAGACGAGCTTATCCTTACCAGGCAGAAACTGAGCATGAAGCTTCATGAACTGAAAGGTATGGGTATAGACGTTTCGTCGGTAGAGAGTAAAATAGGCGAGACAGACAAGAAAATAGCGTCAGCTACCGTCAGCTATCTGGACACGTTTGTTTCCTCTCAGGATCAGATACAACGTTTGAGTGAAGAGAAAGCACAGATAGAATCCGAAGATTTCACGGCAGACCGTTCAACTTGTCTGTTGCAGGGAGAAATCATTTCAAAACCACTGTTTTACGACTCTCTGAAGATGAATTCCGATTACTTTTCGTTTACAGCCGACAATTCCGAAACCGACCTTACCCGTCTGAGTAATTTTGTGAATCAGGGAGTGAATGAAAAGGTTGCGTCAGAGGCCATTTCACAGCTCAACAATTACATCGGTAGTTCGGACTATACCGGAAGCCTGGTTATCACAGCTTCCTGTACCCACAAGAATGTCCGTTTCTTCGAGAAAATCGCATACGATCCTTATGAAGCTGCCAATATTTGGAACCATCTGCATGCCGAAAACGAAAAAATAGTCTTTCCCGTTGCACTGATACCCGCCGAGGATATAGGTGAGCCGTTGACAGTTATTCGTGGAGCAGCCTACAGCTCTGGTTTCGTAGGCATGATACATTTTTTCCGTTCCGGTAATGGAAACTTCGACGAGCACACATTTCCCATCGAGCAGATACGTGATAAGCTACAGTTGGGAAGCTGGCTCAGTGCCATGTCGGGTGAGCTGGGAGTCGACAAGCACATTCTCGATGATGTTCGTTCCCTCCTCGTATCAAACGAAATCCGGTCACATATCAGCATAGTGACCGACGGTATGATACCCGTAATCAAGTCAGGAGAAGTACGTGCTGCCCTTCCTGATTTGATAAAAGCATTTGCCGGGCTATCCGAACGTCTGCCCGAAGAAAAAGACAGTAACACTACGTTTTCGTCATCCAGTCGTGAGAATCTGGAGCGTATGTGCCGTCTTAATACATTCAATACCAGCGTGGCAGCTATGCTTGGCAAAATGTCCCAATGCGAGGAGGAAAAAGACAGGACATTCGATCTGAATACTTTGCTTACAGCATTCGATAATTATGTAAAAGGAGCGAGTGGTGAGGACTTTACAGGTATTCCTGTCTGTTATTACACCTGTCGTATTACACGAAACGATATCCTGCGTACTTGGATAGAAAAATATGAAGGCGAAACCGAAAAGCCTGAATAGAGTAGGAATAATTAAAAATTTTAAATTATGGCAAAAACACAAGTTGGCGAGATGCCCGTTACTAAAGTAGATGTCTTAATCAGTTTTGGAGGCGCACTAGGCGGGTTTGAATTTACATGGGATTTATTCAAGAGGATAGTGGAAGAAAAGAAAATGAGTGCTTATCTGGATGCAATTTCATTGGAACATGATAAAGATACATTATATCGGTGGGATAAAACACTTGGTGTTTATAAGATGTCAAATCCTAATTGGAATACTTTTTACAGCGATGCTATGAACAATTGTAAGTATATGATTTTTATCATTACCAAACCTTGGTTGCATTCATTCTATTGCATCCATGAATTTAATATGTTCTTACAGCGAGTGAATGATCCAATGCATCCCATAACTCCAATATTTGTAATTTTTGAAGAGGCTATGGAAGAAATAATACGAAATAAAGGGATTATTGTTCCACGGCCGGAGGGAGAAATGACAATCAAAGATGTACAGCTGGTACTGGAATATGATAAATTCTATACTTATATAACAAATAAGAAGTATATAGAAGTAGATTCAACAGATGCTCCCGGACAAGTTATATTTCAAACTAAAGATAAAACAGTTAAAACTAAATTCGATTATGCATTGGATGATGGTGTAACAAAACAAATTCTGAACTTTTTGAAAAAATAGATCTGTCGGTAAATCGCCACGCTACCCTCCGTATAGAGTAGCGTGGCGATTTCCGGTTACTTCCCCGCAGCAAAATCCTTGATGCGCTGCTCCTCGCTCAGGCGGCACACCAGCAGCCGTCCGTCTTTCTCCGCTACGATGTAGCCCTCCAGACCTTCCAGCACCACCTGTCTGTGCTCTGCCGCATGCACCACACAGTTCCGGCAGTTGTACATATCCACCCGGCTGCCAACCTTGGCATTGCCCGCTTCATCCTGCGGCAGCAAGGTGCGCAGCGAACCCCAGCTGCCCAGGTCACTCCATCCGAACTCCGCCGGCAGCACAAAGATATCCTCCGCCTTCTCCATCACCGCATAGTCGATGGAAATCTTCTCGCAAGTAGGGAAGAGGCGCTTCAGCTCCTCCGCCTCTTTGTCCGTAAACAAGGCAGGCTCCAGCTCGTCCATCACTCCCGCAATCTGCGGCGCATACCTGCGTATGGCATTCGTAATCGTGTCCGCGTTCCACACAAATATCCCCGCGTTCCAGAAATAATTCCCCGCAGCCAGATACCCCTTTGCCGTTTCCACGTCCGGTTTCTCCTTAAACGCTTCCACCTTGCAGATACCCTTTGCGTCCGCTTCCCCCTGAGCAGCGATGTACCCGTAGCCCGTTTCCGGTCGGGTAGGCATCATCCCCAAGGTCACGATAGCCTGCGAGTCCGCCGTCTTCTCCAGCGCCACGGCAATGCAGCGCGCAAACTCCGCCGTATCAATCACCAGCGCATCCGAAGGCGTCACCACGATGTTCGCCTGCGGAAACTCCTTTCGGATCTTCCAGCACGCATACGCGATACACGGCGCCGTATTCCTTGCTTCCGGTTCCGCCAGAATATGCTGAGCCGGAATCTGCGGAAGCTGTTCCTTTACTATGTCGACATACCTTTCCGATGTCACCACCCAGAAATTCTCTTTCGGGCAGATACCCTTGAAACGCTCCACCGTGAGCTGAATCAGCGATTTTCCAACTCCCATCACGTCGATAAACTGTTTGGGATATTCGGATGTGCTCATGGGCCAGAAACGGCTTCCTATGCCGCCTGCCATGATGACTATATGATTTTGCATGCTGGTTTTAATAGATTTAGAATTGTTTAGTCCTGCGGAAAATGTCACATGCAGGCCCATCCGAATTTTCGGACAATTTCTTTCAGTAAGTATCTGTCCGATACCGGAATCTTTACGATTACGTTTTCATTTTCCTCAGGGGTACATGCCGTATACCCTTTTTCCGGAAGTCTGTCTTCTGATAGAGGAGCAGGAACGGATGATGTAATCTGATATTCGTTGTTGGTCAATGCCACATCAAAATATTCCGCTCCGGTTTCAGGAGAGAGAAACAACTCCCGCAAATCTGTTTTTCCGGACAAAAACTCTTCAATTCTTTTCCCTGAGATGCGTATGGCCGTATATCTGCATTCCTGCTCGTCGGTGTACAACAGACAAAGATACAAGGTTTCGAATGCATCCCGGGCGATAAACAACTGTGGCACATCATAAAAATCCAAAATTCTTTCTATCCGAATAGGAATATTTCTGGTCATAGCGATATGATTTTAGCTTGTGAAACATCAAATAAACGGCTTCTCCACCATGAATAGTGTGAATTTCTGAATGTCTTCTTTATGTTTCCGTCTTGTGGGGAAAGACTTACTTCTGCAATGTTAGCCTTTCGGAACTTTGGGAGTTTTAGCAGACGCTTTGCATCCGTGAGTTCTGAAAAAACAGATACGGCTCGTACAATGCATTCATCTATTCCTTCACCTGTAAAAGTTTTGTCTGGAGCTAATTTCTTTTGAGAGAAGAAATCTTCAGACTGTGCCGGATTACCGATTGCGACTCGATAATAGATGCCTTGGCATTTTTCTGAATCTGCCGGAGGGCAGGATTCAGGAAGAGATTCAAACCAATAATTTTGCATTTTCTATAACATTTACTTCACCAAAGTTAAGGATTATTTTAAAAAAAGTAATATGCGTGATGCTTTTTCATTAAAAATGCCGCCTGCCATGATGACTATATGATTTTGCATGCTGGTTTTTGTATTGTTTTTTGCTTTTTAATCCCTGCGGAAAATGTCACGCGTATATACTTTGTCTTTCACATCATCCAGACACGCATCATAGCGGTTGGCAATGATGGCATGTGCCTGAGCCTTGAACTCATCCAGATTGTTTACAACCTTTGAGCCAAAGAATGTACTTCCATCCTCCAGTGTAGGTTCGTAAATGATAATCTGTGCACCTTTAGCTTTGATGCGTTTCATCACACCCTGAATGGAACTCTGGCGGAAATTATCACTGTTCGATTTCATGGTGAGGCGATATACTCCGATAACACATTCTTTTTCTTCAGCCGGATTATAGTCCCCACGATTGAAGTAATCATAATATCCTGCCTTGTGCAGCACTCTGTCGGCAATGAAATCCTTGCGAGTACGGTTACTTTCCACGATAGCGTGAATCAAGTTTTCCGGCACATCCGCATAGTTGGCAAGAAGCTGCTTCGTATCCTTTGGCAGACAGTAGCCCCCGTAGCCGAACGACGGATTATTATAATGTGTGCCGATACGTGGATCCAGACAAATACCCTGAATGATAGCCTGTGTAGCCAGTCCCTTTACTTCCGCATACGTATCCAGTTCATTGAAATAACTTACACGCAGAGCCAGATACGTATTGGCAAACAGCTTCACCGCTTCTGCTTCTTTCAGTCCCATAAACAGCGTATCTACATCCGGCTTGATAGCACCTTCCTGAAGCAACGCTGCAAATTCGTGCGCTTTCTCTTCCAGGTGTTCGCCTGCAATGGTTTTGATAGCCTCATTTTCCTCATCGCGTCCCTCTATCAGTTTCGGGAATCCTACGATGATACGGCTCGGATAAAGATTGTCGTACAGAGCCTTACTCTCACGCAGAAACTCTGGTGAAAACAGTAAGTTGAATTTCTTACCAGTCAGGGCAGAAGTATTCTTGAACTTCTCGGCATATTTCACATATAAGCTTCGGCAGTAACCAACGGGAATGGTACTCTTAATGACCATTACCGCGTCCGGATTTACTTCCAGTACCAGGTCGATAACCTCCTCTACATGCGACGTATCGAAATAGTTCTTCACCGGATCGTAGTTCGTAGGAGCCGCAATCACCACAAAGTCCGCATTTTTATACGCTGAGGCTCCATCCAGTGTAGCCTTCAGGTTCAGCTCCTTTTCTGCCAGATACTTCTCAATATATTCGTCCTGTATCGGGCTGATGCGGTTGTTAATCTTCTCTACCTTTTCAGGAATAACATCTACAGCTGTCACTTGGTGATGCTGTGCCAGCAGGGTAGCGATGGACAGACCTACATAGCCTGTACCTGCTACGGCGATATTTAAGTTTTTAAAATCGTTCATATTATTAGGATTAAAAAAGATCAGTATAGTATTTTTCTGTTGCTTTTATCATTTGTGGTATAGTGAAGTTCTCTTTTACTCTTTTATGACCAGCTTCTGCAAATTGTTTACATAGATTGTCGTCAAACAATAATGTATCTATTGCTTTTGCATAAGCTTTTACATCTTTGTTGGATACTTCCAATCCTGTTTCATTGTTAAGAGAAACCCAGTTGACTCCACTTCCAGGAATGGTAAATGTAACAGCTGGTGTGTAACAATACATAGCTTCTGCTAAGGCAACTCCAAAGGCTTCATTTTTAGTAATTGAGGGAAAAGCAAATATTGAAGCTGCATAGTGATGCCATCTTAACTCATCATCATTCAGCTTTCCTACGAAATGAACTCTTTTCGAATTGCATTGTTTCTTTAAATCTTCTGTTAACGGACCTTGTCCTGCAATTACTATTTCACATTCACCTTCAATATATTTTTCAGCTTCAATAAGATAGGGAAGACCTTTGTACTGGATATGTCGTCCAATAAAGAATATGATTTTCTTATTGTTATATTGGGCTTTTATCTTTTCTATTTGCTCTTTATCACCTTCTTGAAGAATAAAATTATTTTCATCCATTGCATTAGGAAGAATTTTTATCTTATCTCTGAATGGCTGTAGTGGAAGTGAAGCGTCCCGATATGTAGGACTAGTAACCAAAATCAAATTAGCTCGTTTTAGTAAGGCTGTTTCGAAAGGTTTGATAAAAGGATAAATTTTCGCCTGTTTGATGATATCCATGTGCCAGTGTACCACTAATTTTATATTCTTAGGTATCATAGTCAGAAGTACAGCTGCTGGATAAGGATTGGCCCAATGAAAATGAATAACATCAGGCTTAAACTCTTTAATGGCTTTATGCATCATTGGAAAATAGGATAAAGATAATGCTTGGCGGGCAATATTAATCCATGTAGCTACTCTATATACCTTTATCCCGTTCACTTCATCTATTTGATCTTTACATTTGTCATTGAAACATAAAATGGCTGTTTGTTCTTTAACTCCTTCTGCTAAGTATTTGCAGATATTTTCTACTCCTCCAATGTATGGAAAATAGTATTTGGAAATATGAAGAATATGCATAAACTAAAAAATCTTTATTTAATAATAGACTTATAAAGATTTATATATTTAGATGTAACTCTATCTTGTGTGAAATTAGATATTACGTTGTCAAATGATTCATTATGAAATGATAATTTCCCTTCATAAAAATCGATGAGAAGTTTGGATAAAGAATCATCTTTAAATGAAAAACATCGTCCAACATTTGGGGTTATTAATTCTGGTAATCCACCTGTATTTGATGCAAATACAGGGCACTGATAAGAAAAAGCTTCTATAACAACTCTTCCAAAAGGTTCATCCCATGTTGAAGGAACTACAAGTAAATCAATTCGATTAAAAAAATCATAGATTTTGAGAGGCCCTGTAAAAACAATATTGTTATGTCCCTGAGCTATTGTTTGTAAAGCAGCTATATATTCAGGATCTCCACCTCCGGCAATGATTAATTTTTTATCAGAACGATTGCATTTAAGAAAAGACTGTATAAGAAATTCAATGCCTTTTTCTTTTGATAATCTTCCAAGAAAACCAATAATATTATTGTTTCTTTTTCTAGAGTAATCGTGTGGGATTATTATGGAATTAGGAATAACTTTACTTATTGCATTTTGAAAATATCCGTTATTTCGATGTTTGTTTAGTATAAATTGACTGATTCCAATTACAGCATCTACTTTTTGTGATAAAATCTTTTTAGGAAGCGAATATATTTTACAAATATGACATTGTTTCGGGCAAGATGTACTTCCTTTAGACATACTTTGCTTAGGACATAATAAATAATAATCTCTTAAGGTATGTACTATTTTAAGATTTAATTGTTTAGCTATATTCCATACTATTGTTGATAACCCACATAGATTATTAGTATGAATAATATCTGGTGAAATATTCTTTAAAAGAATTGTTAATTCCTTTTTATACAATATATTATAGATGTCTATCGTGTGCCAAATTAATTTTTTCCAATTTTGTTTTTCTCTTTGTGGATATTTCCAATATATATTACGATTTCTTATATAATATATATGAACTCCATTGATGGTATCTGTATATGTTTTATCTCCTGTAGTTATAACGGAGACCTTATGTCCCTGTTTAACAAACCCTTCAGCTAATTGTTGAGTTGATATTTCAGCTCCCCCCACAATATAAGGATAATATAAGGTACATATAATTACTATATTCATCTTTGTTTAAATTTTATGTATGCGGACAAATATATATTTTTAATATATTTTTTTAGGAATAGTAATGTAACTGTTATTAGGGGAAATTTTGTAGATTTATTGGTTTTTAATATTTTATATCGTTCAAACTCTTGTATGCTAGAGGCTTTTCCACTAACTCCATCCATTGAAAAGTATGCTACTTCTGCATCAATTTGATGAAATTTATATCCTTTAAGAAAGGCTTTTTGTATTAAATCAAAATCGGCCTTTAAAGGGTATCTTAGTGAGAAATATCCTAATTTTTCTATTACGTCTTTTTTCATGATAATTGCTTGGTGTGAGCAAAACATATTTTTTGTGACGATGTGATAATCTTTGGAGTGTGGTTTACGTAATACACCATTTGAATATTTATCAATAGTGTTACCATATACGATGTCGTAATCTTTTGTTTCTTTGTACAGATCTTTTAATCCATTTACAGTTAATAGATCATCAGAGCCTAGTACATAAATCCATTCTCCCTTAGCTAATTTAATACCTTTATTTAGTGCATCAAATATTCCGTGATCTTTTTCTGATATAAATTTAAATCTTTGGTCCATTGATGCATAATCTTGAATAATATTGATTGTATTATCTTTTGATAATCCATCAATAATAATACATTCCCAGTCGTTAAATGATTGGTCTATAACACTATTAAGACATTGTTTTAAGGTCTTTTCTGAATTAAATGTTGCTATTATTATGGAAATCATTTTTAATGGTATTTTTTTTATTTGTATAGTAATAAAGAAATAGGAATAAAAACATTCCCGTAGTTGTATAATGTCCTCCTGTAATCAGTCTATTTAATAAATACCCGAGTGCCATCATATTGCCTACGTTTTGTCTATTCATATTTTTATAAATAAAGCATATTAGCACAATAAGTCCAATCAATCCTAATTCTGAATATATTCTAGTTGCTATGGAATAGGCATCGTCTTTATTTAATCCATAAAGGCGATATGAATTAAAAGTTTCTGGATTCAATCTTTCATAAGAATCTTTATGAGTACCTAATCCCGTTCCGGATATTCTATAGGGAGCTTCTATTGCAACTTTTATATTAGTTAGCCATGCATATGTACTGGCGTTAAATACTTCAAGATCTTTATAATCTAACTCTGTGATATCCAGTCCCTGAATTGTGTCTTGAAATCTTTTAAAAAATTGTGAATCGGATTCTTTATAAAGCTGTTTGAATCCAACAAGGGCTACAGTAATAAGACCTGCTATATAAATCCATTTTCTTGTTACATTTTTTTTATTATTGAATAATAAGGGATAAATATATATTATAGAGAGTATTATAATAAGAGCTAGTATGCTGGCAGCAGATAAAGCTAAAAGAAAATCAATTATTATGATAATGGTCTTATAATTTATTTTTTTATTGTATGTGTAATAAATAATAGATGGTAATAAAATTGCTGCTAAATCTCCTGCTTCTCCCACAAAACCAATAGCCCTTCCTCCTTGATTATGTCCTAAGGCAAAACCTATAATAGAATAAATCGATAAAAATGTTGTAAAATTTAGATAGTATTTAGTAAATAATGTTATATCTTTAAAAAGATATTTTGATAAGGTTTTATAAGTGATGTAAAATAGAAATAATAATAGAATTTGTTCGCAGAATTTCTTTATATCATAGTTTAAACTCAACACAATTATAGATTCAATCACTGTGAAGATTCCAAATAAACAGAATTCTTTCGATGACAGATTCTTGAATATTTCTTTACCTTTTTCCCCTGCTATTAAAATTAAAGTAATAACGATAAATTCAATATAGTACGGAAATGTAATGCAAGCTAATGTGATATATATTAACCATTTTTTCATATTTGTTATAAACTCCCAATTTTAATATTTTATATGGGGAAAACTATTCTTAATATTTCTTAGTAGGTCAAAAATCTGGTCTGATTTTTTATATTATTAATACAGATTTCAATTGTGTTATTGGTTCTCATCATATTCTCTATAGTTATTAACAATTTTATAGAAGAATTTTTAAAGAAGTCAAGTTCTGGCATATTGTTTATATTTGGCATCGATAAGCTGACGATACATTTATCGAGTGATTTTCAGATTTTTATTATTTTAGTGTTTTTATTACCTTACATGGATTTCCAGCTGCTATGACATCTGAGGGTATACTTTTAGTTACAACACTACCACTTCCAATAATGGTACGTGCACCAATTGTTACTCCTTTTAATATTATACAGCGTGTACCAATGAGAACATCGTCTTCAATGATAATAGGTTTAGAATTTGCCGTTTTGCAATCAATGGATTTGCCTTCTTCATCTGTTATAGTTCCATTTCTAATTTTATAATCTAAATTATGAGCATCAGTATCCATTAAAATACAATCACCACCTATTTTTACATTATTTCCTATGGTAATACTCTCTTTAACCCATATGCATGCAGAACTAATTCCTGTATTATTTCCTATTTTTAATTTTGAATTTTGGTCTGCAAAGATGCATCCTCGGATATTTCTGCATAGTGGATTAAAGGCTTCTCCACTTGTAAAAATAAAATTATTTCCTATTTCTATATATGCAGTTGGATGTTTTAATAGGTAGAATTTGTTATATATACGTAGATTTTTACCATAAGAAACATTATTCAAATAAAATACGATGCGATTCCATATTAAATAAAAGTAGTATCGTATTTTTCGCCTTATTAAATATGATTTTACTATAATTCCCATTTTTAAGAGTAATAAATGACTTTGTACCGATTGTTAATTTAGCTTTACCAGCTCCTGAAAAACTTTTGGAAAAAATGTTCCCTGTATTTTATGATTATATAATCTGTAAATAGCATTTCTCAAACTATGCGGTATAAACATATTTGATGCTATTTGGGATACAAAAAAAGATTTTTTTTCTGTTCTTTTAGTTTTTTCTTAAGTCCATTTTTATCTTTATTTTAAATACTCGTTTGCATACATGATGACGATTTCTTTCCACAAACCATCTTTACGTTCTTTGACTTTTCTTATATTCTCACACATCATATCATATAATAATTTATCCGTAAAAGTTTGATTGATGGCATTAGCTAGTTGCTCATCATCTCCTATATCTACTAATATGCCTGTTTTTTGATTATCAATACTTGTTATAAAAGCTGGAACACGAGTTGCGATAATAGGCTTGCTAAAACAAAAAACAGTTTGTGTAATTCCTGTTTGTGAAGAAGAATAATAAGGACAGACTACTACATGACAATGTCGTATTAGTGTTGAAATTTCAGCATTTTGTAACCATCTGTTAATAATGATAAAACGATTATCTTTTTTTATTTCATCTAATACATGTACGTAACCACCACCTGCAATGACAATTTTTTTATTGATGTGTCGGGAAGCTTTATATAAAACATCGAGTCCTTTATATTCTTTGAGAAATCCATAGAATAAAATATAGTCTTCTACTCCAAATAACTCTGGAATTTCTATATCTTTATATTCTAAATATCCTGTGAATAAAGAAAATGGTATGATGCTATATTGTAAGTCTTTTTGGGGAGAGAGTTTTATTAAATCACTAGCTGATTTTTTTGAAAATACGTTGATTTTAACTCCTTCTTTAATTAAAAAAATGCATACGGGATCTAGTTTGTTTCCATTTAAATGATTACTACATACTTCATGTAAGGAGTGAGCTATATTCATTCCTTTGTCATGTAGTTGTTTGGAGATATAAGCTGTAGTCCAAGATTGACCTATTACATTTATGAAGTCATAGTTTTTACTAATAATTTGATTAACAAGTTTTTTGCAAAATAGTTTAGAAATGGGATTAAATATTTGTTTTATTCCTTTTGTCTTAATTCCTAAACTTATGATATGATACATTGAAAATAAACCTTTATTTGCGAAGTCTGCGAATCTATGTAATCCTTTAAAATCGAATGATTCGATTCGCTTTAATTCACCAATCCGGGATGTACATGTATAGTCAAATGTTTCATAAGATCCTGTAGGGTTATTCCTTCGTACTATATGATAGAAATCTATTTGATATTCATTTTTTAAAAAAAATTCGATAAGTGATGTGGTGGATCCACCGAAGGCTTCTGCTATAATTGCTATTTTTTTCATCTTTTTTATAATTGTTTACCTAGGCATAAAAGTCTAGTCCATTTCCATTTTTGACAAATGCAAATTAATTTCCAACAAATTGTAGTCATGAGAAAGAAGATAATAAATACACCACGCCAACGTAAGTAGAATTATTGAAGGACTGGTAAAATGCGGTGTTATGGAAATAATGTATGAATGTATCATTGCGAAATGGTAGTAGTATTATAGCATGGAATAGGTAAAATGATAAGGTATAACTTTCTATTTTACTAAATAATGTGTAGTGACCATCAAGATTTAAGAATACTTCTATCATGCAAATACAAGTCATGTTGAATGTTTTTCTCTTCTTTTTGTACCATCGTATAGAATTTTACCAATAGCAACCTCCTTCAATTTTTTCCGCACCTACTGGCTTTTCGTTTTCATTAGGACGTATCCAATATTTGTTGATATATTTTCTACATTCGGGTTCTGAATCTAACCAACGTTTTCCATAAATACCAAATAACATTTGGGTCATACTTGCTAAGTGGACGGCTTGTTTTCCTCTGCGTTTGACGTGTGCTGCTAAACACATTCCATATGCACCACAACCGATTAAAGCTATATCATAATCGTAGTTGTCTATTTCGTCTTTCATATATTGAAGGGCTTCGAACCAAGTTTTGAATCGAGGATCTTTTGCATTAGCTTGTGTTTGTACTGCTTTTACTAAAATAAGTTCTTTAAACTTAGGTAATACATCTGGATTGTCGAAAAGTTTTTCTCTATTATGTTCATATTGGAATTTGATAGATTCTACGAATGGATGGACAATAAGAACCTTTTTGTCTTTCAGAATCTTGGTCCAAGGATTTTTCCATCTAAAGGGAGAAAAGTAACCATCAATATTAATTCTTTTGGAACAGTTCATATAATTGGCTATATATTTTTCTTCATATATATAGCTGCCAAGTATATCTACCTGCTTAATATCTTCCATCATTAGGTGATACCATTTTAGTCCTAATTCTAAATCATAAGGGAAAAAACCTGCATTAGAACATAAATTTTTTAGCCACGCCCAATATGCTATTTGTACGTTTTTAAAATGGAGATAATCATGGATTATTTCTTTGGTTAATCCTGTAGTTTCGTCAATATGTCTTGATACGAGATTGCTTAATTCAACTGACCCAAACTTTGATATCATCGCAGGTTTTCCTGATGCCAATAATTCATAAACATAATCATTAGCTTCTTGATCTTTTAAATCTTGATATCCACCATATCTTAAATCATGATGTTCATCTTTATTACAAAAATTATTAGCATATAAATTTAATAACTTGTTGATTATTCTATTGTTTCGGATTTTCATAATATATTACATTACAGAGAATTATAATAGACTATTTTATGAAATAAGTAATTTATTAAATTAGATACCTTTTATTGTATTTTCTTATATATGGCTCTTATATTAAAAATTATTGATTGTATTTTATATTACTTTATCTAATATATCTTGTTTTACTTTAAATGGAGCTACTTTTAATAAGTCTTTTTGAATTTCAATTAATGGTTTTTGTGGTAGCATCAATGATTTAATTGCAGGGGAAATATCTTTGTATGATTTATTTTTAAAGTCTTCTAATTTAAATTGTGCTCCATCATAAATTGGAATATCAACAGATGCAAAATAATCATTAAATTTTATGCCATCCGTGAAAATATATCCTTTTTTGACCCATAAGGCTGGTATTCCATAAGCATGAGCTACAATAATACCATGTAAAGATGTACTTAATATGTATTCACACGAACATATTTCATTGATGATAGCTTCTGTCTTTTTTGCAAGATAAATAACGTGAGTATTTGTAAATGTGGATTTTATTGAAAAGTAATCTCTTAGATGAGGAACTATACCAACTTTATGTTTTTGTGTAATAGAAGGTGTATATACGAGTGGAAGCAATAATGCAGGATCTCCATAAACAGAGCAATGGGGATATCCTTCAGCAACTAATTTATCTGCAGAAAATGGACCTCGTACAGCTAAATATTTACCACCTAATCCACGTTCTGTTGCGTCCATATATCCTGCACCCCATACAAGATGATTGGGCCTTGAACGGGACAATATAGATCCTATACCAAGTATTACAGGTCTCTTGGTTTCTGGTTGAAATAGTAATCTATAGTTATATCGGTGCAAATGGAGCAAAGTCTTTAGCATACGGATTAATTCTTGTTTGTAATTAGGTTTAAACGTATTGCAATATCTTACTTTACATCCAGTTAGTTTTTCTAAGAGATAAGGATTTAAGGCATCTCCAAAATTGGCACTATAGCACCAATGGGCTAAAATATATTTTTTCATTTATTTTATTTTATGAATTTTCGACCTAATAATATTAACAGTCCAGTTTTTTTCATCTTTAGAAAGTCCTATAAACCAGACAGAGCATATGCATATGATTAAATTGATAAAAGCTATTCCGATTGCTTGAATTATATTAAAAGTTATTCTATAACAGTAAAATGCAGTAATAAATGGAATGGCGTAAGTAAAAAGAGAGGGTAATATGACTATATTTATATAATTTTTTATTTTGAAATTAGCAATAACCCTTTTGACTGCATCAAGTTGTGCAAAAAGTCCTAGTATAGAAAAAATTATAAGTGTCCATAGATATGCTGTTACGTTTCCTTCACATTTATAAATTATGTAAACAGTCGGTAATGCCATTATTTTGATAAGACCATTAGTTAGTTGGTATCTTTTTATTCTTTTTGTAGCTTGTACCATATTTTGTAATGTTCCGCATAACGAATTGCATTGAATATAAATTAAGGAAAGAAAGCAAAAAGTTTCAGCATATGGTGGAGGAGAAATAAGCCATATATTTAATATTGTATTTAGAATGCTGATAAGTGGTAAAGAGAGACACATGAATAAAAGGAAACCGAATTTAGAACTACGCATACCTAGTTTTATCATTTCCTCAATATTTCCTGTAGCATATGATTTGATTATAGGCGGAATAGTAGGGGTTGTGAAGTTGTATAGAAATGAAGATACATTCGCTTCAATTGATGAAGCAATACCTCGTGCAGCATTGAATACAGGGCCAAAAAACATATTGATCAATATATTCATTCCTTGACTGTTAAATGTCCATGCAAGATTTCCTATAAGACTCCATCCTGTATAACTGAAAAGTTCTCTAAAAAGAGAAGAAGACCAATAACGAATATATTGGCAGTATGAGAAATGTTTAATACAATAAATTCTATATAAGAAAGCCGTTAGTATAGATACTCCCATTGTTAAGGCACCGTAAGCTATTAGTTTATCTTGAAAGAAATACTTAATAGTTATTACAACTCCAAGTTTTAATAAAACTTCAGCTATGCTAATATAAGCATATGCATTCATTCGTTCGTGCCCAAAAATTGATGCGTTATAGGGGACTTGAGTGACGGATATCATAAGAGAAAGAATGGAGAATTGCATAACCCAAAATGCTGAACTCATTCGTTCTGCAGGTATGATTAATTTGTTATAAAACAGCCATACTCCAATAGTTTCGCATAATGTAAATATAACGATTGCAATAAGAATATGTACATTAAGTAGCATAGAAAATGTTTGTTTCTGTTTTTCTGCGGAGTCTTTTTCTATTCCATAAGCAATATATCTTTGGCTAGCTTGTGCTAAAGCTGAGTTTAAAAAACTGAACATTACTACCATACCTGCTACTACATTGTTTATACCGTAGTCAACGACGCCTAAAGCATTAAGTACGATTCGTGATGTATACAGAGATACTGCCATGATTAACATCATGCGGAAATACAGAAAAAACGTATTTTTGGCAATTTGTTTATTATTTGATTTATATTTTTGATTTGGCATCTTTTTTATTCTAAATGTGTATTTCTTTCTCTAAATGTTATAATTTTTATTATTTGTCACAATTACAGATATGCTGGAGTGTACTTTTATTGGTAATGAAGAAATAAATTTTATGAAAGTGATAAGGTCTTTTTTATTTGTCTTTTTATGTAGCTCCTTGCAAATTTATATTTAGCATAGATGTGGTATACATTAATTCCCCATTCAGGAATTCTTTTTAATTTGAAATATCCTTCTCGCCAAGTGATATCAAATGGAATATCTTTTGATAATAAATATTTCCATTTAAAGGGAATTTCTAAATTAGAGATCTCTTTATCTCCATCTGAATCGTCATCGTTTAAATGGCAGAGAATATGTGCATCATCATAATAAGGATGGCAGAGCATGCGATAATAATTATAGAAACCCTCTGTATTAAGTTGTAAGTTTATATGTGTTATATAATCTTTAGTAAACTGCAGTCCGCTTTTTTGTATAGAGGCTATTTTCTCAAAATCTTTTTGTTCTGAGCGAGGAAGCTCACAACATACATCAACTTTACCATTTTTTGTTTCCAAAAATAATGAAGTTCCTTGTGGTTCGAACATTAAATGTTCTAATAATAAGCAATTACGGTGGAAATGAGATTTTTTGAAATCGCTAATTGATTTATTTTCAGTAAGCCATGCTCTACATTTGCTACCAAGAAGAGCATTACACTTTTCTGTTTTTATAAATTGTAGCCCTACGATATCACATTGTTTACCACTTACTTTGATAAAATCTTGTAACATAGATTGTCCACTTCCATTTATGCTGTTATTAACTAACCCAATTTTATTATTATAGATTCCTAAATCATTAATATACTCGTGAAGCATATTAGCCTGATTGAGAATCATTTCTTTTTGATAGTCAAAGAGAGATAACAAAACTTGATTATATTTTCCTCCTTCTAAATCTTTCAAACTAATTTTAGTGGTAAAATCAGAAAATCCAGTTTGTAATGTAACATGTTTTTGAGCGTTTTGAATATCTGAAATGTATAATAGGTCAAAAATAAGACTCCATTCATATTCGGGGCGTCCCAATTTTGCTTGCATAAAATATTTGCAAGGATTATCTAGACTCAAAAGAGGTAGTCGAAGCATATTCTTGTTAAGTCGGATGTAATTAATATCAGAACATTCGTCTGGATACATTTCTTTATAAACTTTTAGAATGTAATATCCTTCTCTAGCAACAAATAATAATTTGTCTAATTTTTGTTCTTTTTTTATTTGGTGTAACCATTGGCAAAAATTTACAATTAGCGGACCTAATACATGATACCCAATACGGTGTTCAGATTCCATCTTTAAGTTAGTCGAAGAGTCTAAACGTAGCAATGAGTATAAATGATCAGCTTCTAAAGAAAGTTTCTTTTTAAGACTTATATATGGAGAATCTATTATAGGATTGATTAATCGTAATATGGATGAAATACCTTTTGTTTGAGGCATATTTATATCATTGTTTGTATCATCGCCTATATGAATAATTTCTGAAGGAGAAATTGACATTTTTTTTAATACTACATTAAAAAGATTTCCTGTTCGTTTTGTGCATCCTTCTTCACTTGAAATAAACAAATAGTCATAAGTAACACCAATTTTTGTCAATATCTTATTTAGAGTATCTCTAGATAAATACATGTCGGTGATTATTACTACTTTTTTTCGGTGCATTTTACACCAATTGAGAACCTCAACCATAGGTAAGTTGGGAACACAATTTTCTATTTCACATCTTTCTTCAAGTTCTTTTAGCCTAGCTTTTACTTCATTATTGTATTGGGTTAGTTCATGGTATATCATATCCATAGTGATCTCAGATATTCCAGGTAGAGAACGAGCTGATATTTCTGCTTTCATTCTAATCTTTGGATAATTTTCCAGAAACTCACCATAATATTCATAATATAACTGCTGTACCATTTGGTGGATAAGTTTAAAATGCGATATAGTACGTAGCATTAGTGTGTCAAAAATATCGAAAGATATATATTTATAAGGTTCAAGTAACTCATAAATATTATTAGTTTCTGCCATAGTTATATTATGTTTGATATAATTAATTTGGATATAGAAAATTATATGTACTCGTTTATATTAACAAATATTTAGATATAAACTTAATTGTCTTACTTCTATAAAAGAAAGGCAATTTTATTAGTCACATACAATGAAGTATAATGTAAAGTATTGTTGATTATAAAAGTTAATTCTGTCTTATTTATGGGATTCTTTTTTTAAGCTTTTCCATGAAGAAATACCTAACAATTTCCATACTCCTGCACTACAAACTACTAAAAATGTGATTCCTAACAAAATTACTTTCCGACTGGTTCCTGAAGGTTGCAAAGGTACGGTTGCCGGTTCCACCACGGCAAATACAGGTTTCTCTTCCTGTATCTTGGCACGTGCTATTTGTAGCTGTTGGGCTACTTGGCTATATACCTGATAAGCAAGATTCATATCATTTTGAAGGCGTTCTTGCTCAGCGCGTACGCTCTGGAAAGCGATATTACGGTTGCTGTCAAAGTAATGGGCATATTTACTTTGTGCTTGATAATATTCCTGCTGACGCTCTTTATATAGCTCTTCCAGATACGCACAGTCTTCCTTGGCTTTTTTAATGCGATAGTCGATGATATACTGCTGGAGTTTAGCTACTACGCTGTCAGCTACAATAGCACTAACCTTTGGATCTTGTAAGGTAACTGTAATGGTAGTCATGGCTGTTTTTTTATCGACTTCGGCGATGACAGCTTGTTTTATTCCTGTGACTTTCGCTGCTTCCTTTTCTGTGAGTTGGAAAGGGTTGATTCCTTTTGGAAGACTATTTGTTTTTTTCGTAAATAGTGACTTGATAGCTCCGATAGCCATGCCGGGAGCTGCCTTGATATATCCCCACCAAGGCTGTTTCTGTTCATCCAGGTAGGCTACCAGAGTAGTATCCAGTTCTCCATCAAGTGTTTGTACACGGGTGTCGAATAGGTCTAATACAAATGGGGTAGAAGCTACGATATTTGGAGCTAAAGTAACATTCAGAGCATCGTTGCTACTGCTTGTTGCTCCTCCGCCTAAGAACGAAGAAGCCAGACTAGCAAGTCCGCCGTTTGCTTTATCTCCGCTCATTTCGGGAGAGAGAGTGACGGTTACGGTATATTGCTTGGGGATGCTCAGGGCAATGATAATGCCCAGCACTACGCCTACGCCGGCTGCCTTGTAGAGGGTCTTGCGGATGGCGATGATTTTACGCAGTATCTCCATCCAGTCTATTTCGAGTTCATCGTTTTCCGGGTCCTGTACGTCCGGGTGCTGGTAGTTTTTGTTTTCGTTCATGGGTGATTGGGTATCTAAAAAAGCTACAGTCGGCGTTGAGACATTGGTAAGAGATATTGGGTTGAGATTTATCCTTGCGCTTCCTGTAGCTGTTTATAATCAGTAGTTTACTTAATCAATGCCGTAATGGCAGCTGTCATGGTCGCCAGTGAGGCAATAGAGCTTGTCAGGCCGACAACGTTGCCGATGTTGAACTGCTTCTTGCGTTTGCTGGGCACGATGATTTCGCAGCCCGGTTCGATCTGCTTCTTGCCGCTGCCTTTCACTTCGGCTATCTGGCCGTTCATGTAGACAATGAACTTCTTGCTCTTCTTGGCGTTCTGGCTGTAGCCTCCTGCCTGGCTCAGGTAGTATTTCACACTTTCGCCCTGCTTGTAGGATACGGTGTTGCTCATCATCACTGCACCGCTGATTTTCACGGTGTTCACGTATTCGGGCACGCTGATCACGTCGCCTGCACGCAATACGATGTCGGCATCGCTGCCCGGATTGGCAAGGGCTTCTTCCAGGTTGATACCTACGGTAAAGGTGTCGAGTACTTTCAGACCGAGTGAGTCGATGGCTCCGTTACCCATTTCCTTGCGCATCATATCCACCACATCCTGCATGCGGCGTTTTTCTTCGTCGTTTGCCACACGGGTAAGCTTGGCTCCCTTTACGTAGGCAAACTGAGTGGCGCCTCCTGCCTTGGCGATGATGCTGCTGATGCGTTCGTTCTTGCTGCTCAGGGCGTAGGTTCCGCCGTAAAGTACTTCACCGTCTACTACCACGTTCTGCTGTGCGCTGTAGCCCGGGCTGCGGCGTACGAATACCTGGTCGTAAGGCTGGAGAGTGAATCCCGGTTCGCCGTCTACCACAAAGCCGTCTTTCAGGCCGAAAGAGAAGTTCTGTCCGATGGTAGCGGGGCTTTCGGTGCTCTTCGGATCTTTTACGCGGCGTGCCACGTCGACACGTACTACGGAAGCCGATTCACGCAGACCGCCTGCGGTGATCACGAGGTCTTCGAGTGTCATGTTGTCGGCATACGGATAGTCGCCCGGATGAGCTACTTCGCCGAATATCTGTACGTTGCCCAGGTCTTCCAGGTCGTGGATGCTGGGGATGTAGAGTACGTCGTTTTTCTGCAACGGGATGTCGGGCTGGCTGCCGTCTATGATGGCGCGGATGTCTATCTGCTTCACTTCGCGGGTCTTGTTTTCACGCTCGCGGTACAGTACGGCACGGCCGGTAAAGGCGTCGGCCATCAGTCCGTCGGCTTTCTCTACCAGTTCGCGTACGGTGTTCAGCTTGCCGCCCAGCTCGTAGATGCCCGGACGGTATACGGCGCCGCGCACTTCCAGCTTGTTGGTGAAGCGGTCCAGAATGGCTTCGGCGGTGATTACGTCGCCGTCGTGCAGCTGGCATACGCTGTAGTCGGTGTCATCTACGGTGTTTACCTGATATTCCTTACCGTTCTGGCGCACGATGCGCAGACTCTTGGTATAGGCGTCGCTGGTAAATCCGCCGGCATATTTCAGCAGGGTAGAAAGAGTTTCGCCTTTCTTCATTTCATAGCGCATGGGGCGTTTCACGTTGCCTGTAATCTGTACCAGTTCTTCGTAGGCAGGAACGATAATCACGTCGCCTTCTTCCAGGCGGATGTCGTCGCGGGTCTTGCCCTGCATGATGAACTGGTAGACGTCTACCGTAGCTACGGTCTGTCCGCCGCGCGATACTTTCACGTTACGGAGGCTACCGATGCCGCTCACACCGCCTGCACGGTAGAGGGCGTGGAATACGGTAGAGAAGGCGGAGAGGGCATAAGTACCCGGCTGTATCACTTCGCCCATCACGTTGATCTGGATGGTGCGGGTGTTGCCCAGCGTGACGCGTATCTGGTTGCTCTGGTCGGAATAGATCTTGCGGAGCTCGCCGGTGAGGTACTGCTGTGCGCGCTCGATGCTCATGCCGCTCAGGAATACAGGACCGAGCTGTTCGAGGTTGATGGTTCCGTCGGGCGAGATCTGCTGGCGGATGGTGTTCTGGCTGGCTCCCCAGATGTCGATTACCACTTCATCGCCCGGACCGAGACGGTAGTTGGGCGGGGTGGCTATGTTGACGTTCGGTTCGAACGTAAGGTTGCGGGTATTGAAGATGTTGCGGCCGAATACGGCGTCCTGCTGTGCCACTTCCTGTGCCTGTGGCTGTTCGTCGAGCATGGTGGAATTGTCTTCCTGTGTCTGCTCGCGCAGGCGTGCTTCGGCTTTGGCGGTTCCGGTCATGTCGCCGGCAGCGGTACCTGTCTGCTGTTCGTACAGTTTCTTTACGCGTTCGGCCTGTTCGCGGGTTACGCCTCGGCGTGCCAGCTCGGTAGCTATGGTACGCTGGTCTTTGCCTTGTTTTACTCCATCTTTAGCATATTCCAGCACTTGCTGGTCGGTCATGCCCGACTGCGCCATGAGCAGGGGCGAACATGCCATAAAAATAACAAGTGATAAAGCTTTTAGTTTCATGCTTGTCTGTTAGTGATTTTATATTGTTTTTCTGAATTTACTCTTCGATGGTTTCGCACCAGGTGTAGCTCACTTTGAGCAGGGCGGTGCTTTGGGGCATTTCGATGGCGATGTAGTGGCGGCCTCCGTAGCGGAGGAACTTGCCGGTCACACCGTAGAGCGGACCGCGGCGTACTACCCGGACGGGGACGCTGCGCTTGCCGCGAAGCTTTTCGGAATCGATGAACCGCGTGCCCTGGATGTCGGGGTTGGTGGCATGCATGAAGTTCTGCATGTCGCGTTCGCTCACCGTGCAGTAGTCATTGCCGTTGCGTTCCTTCTTCAGGAAATAGACGGGCAGCGGGGCTTCGGAGGCGAACTGCCGGCACCAGTTGGCGTCATAAGGACAGTGGATGAAAATCAGGTTATGGATGGCCGGTACCAGTACATGGCTGCATTCACCCTCGCGCCCGGTGTCGCGGAGCTCGTATGTCATGGGGATGTAATGCTCGATGCCCTGCTCTTTGAGATAGGCGGCTACTGTAAGTTCTTTGTTGTACACCGTCTGCAGGGGAAGCCATACCTGTTCTTTTTCCATGTCTGTGGATGTTTGTCCTTCTGGTTTTTTGTTCCCTTTTTTCTTGATTGAATGTTTGTTGAGGTACGGATGTACCTCTCTCTCCTTCCTAGCGTCTGAAAAACACTATGAATCAGTTTGTTATCTCCAAAAATGGAAGATGACGCACATCGTGCTTCTGTCTAGGATCCGCTCCCACAGCCGCATAGGAAGTCGTTCTTCGGCGCAAAGATAACAAATTTATATGCAGAAAGGTTTATTTTAACCCTTTTTTTAGACATGATTGTTCAATTTTTTTTATTTTTACACAAGGACTGCCGTCTTTTTCCGAATGTGGACGCAAACGGGCTGGCTTGTCAATTTATCCGTTTTTTTGTCGATTGGTACAAAAAAATCTCCGGATGCCGGCATCATGGGCGGACAATGTCCGGAGATTTTTTTGGATATTCGTACGAAAAGCCGGAGCTTTTGTACGAATATCCGGGTAAACTTCCTGATGTTTACTTCAACTTTTCAGCTTTTTTTCCCGTCGGGCTGCCTTTTCGGGAGTCCGTGCCCACGGAAAGCTGCTTCAGAATCCTGAACTCGTTTTCTCCAGGCTCCTCGTCGGGATCGGCCTCGCGTACTATCAGGTTCGTCTTGTGCATGATGCAGCTCTCTATGATCAGTCTCAGGGTAGTTACGTCGAAATCTATCTCGCACACCTGTTCGGCTGCCTTGAAGAAGGTGGCCAGCGTCTTGAAACGGAAGTTGCGGACGGTGTCGAAACACGTATGCGTGCCGATGCCCGTGATGCGCTGGATTTCCGACTTCGATACGTGCGACAGGGCGCACAGTGTATCGATGAACTTTCTTAATTCTTTGAGCCACTCGTCTGTCTGTTGCTTCGTAGGCTCGCACGAAGCGTATAATTTTTCGAAATATTTCATTAGTCTTGTCTCTCGGGGGTTATCTCTGCCGTATAGGGCAGTAATTAATACTCTGCCAATCGGTATTTTTACCGGTGAAAGACAAGAACGGAAGTTTACCTGTCAGGTTCTGTTGATGACACAAAGATAACGGAAAAATCGTGGCTGAACGTTTTTCTTTGCGAGAAAAACTTCCCTTGCTTTTACTCTTTCTTTTAATATATAATAGGAAAGGGTGGCA
>ERZ838483.1159-NODE-1159-length-25760-cov-7.312429_pt1 | contig 25760 bp, 21 predicted proteins | sample MGYA00519939_ERZ838483 | MGnify/ENA primary metagenome ERZ838483 (study PRJEB31850, sample SAMEA3708836) | human gut metagenome | biome: human gut; feature: human-associated habitat; material: faeces | place: China | collected 2014 ... | reverse complement strand
GATAATGAAAACTCCCAAGCCCACTTTCACAAATGGGTTTGGGAGTTTTCGTTATGGGATCTTAGCACAGCACCATAAATCGAACAAGCGTTTGTATAAAACTTTCGGCTGGATTCTTGTGGAAACAGCCGATTTCAAAAATAGGGGTATCATGTTACAATGGTGCCTGTTTGTGGAAAGGGATGAGAACTATGCTTTATACAACGGAAGAAGCGGCTGTCATTTGCGGTTTTTTGAACGCGCATTTGGCGCAGGCCGGTGTGGAAGCGTCTGTACGGAAACGAAACGCCGCGTTTCAGCGCGGTGTCGTAATGGGAACGCTGCAGCCGGATGACTACAGATGGGCGGAGAATGTTCTCTGCTTTCTGAAGCCCTGCTGGTGGCAGTTACATGAAGATCATAGAGCCTTGGAGAATGCATTGTTGAAAACGCACCTCTTAGCTCAGAGATAAAAAACGAGGGCCGCTCCTGTCTTGGTTGGAAGCATATTGCTATACCCGGATATGGAGCGGCCCTCATTATATTTTTTAAAGTTCTTTTGCTCAGTCCTATTCGACACTACTTCCCGGACTGTCGGGCGGTTGAACGAACCGGCGCCTGGCAGCGCCCATCGGGAATCTAACCCCTCCGAGGATCTCTCCGAGCTGCCCCCATTGCTTGCGGCTGTGGCTGGACAGAATGTACCATTATAGGCTGACGGGATCATTGCGAGACGGGCTGCCATGCCCGCTTTTGGCTGAATGAGTTTCGCTCTGCACCTTATTGGCCGTTCATTGACATCGGAGTAATTCCGATGCAGGTGGTCTTCGCGCATTCGCCGCATCGCTGTTCCCCCTCGCCGGGGGACCGTCAGCTGACGTTATTCGTCACCGGATATTCAGTTTTCAATGTTCACAAGAAGATTCTTTTCTTCTCGTATGTATACGGGAAAAAACTGGCATCTTAACAACCCTGCTCATCCAAATTATTTTTAATTTTTTTCAGGATGCGCTTTTTCCGCACATGAATGGCCTGCTGAGAGACCCCAAGCATCTGTGCGTATTCCTTTTCGGAGCGGTTTTTGAAGTAAAGCTCGTAGATCAGCTCATAATCCTTCGGCGGGAGCAGATCCAGAATATTACGCAGGGACTGGCGCACCATCTCCTCAATTGCCTGATTTTCAGGGGTGTTGTCATAATCAATAAATTCATGGAACCGCTCGTATCCGTCATTTTCACCGCCGATCAGAGAACTCATCTGCGTTTCGTGCTTGTAAAAGCGTTCCGTGCTGTCTTCGATGTGCCATTTCGTCCGTCTGTAGGTCTGGAAGACTTCCTTCGTGACCTGGACGAGCTCAAATTCGCCGGTCATAGTGTTGTAAACGTTGAGAATATATGCTTTTTCAGACATGATTTTTGATCTCCTTTGTGATTTTTTGAATTTTGTGAGGTTCAAAAAATCGGGAGATCAGGGGTATTCAGCGATATACGGCTCCCACGCTAAAAGGGGGAGGATATGAAAAAAGCGCATTGCAAACTCCTTTTCCGGAGCTGCATGCGCAAAAAAAGAGCCGCTTGATTTGTCTGACCATTGGCCGCGTTGACAGAACTATGTTCCTAAAAGGAACGATAGTTACAAATCAAGCGGCACATGGGATGGTCACGCATCAAGCGGCTCCGAGGCTCATACTTGGTATTTAATTGTTGGGGACAGATCGATTATTCGCGGTTATGCGATGCGGAATACAACAGGCGGGAAGAAAACCGCCTCTCCGCATTGCGGGCACTTCAGGTATGTCGCGCCGTGGGCCCCTTTGCAGAGCGTTTCAAGTCGCAGCTTACAATACGGGCAAAGCCGTGCCATGGTGATATGGGTGGAGTACTGCTGCTCAAGCTCCCGCTGCTCGGCTTGGATGCAGGCATACCGCTGCGGGTCAAGCGCTTTGGAATTGATTTTTGCCATAATAACAACTACCTCCTATGCTGTGTCAAAGTCATCCGCATAAATATGGATGGGCGCATACGGATCACTAAAATCATTTCGGCCGATCATGCCAAGATTGTCCAGACGAATGGATAATGCTGTTTTCGAGACGCCCAAACGCTTTGCCATTTCAGAAAACAGCGCATATTCCTTGGGAGCAAATACTTTGTTCAGGAGTTTGATCTGCCGGCCAAGGCCAAGCTCATCCATGTAGCGGTCGATCAGCTCACGGGGGAGTAGGAGATACGCCGTCAGCACATTTGTTTGCCATTCTACCCAATCGGTGATGGGGTATGAGCAGCGTTCATCCGCAAGGCGGCAGATGAACGGCTGCGCGCTTGGATTGTATTCCTCCGGGTAAAGCATACCGAGAATCTGATGCGCGGCTTCATGTACCAGAGTGAAATTCAACCGTCCCACCGATCCCGCATTTGCGAGGTTTTGATCCACATAGGCGATATTGCCGTTCAAGTGAAATTCCTGGACTGACCCGTTTCCACGGGGAACGGATATGGTGAGATCGACGTCGCTATAGGAGGTCAGTCCAAGGATCGAGCCCGTTACGCTCATATCCGCAAACGCGAAATGAAGTCCGCAGATCTTTTCCGCAAAGTCGACCGGGTCGATGCGATCCATTTTGCGGTCTGACAGCGTCAGATAGCGGAACAGCACTCTGCGTGATATCCGTTCAAGATCTTTCCGAGATAAAATCGGCATCCGCGTTCCTCCTCACATCTTAGCTGTCATGGAAGGGAAGGTGTTCCCTTGGCTATGACCCCATCATAACAATCTTATAAAGCTATGTCAATGTCGCATTTGTAGCGCAACAAGCTATTTGCGATTGACAAGAATAGCTGTCCCCGTGTATAATGGGATTATCCTAAGACGGAGGGTTTCTTTATGAACAGTCAGAAAACAACGGTTATCCCGTTTCCGACTCCTTCAAAAAACGGTTTGAGATACAGTGCTGAGACTGAGAAGCGGAACAATGTGATTGGTACAAGGCTTTCGGAAGAACTCAAAAACCGAAAGCTGAGTAAAAAAGAATTCTGCACAACATTGAAGGACTTTGGTGTAGATGTAAGCCAATCCGCGCTGGGGAAGTGGACGAATGGCCTGACTGTTCCCAATGCATACCAACTGCTGGCGATCTGCTATGCGCTGGATCTTGAGGATGGCCTTGCTGCCTTTACCGGAGAACACACGCCTCTGCTCAACGAAGTGGGGGCGGAAAAGGTTCGTGCTTACCGAGAGGATCTGATCGCTACCGGTAAATACAATCCCATGCCAACGCCCATGAATACGATCCGCTATATCGATAAGCCTGTCAGCAATCTCAGAGTCTCAGCCGGTACAGGCAGTTTCTTGGATGAGGACAACTTTGAGATGGTCAGTTTTCCGGAAAACGCAGTCCCGGCGGAAGCGGATTTTGGCGTTAGAGTATCCGGCAACAGTATGGAGCCGGTCTACCATGACGGGCAGATCGTCTGGGTAGAGCGGTGCGAGACGCTCTCGATAGGCCAGGTCGGTGTGTTCGTCTATGACGGTGAGGGCTATTTGAAATCCTATGGGGAGCGGGAGCCTGACGAGAGCGACCGTGACGCATTTACGGACAGCTACGGAAGGCTCCACATGCAGCCGGTTTTGATTTCGTATAACAAAGACTATTCTGATCGAATCATTAGCCCGGAACGAGGATTTCGAGTCATTGGGCGTGTGCTGTAAGAAACTTTGAAAATTAAAATGCTGAAAGGCGGGGATTTGATGAACACGATTGCAATAGTGAGAGAGTTGGCAGATGAGCGGAGTCTTACGTTTTTTAAGCTGTCTCAGATATGCGATGTATCTCATTCGACCCTGAAAAACAGCGAACGCCGCGGCGGACAATTATCTGTCGACACGATTGAGCGGATCTGCGATGGGTTGGGCATTACCATGTCGGAGTTCTTTGCGAGGAAAAGTTGATATGCAGAATAGCTGACGCACGAAAGGTTACCCCACTTCTTGAAAAAGAAGTGGGGTAACCTTTTTGCGTATCAACGGATCGTTCACAGTGGCAGCAGCTTGGCTTGAAGTAAATGCTTCAAAACTATGACCTTTTAAGGGAAGGGGGGTTATATATTACTGCAAGCAGTCTGCATTGTTTTCAGGACTTCTGGTCATCATTCAGCATAACCCTGTTAAATTTTACCATATGGCGCTGGCTTTTGCAGTACTTTGTCAACAGACCCATATGGCCGAACCCGATTTTATATGCTACTTTCCGGCAATCTGTCGAGAAGTTTCCGCCCGCGGGCGGCATGGGGGACTGGGGTTTACCCCAGCAAGCAGTATTTTGACATCAAAATGCGATGCTTGCAACTGCGCCGCCACAGGCAGCGTTGGCTTCATACCCGCCAATCTGGGCTTTTTTCCAAATCCAGTATCCAAAGGTCAGAAAGAATCGGTAAAGACTTGAACATCTTCTCCAACAGAGTTAATATCACACCCACCTAAGAAGTGCCCACATTGATGCGTTGTGCTTTCTCTTGCACAGGATATCTTCCAACCGGTAAAATGAAACCCATCACGCTTTATCACAAGGAGAACCGCCATGGAACAACACTATCTTACCAACGAACAGATCGCCGCCTTTGCGTCCTCCCTTGTCCGGGCGGAACGAACCCCTGCGACCATTGAAAAATACCTCCGAAGCGTACGGGCTTTCTTCCTGTACCTGGATGGGCAGCCTGTTACCAAGGACGCTGTCGTAGCTTGGAAAGAACATCTGCAAAGCGTGGGTGGCTATTCCCCTTCCACCGTCAACGCATCTCTGGCTGCCATCAATGATCTATTTACTTTTCTCGGTTGGACAGATTGCCGCGCTCATTACCTGAAGGTCCAGCGCCGTCTGTTCCGGGATGCCGGGCAGGAATTGGGCCGTGAGGACTATGAGCGTCTCATCACGGCAGCCCGCGAGTCAGGACGGGAGCGGATTGCGCTGGTCATGGAAACGATCTGCGCCACCGGCATCCGAGTCAGCGAGGTGCGCTATATCACCGTGGAGGCGGCAAAGGAAGGCCGTACCACCATCTCGCTGAAGGGCAAGATCCGCACCATCCTGCTGCCGGGAAAGCTGTGCAGGAGGCTGCTGAAATACGCGAAAAAGCAAAAAATCACCTCTGGCGAGATTTTTCTCACCAGAGGCGGAAAGCCCATGGGGCGATGCCAGATCTGGGCTGAGATGAAGCGGCTCTGTCAAAAAGCCGATGTGGAGCCCTCCAAGGTATTTCCCCATAATCTCCGGCATCTGTTTGCCACGATTTATTACCGGGTCTACAAGGACATTGCAAAGCTGGCGGACATCTTGGGCCATTCCAGCATTGAAACCACCCGCATCTACCTGATGACCACAGGACAGGAGCACCGCCGTCAGCTGGAACGGCTGCAGCTGGTGCTCTGAAACGGAATCTATATTCCGTATGTGAACCATGAACAGTCTGACCGGGCTTTCGGCAGGCTGAAACAGGAAACAAGCGCCCATTTCTCCTTTGCAAAAAGGGAAATGGGCGCTTCTTCCAGGAGCCATGCAGATACCTTCTTCATGGCTCATTTCTTTGTGCTTATTTCACCTGTTTTTTCGACAAAATCCTTGCACATTGGATTTTGGGGGAGTAGAATACGGAACGTAGGAATGGGTTTTCCATATCTATTTCAAAATTGCACAACGGAATATAGATTCCGTTGTATAAAGAGGGAGTTCCATGAAGCGAAGTGTTTTGCCCTGTTGGAAGTTAAGTATCCTGTATAAGCCGGCTTTTCAGCGGTTAGCTGCGGCGATCGTCTCTGTATGCTTTTTTGCAGCAGCTGTGTCTGTACCCGCCGTGGCCATTGAGACGCAGGGTTATACAGATGTGAACCCGGGAAATATCTGGTATGAGGATATCATGGAGGCCACGGAAGAGGGCATTGTGTCCGGGATTGGAAACGGGCAGTTCGCGCCGGACCGCCCTGTGACCATGCTGGGATTTGCCACGATGCTGGGACGTTATCTGAATCGCTTTGAGGGACTGGATGCTTACTGGCTGGAAAGCCCTTTGCTGATGATCAACGCCTATTTGGACGCCAATAACGGTCATGCTGCGGGAGACTGCCTGACAAGAAGAGATGCCGTCTGTCTTGTGTTTGCCGCCACAGCCGCGACGCCGTGGCCGCAGAAAGAGGAACGCTTTCACGATCTGGGCAGTCTGCCTTCGGAAGAGCGGAATCAGATCGAATGTGCCGCCGCGCTGGGTCTGATCCCGGATGACGGCACAGGCTTGTTCCACCCGGAACAGTCTGTGACAAGGGCTGAGGCCGTCAGCATGATCCTCTCCCTCCACCATGTGCCGGAGGATACCGAAAGCACGCTGCGGCCAGTTTCTCTGTCCGGTTTCCGCCTTACATATGAAAATGAGGACGCTGTTCGCCATTCCTTCCGTTCCCGTGTCTACCTCGCGGCGATGCCGGAGGCCGTTCTGGAGGAATTTGCGGAGCGAGACTGGGAGCTGCGCTTTATGACCTCCGGTCTGGAAACGCTGAACGCGTCCTATGCCGGCGGGCTGGGTGTTACGATCCCATCCGGGAAAAATATCTGCGTGGATGTGGGTGCCAGCGCTTTCCTGCGGGATAACACCACAGTTCTCCATGAGATGGGACATTTTGAAGAGCAATATGCGTCGGCACAGGAAGAAGCCGCCATAACGAACGCGTTCCAGAAAGAGCAGGTTCTGATGGCCGCATTTCTGCACAGGGATTACTGTCGAAAGAATGTGGAGGAGTACTTTGCTGAAGTGTTCCGCGCCTATCTGCTGGGGAAGGATTTTTCCGAGACGGAGCCGCTGACATGGGCCGCAATGGAAATGCTGTCCCGGACATGGGAGGCGGACACATGAGCGAAAGCCTGTATGATTTCTGCCGGAAGTATGACCGGCAGTATTTACTGGAGGAATGGGACGGTGAGAAAAATCTCCCTCTGACACCGGATGGGGTGACCCACGGCAGTCACACCATGGTCTGGTGGCGGTGCGGAAGCGGCCATTCCTGGCAGGCGCTGGTCTATACCCGCACCGCCGGAAGCGGTTGTCCTTACTGTGCCGGTAAAAAATTGGGACAGAGCAATGACTTTGCATCGCTGTACCCGGATCTTGCTGTTCAGTGGGATACGCGGAAAAATGCCCCGCGAAAGCCGTCTGAATTCCCGGCGGGAAGCCACCACCTTGCGTGGTGGGTTTGTGAGAAGGGACACTCCTGGCGGGCCCAGATCAATTCCCGGGTCTCCGGCGGCTGCGGCTGCCCGGTCTGCGCTGGCAGGCTGGTGCAGCCCGGCGAGAACGATCTGGCCTCTCAGTTCCCACGGCTGGTAAAGGAATGGGATATAGAGAAGAATGGTGCTTTGACGCCGGAAAAGGTCACGGCTAAAACGGGCCGCAAGGTTTGGTGGCGGTGCTCTTTGGGACACAGATGGCAGGCCGCCGTCGCGTCCCGGACGGTCTCCGGTGCCGGTTGCCCGGTCTGTGCCGGGAAGCAGATTCTGCCGGGGTTCAACGATTTGGCTTCTCAATACCCAGAGCTGGCAAAGGAGTGGGATACGGTGAGAAACGGTTCCCTGACCCCGGATTCCATCTCCGCTTACAGCAACCGGAAGGCATGGTGGCGATGCGAAAAGAACCACAGCTATCAGGCGGTCATTGCCACCCGCACAATGCGCGGCAGCGGTTGCCCCTATTGTGCCAACAAGAGAGTTCTGCCGGGCTTCAATGACCTGGCCACTGCGGAACCAACGGTAGCCGCACAGTGGCACCCCACTTTGAATGGCAGCTTTACCCCGCAGATGGTGACCGCAGGCAGCCATCGTAAGGTCTGGTGGCAGTGCGCCAACGGCCACATCTGGAAAGCCCTCATTTATTCCAGAGCCGGGGTGCAGAAGTGCGGCTGCCCGGTGTGCGCGGGAAAGGTTCGCCAGCCTCGGAGAGCAGATAACGGAAGGGGTCTTGCTGTATGAGCGTATTTTCCCCCGCAGCCCTGAGCACGGTTTCCAAACAGGGATTAGCGGGACGTCCTGGCTGGGGAGCTGAAGCGGCTGCCACCCGGAGAAGCCAGTCTGCCCGAGCAGAATAATGCGATGGAATATCTGGCGGACAGCCTGCCGGAGCAAACCGGGGAGGCCACAAAGGGGCGGTTTTTGATGTTGTTGACCCGGCCCCGGAGTGCGGGACAAAAAACAAAACGGAGATATAGGAGGCATACAGCACGATGAAAAACGAATATTGGCAAGTCTGAAGTGCTTGCCTACTGGTGGGGTTGGTCCCAACAGCGGCACTTGCAGCGGAGGACGAAGCCGACACGCTGAATGTGGCGTCATGGAGAAAGCGGCGGCGTTCTTTACCCGGCAGATCATGCCGCTGGATGAGTCTAACACATTCAGCACCGGCGGCGCTATTAGCTATCTATTTTTACAAAAAGCTTCTTGCGCATTGGATTTTTGGGGAGTAAAATGCGGGGCATAAGATGGATTTTCCATATCTATTTCAAAGTCGCTCCATGGAATACGAATCCCCGTTGTATAAAGTCCAATGGTATGAAGACAAGTAGGTGATGCAAAAAATAGCGCAAAAGTTTAGCTGAAAGAACTGCGTAGGCAGTAAAAAAGCAGCACCTGACTTCCGGCTCAGGGGAACGGACCATCTGTGAAGCAGTCTTACGGCTTAACCGGATGAAGAAGATCTTGACCCTGCGGCCCTACAGCTATGGTATCGCGGGCATCCCAAAGCCTGTTGATCCCTGAAATTATTAACTTTGAAACTGATTATACGAGGAGGAAGCATGATGAAACGTAAGATTCTATCCATCCTGTTAACGTTGGCTATGACGTTGACACTCCTGCCGGCCACAGCCATGGCTGGGGATGTGAAAGGCGTCCAATGTGACGGCGGAGATGGCTGCAATCACAAGGTCGCAGCGATATATGACGGAAGCGCTGGCGAGAATCCCGGCGAATATCATTATGATACGCTGCAGGCTGCCATCACAAATGGCACCAATGATTATTACGGTAATTTTAAATTACTGGATGACGTTAAGGAAGACATTGTCGTGGGTGAGGGGCGGATTGCCGGAAAGTACATCACCCTGGATCTGAACGGCCACACCATCACCAATGTCAAAAGCGATACCATTACGGTTCAAAAGCGCGGCAAACTGACGATTACCGGCAGCGGCACGGTTGATAACGTGACCGATGGACGCGCTCCCATTTATAACAATGGCACCTGCACGCTGTCCGGCGGCAATTACACCCGCAGCAAGGAGGCTGCCGACAATACCACCACCAGTTCCGGCGGCAACAGCTATTACAATATTCTCAACCACGGCGAAATGACCATCAAGGCTGGCGTCAGCGTCACCTCCCGCGGTCATTTCTCCAGTCTGGTGGCCAACGGCTACTATGATTATAACGCAACCGCTAAGGGAGATCGAACCGCTTATATCGATAACGTCGGCCAGGCTGCCCCCAAGCTGACTATTGAGGGCGGCACATTCAGAGGCGGAATCAACACCATCAAGAATGATGATAACGCTACCCTGACTATCAAGGATGGTACGTTCAGCAACGTCACCCAGGCAGTGGTGCAGAACAACAACATTGCTGAAATCAGCGGCGGTACTTTCGATGCAGGCGACGGGTTTTACGCTCTGCAAAACCGAAATTTCAACGGAACTATGAACAAAGGCAACCTGACGGTTACTGGCGGCGAATTTAAAGGCAACGTCTACGCAACCGAAGGCGCAACCACTGACATTCGCGGTGGTAAGTTCTCCGTCGATGTCAAGGCGTATATTCCCTCTGATTATGTGCAGTCTGCGGACGGCACGGTTGCCCCGCTGGGCGAATCCACTGCCGCCGCCAAAATTGGCAACACTTATTATGCCACCCTGGCCGCAGCTATCGATGCCGCTAAGGATGGCGAAACCGTTGTAATGGTGAATGACACCACCGTTTCCGAGGAAATCGACTTCTCTGGTAAGAAGATTACTCTGGATCTTAACGGCAAAACAATTACCGCAAAATTTAACGATTACTATTCCGTTATTGAAGCGCAGGGCACGGCCGCTACCCTGACCATTGAAGACAACAGCACCGGAAAAACCGGTAAGATCATCTCCAATCACTATGGTCTTACTGCCAGCGACGGCGGAAACCTGGTGGTCAACAGCGGCACCATTGAAACCGGGGATGGCGCTGCCCTGTCCGGCAACAATCAAACCGGCGATATGAACCTGACGGTCAACGGCGGCACCCTGACTACTAATCTCGGCCCCGCCATTTATATGCCCAGCGAAGTAAACCTCACCATCACCGACGGCATCATCAATGGCGGCGTTTCTCTCCGCATGGGTCAGGTAAACATCTCCGGCGGCACCATCAACTCCATGACCGCTGATAAGGCTGCCTATATCGATATGCCTGAGGGCAAAGTCGGCAGCACACCCGCATATGCCTACTCCGGCAACGTGTGGTTCCCCGATGCCCTGTATGTGATCGGCGGCACCTATACCAGCGACAACACGGAGCATGGCAACTCCCTGAATCTGAACATCACCGGCGGCACCTTCAACTGCACCAACGGCAAGGGCAGCGGCATTGCCATCTATGATCTGGGCAAGGTTGAACAGACCATGAACGTCACCATTTCCGGTGAAACCGTCAAGGTGGGCACCAATTCTGACCAGGGCGCCTATGCCGTCATCTCCCATGCGGATATCATGAAGCGCCCTGGTGCTGCTGCAGACAGCAACTACGGTAAGAGCGAATTTTCCGGCAAGGTAAAATCTTCCCTTTCTGCCGGCTACTATACCTCCGACCCCTCTGATTACTGCGTGTCCGGCAAGACCGGCGTTGCCAGCGGCAATGCGGCTTATCCCTACACCGTGGGCAACAAGGCTACGGACGCAAAGCCCGCCACCGTGGATTCCGCTTCTGTCCCCGCCAAGACCACCAGCACCGATAAGGTTGTTCAGGACGCTGCCAAAGAGATTGACGGCGCTGCCATTGAAAACAGCAATGCCGCCGAAGCTGCTGCCAAGGATCTGGCAAACAAGAACACCATAACCGGTGAAACCAAAGTGGGCGGCGGCAAAACCGTTGTGGAGCAGCTGAAGGAAGCCACCGGCAATACCAGCACCTCCGCCAATGATGTCGCTATCGTCTACCAGACCTATGTGGACGTTGTGGTTTCCGACGCCACGGCGGATTCCAACAACAAAATCACCGAACTGGAAGTCAACCTGACCCCCATGTACCGCGTGGTTGCCACCACCAAGGACGTTGTCAAGGCCAATCAGGACATCGTTGTCAAGGGCGAAGAGAGCGGCAACACCCAGGCAAACGCTGTGGTCATTGAGAAAGGCAAGAAGCTCACCCTTCCCGAGGCCGAGTACGAAATCCGTCTGAATGTGCCTAACGACTTCGCCGCAGAAATCAACGGCCAGGTCAGCGTCAAACACACCAAGGATAACGGCCAGGTGGAATATTACACCGGCACTGTAATCCAGGAAAATGGGCAGGCCTACGTCACCTTCACCACCAAGGGCTTCAGCCCCTTCGTGATCTCCGCCGCTGTGGCTTCCATTGACGGCGTGATGTATCCCTCTCTGGCCGAGGCCGTTGCCAACGTCACCGATGGCCAGACCATCAAGCTGGAAGCTGACTGCGATGAAACCGTCACCGTTTCCCGCACCGTGAAGTTCAAGCTGAATACCAACGGCAAGAACTTCACCGGCTCCATCAATCCCGGCAGCCGCACCACCCTTTCCACCTCCAGCGCCGGCACTAATAAAACGGAGTACAGCTTCACCTACAGCACTCCCTCCTCCGGCGGATCTTCCTCCGGTTCCGCCAATTACACCATCACCGTAGACAAGGCCAAAAACGGCGAAGTGACCTCCAGCCACAAGAGCGCTGCTAAGGGGACCACCGTCACCCTGACCGTGTCCCCCGACAAGGGTTACACGCTTGAGACCCTGAGCGTGCTCGACAAGAGCGGCAAGGAGATCAAGCTCACCGAAAAGAACGGCAAGTACACCTTCACCATGCCCGCGAGCAATGTGGAGGTCAAGGCCACCTTTATGGACGACAACACGATGCTGAACTTCTTCGTGGACATCAAAGCGAGCGATTATTTCTATGACGCGGTCCTGTGGGCGGCTGAGAAGGGCATCACCGGCGGCACGGACTCCACGCACTTTACGCCGGGCGGCATCTGCACCCGGGCTCAGGCCGTCACCTTCCTGTGGCGCGCCGCCGGCAGCCCCGCTCCCAAGTCCACGGCCATGCCCTTTACCGACGTGGCCGCAGGCAGCTACTACGAGCAGGCCGTCTTGTGGGCTGTGGAGAACGGCATCACCAAGGGCACCAGCGACACCACCTTCAGCCCCAACGCCACTTGCAGCCGCGCTCAGATCGTGACCTTCCTGTGGCGCAGCCAGAAGTCCCCGGCGGCAGGCAGCGTGAACCCCTTCACGGACGTTTCCGCTGACGCTTACTACGCCGACGCGGTGCTGTGGGCCGTCAAGGAGAGCGTCACCAGCGGTACCACCGCCACGACGTTCAGCCCCAACACCAACTGCACCCGCGCTCAGATCGTCACCTTTATTTATCGCGCAATGGCGGAATAAGCGGGGGATGCGGACAAAAAGTTGGACTTTTCCCTAAAATAACTGTTTTTCAGTTGCTGAGCAGTGGTGTAGGCATCCATTCGCATGGATGCCTACACCACAAGCCCCAGGTCCTTATGCCGGACCTGTTTTTTCTTGATTCCCCCCCCAGCAAACGTTGCAACCAAAGTATGTATATAGTATAATTGTGGTAAAATCTCAGTATGAGATGGGTTTTACTTCTGCCGCGTCGAAGCAAAATAAAATGTAGTAGAATATCCGGCAAGACTTCACGGTACGGTCAGTCTTTGCCGCTTTTTATAAAGGTGTTAGAAGATATACTTCCTGAAAACCAGCTTTGTCAAGCACTTTCCCTTATCTGCGAAAGAGTGATATGCTTTTCAGCCCGGAAGCAGGAAGATCCGATACCCAATTAAGATACGTTTGCCTTTGCTTTGACATGGGCGGAAGCAACCCTGTTCTGATTTGGCAACAGAGAGGCATTGCAATGGGGGTACCCCCATTGCACCGGTATATACCGGTGCAATCCCTCTTTCGAAACTGCTTTCTCCCAGTTTTGAGAGCAAAATCAGGATGCAAAGGCTGCGGCAGTATTGCGTTAAGCAGTCCGGAATCGGTCAACCTGCCGTAAGATAGACGTGCAAACTGCACAGGCCCCAATCCGTGAATCTGAGCTCTGCTGTATGCGTTGAGAAAGCAATAAATACAAATTAAGCGGCACTGGTTTTCGATAAGAAGCCGTACAAAGGAGGAAGTTATGGGCAAGCAGAAAATAGTAGGAAAGCGATGGATGAGTGCCTTATTGGCGTTGATTCTGACGGTGACGCTGCTCCCTGCGCCGTCCGCAGCGGCGGATGATTCACTGAACGTGGAGAACGCCATCCAAAATCCCGGCTTTGAAACCCCGTCGATTCGCACTACTTCATCGCAAATGCCTCAGAAGAACGTACCGGATTGGGAAACCACAGCAAAGGAAGGAATGATCGAGTTCGGCGGAAATTGGAACGGCTATCCAGCTCCGCATTATAGTACCTCCAGGGACAAGAACAATGCGGAGGGGTACCAGTTCGCCGAGCTGAACGCCGACGAGGAAAGCACACTCTATCAGAATGTGACGACCGTCGGCGGCAATGTGTATGAGTGGGGACTGCAGCACCGCGGCCGCATCGGCGTTGACAAAATGGCGCTCATCATCGGGCCGACACAGGAGAACGCACCCTCCAAGCCGAGCAAAAACGGCCGGGATCAGTATATGCAGCTGACGGACTGGGTGCAGGCAAATCAGGCGGCGCTTAAGTTTATGATCCCCGATAACGGCTGTTCGCGGAGACTGACGGTCTATTCCAAACCGTTTGGGGAAAACGGCACGTTTCTGGGCGGCTCTGGCTCGGAATCTCCGTTCAGTACGAAGATTTCCAATATCTATACCGAGCGCTGGGATGTGTGGATCATCGCCACTAATAACCAACGCTGGGTCGGATACGGCATCAAGGACAACGCCTATCAGGGAGACAAGGGCGTCGGCGGCGGACTGAGCTACGAATGCAGCTATCTGGTGCCGGACGGTCAGACGCAGACGACCTTTGCGTTTTGCTCGTATTCCTCTACGGCTCCGGCCGGCTCACTGGTTCCCAAGACCTTCGGCAACCTGATCGACGATTTGCAGTTCTCGCTGTACCACACAGTGACGATTTCCGCCACGCCCGGCAGCAGCAAGATCACGGCCAGTACGGAGATCAACGGAAAGACGCAGGAACTGGACTTTTCCCAAAACGGCGGTTCCATCGTGGTGCGCAACGACAACGATCTTACGCTGACGGTGTGGGAGAACAAAAATGCCTTGAAGAATGGACTGGACACGGAGTTCGCGGGCGCACTGGTGATTGGGCCGAATGGCTCGAAGTTCTATCCCGTTGGAGAACCTGAGAATATGTGGACAAAGGTAGAAACAGAGGACCAACACGGACAGAAGCATTACGGATTTACCTTGAACGTCAGTGATCCGGTGTCCATCCGTCTGATCTTTGTGCAGTCACCCGCCGTGACCTACTTTGCCAACGGCGGAACCTATGAAGCAGAGTCCGGAAATACTTCCGGCGTCGTGAGCTTCAAGGAAACTGCGGATGGCAGCGGAGTACATAAGAGGGACTCTTATACCTCTCATGCCGCAACGGGGCAAGACGGCTGGCAGTTTGACGGTTGGCTGTCCGTGCGGGATAACCTTCTGCTGCCGGAAAAACATACGGTGTCCTACAACTATGACTCGGCAAACCCCGCTTTTACCTTCAAAATCGACGGTGAGAATGATGCAACCATCTCTCACGGAGGCGTGACACTGGTGGCGCAGTGGAGCTACCGTCAGTGCGCTCAGGTGCAGCTGCGCGGCGAGGACGGAAAATTTGCGGATAACGATAAAGCCGGAACGGTGACCATTACAAGTGCTGCTGAAACGAACGATGCTGCTGTGGCCAACAGCAGTGGCGAATGCTACGCCAAGACCGGAGCCGCCGTCACCGCCACCGCCACAGCCAACGACGGCTACTACTTCCTCGGCTGGGCGGTGAAGGGGTCTGATGAAGATGAATATGTAAGCACCCAAACCACCTACACCTACCGTGTATCCGGGCAGGAAACTCGGACGGTGTACGCCCGCTTTGCAAAGAAGTATGCAGTCACATATGAATGGGCAAATCCCCAATGGACTCTGGCAGAAGGAGATCAGCCTGCGCGCCCGACTGGCAACTTTGTTTTGCGGGGAGATTCCTATGCAATCAGCACCATGTACAGCACCGGCGAACACCCTTCGACCATTCAGGATACGGTAGACGGCGTACCTGGGCACTGGGTGTTCAACGGATGGAAGGATCAAAACACCCCGGACGGCAACTATCTGACCGGCTCTATTCTGAATGTGAATCGGGATTATGTGCTGGTGGGATACTGGACGTGGGTACCGAACAGCGCGTATCAGCTGAGCTATTCTGGCGGTGACAACACGACCTGCTGGATACCGACAGAAACGAGCGAAGTACCGAATAGCAGCAGCCATTATCAGAATGCCAATGTGACGGTCGCCGGCGCATTGACCACGTCTCGCAACAAAGTGATGCTGAGCGACACACTTCAGCTGGAGGGCACGTGGGAGTTTACAGGCTGGAAGCGCAGCGATACCGGGAAGATTGCTTCAGCGGAGCAAAACATTACAATGCCCGGCCATTATCTGACGCTGACGGCGCAGTGGGAATTCACACCCAAGACCTACACCGTACAGTACGATCTGGCAGGCGTCGAGGGAACGGCGCCAGAGGGGCATACAACATTCGAGTACAGTCGCTACACTAATGGCAAAACCGGCGTTGTGGCGAAAGCCGGTATTCCCTTCGGCGCGGACATCACGCTCAAGAACTTTGAGGGAACGCCGCCGGAAAATACCTACTTTGCCGGATGGAGCCTGACAAACACAAGCGGTATGACGGAAGATGAGAAGGAAAAGGTTCCTACACAGGGAGCCGGTGCCGTTGTGGACTCAGATATGCTGGAAGTCACAGATGATGACAAAGAGGTCACGCTCTACGCCGTTTACCGGAGTATCGACAAAATCACCGTGGAGTTCAATGTGAACGACCCCAATATGGGAAGTGTTTCTGTAAAAAGCGGCGTGTTCACTGTGGCTGGTGATTCTGTAACCGGCAACGATCTCACATCGGTGGCTACAGCGAACCCCGGCTACCATTTCACCGAATGGACGGTGGAAATGGTGCCTGACAGTATTAATGCTTCGTTCGGGCCCTTGACCAAAGCATCGCTGACCATTGCAAGTTCGAACTTTGAAGCCGCAGATGCAGAAAATCGATTTGTCTTCGAAGCGCAGTTCGTACCGAACAGCTTCACGGTAAAGTTTGATAAAGATGCAGGCGATGCGACGGGCACGATGAACGATCAGCCTTTCACCTTCAGCGCCGCCAGCGAGGAGGAGTCGCTTTATCTCAATCCCAATCAGTTCCATCGCCCGGGCTATGCGTTTAAGGGCTGGAGCGAGTATCCTGCCGTAGAACGGTCACAGGATAGCCGCACTTATCCGGATCGCTTTAAGTTTGCCGCTGTGCACACCTATCAAGGGAAGCTAATCAAGCATGGGGATACCGTTACCCTCTACGCCGTGTGGGAGGAGCGGCCCGATATTACGATTCGCTATGAGGCGTTCGGCCCCGGCATGGTCACGCTGAACAAAAACGATGCACAGGCGAGCAAGGTTGTACAGGAAACCGGCAATCCGGAGACCGGCACATTCGTAGGTGCGACCGCCGCGCCCACAGAGGGTTGGGAGTTTGACGGCTGGTATCTGAACACTACGAAGGTCGGAAACGCTTTGAAGTTTGAGCCGAAGCCGAATACCGACGGCCTGTATCAGGCGGCAACCTATGTTGCCAGCTTTGTGCAGAAAAAATATCAGGTGACTTTTGATGCCAATGCGGCAGACGCCACCGGAGAAATGGAACCGCAGACCTTTATCCATGGAGAGGGCGAGGCACTCACGGCCAATGCCTTTGTCCGCCCCGGCTACAGCTTCTTGGGCTGGGCAACTACGGAAGGCGGCCCAGTCACCTACAACAACCAGCAGGTTGTGAACATCGTAGAGAATACAAAGCTCTACGCCGTGTGGCAGCAGGAAAGCGTCACGCTGTTCTATGATACGGCGGATGCGACGATGGGAACGGTCAGCCCCGAAAGCGAGCCCGTAAAGGCGGTGACGACCGAAACGGCCTCCGGCGCGACTGCTGCCGCCAAAAGCGGTTACCGGTTCATTGGTTGGTACAGCGAGACGGACGATAAGCTCAGTGACAGCGCGTCCTTTGCCCCGCGGAAGCCGGAGGATAGGATTTGGAAGACGGCCCACTATATTGCGCACTTTGAGCGTGTGGGCGATCCTAAACCGATAGACCCGGTTAAGCCTGGCGGCGATGACAGCAAAGATTCCTACTATTTCGCCATTGAAAAGATCGATGCGCAGGACAGCCATGCATTGAACGGCGCTACTTTTGCACTGTACCAGTACAGCAGCAATGGCAAAACAGTCAACCGAACAACAGCGAAGACATCCCGGAACGGCTCTGAAAGCGGCATTGCTCTGTTCAGCGTGGACAGCATTACCGGCAATGGCGGCGACTGGTACTATGTCGAGGTCACCGCTCCCGAAGGCTATGTACTGGATAGCACGGAGCATAAGATCACGAAAAACGATTTCTACACAAGCCAGAGCGCTGCCATCAGAAAAGCCGAAACGGTGCGAAACTACCGCAGTTCTACGCCCAATGTGCTGAATGACACCGACCATTTTGCTTATGTCATCGGCTATAAGGATGGTCTGGTGAAACCTTACGGCCTGATCACCCGTGCGGAAACCACCACCATCTTCTTCCGTCTGCTGAAAGACAGCGTCCGGGATGGCAATCTTCTTACCAGTAACACCTATACCGATGTGCCGGACAACTACTGGGCCAATACCGCCATCTCTACCATGACGGGGCTGGGTTTCGTGCAGGGACGCAGCACCACAACCTTTGACCCCCAGTCCCCCATCACCCGTGCCCAGTTCGCCGCCATCTGCGCCCGGTTCGATACCGGAACCAGCAGCGGCACCCAGACCTTCTCCGACATCAGCGGACACTGGGCGGAGAAGTACATCCAGCGGGCCGCGGAGCTGGGCTGGATCAAGGGTTTTGAGGATGGGACTTTCCGTCCCGATACCTACATCACCCGTGCACAGGCCATGACCATGATCAACCGGGTGCTGAACCGCATCCCGGAGGAGGAAAGTGACCTGCTGACCGGCATGAACGTCTGGCCGGACTGCAACCCCGGCGACTGGTTCTATTTGGCAGTGCAGGAAGCCACCAACTCCCACAACTTCAAGCACAAGGCCGGCAACTATGAGATCTGGACCGGCATGAACAAGAACCCCGACTGGACCCGGTATGAGAACTGACCCGCACGGCAGAGCAGAAGCAGTTCAATGCAATTCCCAATAACGAGCAGGAGCGGTGCGGCTTAAGCCGTACCGCTCCATAACATGGCGAAAGAGCAAGGTGAGAACGTAAATTCTCGCCTTGCTCTTTCATGGTAAGCGGTAAGCACTAAAAAGCTCGTACCTGTACTGCGGGAAACAGATGTGCTCTCTGTAATGATGGTGCATATGAATGATGCTGATACAGCGTATCTGGATATGCCGTATTGCAGCACATGTCTGCGAAAAAGGAAAGCATCTACCTATGCGAGCGCACAGGAAAAAATGCTGTCGGCGGAACACGCAGCAAGGAGGAGGCGTGGAATGAAGATACTGGCAGTCGGCAGAGATCCGACACTTTTGGCGGAGGTGTGTGCCTGTTTAAACCCGCATGCCGGGCGTCTGAGCGCAAGGAGCAAACCATATGAATGGAAAATGCTGCGGCGCTGCCTGCGCTGCATACCATCGCCTATCCGGAAAAATACAAGCCTCATCTGCATGAGGGCGGCGCGTCCTTTTTTGCGGGGAAGACCGACCACCCCAATTTCCGCTACTATGTGTTCAATGATTACTACAATATGGAATGTGACGACACGCTGTATAATTCTTGTTCTTTCTCTGTACTGGTATATCCTCCGATAGAGTAGGTTCTTCTGGATGCGCCATGATGACGCCACCCTATGGACAGATTTTTAGGAGAGAAAAGGTCACAGTCCCCCCTTGGCGGGAGACTGTGACTTTTTTGCCGCTGTCAGGCGGTACAGATTGCTGGTAAGGCTGCCGTTGGCGCGGTGGCGCTGCCGCTTCTCAATGAGCTGCCTGTGTTCCAGATCTGCCAAGGCCCGCTGGACGGTGCGGGGTGAGAGGCCCAGCTCACCGGCGATGGTCTTGATCCCCGGCCAGCAGACGCCGGAGGCATCCGCGCGATCCCGGAGGTAGATGTAGACCGTCTTTTCCCGGTGGCTCAGATCCTCGGCGTAAATAAAGTTAAATTTGCTCATTTGCTATCCTCCGTGTTGTAAGGGCTGTTTTCGCGGCGGTTCTGAATATTGCGGGCCAGCTCGTCGCGGTTCACATAGGAGATTTTTCTGGCCGCCCGCTCCGGCATCCGGTACCCATCGGGATCGAAGGTGATGCCCCAATCCAAAAACAGGCGCAGTCTCGTCCGCATGGGATGTGTTCCTGTTTTCATCACCACAAATTCGCCCTTGGGGATGGACTTCAATTCGTCTGGCGTCATGAGCGGTCGCTCCATCATCTGCAAGGACTGGCTGCTCTCCTTGCCCTGGCTGACGGAGCCGGAGAGCACCGTGCGGCTGCCAAGGGCGGCGGAGAGGGCCTCCGCCGTCTTGCTCTGGGGCGAAAAGCCGCCGAAGATGGTGTCCTGGCAGTTATCGCAAATAATTTCCGCCCCCTCTTTTCCGTAGTTCTTTTCCAACTGCGCCAGCGATTGGATGATGGGAACCAGCGTCAGGCCGCGGGAGCGGCCCGCGCTGAACAGGGGTAGGATGTCGAAGGGCGGCATGGTGCCCAGCTCATCGCAGAACAGCACCACACGTTTTTTGAGCCTGCCGTCATGATCGTCCGCCACAGAGAACAGCTCGCGGGAGAGGTTCTGGATCATAAGGCCCGCGATGAAGTTCTTGGCAGGATCTTCCTCTGGCAGAATGAGAAAAATGGCGCACTTCTCAGCGGCAAACATTTCCGCGTTGATGGGGCTGTCGTAGCAGATGACCTGCTCCAGCTCCGTGTCCAGAAAGGCGTTCAGGCGGGACATAACGGTGGACATGACCGAGGCCATCGCCTGATCCGCCGCCGTCAGCGCCGCGCCTGCCAGCCACCGTGCCTTATGCTCCGGCGGCAGAATGTCCACCAGCAGTTGAAAGCCGTTCCTGCCCCGTGAGCTCGGCATCGCCAGCAGATCCTGCACCAGCTTGAAGGCCGACACGATATGCCGCTTTTCCGGCTCTCCGTCCTTTGGCGGCACGAATTCCGCCAGCAGCAGCACAACGGCCGTCAGCAATCCCTCGGCGCTGTCATAGAAGTAGGCGTTATCACCGTATTGGGAGGCGTCACCATCCGGACTGATGATGGTCTTGGCAAGGATCTTGGCGTACTTCTCCGCCTTGGCCCGTGCCGCCAAATTGGACGGATCTGCTCTCGCAATATCCATGTAGTGATTCATCAGCGTCAGGAAGTTGAAGCCGTCCGAGCGGGTGGGATTCCGCAGGTCGATGACGGAAACCCGGTAGCCGTAGTACCGGGAGGCGATGGCGCCGTAGTTCCGCGCCAGATCCCCCTTGGTATCCAACGCCAGAAAGCTCATGCCGCAGGCGCAGGCGTATTCCAGATTGGGGTACAAGAAAAACGCCGTCTTGCCCACGCCGGAGGCGCCGATCATCAGACAGTGGATGTCGTCGCTGTCCACCAGCGCCCGGATATCCCCCTGCTCCTCGATCATCTTTTTGACTTTTGAAAGCACCTTTGATTTTTTCTTCGATTTCCGTTTCTGCTTTCCCGCCACAGGACGGCGCAGCTTTTCCAGCAGCTTGCGGGAGGTTTTCAGCAGAATTCCCGCCTTGCTTTTACGTTTTTCGCCGCCCACGCTGCCGAGGATGAGCCCCTGCTCCGTGGGCAGCTCCTTCCCCTTGCGCCAGCGGCGGGGGCGGAAGGGTACGGTGTGATAGGTCTTGCCGATCTCCTTGGGCGTTGCCCACCGCGCCGTGCCGTGCTGACCGTCGCCCACCGTCTTGCTCTTGATGTTGTTGAGGGAGTAGCTCTTGGAGAGGAAGGATGCCATGAGCAAAAGCACCAGCAGAGCGCCGCAGAGGGCGAGGAAGATCCATGTATCCCCGTTCATGGTTAGTTCTCCTTTCTCTCAAATTTGGCGCACAGATCGTCGTTCCAGTCCTTGCGTACCGGACAGAGCCGCTCCACCTCCAAGCCCATGTCCTCCAACGTATCCGTCATGCGGTCGCAGGCGTCATTGCCCGCGTCATCGTTGTCGAGGCAGAGGTACACCGTGTCCAGCTTGGGATTCTGCCGCAGCCGTTCCAGCACCGGCTGGATGGATGTCCCGCAGCAGGCGACGTAGCTGTGCTCCTGCCAGCCGTATGGGTAGAGGGTGATATGGGACAGGAGATCGATGGGGGCCTCGAACACATAGAGGGACTTGTCCGTGCCGTTCTTATGAAAACAGTGCTCGCTGGCGCTGCTCTCAATGTTCATACGGAACACCCGGCCCTCGCTGTTGGTGCTGCGGATGTGGGCGTGCTTTGCTTCGCCGCTGCCATCCAGCCCCACGAAAACGCAGTTGTGATGCTTGTCCTCGTAGAGCAGCTTTTCGTGTACGAAATAGGAGATGACCTCCCGGTCGATGTGGCGCTGGCGCATGAGGTAGGCATACATACGCCGCATGGTCCCGTAAGGCTCCGGCAGCGCGAAGGGCTTCGGAGCCTCCTTTGCGGGCTTTGCCTGCTCATACGATTTTCCATTCTTTCTGCCCAGCAAAAGCAAAACCGCCTCCTGATAAGGGAGACGGTAATAGCGTTGCACGAAGCTGACGGCATAGCCGCCCTCGCGTTTGGAGTGGTCGAACCACTTGTTGCCCCGGACGGTGATGCTGGGATCGTTGGGTGTGCGGAACTCCCGGCCGGAGCGCACGGGCCGTTCGCCCTGGGCGCGCAGCAGAGGCACGAGGTCTGTGTTTTGCGCCCGCGCCTTTTCCTCCGGCGTGAAATAAATATATTTGCTCATGATATTTCCTTTCAGATCATTGCTCTTTCTGTTGACAATATGTGTTTTCTATAGCATAGAAACGCAGGAGTGTGTGACAATGTGTTATCCAGAATATTTACGGAGAGGCCATCGCCAAGTGAATTATCTTTTTTCACATTTCTGTAGACAAGGTCCCTTGCATGTGATATACTGATTTTAGAGCAAGTACCAAGCATGAAAAGGAGTGTGTTTGAATGCCAGTTATAAAATTAACATTATCAGAAGAGTCGTACCAGAAGCTTCTGATAATGGCAGGAGAGAATAGTGTACAAGACTACATCCGAGCAGTCGTTTTTGAAACTCCTAATATTTTTACACCCGAGGAGGCTGTTCGCAGAGTAGTAGAAGGTGATTATGATGGGAAAGAATTCTCTCTTCCAGATCTCTACGCAGACCAATGGCCCAGCGAGCGTGGAATGACAGGAGTCTTTGGTAAGCATTTCTTTCGCTATATCAGCAATCATCCAGAATTGGGAATAAGATTTAAGGACATGGGACCATACGGTCGGAGAGCCGTATATACCTATAGAAAGGGGTAATTTGTCAATGCGTATTTGTGAAATCAGAAGGGCTGTAAACGCAATAGAAGAGCATTGCGACTGCATCGCATGGAAAGACTTCACAGACAAAATATACTACTCAGCCCAGCTATCTCTCGGACTGATTCCGGAGAATCATATGCTGTGGATTATCAGATCGATGATTATCCCATATGGCTCAGAAGCGCACATACGACTCTGCGGAAAAGTTAGCCAAGCAACAGAAAATCACCATGTTACATACGATTTTCTAACGAAGGCCCTCTCGCGTCTTCTTTGTTTAGGAACCGTTGATGAAATAATCAAGATGCTGGAGTTATCCGATGCAGTTAAGACTCGCATGAAAGAAAAAGGGTTATTCACGATACAGTCATTAGCTGATGTCTTTCCGGAGGACGAGAAACTTTTCGGCTACTGTGGCGTATAAGCCTGTGTATGTCCATGTGCAACTTGGTTTAATAAAAAACGCTGCCGTGATTTTTACGGCAGCGTTTTTTATCTGAACGTCTGTTCCTCGTGGTCATCCGGCTTGTGTCCCATCGCCAGCCGCTTGCGCCGCAATTCCTGACGGCGCTTGCGGTCGATCTGCAAGCCGCGGTGGATTTGATCGACCTTGCTGTTGTCCTCAAAAATTCTGCTCATGTGATGCAGCATCCGCACAACGGTTTCGCCCACCGTGGGGGCACGGTACTCTGCTCCTGCCGGTGCGGTTTGCCCTGCTTGACCGGATGGCTGTGAGTGCGTCGGAGACATTTCGCCCACAGGCGGTACGCTGTCTTTGGAGGCAGTAGCGTCAGCGGAGCTGGGATCTTCCGATGTGGCGCTGGCCGCACGGTCAGATTTGGTCTGCGCGGGAACGGCTGGTGCTGTGGATTCTACTTTGGCTTTTGTGGCCGCCGCGGAATTCTCAGGTGAAATGGATTCCACCGATGTGGCAGAAGTTCTCTGTGCATCCGCACACCGCTGCCGCTCCACCATCCATTGCAGTGTTTCCTGAATGACCATATTGCGGACGCTCCGGAACTCCTTTTGCCGGGAGAGCGGCAGACGCTTGGGCGGCCGCTGATCGTAGTCCAGACACACCTGCTCGTAGAGCGTCTGCCACGTTTCGTAGGCGGCGGACACCCGCTCGTCCTTCGCCAGCTCCTCCACGATGGCATCCACGATGGCCTTGACCCTTGGCGGCAGGTAGCCGTAGACCTTTCGGCCCTTGACCGTCAGCAGGCGTTCCGCCAGCTCCTTGGTGAGCTGCTCCAGCCGCGGATTATCCACCGAGCCATGCTCCAGCTGCGCGATGCACTCCACCATTGCCTTGCGAGTGCGTGTCTGGAGCTCCTGCCGTGCGATGTCCTTTTGCTGGTAGATGTGCATCCGATCCGCGTGATAGATCCGTCTGGCGAAGGCGGACTTCACCTGCCGGATGCCTTCTTTGGTGAGATACCCTTCCTTGGGGTCCGCGGAGAAGATGATCATGTGGATATGCACCTGATTCGGTTTTCGGTGGAAGGCTGCATACCAGCGCAGGTTGTCCGGCTGGATCTTGTACGCTTGCGCGATGTCGCAGACGGAGGCGTTCACCAGCGCCCGCCAGCTTTCCGCGCTGTCATAGCCCAGCCGCTCCGCGTCCTCACGGCGCAGCGCGATCACCGGTGTCCACACATTTCCGGTGTGCTCCGCCACCTCCCGTACCGCCCGCGCGAGATTTTGCACCTTTCCGTTTGCGTCCCACAGCCCGTGCTCACCGTCCTTCTGGACGCCGGGGCGGTGGGAGATGTAGTCGATGAAATTTTCCTTTTGATCCAGCACCTCCATGTAGTCTTCCCGCACCTGCTGGATGAACGCGGAGGCGCTGCCCTGAGTGGGGTGATCCAGATATTCCTCGTACTCAATGAGTTCCCAGCAGGAGGGGAAGGACTTCAGCAGCCGCGTGATAAAATCCCGCTGCTTTTTTGTGGCTGGGAGTGTACTGCGCTCGTCCGCCAGCAGCTCCACGCCGGGACGGGTGGCGACATAGCGTGTGCGCTGGGCCAGCTTCGCGGCGTTCTGTCCGCCCTTGAGGTAGGGGGAGATCAGTACGATCCGGGCCATGTGTCATCCGGCTCTATGCGCCGCTGGCTCCGCACCGCGTTTTCAAAACTCACCTGACCGTTGGTGCGCTTCACCTCATCCACTGCGTAGGCCCGCAGCTCCCGCGTGTGGATGGGATCGGTACGGAAGTGCGCGGCGATGGTGTGGCACAGCATATTCAGTTCCACCGCACACTTGAAAAGAATACGGCAGAGCCGATTGTTGTTGTCGTCCAGCGTACCCTGAATGGCTGTGAGGATGGCTTGGGAGAGATACGCTGTATTGTCCTCGGTACCGAGATAGCCCATGTAAAAGCGCAGAGCCTTGTTGATAAATTCACTGCGGTTTTTGCAATTATCCGCGGCCAGCCAACCGTCCATACGGGGGATTAGCTTGGCATCCAGCCATACCACCGTGCGCTCGATCCGCTTTTCGTCATTTTCCTGCATTTTTGCAGCACTCCTTTCTGAAAAGGCGCAACCTCTTGTCACGCCTGCGTTTTTGCGGGTAAGGTGCACCTGTTTTCCATCAAGACCCGCAAAAGGTGCACCTTGTCCAAACCTCTGAAAGCCCCGCACTGCGGGGCTTTGTGGCTGAGAGGGGCCCAGTTAGGGGCACCTCTCTTTATCTTGTTATATTTTCGAACGGGGATATCCCCCCAAAAACACCTTCAAAACCGGTATCAACGCCCCTTGAGGGAGCGATGATATAATATC
>ERZ838483.1154-NODE-1154-length-25856-cov-4.623968_pt1 | contig 25856 bp, 16 predicted proteins | sample MGYA00519939_ERZ838483 | MGnify/ENA primary metagenome ERZ838483 (study PRJEB31850, sample SAMEA3708836) | human gut metagenome | biome: human gut; feature: human-associated habitat; material: faeces | place: China | collected 2014 ... | reverse complement strand
GAATCAAAAACAGCGGTAGACCGCTTGACAGCGGGTGGGTGGTCCAGAGATCAGGTGGGGGAGGAATGCGGCGCAGGCCATGGGAGGCCACCGGATGATGCAGAGGATCATTTCGTGCCGGTTTGGAGAAATAATGATCCTTAACTGTTTTAAAAAAATGGTATAAAAGTCAAATCACAGGCTTATTCCCCGACTCAGATCCTCTATGCAGACCGGCCGAACCTTCGCCGCCCATTTTGAAGACGACGTTTCGCGTCAGGCCTACCTCACATGGTCGGCTGCGCAGATGCTCGTCTACAACGCGAAGGTGGACGAGTCGAACTACTTCTGGAAGTTCCGCTGCAAGTTCTGGTCGCCGGAGCCGCTTCCTAAGCCCGATCAGAAGTACGCCCACCTCGTGAACCCCGACACCGTGCCGTGGGTGAAGGAGGTGCCGAGCGCTGTTCGAGGCATCGGCGCGTACCGCTTCTTTCAGGCCATGACACGCTTCATGCGGGGTCTTTCGAAGCGCCCTCACCGCAAGCTCATCAGGAATGCCGACCGGCAGCTTACGCTCACGCGCGACTGCTTCGCTGTCAAGCAGGTTTCGCAGAAGTGGTGGGAGCTCACCTTCGGATCGAAGAAGAAGACAGCAGGCCGCATTCGCTTCCGCGCCCACCGCAGGTTTGAGATGCCGGCGATGGTGATGATCACTTGCACGAACCAGTGCCTCCAGCTCGGCTTCAGTTACGAGGACGAACTCACGGAGTTCCCGGAAACAGAGGAGGAGATCCTCGCCCGGTTGAGGAAGCTCACCCCCGAAGAGTTGGCCGAGCGTACCATCGGCGGCGATGTTGGCGTCAAGATTCGTTTGCAGCTCAGCAACGGGGAGTCGTTCAACCTCTCCGAGATCGAGAAGACCCGCATCGCGCGCAAGGACTTCGGCCGCAGGCGGCATCAGCGCCGTCTAGCCCGAATGAAGCCCGGGAGCAGCAACTACAGGAAGCAGACGCGGAAAATCGCCAAGACCTACGTCTACGAGAAGAACGTCAACAACAACTTCTGCCACCAGACCTCGCACAAGATCGCCGTGATGGAGGGGATCGAGGTGGTGGCACTGGAGGATCTGAACGTTGCCGGAATGGTCCGGCGGCCCAAACCGAAATACGATGACAAAGGCCGCGCGCAGCCCAACGGCGCAGCGGCGAAGAGCGGTCTCAACAAGGCCGTCACGAAAAGCCGCTTCGCAAGACTGCGGACCAGCATTCTGTACAAGTGCCGCAGAAACGGTAAGGTCGCGGTATTTGTAAATGCGAAGAACTCATCCCGGGAGTGTTCCAAATGTGGATACACGGCGAAGGAGAACCGTCCAAGTCAGGCGGTCTTCTGTTGCGGACGCGAGGGATGCGGGCACGAGGAGAACGCCGATCTGAACGCCAGCCGCGTGATTAAGAACCGCGGCGTGAAAATGATTCTTGAAGGATTGGTGAAGAAGAAGGAGTCGAAGAAGCTCCTTCGGGTGCCACGTGCGAAGAAGAGAAACATAGGGGGTGGATCGCCCCGAATCGATGCCTGCAGAGTCCTCCGTGTGTTCCTGCGTCCTTCACGGCGTTGGAATCGTGGCGGCTTTGAATCAGGAAGCAGACGCCGCGAGGGTCTGCGAATCAAGAAGCTCCGGCCTTCAGGCCGGAGAGTGATCACTTGCAGTTAAACAGGACAAAATAATGGCGGACAATCGCGCGCTCATGGCGGCATTTCAGAAAGTTCGGGCGGATGTGGATCAAGCACTCGAACAGACGCGCCGTAAGGAGGAAGCTGCCCGCGCTGCGGAAGAAGCCAAGCGTGCTCAGGAGCGGCGTGAAAAACGGCAGGGAAGCGCTGCAGCCAAGCCGTCGGATAAAGTTTCTGCGGGCGAAGCGAATAGCGCAGGGAAACGCAGCAAGGTGCCGCTGACCAATAAAGCCGCATCTGCAGATAAAACCGTGCAGAACGGCAAACGCGAAATCCTGCATCCCCGTTTCGAAAGCGCATCTGCAGCGAAGGCGAATGCAGGACATAGAGAGGATCGTTCCGGGCGAGCAGATCGGCCCTTGCAAGGAGCGGCAGGACGGTCGGCAAAAGCTGACAGTCGTCAAAATCGTCAGCTGCGGCCTCGTCGTCCCAATCTGCCCGAGAGCGGTCAGGCACGAACTGAAAATGGACGTCAAGACACGCGTGCTCTCAGTGGAGGACGATCGGAGCGTTCAGCTCGTCCGAAACTCTCCTGGGCCGAACGCCGTAATCCCATTCCGCCTTTTGAACTCATGCCGGGGCTGCCGGTTTCTGAACGCGCAGCCGATGTTGTCAAGGCGATTAAAGAGAATCAAGTCGTCATCGTCTGCGGTGAAACGGGGTCGGGTAAAACGACGCAGCTCCCGAAGATCTGCTTGATGGCAGGACGAGGTGAAACCGGCCGCATCGGTCATACGCAGCCGCGCCGCATCGCTGCGAGCTCCATTGCCAAGCGTATCGCTGAAGAACTCAAAACGCCGTTGGGCGACGTGGTGGGCTACAAGGTTCGATTCACAGATCAAACGGCTTCGGGCGCTACCATCAAGCTGATGACGGATGGCATTCTCCTTGCTGAGACGCAGGGGGATCCGCTGCTTAAAGCGTATGACACCATCATTATCGACGAAGCTCATGAGCGTTCGATCAACATCGATTTCCTGCTTGGCTACCTGAAGCGTCTGCTGCCTAAACGCCCCGACCTCAAGGTCATTGTGACGTCAGCCACGATTGATGCCGAGCGTTTTGCCAATCACTTTGCGGTCAACGGCAAACCCGCGCCGGTGCTCACCATTTCCGGGCGCACTTATCCGGTGGAAATCCGGTGGCGCCCGGTTGAAGACCGTGATGAAGACGATGACCGCACGATGCTTGCTGCGATAGACGATGCAGTAAGCGAGTGTGAAATGAGCGGCCGAGGGGATATTTTGGTATTTCTGCCGGGCGAACGCGAAATTAATGCTGCGGCCGAAGAGCTGCGGCGCTCGCGCATTGGCAAGGCAGAAATTCTGCCGCTCTACGCTCGTCTTTCTGCGGCCGATCAGGACAAAATCTTCAAGCCTTCGGGGAATATGCGACGCATTGTGCTCGCCACAAACATTGCTGAAACATCCGTTACCGTTCCCGGCATCCGCTATGTGGTGGATACCGGGTACGCGCGTATCAAACGCTACTCTTATCGCTCCAAGGTCGAGCAGCTGCTCGTTGAGCCCATTAGTCAGGCTTCTGCCAACCAGCGCTCGGGCCGCTGCGGCCGCGTAGCGGAAGGCATCTGTATTCGGCTTTACAGTGAAGAGGATTTCGCTCGTCGGCCTGCATTCACCGATCCAGAGATCATGCGCTCGAATCTCGCTGCCGTTATCTTGCGCGCCAAGGCGCTGCGCTTGGGTGACGTGCGTGAATTCCCGTTTGTGCAGGCGCCGCCTCCGAAGGCCTTTGCCGATGGTTTTGCAATTCTGCAGGAATTGGGAGCCATCAGTGAAGACAATGAACTGACGGAAGTCGGCCGCAGTCTCTCCAGGCTGCCTATTGATCCCAAGCTCGGCCGAATGCTCCTTGAAGGGGCTCGCCGCGGTGCGCTGCGCGAACTCTTGATTGTCGCTTCGGGGCTGTCGGTGCAGGATCCGCGCGAACGCCCAGCCGAGCAGCAGCAGGCCGCCGATGAAGCACATAAAAAATTGGCTGACGAACGCTCTGATTTCCTTTCTTATGTCAAGCTCTGGGATTGGGCTGAGGCTGCGCGTGCTTCCAAAGAAAGCAACCGCAAGTACGACCAGGAACTCAAGCGTCGGTTCTTGTCGCCGCGTCGACTCCGCGAATGGCGTGAGGTCATGGGGCAGCTGAAGGCCCTGGTCGACGATCTGGACTGGCGTCTCAATACGGCACCCGCTACATATGAGGAAGTGCATCGTGCACTCCTCTCAGGATTGCTCGGCAATATCGGAAGCAAGACGGTCGAGAGCGACCGTCGGGCGCCGCCCTATGCGGGAGCTCGCGGCATCAAATTTTGGATTTGGCCGGGATCGGTACGTGCCAAAAAGAGCGGCCGATGGATCCTTGCGGGCCAGATCATTGAAACGTCTAAGCTCTTTGCGCGCTGCGTTGCAGACATCGAGCCCGAGTGGATCGAAGCGGCGGCGGGACCGCTCATTCGCCGCTCCTGGAGCGAGCCGCATTGGGAAAAAAGCCGCGGCGAGGTCGTGGCTTTGGAGCGCGGAACGCTTTACGGCCTCACGGTTTATCAGCAGCGTCGAGTATCCTTTGCCAAACATGATCCGAAGCTTTCCCGCGAACTCTTTATTCGCGAGGCACTCGTTGGCGGCGAATTCGACGGCAAACTGAGCTTTTATCACCACAATCAGCGGTTGGTGCGGGAAATTGAAGATCTCGAGCACAAGACCCGTCGTCCGGATGTGCTCGTTGACGACGAAATGATCTTCGCTTTCTACGATCGAGAGCTGCCGCAGGATGTCTGTTCCACGAAAACGCTTGAAGTATGGCTGAAGGCGGCTGAAAAAGAGAACCCCAAGGTGCTTCGGCTTTCGCGCGAAGAGCTCATGCGTCACGAAGCCTCTGCTGCCGCAGATGCTTGGTTCCCCAAAACCATGGAAATGGCGGGGATCGATATGACGCTCTCATACCAATTTGAGCCGGGCAGCCCTCGTGACGGCGTTACGATGACTGTGCCGCTTTTTGCGCTCAATCAGCTCGATCCTGTGCGTGCTGAATGGCTCGTTCCGGGAATGGTGAAGGAGAAGGCTCAGGCGCTATTGAAGACGCTTCCGCAGAAGATTCGGCGTAATTGTGTGCCGCTTCCGGACTATGCGGCAGGATTTCTGACCCGCACCCAAAACGGGACGCCTCAGAGCATAGGATTTGTTGATGCGCTCGCGGCTGACGTCCGCAGCGAAACGGGGCTGCCCTGCCAGCCATCAGACTTTAAGACCGAAGGTTTGCCTCAGCATCTCATCCTCAACTTCAAAGTGATTGATGAGCATGGCCGTCAGCTCGCACTGGGCCGCAATCTTGCTCAGCTGCGTGCAGAACTCGGCGAAGAGGCTCAAGCAACTTTCCGCAACGTTGCGCAGCAAGATGCTGCCGTTGCCAAGGATTTGGGCGGCGAAGTTACAAACTGGACCTTCGGCGAACTCCCCGAACTCATGGAAATTCAACGCCGCGGTGAAACGCTCATTGGGCATCCGGCATTGGTGGATGTGGGAGAGGCCTGCCGCATCGAAGTATTCGACGATCCGCTCGAAGCACAGAAAGCACATCGCAAAGGACTCAGAAGGCTCTTCCGTCTCACCTTGCGTGAGCAGGTGAAGTTTATTGAGCGCAGCCTGCGTGACCTCGGCCGCGTACAGATGCAGGCGTCAGTGGTGCCGGGGCTCGACAAGAACTTCGAAAGTATCGACGATCTGGAAAACGATGTAGTCGACTGTGTATTGGATGCCACTGCCCTTGTCGATCCGCTTCCGATGAATGAAGAGGCCTTCCAGACGAGGCGGGAAGATGTCCAGGGACGACTTTCCTTGGTTGCAGGCGAAGTGTCGCGGCTCCTCACTGAAATTGTTGCGCAGGCTGCTCCGGCAGCACTAAAGCTCAAACGCATAGAAAATGAGGCACTCTCAGCAGATGTCGCTGAGCAGCTCAAGCGTCTCTTTCCGCCGCATTTTCTATTGTCTGCGCCTTTGTCGCAGCTGATGAACTACCCGAGATACCTCAAGGCCGTTCTCTATCGACTGGAGCATTATTCAAGTGATCCGGCTCGGGATGCTGCACGGCAGGCAGATGTCGAGCGTCTTACGCTCCCTTGGGTACGGGCGGTTGCTGCGCGCCGAGGGCAGCCTGATTCTCATCTTGAAGAGTTTCGCTGGATGCTCGAAGAGCTTCGCGTTTCCTTATTTGCGCAGCAGCTGCGCACACCCATGCCGGTGTCGGTTAAGCGTTTGGAGCGTATTTGGCAGTCGATAACCCGCCTTTAATGGCAAGAACGGGGCAGGCGTTTGCTTAAGACAAAATTCCATAAATTTGTAAAACTTAAGCGCTATACCCTGTACGCGGGAAGATTGATGAGTGACAATATTTAGATCTCTCTAAGGTTTACACCACGGAGCGGTGCACCCGTCTGTACCGCTCCCTCCGACGTCTGGCTGATCTGCTTTCTTGTTGGGAGAAAGCTGAGCGGTTGTGCGTCCGCCGTTCTTGAAGCCGGTCCCATGTTTCTCCCTTTCCGCCAAGTCGCTCTCGTATTCGCCCTCGGGGCGTCCCTTATTGCTCTCCCTCTTGAGAGTGCCTGTGCTGCTGAAGCAGCCGGCAAAAAAGCGGTTTTAGTACCGATAAAGGCGGGATCGACTGCTGCGAAGGCGCGCACAGCTCAGACAAAGAATGTCAAATCCAAACAGGCGTCAGTGAAAAAGGTTTCTATTAAAACAGCGGCTAAAAATACGCGTCAGGCAGCTGCAAAGAAGCCAAAACCAAAACAGAAGGCACGCCGCGTAGTACGCCGTACAGGACCTTCTCAGGCGACCCTTGCAGGGCTGCGCCAAACGGACGATCCGCTGCAGCTGGGCAGTTCCGTTGCATATGCAATGGACCAAGATACGGGAGAGGAACTTGTCGTCAAGAATGCCGATGTGGAGCTGCCGATCGCCTCGGTGACGAAATTGATGACGGCTCTGGTTATCGCGGAGAGCGATGTCGATTTGGATGAAAAAGTCCGTATCACGCGCGAAGACTATGTCCGCTCAACCGCCCACTCAAAACTGATTTCCGGCATGCGGCTGACGCGTGAATCGCTGCTCAAAGCCGCGCTCATGTCAAGTGACAATCGTGCGGCCGCCGCTCTTGCCCGCACCTATCCGGGCGGACGAAAGGCGTTTGTCGCCAAAATGAATGAACGCGCCGCCGCCATCGGGATGACGAACTCCTTTTTTGCTGATCCGACGGGGTTGGATAACCGCAATCACTCCACGGCACGTGATTTGGGCAAACTGGTTGCAGCGGTCTACCAGCATCAGGAAATTCGGGATGCGTCGACCACTTCCATGGCCCGCATCAGCACGGGCCGCCGGCAGGTCAATCTCGCGACGACCAATCGCCTGATCGGTGATCCCTCGTGGCGCATCGGCATTCAAAAGACAGGCTTCACGACCGCTGCAGGCCGCTGCATGGTCGTGCAGAGCGATGTGGGCGAGCGTCGTCTTGTGATGGTGGTGCTCGATAGCCCAAATAATGCTCAGCGCGCTGACGATATGCGTACGATGCGTGCCTATGTGCAAAGCGAAAGTGATTTCTCACGCGACTTTGAACACGTGGCGCCCTATGAAATTTTTTAATTCATCTGATTGCTGGCGATAAGTTCACAAGCTTCGTCAATCCCCTAAATGAAAGGCCTGAAGCATTTGGTGCTTCAGGCCTTTCGATTGATGGATATTCCGTTAGGTTGGGGATGCTTCGTCAGGCAGTTTGGCGGCAACGACTTCGGCAATATCGAGCACTTGAAGCTCCTGTGCGCCATTAACCATCGGTTTTGCACTTTCGAGCATCGTGAGGCAGTGCGGGCAGCCGGTGGCAATCTTTGAAGCCCCGCATTGAGACGCGGTATTTTGAAGGGATTCCAGCCGGATCACATTGATACGCTTCTTTTGTGTTTTCTGATCAGTCCACATCTGACCGCCGCCGGCACCGCAGCAAAGGGTATTGGCACCGCATTCGGCAGGATCGAATTCTGCAGAGCCAACAGATGCCAACACCTCTCGCGGAGCACGGACGATACCGTTTTGTCGGGCAAGGTAACAGGGATCGTGCCACACAACACGTTCAGACTGCATGGCCGATCGGGGCAGTTTCCCTTCGGCGAAAAGCCGGCTGATGAAGCTGGAGTGGTCAATGACAGCAAATGAACCGCCTTCAAAGGCGGGATATTCATTTTTAAGCGTATTAAAGCAGTGAGGGCAGGCTGTCAGCAGTTCCTTGAACTTAAAGCGCGAAAAGTTCTCGATATTTTCCTGAGCAGCAGTTTGATAGAGGTACTCTTCGCCCAAGCGGCGCGCGAATTCTGCGTGGCAGCGCTCTTCAGCCATGACGGCAAACTTGACGCCGGCAGTCTTGAGAATCTTCACCATTGCGCGGGCGATACGCCGCGCACGTCGATCGTAGCTTGCCGCACAGCCGACCCAATAAAGAATATCGTAGTCTTCCCCTTCCTCAGCGACTGGTACATCAAGCCCTTGAGCCCAGTCCATTCGTTCATAGGGATCAAGCCCCCAGGGGTTCCCTACGGAAGCCGTATTCTCCAGCGCTTCCGCAGCGCCTTCAGGGAATTCGCCTTGCTCAAGGGCAAGATGCCGGCGCAGGCCGACGATGAAATCCGGCGTTTGGATGTCTGCTGGACAAACTGCCGCACAGGCGCCGCAGGTGGTGCAGGAGAAAAGTTCGTCCTTAGTGACTACGCCTCCGGCCAGGTCATCAGCATTTGCGTCATCGGCGCCAGCCGCGGCTGCACGCACACGATCACGCAGCTTCAGCACGACGGTTCGAGGTTTGAGCGGCGTTCCTGCGCGAACAGCGGGGCAAACGTCATTGCAGCGGCCGCATTCGACGCAGGCGTCGAGCTGCGCACGGTCAGTCCAAGAGAGATCCTTGATGGACGAAATGCCGAAGTGCTCTTGTTCTTCAATATTCTCAATTTTTGGAAGTGCGCTGTTGGGAGCGGGTTTGCGTACCGCAATAGCGGTTGGCACTCGGTAGATATGGGCGTAATAAGTGAGCGGTACCGCAGCAATGAAGGCGAGAGCAGCAATGCCGTGAATCACCCAAAGCCAGATATGTGCAGTTTCTAGCGCAGCTGTCGAAATACCCATAGCTAGAAATACTTTCGCGAGCGCAGAACCTACGGGAGAAAAGTGCATCCAGGCCGGCTGCTGTACTGCCAGGCGCAGCGCTTCAATCACGAAGCCCGTGATCACAATAAAGGCCAGCGATGCGTAGGCCAGTACAAAACGGCCGTCCTTAGGCAGTTCGTTGGCGGTGCCCCAGCGGCGCCAGGCTGCAAAGGCCAAAGCGACGAGCACAGCTGCGCCGGCAACGTCGAGAATCAGCTTGTAAGCGAGATAGACGTTCCCCCGAAGGAACTGTTTGCCGAAAACATAGTGCCCAACATCCCAGTCCAACGTTGCCGTAGCCGTACCGAGGAATAAAAGGAAAAAGCCGACGACCAGCACCGCATGCATGCGGCCGGCAGAAGTCTGGCGCACTTTTTCTTCAAGGACAGCCTCTTTGAGCAGGCGATCCCGGCGACTGGGATCGCTCGGCAGCTTTTCATCCTTGCGGCGGCGCCAAACTTCAATGTTCTTACAGACACCCCAAGCACAGAGGGCGATGGTGATGACGGCGGCGACATAGACGCCGATTTCGCCCCAGAGGGGCACATTCCAGAAGCCAGGGCGGATAGGAAAATCCGCGGGGAGCGGTGCGGTCATAAGTTTGGGTCTGTTTAATATAACCGCCGCATGAGCGGCGTTGATCTTGAAGCCGCCATTCTAAATGGCCGATCAAGGCAAAAACAGAACCTGCTGAATCGACTTGCAGGGGTATCGGCAACTTAATTGAACGGCCGAGTGACTGACAAATGCAGTTGAACTGGTATTGAAATTTTGGACAGGTTGAAAAAGCAAATTTTAAATGCGTTTTGGCCTGTTCAATTTATCGACGTGGTGATTGGAAACGTCCCTTGCGATCGGTCACTGCTATGCAATGTGCAACGCTTCAACGCGCTCAGTCGTTACTTGTCACTGCCTGATGCTCGCGTCAAGTCCGCAGGAAAGGGCCATAGAACTGCATGCGATACGCCGCAGGCGTTTGGTTATCGATTACTGAGCACGGGCGCTCGTTGTTGTAGAACTCAACGTAACGGCCAATAAGGTCGTTCTGCGCTTTGAAACTTGGCCTATCCTGCGTCAGCACTGGGTTATAGAGCGCCTCTACCTTGAGCGTGCCGTTGAAGCACTCCATCGTGGCATTGTCGTGGCAGTTAGCCGTTCGCGAGAAACTTTGCGTCAGGCCCATGCCGTCGGCCGCATCCCTGAATGCCTGAGCAGTGTAGATACTGCCGCGGTCACTGTGGAGCATCGCTCCCAGAGCCAAGCCTCGACCTGATAAAAACTGGAGTGTCGCCAGTCCCAGCCGAACATCCTGCTTTTTGGAGTAGACCCAAGCGACTATGGCGCGATTAAAAAGGTCCTGTACGAGCGACAGGTAACCCCAGTGCCATTCGTCGTTTTCGAAGTACGGCACATAGGTGACATCGGTAACGAGGCGGTACATCGGCCGATCAGCTTGGAACTCACGGTTGAGCAGGTTATCCGGCAGCTGCTGCCGGGTTGCCTTGCCGGCGCAAGGCTTCGCCTTGCGCACCTGGCGGATGCGTGCAGTCAAGCCGCGGCGGCTCATGACTCGCTGCAGTGTAGTCTCGCAAACCTCTATGCCGTAACGCTTATGCAGGACGGCACCCATGCGGCGTCGGCCAATTGTGAAGAAGCAGGAGTTTTGAACCTCAGAAATCTTCTCGGCCAACTCATCTGTTTTGATTTGCGCCGGCGTCGTCTTCTGTGAAGCGTAAAAAGTGCTGCGGGACAGGCCCATCAATCGACAGGCGTGAGCGACGCTAAGGCCTTTCTCGTGAGCTCTAACTGTCGCTGCAATTCTTTTTTTTGAGCTCGTCTTTACAGCCTTCAATGGCAACCTCCAGAATGGATTCCGCACAGATCAGGCGGCCTCGTGCGTCCTGCATCTCTTTGTAGAGCGCCTTCCGTTCTGCAAGCGTTAAGGGACGATCGGCAGAAATGTCGGAGAGTTTTTCGCTGGCCATTCTGAAGATTCCAAGGCTAGTTTCTAGTTTGACGTCCCAGAATAGGCTGCGCTTGGGGCGCAGCTGCTCGGGGAGTTTAGCAACTGTGCGGCGGATCTTTTGGAACAATGTGGCCGATCTCACACCAAACTGCTTAGCAACATCGCTGTAGCCAATGGGGTAATGCTCGAACCAGTAGTCGACGGCGCTTTGGAGCAGCTCAGGCCGGCGTGTGACCCAAGGATTGTCGACCCAATCGAAGAAACCGTGCTGGATATAAATAGCCCAGTCTCGGATCGAACCAACGAAAAGACCCAACTCTCTGGCCAGTGCCTTCTTCGGGGTGAAATGCAAAAGCCCTTCGCAGGCTTGCTGTCTCATTTCTTGCGTTATGTGCATGGTGTGGACTCTGTATGTGTCCCAAAAATCCATACCACTTCACTGTGTGTGTTGGGAATAACAAAACTCCCGAAGACTGTTTTCCGTTTTAGTTAGGTTCTAGTCATTCGGGAGTTCAGGTACGCCGGCGTCCCGCCCAGACCCAAAGCGTCAGCCCAGCGAGAATCAGCGGCAGCGTAAGCCACTGTCCGCGCGAAAGCCCCAATGCCTGCAATCCAAGAAACGCATCGGGTTCTCGGAAGTATTCGCTCACAAACCGCGCTGCCCCATAACCCAAGGCAAACAAAGCGGCAGTTCTGCCGACCGGTCTCGGCTTGCGGGAATAAAGCCAAAGCACCACAAAAAGGGCCAGCCCTTCCAGACCTGCTTCATAAAGCTGGGAAGGATGACGAGGGATACCGCCGTCCTGCGCCTGAGGAAAAATCATGGCCCACGGAAGGTCCGGCGAAGCTGGCCTGCCCCAAAGCTCGCCATTGATAAAGTTCCCGATGCGGCCGAAAAAAAGTCCCAAAGGTACGAGCGGAGCCACAAAATCCGTCAGCTGCCAAAACTGCATGCCATGTCTGCGAACATAGAGCGCCATCACGATAAGCACTCCCAACAGACCGCCATGCGCACTCATTCCGCCCTGCCAAACCGAGAAGATCTGAAGGGGATGGGTCAAGTACCACGCAGGTTGATAAAAAAGACAGTAGCCCAGCCTGCCGCCCAGCACAACGCCAAAAACGCCCCAGAAAAGAAGATTCTCAACATCGTCGGGCGTCACGCCCCTCCAATCATCCTGCGCTCGTCGACGACCGAGGAGCCAGAAAGCGAGAAAACCCAAAAGGTACATCAAACCGTACCAATGCACTCCCAAAGGACCGATAGAGAACGCGATGGGATCAAACTGCGGATGAATCAGCATGCGGCAACCACTGCAACTTTCTTATAAGAGCGCTCATTCTAACGATGCGGTTATTCACGAAGACTTCATTGACGTACTTGGACTCGTGAGATAGTGTGTGTCGTCGCTCTGAAAGCGATTTTCGCAATGCTGCAGAACACTCGACCTCCATACAGAACCCTAAAGGAGCCGCCTTTCATGTCGGTACAGACTGTTTCTTCAACTGCCGTAGCTCATGCGCTCACCGCACTTCGTGCCAATCGGCCGCTCGTACACTGCCTCACCAACGAAGTGGTTCAGGAAATCACTGCAAACGTACTGCTCGCCGCCGGTGCGTCGCCCGCAATGGTTGTCGCGATGGAAGAAGCACCTGTCTTTACGGCCATCTCGGGAGCTCTGCTCATCAACACCGGCACACCGTACCCAGAGCGTGTCGCGGTAATGAAGGCCTGTGCTCAAGCTGCCAATGACCATGGCGTTCCCTGGGTACTTGACCCAGTAGCCGCTGGCGCAACCCCTTGGCGAACACAAACCATTCGAGAGCTCCTTGCACTTAAACCAACCATTCTTCGCGGCAATGCCAGTGAGATTCTTGCACTGGCCGGTTCCGGAAAGGGCGGCAAGGGCGTCGACAGCACAGACGACAGCCGAACCGCCCTATCTGCCGCTCAGCGGCTTGCCGAAGAAACAGGAACTGTAGTTTGTGTTACTGGCCCGGTTGATTATGCGACTGACGGTAAGCGAACACTCTCCATCGCCGGAGGCAATGTCATGACGACGCTCGTGGTGGGCACCGGATGCTCTCTCTCGGCGCTCTGCGCAGCTTTTGCAGCAGTGGGAAAAGATCCTGTTAATGCCGCCATTTCCGCTTGTGCACTCGCGAAGTACGCAGCCGGCACTGCCGCAAAACATGCTAAGGGGCCGGGGAGCTTCCATGATGAATATCTTGATGCGCTCTACCTCGTCCAGCCCGAAGCGCTCACTGGAGGAGATGCGGCATGACAGTAAAGCCGCTGAATCTTACGCTCTACCTTGTTCTGGATCCTGATCTTTGCAGCCAATCTGTCGGCATTGTTGAAACAGCATTGGCAGCTGTACAAGCTGGTGCGGGTATTGTGCAGCTGCGGGCACCGACCTGGAAAAAGCGCCGTATGACGGAATGCGCTCGCGCACTCAAATCTGCGCTTACACCTTTCCATGTGCCGCTCATCATTGATGACCACGCTGATGTGATGCTCGCTGCGAATGCCGACGGTCTGCACGTTGGCCAGCAGGACCTGACCCCGGCAGATGCCCGACAGCTGATCGGCAGCAATCGCATTCTGGGACTGTCTTTAGGTTCGCTTGAGGATTGCCGCCCCGATGAACTCGCCCTTGTGGACTACGTCGGCATCGGACCGACTTTCGTTACGCAATCCAAACCGGATGCGGGCGCGGCCATTGGTCTCACCGCACTGCAGTCTATCGCTGCCAAGGCGCAGAAGCCTTCGGTGGCCATCGGCGGCATTCACATCAACAATGCTGCGCAAGTCGGCGCAGCTGGCGTTAACGGCATTGCTGTTATTTCAGCTATTTGTGGTCAGCCAGATCCCTATGCAGCTTCCGTCAGTCTCTTGAAAGCATTCCAAAGCAACCGCAAACAGTCTTAAAGAGACCGTAATGCCATTCCCCTCTGTCTTCGGGTCTTTGTGGACACCTCATCGAGCTGCCGCATGGACTGCACTGTTTCTTTTTTTGCTGACAGCGAGCGCTTACTTCTGCGGTGTCAATGCTAAACGCGCCCTGCAGTATGCCGTCTTTATCGTTCCGTTTATTGCGCTCTGGCTGCTGTCTTTGCCCGCCCGAAGTAACGAGTCACGAAGCGGCTGGCAAAAAGTGTGTCTCGCTGCAGCCGTTGTCGGACTGCTGCTTGCTTTTATCGACGCTGCTCTACGGGCATTCCTCTATCAAACGTACTCGGCCGAACCCATGTCGACTTTCGTATTGGAATCAGCAGCCAATACCAATCTTGACGAAGCTCTCGGCTTTTTGGCCACCGAATGGATCGGGGCGCTCTTGGGGACGGTACTCTCTCTCGCAGCGTTAACTGTTGCCCTATTTGTCATGCATTTGGCAAGCAAGACGTCTTCAGACAACGCGATGGCTTCCGGTTGGAGACGGTGGTTTTGGCGATTCTGGATGCTGCTTTTCGCGTCCGTCTGTATCCTCAGCTGGGCCAAACCCTCCTGGCGAATTCACTATCCCCCTATTTTTTGGTCTAAATGGATGGAATCCGTTGCAGGCATGCAATCGATCTGGATGAAAGCCGACCAACATGAAGCCGCAGAAATTACCGAAGCCAGATCGGTTCTGCTGGATGCTTCATCGGCTCCACGCACAATCGTCTTGGTCATTGGTGAAAGCACTACTCGCGACGACTGGAGTCTTTATGGGTACTCACGCGATACCACGCCGAAGCTTAAAGCCCTCGAATCAAAAGATTCAAATTTAGGCACCTTCAGGCAGGCTTGGTCCGTAGACGCCTCGACCATCGCAGCCTTCCGTTCCATGTTCACCTTTCCCGTTCCGCAATCTGCGGGCGACGGCCGCATCAATCTCTTTGCGCTCTTTAGCGCCGCTGGCTGGACAGTGCATTGGATCAGTAATCAGGACGACATAGCCATTCAAACACAATATGCCGTCTTTGCCTCCGAAACGCAGTTCATCAACCGCATGACCGGGCGCTCAAGCGCATCGATGGATCTGAATGTTTTGCCAACCTTTAAACAAGCACTTGCTGATCCTGCTCCGAGGAAACTGATCGTTGTCCATCTGATCGGAGCGCATCCGCACTACGCGCTGAGGTTCCGCGATTCAGACGAAATTGACTGGGGACACGACCAGATAATACAGAATCTGAATCATCTCGACCGATCCCCATGGGTGGTTGCCGCCCGCAATCAATATGACTGGGCTATGCGCTATCAGGACGAGGTTCTTTTGGAACTCTTTCACCTCTCTAAAAATGCTCAGGCCTCAGCCAAGTCCCCGTTAGACTGGATTTTTCTATCCGACCACGGTCAGGAGCTAGGAGATACGGCAAACCGGGCAGGCCACTCACAAACGGCACCTTCAAGTTACCGCATTCCGTTTCTGATCTGGAGCTCCGAGCGAAGCTTCAATCCATATGAAAATCGTCCGTTCCGCGCTGATTTTTTAAGTCCGCTCATGCTTGAACTTGCCGGCATCAACTGGAAAGGCGAAGATCCTCGGCAAGTCCTCATTGCCGACGACTATAGTTGGATAAAACCTCATTTACCTATCCAAGATCCGCAGATGCCGTCATCGGACAACCCATGAAGGAATCCACTCCCCCCGTACTGAAAGCCTCTCTCCCTGAAGCCGAGGAACTGCTTCAAGCAGAAGCGCTTGAAGCACATCCGCCGATGGGTTGGAGCGTTGCAGAAAGTAATGCCGCTTCACGCGACGCACTGGCCGTCGCTGGCAAAAGCGACATTCAGGCATTTCTCCTCACCCGTGCCAAACTGGTGCTTTCGCGCATGACGAAGCATGACCCTAGCCTGAAGCGGCCTCGGCTGCCGCAGACAGGGTGGCTTATAAAAATCATTTCCTTAGGCATCATTTTTCTCGGCTTTTTTACAGGGGCTGTGACGGATCAGCTCACCAGTGCTGGCGCGCAACTTAACCTCCTCTCTCCGCCGCTTCTGACCGTCTTCGCCTGGAACATCCTCGCGATGCTTGCTGCCATTGCAGGATTGGTTATCAGCTTCCGACGCAGCACCAGCCCCGCCGGTCTCTCGGCCGCACTTGCCAGAATCCTTGGGTCTGCCGCGCATGTCATGCGCTTTGTTGCCATTGGCAAAGCTGCTGACAAGACCTACTTCAATAAACTTCTGCCGCTTCTCCTGCCTCAAGCCGCCTGGCGATTCCGCGCTGTTCTGCATTGGGCCGCACTGGCCTTCGGCATCGGATTGGCGGCCAGCCTCCTTGTGCGCGGCATTGGAACCGCCTATTGGGCTGTCTGGGAAAGTACATGGTTTGCCGACAAGCCCGATGTGGTTGCTGCCATTCTTCAAGGACTGTACGGTTGGCTGCCGGATTTCCTCCCAGGCCTCTCACCGCTGCCGGATGCTTCTGCACTTTCTGCGCTGCGAGTTGACGGCTCTGCCCCAAGTGCGGCTGCGCTTTCCGCCGGAGCGCCGTGGCTTGCCCGCATGATCTGGAGCATTGTCGGCCTCATCATCGTCCCGCGCGCCGTTTTGGCTGCTCTTTCCATGGTTTGCGCTGCTCGAGCAGCAAAAACGCTCCTCGTTCCCATAGACAGCTCGCGAACTGAGCAGCTTCTGCAGACGGCCGCAAACCATTCTGTCAAGACATGGCTTCTCAACGGATCTAATCACCCTGCAGCAAACCAAGGAACGCCTCTCCTGTCAGTCAATCCATGGAGTGCCCCTGATTTCCCAGAGCTTGCTGCCTTTACCCCGCAAGCAGGGGACCGCGCCATACTGGAGTTGGATCCATCAGCTACCCCCGAAGAAGATGTCCACGGACTATTGATTGATGCCATTCGAAAGCGTTGCGCAAATACCGTCCTCCATCTCGATTTCTCCGAACTCCAAACGCGCTTTGCGGACGTGCCCGAACGCATCCAAAGCCGCCGAGCGCTCTGGGAGCACTTTGCCGCACAGCATGACATACCGCTTGAAGTGAATGGGCTCCGTTGAGATCATTCGCCTCGGGCGATAATGAAGCTATTGGATTGATCAATGCTTTCACCATGGCCGACCAGCAAGATTCCCTGCGCATTCACCTGAGCCTTGTGAGCCACACGAACATCGGCAAAACAACGCTCGCCCGAACACTGCTCATGCGTGACGTGGGTGAGATTGCCGACCGTGCTCATGTTACAGAAACAACGGATGACTACCTTCTCGCCCGCGGTCAGGATGGCAGCGAGCTCATCCTCTGGGATACGCCGGGTTTTGGCAATTCCGTCGCTCTGGCTAAACGCCTTGAAGGCCGCTCCAACCCGCTCGGATGGTTCCTCTCTGAAGTGTGGGATCGCTTCACCAACAAATCTTTTTGGCTTGACCAGAAAGCAGTGAGACACATCCGCGATATTTCAAGTGTCGTTCTCTACCTCGTCAATATCGCGGAAACACCGAACAAAACGCCCTACATTCAGGCAGAGATGCAAATTCTCAGCTGGATCGGCAAACCGGTCATTGTGCTTCTCAACCAAATGGGGAAACCGCAGGCGCCGGACATTGAACATGCGCAGGTGGAGGCTTGGAAGACCGCACTCAAACCTTGGCCGTTTGTCAAAAAAGTGTTGGCGATGGATGCTTTCGCCCGTTGCTGGGTACAGGAAGAAATGCTTTTCAATGCCATCGGTGACGTTCTTCCTGCTGAGGATGAGGCCGCTTACAAAGTACTGCAGTCTGTTTGGCGCCGAGGCCGCCAAGCCGCTTATGCCAATTCCATCGAAGCTATGGCCAGACATCTGCAGCAAGCCGTGTCAGCACATGTTTCACTGCCAACACCTACGCTGAGGGAACGAGCGGTAAGTGTAGGACGGCGTTTAGGACTCTTTAGAGACGAGCGAGATGTGATTGCCGACGCTCAAGCAGCCATGGCATCTCAAGCCGCCGACAGTTTTTATGCCTTAACGTCCAAACTCATCGCCGACAATGGTCTTTCCGGCACAGGTGTTTCCAAGGAAATCTTCCAGCGCATGAAGACGGACTGGGATTTAGCTGTCTATTCCGTCGATCCGCAAAGTGCGGCGGCCGTCGGCACCAGTATTGGAGCGGCTTCCGGAGCCGCGGCTGGGCTTGCGATTGACCTCTCTGCCGCCGGCCTTACGATGGGACTTTCAACACTGGTTGGCGGGCTCATTGGAGCCGTGAGCGGCATGGGGGCCGCGCATGCTTGGAATCTTCAAAAGAAAAAATCCGGCGCTGAGCTTTTTTGGAGTGAAAAAGCGTTGACCGGATTTCTTCTTGAAACTGTGCTGCTCTATCTCGCAGTAGCACACTATGGTCGTGGCCGAGGAGATTGGAAGGAAAGTGAATCTCCAGAGTTTTGGAAGGATGCAGCGCTTCGCGCTATTCAGGAAGAAAAATTCTCCTTTGAACCTCTTCGCACAGAAGATATTGATACCTCTATTAGTACTCTGATAAATGCTATAGATCACATTGTCAAAAATATCTTTAAAACACTCTATCCTTCAGACGAATATTAAACGTCTTGAATCAAATCATTTTGGAGCAGCCAAAACTCCCTCTCGTACTTGATAATCCGAAAGGGCACGCTGAGCTCTAGCTGCATCAGCCATAAGCTTAAACTCTCCTGTACAAACATCAAGCAAGTCCAGCCGATCACCATTCCATCGCATACAAGTAACTTGCCCACCGCTATTTAAACCAACAGCTCCCCAAGAACCAATGGCGAAACCCTTATCGCCAAACGTTGTAAAAGAAAGTGCCAAATCGAATGTTTCATTAGAAAACAGATCCCGGCCTTCATGAATTTTAGGCGGCACTCCCAATACCATACCAAGAATCGACGGGAATATATCCCGATGAGAAACCCAACGGGTTGTATCAGTTTTAGCCCTCACATCATCCCAAGAATCTGGCAACCAGAACAGTAAAGGGACACCTCGCATATGAGGCAAATAATCAATCGAATCATATTGCAAACGTGCATTATGATCGCCGGTAGCTACAACAACAGTATTATTAGATAAACCTTCTGAATAGATCGATTTTACAAAAACACCCAAAGCATTTGCCGCATACTGATAAGTTTCAAATGAAGGCATACATTTAGAGCGTTCATCCTTGACAAATGAAGGTAATAAATTTGGGTCGACAGGATTTACCAAAATTCCATCAGGAACTTTGAACGGTGGATGATTAGTAGTAGACAATATGACTAAACATATTTTTTCTCTTTTTTCATCAGCCTCTTTCAAAATATCCACTGCTTTATCAAACATCCATTTATCACCAATACCCCAAGTGCCCACCTCTGCTTCGGGGAATTCTTTAGATAAAGCTACAGAACCAACGATCTCATCAAAGCCTTGAATTGGAAAATTGTCATTAATCATACGCCAAGCTTCCGAACCTGACGTCAAGAACACCATTTTGTAACCTGCTTCTTTGAATGGCAGATAATTTGAAAATGGGAATCGTTTTTTACCATAACGACTTTGAGTCAAAGGTGAGATTGAAGTATCAAAAAGTATTCCCTCTAACGACGGGAATGTACCATTATTAATACTTACTCCATTTCTAAAAACAACTGCTCGCTCTAATTGATTAGCCAACTCCCCTAAAACATCATTCTTCGGCAAATTTTGAGTATCAAAAATATCACGTCCCATTGACTCCATTATAACGACTACAACATGGTCTGCAGAATGACGCTTCTCTTCAATTACCGAACCTGTGATTCGAATTTTTGATATAGCCGCTTCTGCTTCGCCCTTATTCTTAAATCCCATTTCCACCAAAGCCATTTGAGACCCCCCATTAAATTTTATGGCATTCTGACCTTTCCATGCCTCATAAAATGCAGCCGCACCTCCGGGGACAGTAGCATTTATAAAGGCATTCGTAGAAACCGAAAAATCCTGCTGCCGAAGAGGAAACTTACCTAAACTACCACGAATAACACCTACCACAGAAATCGTTCCGACAAGTGCAATAACAATATAAATAAACAATGAATCTTTTTTCCGAACACACCCAACGCATAATGACGCCGCACTTGAAATTATTTTTCTAACAGAAAAAACAATAATAATAGGAATGATCGTCAACAACACCCAAGCGATTAAATATGAAAAGATAGGCCAATCTTTCCACAGCGTTACTAGGATAGCTTCCGTATCATCCTGAAACAACCCAAAGACTAGCGGGCTAAATGGCGTTCCATAAAAACCATAAAATCCATAATTACCAAGCGAAAGACCAACCATAATCGCTTGACTAACAACACCAACAGCGATCGTATACCGCCAAAAAGAGGGCCACCAATAACTCAGCAATAATAATACCCATGCCGCCGCTATAAATATTAATAGCCATTTAGCATCAACTCTCATCCCCATTATTAAGGCCGGGTAAAAATCACCCCACACCAGATCGGGAGACTTGTAGTGATGAAAGAAGAATATACGGATGAAACTAAGTACAAACGTAGATGCAATCACGAATATCAATGAATTGATGCATTTTTCAACCCACCAATCAGAAACCACTCTCAACATTAATAAACCTATTAATTAACGTATCATCAAGGCCTGAAAAGACTATCTCTGTACCGCCGCATCAGAACGGCCCATCGTAACGGACAATAAATTTCATAGAACCATCATTGCACAAACAATAATAAGAATCATTTTATAAAAATTGTGCATTGAATTAGGTCAATTGGTGCAATCGACTTAAAAAGACTAGCGCAGGGCCACCGAAGAAGAGCATTGAGAGCGCGTCATGCAGAGTGTGGACGTATGGGTTATGACCGTACGAGAAATCGTTGCCGTAATGGCCGAATTCACAACTTCCATGCTGTCAGCACGACGCATCATGCGGAAGTGTTCTCGTATGCGGTCGAAAATAATCACCGACTCGTTCACCGAGTAACCCAAGACGGCGAGATACTGGCAACCTGAGCAACAAATCAGGCTGCGTGTTGCGCAACAGGTCGTTTGCGCGATCACGTTCTTCGGTCGTCGCAAAACTGACTTCAACATCGTTGCCGATACGGCTGATGCCGGTGTGACGGATGCGCTTGTCGCGAAGCTGCGTACGCAGATCGGCAGCAATGGCGTCTGCACGCTTGGTGAGCGCCGCACGCATGTCAACCTGCAAAAGGAAGTGCACACCGCCGCGCAGGTCAAGACCCAGATACATCGGCAGGGCATTGATCGAAAGAAGCCATTGAGGCGTATTCGGCACCAAATTCAAAGCCACGATATGGCTCGGATCCTTCGGATCGGAATTGAGCGCCTTCTCAATCACTTCGCGCGCACGAAGCTGCTCTTCAGTCTGAGTCGGATCAAAACGCACGCGGATGGTATTTTGCTGTGCGCCTTGTTCAAAGAAGAGGCCGTTGGGCTTGAGGTTCGCGTTCGCGAGCGCAGTCTCTACCTGCGAGAGCGTCTGCTCGGTGACCTTCACCGTTGCTTTGCCGGAGGTAACCTGCACCGCAGGCGACTCACCGTAAAAGTTCGGCAGCGTATAGACGAGCCCAATAATGAGCACGATGCCGATCAGAATGTATTTCCAGAGAGGATAGCGATTCATCGTTCGCTGTCTCCAATTGCCAGTTTTGAAGGGTGGTCTCCGCACTTGCGGATGAGAGGGGCTGCGTCAAGGCGGCCCCTCAGCAAGCGCAGGCCCGATGCCGCTGAAAAAGCGGCGCCGGGCCTCCAAGAGAGCCGATTCCGACCGGCGAACCGGACCGGCAATACGGCGTTCAATTAGAACTTAACCGAGCCCATCGGCAGAACCATCCACATCGCAACAGAGCGCTTCTGCGGTTGGCAACAGTATTGGAGTTGTTTCCAGAACCGCATCAGGGCTTACCGCTGACCCATCTACCACAGTCTTACGATAGGACCTTCAAGACTGGTTAGCAGGCTCCTTAGAGCTTTGAACGGTATGGGTACCGCGCACGCTTTGAATCTCCAAAAAACGGCGCTGATCTTTTTTAGAGTGAAAAAGTATTAACCAGATTTCTTCTGGCCACTATAGCCATTGATCATTTCCACGCTTCTTTCACTCCACCTGTTTCAAATTCATTTAATTAATATTCAAGCAATAAAAGACAGGAAAGAACAAAATAATCACCTTCTACACTTTACCAAGGCGCGAATTCTTTTACAAAAATAATGCTTCGTCAAGTAAATTTTAAATCTTACCGGAGACAAACAATACAGTTTGTACAAACGGAACGTCTTTTCTCCAACAACCCCGCTATCAAAAGCCTCTGAAATAAGTCGGTCACAATTCGGCGATAATGACAACTTTATTGGATAACCCATATCTCTCATTGCATCAATAGCCGTATTAATATACTTTGACACCACCAACATTTCTATTCTATGCGACATGCCTTTAGCCACATTTAGGCAATATTTACGACCATTAACCAACATCAATAGAAAATCTTTCCTCCTAACTAAAGAATCGCTACGCACTCTATATTTGTATAATCTCTCTGGAATACAAAAAAAGGCATTACTCTTCGCGGCAACCTTTAGGCAAAACAACTCATCCTCTACAGCTTGCACATCATCCAATAGGCGAACATCATCCAACAATGACGACCTAAATATTTGTTTCCAAAGCATTCCTCCAGCACCATTGGCCCCACTCCATCGTAAACAAGAAAAAATTAACTCAACGAACTCATCCCCCCCCCCCAGATATTTTTCAGAAGGTTTTTTATCTTTGATTGGCAATGGATCTCCATTCTCATTTATTAGAGAATATCCACATATAACTACATCAACATTTCTTCTTACGGCCGTTGCAACAAGACGTTCCAAATAATTAGGTTCAACTTCATCATCGCTATCTATAAAGCCGACAAAATCAAATGTAGCACGTGCCTTTATAAGATCTAGGGCTATGTTCCGTGTAGATGAAACGCCTTTACTCACTCCTAGCCGATCTTTATGGACAACTTGAAGCCAAGGATGCGTTTTTGCATATTCATCCAGAATGAAAGCTGAATTATCCGTTGAGAAATCATTAATAGCAAACACAGTGAAGTTCCTAAATGTCTGCTTATCAATAGATTCCAAACAATTTAAAAGGTATCTTTGAACATTAAATACCGGGACAACAATTGCAACACGCAATTCTGAAACATCACAAATTTCTTTCATCTTATTTTTGCTATCTTGAATAAATAATTTAGCTCCAGATCTTGGCATCAACCACCTTCTCCAATCATCGCGTTGCCATTGACGTCATCCATCTTTACCGATTCCTTGACAAAATTCGACAATGTATACCATCTTGACCGATGTGACCAGCACTGATCTCGCCGATATTCTTATTGCCCATGAGTTGAAACTCATAATAGATGATCAGCATTGAAGTCTTTCGTTAAAAACGAATACGACGGCAACAGATCATCTATTCCCGTCCCATCTGAAGACACCATTCTGGATGTCAATAACCATCTCAGATCGCCTCTCAGAAATTCAAAAAGCTCTGAGCAACGCTTTCTTAGATACAAGATGCGAAAGCCCCTCGTTGGCTTGCTGGCTCATTTCTTGCGTCATGTGCATGGTTTGGATCTGTATGTGTCCAAAAATCCATACCACTTCATTTCCCCGCAAAAACAAGCCCCGATGATCGCACAAACCGTTCATCGGGGCTAATCGCGAATACCTGAATCAACTATTCAAGCGATTTACGGCACCATTTCCTCAACTTCGTCGCGCTTGCGCTGCTTAACGAGATCCTCGCGCTTGACGCCGAGATAGAGGGCGATCGCCGCCGCCACGAAGACGGAGGAATAAACGCCGAGCAAAATGCCGATCGTCAGAGCAAGTGAGAAGTAGTGAAGCGCAGGGCCGCCGAAGAAGAACATCGAGAGCGTCATGCAGAGCGTGGACGTATGGGTAATGACCGTACGAGAAATCGTCGCCGTAATGGCCGAATTCACAACTTCCATGCTGTCAGCACGACGCATCGTGCGGAAGTGCTCTCGTACGCGATCGAAAATAATGACCGACTCGTTCACCGAGTAACCCAAGACGGCGAGCACCGCCGCCAATACCGGCAACGTGAACTCCCAGTGCATGACGGAGAAGATGCCCACCACGATCACAATATCGTGGAGGTTGGCGATGATGGCTGCCACTGAGAACTTCCACTCGAAGCGGAAGGCTAAGTAGATCATGATGCCCACCACCACCAAGGCAAGCGCCGTACCGCCGTCGCGAGCGAGCTCATCGCCCACCTGAGGGCCGACAAACTCCGTACTCTTTAACTGCACATCAGGGGTTTTCGCCTGCAGCACCTTCATCACTTCAGCGGCAACCTGGCCGGACGTCTGTCCTTCCTTGGTCGGGACGCGAATCACCACGTCGCTGGCCGTGCCGAAAGTCTGCACGAGCACTTCCTTGGAAACCTGCCCGAGATCCTCGCGGATCTGCTCAGTGTTGGCCGCTGACGGATACTTAACCTCAAGCTGAGTGCCGCCAGTGAACTCAATTGAAAGCGCCAAACCGTGCGTGAAGATCCAATACACAGCGACGATGAAGCTGACGAACGAAATCGCGTTCAGCACATGGCGATAGTGCATGAACGGAATGGTTCGATGAATGCGGAAGAATTCCATTTTCTTGTCTCTCCTCGCTTACTTCGCCTGAACCTTCGCGGGGTCCGGACGCCAGATTTGGCCGATATGGACGCTCGTAAGCTTCTTCTGGCGGCCGTAGATCAAGTTGATCAGGGCGCGGGAAACGATGACGGAAGTGAAAATCGAAGTCCCAATGCCCAAGCAGTGCACCACAGCAAAGCCGCGAACCGGGCCGGAACCAAAAATCAAGAGCGCCAAACCGGCGATCAAGCTCGTTACGTTCGAGTCCAGAATCGTGGCAAAAGCGCGTTCATAGCCCTCACTGATAGCGGTCTGAGGCTGTCGTCCGATGCGCAGTTCTTCACGAACACGTTCGTTAATCAGCACGTTCGAGTCAACGGCCATACCGAGCGTAAGCGCGATAGCCGCAATACCCGGCAGCGTGAGCGTTGCCTGCAGCATCGACAGAATCGCAATCAGCATCATGACGTTGCAGATCAGCGATATGGCACTCACCACACCAAAGACCTGATAGTAGACCGCCATGAAAACGGCAATCACAATGAAGCCGTAAAGCGTTGAGCGGAAGCCCGCCTCAATGTTGGCTTCACCGAGGCTCGGGCCGATCAGGCGTTCCTCAACGATTTCCATCGGTGCAGCAAGCGAACCCGCACGAAGCACCAGCGCTGTATCAGTCGCTTCCATGGTCGTCATCTGACCGGAAATCTGCACGCGGCCGCCGCCAATTTCCTGACGAATAACCGGAGCCGTCACGACCTCGCCTTTGCCCTTTTCAAAGAGCAGGATGGCCATGCGGCGACCGACGTTTTCGCGGGTGACTTCCTGGAAGATACGGGCACCGCGGTTGTCAAGCTCAAGGTTGACGGTCGGTTCCTGCGTCTGGCTGTCAAAGCCCGGCTGCGCATCGTTGAGATTTTCACCCGTAAGGATCACGCGGCGCTTGACCAGAATCGGACGTCCGTCACGGTCAGTGAAGCGTTCGTCGCCAAAAGGCACCGTGCCCTGCGCGAGCTGAGCCAAGGCTTCGGGAGAATCGTCAACAAGGCGCACTTCAAGCGTCGCCGTGCGGCCGAGAATGTCCTTGGCCTTAGCCGTATCCTGCACACCCGGGAGCTGCACCACGATGCGGTCGGCACCCTGCTGCGCAATGACCGGTTCGGCCACGCCGAGTTCATTGATTCGATTGTGAAGCGTCGAGATATTCTGCTTCAGCGCGTAATTCTGTACGTTCTGAATAGCCTTCTGCGAAAGCTCCGCGTGGATCACATAGGGAGCCTTGGAGGCTTCGGGCAGCGTGAGCAGCAAATCAGGCTGCGTGTTGCGCAGCAGGTCGTTTGC
>ERZ838483.1134-NODE-1134-length-26200-cov-16.896615_pt1 | contig 26200 bp, 19 predicted proteins | sample MGYA00519939_ERZ838483 | MGnify/ENA primary metagenome ERZ838483 (study PRJEB31850, sample SAMEA3708836) | human gut metagenome | biome: human gut; feature: human-associated habitat; material: faeces | place: China | collected 2014 ... | reverse complement strand
ACACCTACTATTACTACAAGTGCGGCAACGCCAAACGCCACGGCAAGGCGCACTGCGACCTGAAAGCCATCCGCAAAGAGCCTCTGGAACGGTTCGTGGTGGAAACTGCTATTAAGGTGATTTTCAGCGATGAAATCATCGAACGGCTGATAGATTTGATTATGGAAGCCCAGCAGCAGGAGAACACTCGCCTGCCTGTCCTGAAAGACCAGCTCCGGGATACGGAGAAGCGGCTGGCAAATCTTCTGGAAGCCATTGAACAGGGCATCCTGACTCCGACCACTAAGCAGCGGCTGGACGAGCTGGAAGCCCGGAAAGAAGCCCTGAACACCAGCATTTTGGAAGAAGAGCTGAAAAAGCCCGTCCTGACCCGCGAATGGATGCGGTTCTGGCTTGAGAAATTCCGCAAGGGTGACGTAGGCAGTACGGAACACCAGCGACAGATCATTGATACCTTTGTCAACTCGGTCTACGTCTTTGATGACCGGGTCGTGCTCAATTTCAACTTCACGGACGATGCCAAGACAGTCACCCGTGAAGAGGTTTTAGGTTCGAGTGCTGTGGACAATGCTCCACCAAACATGAGTCACCAACTTTGGTTGGTGGCTCTTTTTTGTTGCATTCTCGTTCGTAAGTCCGTGTGTGGAGAATTAGGGACTCGAACAGGGCGGCGGTGCGAAGCGCCGTAAGCAATCAGCCCAGTGGGCTGTTGCTTAGCCCGCGGGTCCTAGACCAGTAGGAATGTCTACCGGGGACACAGTGCTTGCCAGAGTGCCTTTTCACCAAACGCAAGGCCGTTTACCTGAAAGGGTAAGCGGCTTTTTGTTTGTTTTTATTTGCAGGGATAGTGATTGTTCCTTCTTGACATGAAAATACCCCCAGAGTATTCAGAGTTTTGTTTTTACTCTGTCTACTCCGGGGGTAGCATATCAAATCTTCTCGCAGGAAGCAGAGGGGAGTTTTTGCGCTTATCAGCCATTGAGGAGCAGCAGCTCCCAATAGGGCACGCCGTCGGCATCCACGGCGTAGCCGATGCTGATCTGTGTGTACTGCGTATCGAGGATCGTTTCCCAGTCAACACCGCTGCGGCAGGTCTTCAAGTGTGAAACGAACTCGGCAGGGGTAGCCTGGCCGGATGCGTATAATTCCTTGGAAACAAAGCCGGGAAGATTGCTCCCGGGCAGAAGAGAAGTGTAATCTTCGCCATTGGGGCGTTTGTGGGAGAGCCTGCCCGTCTGCTGCAGCTCCTCTGCACGGGTTTGCGCGGCGTCGGACAGGGCGGAAGCCGGTGCGGAAAATGGAACGGTGCGCCCGGTGTTGAGCAATTGCAGTACCTCGCTCCGGTAGAGGGCCAGCCGCTGTTCCGGCGTCAGCTCCGGTTCCGAGGGCGCGGGCGGCTCCGAAGATGCCGGGGAGCTGGGCTCCTCAGAACTGCTTTCCGAGCTGGAGCTCTCGGGCGTGCTGCTGGAACTGCCGCTGCTGTCCGAAGCACTGCCGGAAGAGTGGGAGGGCTGGTATGGCGGATAATACGGGTAAGAATACCCGCTGCCCAGGCCGCCGCAGGCGGTCAGAAGGAGGGCGGCCGTGACAACACCCACGGCACAGGCTTGCAGAACGAACGAGCGGGACTTCATAAGCGGCACACTCCTTGATCAAGACGGGAACGGGGCGGCTTTGACACAAAACGACGCTATCTTTGACACAAAACGACGCTATTCTGTTCTCAGTGTACCGGATTCCGGGCGGGCTGTCAATTGCTTTTTTGCGAGGACCTGTGCGAAAAAGACAAAGTACCTCGGGGGAAAGAGCGGAACGAAAGAAAATGTAAAAGTAATACTATTTCAAAAAGTTTAACAAAAACTTGCGTTGCAGCCTTGCATCCAACAAAGGCGTGTGGTATCATAAATCGAATGCGTACGAAACACACGATTTTATGAGGAAACAAGTGAGGAGACGTATGGAAAATAATAAGAATAACAGCGGCGCGGCACTGGCAAAGAAAATGGCAGTGTCGCTGGTTTGCGGCCTTGTCGCGGGCTTTGCGTTCATGATGCTGCGTGAGAAGCTGAATGCTTCCGGCAACAGTGCACTCTGGAAGACCATCAACGATCTGCTGTTCCAGGATATCACGGCAGAGGGAGCCGAGCAGGCGTTCGGCATCTTCTATATCATCGGGCAGCTGTTCATCAAGGCGCTGCAGCTGGTCATCATCCCGATGGTGTTCACCTCCATCTCGCTGGCCATTGGCAGCATCTCGGATACCCGTACCATGGGACGGATTGCTTCCAAGACCCTTTTCTGGTTCCTGCTGAGTTCTTTTCTGGCACTGCTGCTGGCAGGCGTTGTGGGCTATACCACGTTCTCTATGGGCCTGTTCAATGCACACATCGAGGGCCTGGCCGAGGCTTCCGGTTCTACCGGCTCCAACCCTCTGAATGTGGTGCTGAACATCATTCCTTCCAACATCATCACGGCCTTTGGCAGCAACGGCGCGGTGCTTTCTTCCGTTTTCCTGGCGATAGCCACCGGCCTGAGCATGAATGTGCTGGGCGAGAGCCGTACCGCCACCATGCGCCGCCTGATGGGGGAAGTGAACGACGTGGTGGTCGTTTTCCTGAACTTCGTCGTCACCAAGTTTGCGCCGTTTGCAGTCTTTGTGCTGCTGACCCGTACCTTTGCCATCTACGGCGTGGATTACCTCAAGCCGGCGCTGGTCTATGTGGTGACCACCGTGATCCTGCTGTTCGTGTTCCTGCTGGTGGGCTACCCGACCATCGTGGCGGTGGGCGCAAAGCTGAACCCGTTCACGTTCATCAAGAAGATCGCGAATGTGGCGGTCTTCGGTTTCTCCACTTCTTCCAGTGCGGCCACCCTGCCCCTGAGCATCAAAGTCTGCACCGAGGACATGGGCGTGGATGATTCCATTGCTTCCTTTGTCCTGCCCCTGGGCATGACCATCAACATGGATGGCACCGCCATCATGCAGGTGATCGCCACGGTCTTCATCGCGGGCTGCGCGGGCTACGACCTCACGCCCATGGAGCTGGTGGTCATCGCTCTGCTGGCCCTGCTGGCCTCGGTGGGCACGCCTGCCGCTCCCGGCGCGGGGGCTGTCATCCTCTTCACCATCCTGTCCGGTGTGGGCTTCGTCAATGACAAGGCCCTGCTGGCCTACTCCCTGATCCTGGCCATCAACCGCCCCATCGAGATGCTGGTCACCTCCCTGAACGTGGTGGGTGACGCGACTTCCTGCATCTGCGTGGCCAAGAGCGAGGGTATGCTCAACGAAGAAAAGTACAACGCGTAAGATCATAAGATAAAATGACAGCCCCCGGGAACCAGTTTGGTTTCCGGGGGCTGTTTTTTACACACCTTTCCTGTTCTTTACACTGGGCCGCAAAATGCCGCGCCAGTTTTACCAAAGCTTTGCGCGGGCATGGTTTCGCGGCGGCGGGCGGGGCGATAGAATAAAGGCGTCCCAAGCAAGTGAATTTGAACAGAGAGCCGGGGTCGGCTCTGGAAAAGAGAGGTTTCGTGTTATGAAAGAGAGTAAAATGTCCCGCCGCAATTTCCTCAAGGCCGGTGCGCTGGCTTCTGCTGTCGGGATGATGGCCGCCGCTCCGGTGGCCGCCAATGCTGCAGCTCCCACGGCTGTGCAGGCAGAGGATGAGGAAAATGGGATGCTGGACGTTTTTGGCAAAAAGCCCAAGTATGTGTTCCTGTTCATCGGCGACGGCATGGGCACGGCTCAGATCCAGTCTGCCCGGTTCTATCAGGGCGCCGCGACCAACAACGGTGCAGTCACCGAGGCGGAGCTGAGCTTCACCCAGTTCCCTGAAGTGGGCAGCGTGACCACCTACGACAGCACTTCGTTCTGCCCGGATTCGGCTTCCACCGCGACTTCCATCGCCACCGGCCACAAGACCGAGAGCGGCGTCATCAACATGTGCCCCTGGACCCGTGATGTGCCCTATGAGACCATTGCCGAGAAGCTGCACAAGCAGAGAGGCTACAAAGTCGGCGTCATTTCCTCTGTCAACATCGACCACGCCACCCCGGCAGCGTTCTATGCCCACCAGAACAGCCGCAAAAATTACTACGACATCGGTGTGGAGCTGGCAAACTCCGGCTTTGAATACTTTGCAGGCGGCGAGTTCCAGAAAGTGAACGGCGACGGCACGGTCCCCAACAACCATGAGGTGGCTGCCCAGGCAGGCTACAATGTCGTTACCACCCAGGCGGGTGCGGCTGCCCTGACCGCCGGTGCGGGCAAGACCCTCATCATTGCGGAGAACCTGGCCGACGGCAAAGCCATGAATTACGCCATGGATGCTGCCCCGGGTGAGTGGCAGCTGACGGACTATGTCCGCAAGGGCATTGAGCTGCTGGACAACAAAAAGGGCTTCTTCCTGATGACCGAGTCCGGAAAGATCGACTGGGCCTGCCACGCCAATGATGCCGCTGCTTCCATCCACGATGTGCTGGAGATGAGCAACGCCGTGCAGGCAGCCGTGGAGTTCTACAATGCTCACCCCAACGAGACGCTGATCCTCGTCACGGCCGACCATGAGACGGGCGGTATGGGCATCGGCTATAAGACCACCAATTATGATACTTTCCTCACCAACCTGACCCACCAGAAGATGTCCTACGCCAAGTTTGATTCCACCTATGTGCAGGGCTACATTGCCAACAAGACGCCCTTTGAGACGGCAATGGCCGATGTGAAAGCCAACTTTGGCCTGACCCTGCCCACCGACCCCGATGCCGCCAACGCAGGCAAGCTGTTACTGACCGATTATGAGGTGGAGAACCTGCGCAAGGCCTACGAGCGGACCCTGACGGTGGGTGCAGATGCGCAGAAGAACATGAGCCAGGAAGATTACGAGCTGTACGGCACTTACATCCCGTTCTCCATGGCCGTCTGCCACACCATCAACCACAAGTCCGGCATGGACCACACCACCTATGCCCACACGGGCGCTTCGGTCAACATCTATGCCAAGGGTGTTGGCTCTGAGAAATTCCGCGGGGTGTTTGATAACACCGAGATCTATCACAAGCTGGCGGAGCTGACCAGCGTCCAGTAAAAAAGCAGAAAGAAAAAATCCGTTGTGGTTTTCCACAACGGATTTTTTGCATGTTGAAATCAGTCGTTGATCTCCGGGAAGCCCTCGAGCTTGGTGGTGCAGTGGGGGCAGCGGACTGCCTTGATGGCGATTTCACTCTGGCAGTAGGGGCACACCTTGGTGGTGGGCTCTGCCGGAGCCTCGGGCTCGGCGGGCTTTTTGTGCAGGGCGTTGACGGTCTTGATGACCATGAACAGCACAAATGCCACGATGAGGAAATTGATGATGGCGTTGATGAACGAGCCGACGCCGATGGTCACATCGCCAATGTGGATGCCGACATTCGAGAAGTCCGCATTGAAAAACAGGCCGATGGCGGGGTTGATGATATCATTGACCAGAGAGTTCACGATGGCGGTGAACGCCGAGCCGATGACCACACCAACTGCCATGTCCAGCACGTTGCCGCGCATGGCAAAGGCTTTGAATTCTTCCAGAAACTTTTTGATGCCCTTGCTCTCTTTTTCTGCCATAGCAATACCGCTCCTTTTACGCCCGGTGGGCTATTTTTTCTACCTATTATAATAACGGATTTGGAGCGGTGCGTCAATATCAGACCTGATGCGCGGCAATCCACTGGCCCATCTCCTGGGCAATGGCCTTGATGGAGCCATCGGTGAACGGCACTTTCAGGCCGGCAGTCTCGCACAGCTCGGTGTAGCTGGCCAGACCAGCCCGGCGCACCAGCTTGAGATAGCGCTGCCATGCATCCTTGTGGTCCTTGAGGCTGAGCAGGAAGAACTGCAGGGCAGCCATGGTGGACAGGCAGTAATCGATATAATAGAACGGGCACTCATAGATGTGGAGCTGACGCTGCCAGCCGGCACCACGGCCATAGAACGGCAGGTTGTCAAAATCCACCCAGGGGCGGTATTTGTGCTCCAGCTCCAGCCAGACGGCGTTCCGCTCGTCGGGGGTCAGGTCCGGGTTCTGGTACATCTTGTGCTGGAACTCGTCCACGATGCAGCCGTATGCCAGGAAGAGGAAGCTGTCCTCGGCGTGCTGCAGGGCGTATTTATCCACGTCCTTGCCAAACAGCAGCTTGTGCCAGGGCGCGGTGAGAAACTCCATGGCCATGGAGTGGATCTCAGCACTCTCCATGCCGGGGCACTCGAGGTCGGCGGGGACATGGGGGTCCCGCTCGGCCACGTAGCCCTCAAAAGCGTGGCCGCACTCGTGGGTCAGCACGTCCACGTCGGCAGAGGTGCCGTTCCAGTTGGCAAAGATAAAGGGGGCCTTGTAGCTGGGCAGGCTGGTCATATAGCCGCCGTTCATCTTGCCGGGGCGGCTCTCCACGTCAAACAGCTCATTGTCCTGCATGAAGTCGATGAACTCGGCCGTCTCGGGGCTCAGCTCATGGTACATGGTGCGGGCAGCGGCCATCCGGGCATCATAGCCCTCGATGGGCTTGGGGTTGCCGTCCTTGAACGAGACGGGCAGATCACAGAACGTGGGATGCTCGATGCCCGTCCGTTTGGCCTTGAGGGCAATCACTTTCTGCAGCTCAGGGACCACATCGTGGGCCACCTGGTCGCGGAAGCGCTGGATCTCCTCGGGGCCGTAGCCAATGCGGTTCATGCGCACATAGGAGAGCTCACTGTAATCGTGGTAGCCCATGAGCTTGGCCTGAGCGTTGAGGTTTTTGACGATCTTGGTGTACAGCTCGTCCAGCTCGGCGCGGTGGGTGTCGAAGTAACCGGCCTCAGCCTCATAGGCAGCCCGGCGGGTCTTGGCATCCAGGCTCTCCTTGTAGGGGCCCAGCTGGGGGATGGTGAGCTGCTTGCCGTCCAGTTCCACCAGAGCACCGCCGTAGATCTGCTGGTACTGGCTGACGAGGGCGTTGTACTCTTTCTGCAGGTCCAGCGTCCGCTCGTCCATGCCCAGCACGGCGTTCTTCATGCCGGCCACGCAGGTGGTGCCCAGAGCTTTGGTCAGGGCGTCCACATGGGGGTTGGAGAGGAACGCGCGGCTGATCTCCACGCTGGCGTTGGAGACAGCAGGACCGTTGGCATCAAAGAAATCCTGCTCGGCTTTCCAGTAGGCGTCACGGGTGTCGCAGGTGTAGTGGATGTTGGCCAGGTTGGAGGCCGTGGTGTAATCGGCAAAGGCGCGGCTCTGCTCATAGTAGGTCTCGACAATGGCTTCGTCGCTGTCAGCGGCAGCAGCCTTGGCGGCCAGCTGCTTGCACTCGGCCAGCAAAGCGTCGATGTCGGGGCGGGTATAGGTCATCTCATTGAATTTCATAGAGAACGTCCTTTCTTATCACATGTTAGTCCCATCTTATCACGTTTGGCGGGAAAAAGAAAGACCACTAAGCACATCTGCTAAAAATGTGCGATACATTTTAGCAAATGTGATGCACCGTGTGGTTGAAAAGCCACGGAAAAAGGCATATAATAACAGTATCAACAGAGTAAGGCCATGTGCGTTAAGTGCCGCATCAACGGGGAGTTGTGCTGCGGACGAAGGGCGACCCGCGGTGCATGGCCTGCATCCCGCTGCTGCATGGACTTGGGTGCAGGCGCGGGCCGCTTGCGGCTCAGTGCCTGGAAGTGAAACTTGTTGGATTCACGCCCTCCTTTGTGCGGTTTGTCACACGGGAGGGCGCTTTATTTTTAACGTCCTCTCCAGAAAGATTCCTTTTTACTAAGGGAGGACAATTGATATGAAAAGCACAAAAAATTCCACCCGCACCCTGACAGTGCTGGCCCTGCTCATCGCCATGAGCATCGTATTCAGCCGGGTGCTGAGCATTTCCACCGGGTTTGTCCGGTTCAACCTGGGCAGCCTGCCCGTGCTGCTGGCCGGCATCCTCTTTGGGCCGGGGGCGGGCTTTGCCGTGGGCGCTCTGGCCGATATGATCGGCGGCGTGCTGGCGGGCTACGCCATCAACCCGCTCATCACGCTGGGCGCGGCCTCCATCGGCCTGGTAGGCGGATGGCTCTGGCAGATTCTGCCTCACACCCTGCGGCTTGGCCAGCGGCTCCTGCTCAGTGTGCTGGCCGCCCATGTGGTGGGCTCCATCGTCATCAACTCGCTGGCGCTCCGCATTTTTTACGGCTATGCCTGGAGCGTGCTGGCGGCCCGCATCCCCAATGCGCTGGTGCTCACAGCGGTGAACATCGTGCTGCTCCGGCTTTTGCTGGAGAACAAGGCCATCATGGCTGCAGTGAAAAAATAAAGAAGGCGTTCGGTTATGAATTACGAATCAGCATTGGAATACATCCACGCGGTGCAGTGGGCGGGCCACAAACCCGGTCTGACCCGTACCCGTACTCTGCTGGCGGCGCTGGGCGACCCGCACAAACAACTCCGGTTTATCCATGTGGCGGGCACCAACGGCAAGGGCAGCACTGCCGCCATGCTGGCCTCCTGTTTGCAGGCGGCCGGGTACCGCGTGGGCCTGTACACCTCGCCGTTCATCAACCGCTTCAATGAGCGGATCCAGGTCAACGGCCAGCAGATCCCGGACGAGGAACTGGTGCGGCTGGTGGAGCGGGTAAAACCCGCTGCCGATGCCATGGCCGATGTGCCCACCGAGTTTGAGATCATCACGGCACTGGGAATGCTTTACTTTGCCGAGCGGCACTGTGACATCGTGGTGCTGGAGGTGGGTCTGGGCGGCACGCTGGACTCCACCAATGTCATTGACCCGCCGGAGTGCGCGGTCATCACGGCGCTGGGCATGGACCATGTGAAAGAGCTGGGCCCCACCATCGCGGACATTGCCGCGGCCAAGGCGGGCATCATCAAACCGGGGAGCCCGGTAGTGAGCTACGGCGGTGTGCCGGAGGCGGATGCCGTCATCCTCCGGGTGGCAAAAGAGCGGAACGCCCCGCTGACTGTGGTGGATTTTGACAAGCTGAAATTCGAGGGCGGTGATCTGGATGCCGTGACCTTTGATTTTGATGGCCTTGATGGCGTGAAGCTGCCCCTCATCGGCAGCTACCAGCCGCGGAACGCGGCCGTGGCCATCACGGCCTTGCGGGTGCTGCGGGGCAGGGGATGGAATATCCCGGAAGAGGCCATCCACAGGGGTCTGGAAACGGTGAGCTGGCCGGGCCGCTTTGAGCTGCTGCGGCATACCCCGCCGTTTTTGCTGGACGGCAGCCACAACGCCCACGGGATGCGGGCCACGGTGCAGAGCCTGAAAGACCGCTTCCCCGGCGAAAAGTTCGTCTTTCTCGTCAGTATTATGGCAGATAAGGATGTGGACGAGATGCTGGCCCTGCTGGCCCCGCTGGCAAAGCGGTTTGTAACGGTAGCGGCCCACACTCCCCGCGCGATGCCCGCCGAGACGCTGGCTGGGCATATCCGTGCCCGGGGCTGCAAAGCCGAGGCGGCTCCCAGCATTGAAGCAGGCGTGGCCCGGGCCGTGGCGTTGGGCGGGGATGGCCCGGTGTGTGCACTGGGGACTCTCTACTTCTCCGGCGACGTGCGCACGGCATTTGAAAATTTGTGATTCCGCAATTTGGCTCCCCTGATCGGAATGACTCCCTCCGGCCGGAGGGAGATGTCGCGCTAGCGACAAAGGGAGGACGGCTGGATGCGCCAAAGCACGGCCTGAGAGGTTTTATTTCCAATAAAAATGCAAAAAGAAAAAGCGATGGCCCTTGCAGGTAGGCCATCGCTTTTCTTTGTCCCTACGGGGGACAACAGGGTAAATGATAAGAAGGTAAATGAAGAAAATAGCAATATATAAGAAAGAAGAAAGAACACAGAAACAGGGATGGAACGTTGTGTTCAACAGCCTGTCCTGTTGGATACAACAATAGCACGCTTACCGGAAAAATGCAAGAGTTTTTTGAAAAATTTTTCTTACAGAAGTAGAAAAATCACACTTTTCCATAAAATGTTGCAAAGAGTGACCGGGGAAAGCGGCGCGTGGGGAACAGCACTCCCGGCGGGGAGCCATGTACCTCAAAAGCCGGGCGGGCTTTGCAGTGGGAAGATGCATCCAGCGCTTTACAAGCACCGGGCGCTGTGCTAAAATAAACCTGTATTGCATAAAATCAGAGAGCATATTTTAGAGGGAACAAAACCCATGGGGGAAAAAACGAAACAAAGTACAAAAGCGCCGCTCTTTGGCGGGCGAGAGCTTTTATTCAGCCAGCGGGAGTTGTTGCTGCTGGTGGGGCCGCTGCTGGTGGAGCAGCTGCTGGAAGTGACAGTGGGCATGGCGGATACCATGATGGTGTCCCGCTGCGGCGAGGCGGCCATCTCGGGCGTCAGCCTGGTGGATATGATCAACAACCTCATCATCGTGCTGTTTGCGGCACTGGCCACCGGCGGCGCGGTGGTGGTGAGCCAGTATCTGGGAGCACGGGAACAGAAAAAGGCCGACGCAAGCTCCGGCCAGCTCATCCTGCTCAGCGCACTGCTGGGCGCGGGTGTGGCGCTGTTCTGCTTTGTGCTGGCCCGGCCCATGCTCCGGCTCTGCTATGGGTCCATTGAAGCTGACGTGCTGGACGCGGGCGTGCTGTACTTAAAGATCACGGCCCTGAGCTACCCCTTTTTGGCGCTGTACAATGCGGGCGCGGCCCTCTTCCGCAGTATGGGCAACTCCAAAATTTCCATGCAGATCAGCGTGCTCATGAACATCATCAACATCGTGGGCAACGCGGTCTGCATCTTTGGCCTGAAAATGGGAGTGGACGGTGTTGCCTGGCCCAGCGTCATTTCCCGCGTGGTGGCGGCGGCCCTCATTCTGGCCCGCTGCTACCAGAAAGGCCACGCCCTCACCGTGCCCAAGACCATCAAGCTGGATGGCAAGATGGCAAAGCGCATCCTGGGCATCGGCATCCCGTCTGCCTTTGAGAACAGCCTGTTCGAGGCCGGACGCATTCTGGTGGTGAGCATGATCTCCACCTTTGGCACGGTGCAGATCGCCGCCAACGCTGTGGCCAACAACCTGGACGGCATGGGCTGCATCCCGGGCAAGGCCCTGGGGCTTGCCATGATCACGGTGGTGGGCCGCTGCATCGGTGCGGGCGACAGTGAGCAGGCCGTGTACTACACCAAAAAGCTGCTGGTCTGGGCCTACATCGCCATGGGCGTGTTCAACGGGGCCATTCTGCTGTTCCTGCCGCAGGTGGTGGGCATCTATGCGCTGTCCGGTGCAACGATGCAGCTGGCCATTCTGCTGGTGCAGATCCACGCCGGGTTTGCGATCCTGCTCTGGCCGGCCTCGTTTGTGCTGCCCAACGCCCTGCGTGCCGCCAACGACGTGAAATTTACCATGGTGACCTCCATCCTCAGCATGGCCATCTGGCGGCTGGGTTTCAGCTACCTCATCGGCGTGCATATGGGGCTGGGTGCCATTGGTGTTTGGATTGCCATGGTGGTGGACTGGGTCTGCCGCGTGGTCTGCTTTGTGCTGCGGTTCCACAGCGGCGTCTGGAAAACGAAATACATTGCGTAACCACAACGTGAAAAATTACAGATTGGAGCAACGGACATGAAACTCATCAGCTGGAACGTCAATGGCCTGCGGGCCTGCCTGACCCACGATTTCGCCGCGAGCTTTGCCGCGCTGGACGCCGACGTCTTTTCGGTACAGGAGACCAAGATGCAGCCGGGCCAGGCGGATTTTGCGCCGGAAGGCTACACAGAATATACTTACTCGGCGGAGAAAAAGGGCTACAGCGGCACGGCCTGCTGGTGCAGGACCCAGCCGCTGGCCGTGACGACGGGCATTGGCATCGACCAGCATGACCACGAGGGCCGGGTGCTGACGCTGGAATATCCGGAGTTCTATCTTGTCAACTGCTACACCCCCAACAGCCAGGACGGCCTCAAGCGGCTGGATTACCGGATGCAGTGGGAAGACGATTTCCGGGCCTACCTGTTGGGGCTGGACGCAAAAAAGCCGGTCATCCTCTGCGGCGACCTGAACGTGGCTCATACCGAAATTGATATCAAGAACGCCAAGACCAACCGGACGAGCGCCGGCTTTACCGACCAGGAGCGGGCCAAGATGACCGAGCTGTTGGCGGCTGGTTTTACGGACAGTTTCCGTGCCCTCCACCCGGATGAGGTAAAGTACAGCTGGTGGAGCTACCGTTTCCATGCCCGGGAGAAGAACGCGGGCTGGCGGATCGACTATTTTATTGTCTCCAACCGCATTGCCGATAAGATCAAAGTGGCGGAGATCCACAACGAGGTGTTTGGCTCGGATCACTGCCCGGTGGAGCTGGTCATTGACCTGTAAACAAGGAGTATTTTTATGATAAAGAATTACATTCTGGTCTTCCTGATCTCGATGTTCCCGCTCGTCGAGCTGCGTGGTGCCATCCCGGTGGGACTGGGGCTGGGCCTGCCCATCCTGCCCACCTACCTCGTCTGCGTGGTGGGCAACATGATCCCGGTGCCGTTCATCTACCTGTTTGCCCGCAAGTTCCTCATTTGGGGCTATCACAAGCCGGTCATCGGGCCGTTCTGCCGCTTCTGCATCAACAAGGGCGAAAAAGGCGGCCGCGCGCTGGAAGCCAAGGCCGGGCGTGGCCTGATGGTGGCGCTGCTGCTGTTTGTGGGCATCCCGCTGCCGGGCACCGGTGCCTGGACTGGTACGCTGGCGGGCTCCATCCTGGATATGAAATTTAAAGATGTGCTCATTGCCTGCATGGGCGGTGTGCTGCTGGCGGGCATCATCATGGGTCTGGCCAGCGCCGGGCTGCTGGGAGCTGTGAGCACGCTTTTTGCAGTGAAATGACTAGCAATCTGCTATGAAATATGCTAAAATGAGTACGATGTGTCGCTTACGACAAAGAAAGGACGAACCAACATGGATCAGGCATTGAACCAGAAGATCGACGCGTTTATTGCGGCGAACAAAGAACAGATCTTGCAGGACATTGCAGCCCTCGTTGCCATCAACAGCGTGGAGGGGGAGCCCGCGGAGGGCGCTCCCTACGGCGTGGGCCCCCGTGCAGCCCTGGATAAGACCCTGGAGCTGGCGGCAGGCATGGGCTTTGCCACCCGCAACTGTGAAAATCACATCGGCTATGCCGAGCTGGCGGGCGCGGACCCGGAAAAGTATCTGGCAACCATCTGCCATGTGGACGTGGTGCCTGAGGGCAATGGCTGGACGGCAGACCCCTTTACCATGCAGATCAAGGACAACTACATGATCGGCCGCGGCGTGGCAGACGATAAGGGCCCCATGGTGGCGACCCTGTATGCCCTGAAGTTCCTCAAGGAGGAGGGTGTCTCCCTGCGCTATCCCATCCGCGCTCTCGTCGGCGACAACGAAGAGACCCACATGAAAGACGTGGACTACTATCTGGAGCACTACAAAGCTCCCGTCTTCTGCTTTACCCCGGACGCAGAGTTCCCCGTCTGCAACGGTGAAAAAGGCCAGTTCAACGGCAAGCTGGTCAGCCCGGTGTGCAATGGCGAGATCAAGGAGTTTGTGGGCGGTGTCGCCAACAACGCGGTGCCGGACCGTGCCAGCGCTCTGGTGGAGACCGATATCACCAAACTGAGCAATGCCCCCAACATCACGCTGGAGCCGGAGGGCAACGGCGTCCGTATCCGCGGCTGGGGCAAGAGCGGCCACGCCGCCATGCCGGAGGGTACCGTGAACGCCATTGGGCTGGTGGTCAACTACCTGCTGGACAATAACCTCTGCAACGACGCCGAGCGCGAGTACCTGAAAGCCATCCAGAAGCTGCACAGCTCCACGGCCGGTGAGGGCCTGGGCATCCAGTGTGCTGATGGCCCCTTTGGCCCCCTGACCATCATTGGCGGGCGTGTTTATATGGAGAATGGCCGGATCGTCCAGACGCTGGACAGCCGTTTCCCCACCTGTACCGACGGCGAGACCATCGAGAAGCAGATCAAGGCTGCCATTGGCAGCGGTGCCGAGCTGACCGACATCGGCGTGAACAAGCCGTTCTACATCGAGGCGGACACCCCCGCCATCAAGGCCTGCATCGACACCTACAATGAGGTGACGGGCGACCACGCCACCCCGTTTACCATGGGCGGCGGCACCTATGCACGCCACTTCCCCTATGCCGTCAGCTTTGGCCCGGAGCACGCGGAGCTGCCCATCCCCGAGTTCGGCGGCCCGATGCACGGTGCCAATGAGTCCGCTCCCATCGACAAGCTGCTGGAGGCCCTGAAGATCTACATTCTGGCCCTGCTGCGGCTGGAAGAGATCGACTTCTAAGCCATGCGGGTGCTGGTCATTGATGGACAGGGCGGCGGGCTGGGCCGTCAGCTGGTGACGGCCATCACGGCCCTCTGCCCGGAGGTGGAACTGACCGCCGTGGGCACCAACAGTATGGCCGCTTCGGCCATGCTCAAGGCGGGTGCCGCCCGGGCGGCTACCGGCGAGAATGCCGTGGTGGTCAACGCCCGCCGCGCGGACATCATCGTGGGGCCCATCGGTATCGTCATTGCGGATGCCCTGCTGGGCGAGATCACTCCCGCCATGGCGGCGGCCATCTGCCAGGCGGATGCCAAGCGGGTGCTCATCCCGGTGAACCACTGCGAGAACTTCGTGGTCGGCGTGCCGGAGGGGCCCGTCAGCCAGCTGGTGCAGACTGCGGCTCAAAAAGTAAAAGAGCTGTGCACCACAGGCTGTAAATAAGCTGAAACAACAAAAGCAGGTGCGTTTGAGGAAACTCAGACGTACCTGTTTTTTGTGTATTGTGATAGTTTCCCGCGGCGGAAATTGTCGCAAACATAGAAATCCACGGGGAAGGCCGGAAGATGTGCTGGAAATGATTGACTTTTAAAAGAGCGCGGCGGTACAATCAGTTTGTTCACAATTGTGAAATTTTCGGGAACAGAAAGGAATCATGTATCATGAAAAGGCTACTTGCGGTATTGCTGGCCCTGACCATGACGCTGACCTGTGCGCCACTCAGTGCGCTGGCGGCGTCGGACGACACGCTGGCAAAAAGGATCACGGTGGAACAGACCACACAGCCGGACGCGGAACTGGTGCAGGCCATTGCGGCAGACCCGTTTATGCAGCCGGTGCAGGCGTCTGCTCCGCAGCAGGAACAGTCTGCCTCGGTAGACAGCTCGGACATTTCCATGACGGCCACCAACAGCTTTGGCAAACTGCTGCTGGACGGCATGAATGGCAATGAGGAGGAAAACGGCACGGAGTTCTCGGACGACAACCGTGTCATCGGCATCAAGATGAACGGCGGCACCGCGACGGTGGAGTACGTTGCCGCTGAGGCCGCCGACCTTGTGGTGGCGGTGTACACCGACAGCGCCGCCGAAGAGATGGTGGCCAGCGGGACGGTGTCGGCCCCGACGACTGCCGACAACACCGGCAGCAGCACGGTGCAGGTGCCCGTTGAGGGGAGCATTCCGGAGTATTATACCGTGAAAGCTTACCTGCTGGATAAAGCGGAACATGCGCCCCTGAGCAAGGTGTTTACGGACACTTCCAAGACGGAAGCAATCGTGGATATCAAGAATGCACAGGTGGGTGATTTTGACCCTGACCGTGTCATCAATTTGGATGACGATAATACGACGAACTTTATGGTCGTAAATAGTGATGTAACGCTGATTGATGAAAAAAATTCAGACAGGAACCATATTACGGAGAGTGATCTTGAAAGCAATCACTACACCTTTGAAAAGGCAAGTGCTGAAGTGAAAAGCTTGAAAGAGGGAGATATTTTTGTTTATCAATACGATGAACAGATTATCGTCCTCCGTGTTGAAAATGTAATTTGTAATGGCGATACAGTTGAAATACAGGGCAATACGGAGTTAGAGCTGGAGGACGTCTTTAATACAATAAAAATTGAGGAAGACATAAGAAACGGTGAAGTGTCTTATGAGCCTAATGCAGAAACCGGCGTAGTCAAATGGTATGGCGATGAAGCCGATATAGAAAACTCCATTGCGAAAACAGAAGAAGTTTCTTTTCTCGATGAAGAAAACTCTGTTCCGGATAAACCAGATGGGGCACACGATTTTGGATCGGGTTTTGAAACGGAGATTCCGCTGAATGACGAAAAAAATATTTTAGAAGGAAACGTCAAATTTTCTTTAAGCGGTAAAGTTACATATTACTTGAGTTCACCATTTCGCTTGCAATATTATAACTTTGAGGTTGAGGGCGAAGTTAGCTTAAACGGCGAAATCAAAAAATCGACTCCTGACTGGCTGGCAGTTAAATTGATTCCATTAGGCGTTAGTTTAGCACATGGGGCAGTTAAGATTGGCATAGAACCAGAACTTAAGTTAAAAGTGGAAGTAACCGGAAGCGTATACCTTAAAATCACAACATCAAACTCGTTCTACTATGCAAATGGAAATCCGGGTGCAGATGGAGAAACGAAAGTGGAAGCTGGAGTTTCTTTGAAAGGTAAATTGTATGTTGGCTTGGATCTTGCGCCGTATGTGAGAATTATAGAGATAGCGAACATTGGCAGTCTGGCAGAACTGGAAATGGAAGCATCTGTTGGAGGAGAGGCGAAATTTACTTTAAATGTTGACGATTTGAAAGTAGATTCGTCCGATACGCATTCTTCAAAACACGGATGTGGAGTGTGCTTTAAAATTGAAGCCAAGATAGTTGTCAATATATCGGTCTCGTTTAAGATACTTGAAAAGAGTATAGAGCTGAAAAAATCGGATGAAAGTACACCGGACAATAAAGGAAAGGTGACGATATTTACTTATGACGTACCATTCCCGGATGCATATTATTCCTGGACATACAAAGAGTTTGGCTGGGGTGAATGCAAACATAAGGCATACCGGGTGACGGTTACGGTGGAAGATCCGGATGGAAAAACTGTTGACGTTCGTGGGAAAACATTATTGATAAAAGACGCGGATGATAAACTCGTTAAAGAAGAAACATTTGATGAAAATAACCAGAGCGTTTTCTACCTGAACCCGGGCGCATACAAAGCAAGTATAACAATCGACGGGACTGAATATGTTGCAGGCATCCCTGTAACAGACGGAAGCAAAGAGATTGTTATTAAGCAGATAAAAAGCGACAGCGGTTCGAGCGGCGGCGAGACGGATGGGGAAAGCTCTGGCACTTGCGGCGATAATCTGACTTGGACGCTTTCTGCTGATGGCACATTGACCATCAGCGGCAATGGCCCAATGAAAGATTATGATAGTGAAGAACATGGACACAGATATGACAGGCCCTGGGAGAAACTCTGCGATAAAATTAAGGTTGTTGTACTGGAAAACGGTGTAACAAGTACAGGCGATTATGCATTTGCAGATTGTAAGAACCTTGTGACAATTTCCATGGCAGACACAGTTACGAGCGTTAGCTTCGGTTCTTTCTATAATTGCCCCAGTCTGGAGGAAGTCACGATTCCGGAAAATGTTACAATAATAGGATATTGTTCTTTTAATGGCTGCATAAACCTGAAAAAAGTAACGATTCCAAAAGCTGTGAAAGTGATTGACACAGCTGCATTTGGAGTACGAAATCTGAAAGATGTCTACTATGGTGGAACGGTTGAAGAATGGAAAAATATTAAAGTCTGGCAGGGCAATGATGTCCTGAACAATGCAACGATCCACTGCACCGATGGTGATATCGAAAGAAAAGAGAATTTTACAGCTTCTGGTAATTGTGGAAAGAATATCACTTGGACGCTTGATGTGGATGGTACACTGACTATTAGTGGTACAGGTGAGATGCCATTGTACTACAATTATCCTGAGTGGCATGATTACGCAGAAGATGTCAAGGCTGTAATAATTGACCCGAGAATCACAACGATTGGTGATTATGCGTTCGACGGTTGTACAAATCTGAGCGGTATTACAATTCCAGATGGAGTGACAAAGGTAGGATATTGGGCATTTGGAGATTGTAAAAATTTGCAAGATGTTGTAATTCCAACTGGCGTGACAGAAATTGGGGATTATGCATTTGCAGATTGCAAAAGCTTTACAGATATTGTAATTCCGGCTGGCGTAACAGAAATCGGGATGGGAATATTTTCGAACTGTACAAGTCTGAAATCTGTTGAACTGCCGGACGGAGTAACAAGAATCGGTGAACAGGCATTCATGGAATGTTCAGCACTGCGGAATATTACAATTCCATCTGAAGTGAAAAGTATAGGAGTACATGCTTTTAGTGGTAGTGCTTTGACAAGCATTACGCTTCCGGACGGTGTGGAAGAAATTGGAGATGCACCGTTCTTTGAATGCAGACAGTTGAAAAATGTTGTGATTGGAGGAAAACTGACCAGCATTGGAGTGAGCGTATTCTATGGATGTGACAGCCTTGAAAGCATTACAATGCCCAATACTGTGACTACCATTGGGGAAAAGGCATTTTATTGTTGCGACAGCCTGAAACACATTACTGTATTTGACGCCGCAGAAAAAAAAGACAATGATGGTGTTATTGGGAAAGAAGCATTTTATGGATGTAAAAATCTGGAAGAAATTACAATTCCAGATGGTGTGGCCAGCATAGGAGAATATGCGTTTGCAGGTTGTCAGAAATTGACGGAAGTTGTAATTCCAGATAGCGTGACCAGCATTGGAAAGTCAGCATTTCACTGGTGTGATAACTTGACAAAGGTTGTGCTCCCTGCTGGAATTACGGAGGTTCCGGAAGCAATGTTCTGTTTCGATTACAAACTGACAGAGGCTGTGATTCCAGAAACTGTCACGAGCATTGGAAGCTTTGCATTTGCGGACTGCCAAAGCCTGACCAGTATCAATATCCCGAATGGTGTGACAAGCATTGGGGAAGAAACGTTTAGAAAATGTGAGAGTTTGACAGATGTTTACTACGATGGAACAAAAGAGCAGTGGCAGGCAATCAGCATTGACAGCACAGAAAATGACGCGCTTTTGAATGCAACCATCCACTGCACGGACGGTGACATCACACCGGAAACGGACTCCACCAACGCCATCTCCTTTGGCACCACGACCCAGAGCAGTGAGACTTACCATGCGCTCTTCAGCGGCCTGACGGCGGGCGAAGATTATACGGTCATCGTCAGCCGTTCGGCAGAGCAGCCGCTCAAGGCAGAAAATCTGGCATACATCATCCAGCTCCCGGCGGGTGCGGATGGTACGCTGGATGTCAAGTTCAAAGCCCAAAATGCAGAGGACCTGAGCTATGTGGTGGCTTGCCGCCGCGGGGAAGACCGCCATAGCATTGAGGTGACGCATGGCCGCAGCTCGGATGCGGAGGCCGTCAGAGACAAGCAGGTGACCATTACCGCGGAAGACCGCGGCAAGGAGGGCTATAAGTTCTCCAAGTGGGCAGTGTTGAGCGGCGACGTGACGCTGGCCAATGTGGAACAGGCCGAGACCACCTTTGTGATGGGCTGCCAGGACGTGAAGCTTGAAGCTATTTACGTCCGGGAGGGCCACAGCATCCGGGCCATCGACGGCACGGCGGACAAGAACACGGCGTACAAGGATGAAAAAGTCACGATCACGGCAAAAGACCGTTCCAGCGAGGGCAAGACGTTTGTAAAATGGAATGTCCTTGCAGGCGGTGTGACGCTGGCAGATGCCAGCAGCCCCAGCACCACCTTTGTAATGGGTACGCAGGAAGTCACGGTGCAGGCCGTTTATCAGGCGGCCAACACCAACCCGGGCACTTCCGGCGGCTCTGGTGGTGGCGGCGGTGGCGGTGGTGCCATCGCACTGATCGGCGGCGCGGCAGTTGTGGCCGGTGTGGTCGCAATGCTCCCGGCCAAGGTGTCCGGCGTGGTGCTGAGTGCGGATGCCGTGCTGCCGAACGCGGCAGTGCAGCTGGTGCAGAAGGGCGCTGTGGTGGCGCAGACCGTGACGGATGCCAACGGCAGCTTTACGCTCAAGGCAAAGCGCGGCGCGTATCAGCTGAACATTACTTATCAGGACGCGGCAGGCCAGCCCGTGACGCAGAGCGTTGCAGTGACGGCTCCGGCGGAAAACCTGACCCTGCGGTTCTGAAATTGACCGCCGCGTGAGCAGCTGAAACAACAAAAGCAGGTGCGTTTGAGGAAACTCAGACGTACCTGCTTTTTGCATCTTAAAATAAGGGTCAATTCTTTCGGCGTTTGGCCAGCTGCTCGGCAGTAGGGGGAGTGTCGCCCTGGGCGGCGCGCTCGATGGCGCTGATGCGGCGGTCCAGCTCGGTGAGGCGCTGGGCGGTGACATCGGGCAGATCCTGCTGGTCGAGGTCGTCCGAGGGGACGATGGCCTTGTTGTTGATGCGGACCACCTCGGCGGGGACGCCCACGGCGGTGCAGTTGGCGGGCAGGTTGCGCAGCACCACGCTGCCGGCACCCACACGGGCGTTATCGCCGATGAAGACGGGGCCCAGCACCTTGGTGCCCGCGCCGATGAGAACGTTGTTGCCCAGGGTGGGGTGACGCTTGCCGGTGTCCTTGCCGGTGCCGCCCAGAGTCACACCGTGGTAGATGGTGCAGTTGTCGCCGATCTCGGTGGTCTCGCCAAAGACGATGCCCATACCGTGGTCGATGAACAGGCACTTGCCGATCTTGGCACCAGGGTGGATCTCGATGCCCGTTTTGTGGCGGCCATGCTGGCTGACCCACCGGGCCAGGAAAAAGTGCTTGTGCTCATACAGCCAGTGCGCTACCCGGTGATACACCAGAATATGGAAACCGGGGTAGAGCAGAATGACTTCCAGCACGTTGCGCGCGGCGGGGTCTTTGCGCTGGATGTTGCGTGCGTCCTCCAATAAGCTCATGGAAGAGCCCTCCTTTATATACAATGTTCCCAATGCAACGCCGCCCGTCTCTTGGCGGCCCTCTCTTTTGTGCTCCTTTATAATAGCACAGGTGAACTTTAATGTACAGTGAAATGGTAGGAATTAGAACGGATTTTTTGTGGTTTGCCTGCCCGGCGGGGGAGCGTGGTGGATTTTCGGTAGAGTAGCTAAAAATCCGGGCAATGAGCGGCAAACCTTTTTACAGGAAAAAAGCGCAGAAGCATTGACACATTTTGCGTTTCTATGATAAAATATATCGAAATAAATCGCAAACTTAAAAGGAGAAAACACGATGCAGGCTAAAATGATGCGCGCAAAACTGAAAAAGCAGTTTGCAGCCGTTTTTGCTGTGGGTTCGTTGTTTCCTTTTTTCGCATTTTGAACTTTTCCGCTGTGGAAAAGTTCTTTTTTTTGCCCGTCCGCGGGCAGTCCGCCCATTGAAACCGAAACAGGGAGGTAAATTGAGATGCTGCTCATCAATGCTGTGAACACCGAGGGGCACCCCCTCGAAATCTACATTCGGGACGGCAAGATCGCTGCCGTCGGCCAGGATCTGAGCGCGCTGGCCGGTGAGGGCGAGACCGTCCTCGATGCAGGCGGCCTGACGGTGCTGCCCGCCTTTGTAGATCTGCACTGTCACTGGCGTACCCCGGGCTTTGAGTACAAAGAGGACATCGAGACCGGCAGCCGGGCGGCTGCGGCAGGCGGTTACACGTTCGTGAACCTGATGCCCAACACCAAGCCCGTCTGCTCCTCGGCGGCACAGGCTGAGATGGTGGAACAGAAAGCCGCCGAAATCGGTCTGTGCGACGTGAACCAGACCGTCTCCATCACCAAGGACTTTGACGGCAAGACGCTGGACCACCTCAAGACCCTGCCCGCCAGCGTGAAGTTCATCACCGAGGACGGCCACGGCGTGCAGGACAACGCCACCATGGCCCGGGCATTCGCCATCTGCACCCAGCGGGACATCACGGTGATGAGCCACGCCGAGGATATGGAGATCAGCCCCTGGGACTACCGCCTGGCCGAGGATCTGGAAACGGTGCGGAACTGCTGGCTGAGCGAGTACTACCAGACCAAGCTCCACATGTGCCACGTTTCCACCCGGGGCGCCATCGAGGCCATCCAGATGGCAAAGCTGCACGGCGCTCCCGTTACCTGCGAGGTGACGCCCCACCACCTGTGGTTCACCAACGATGTCTGCGATTACCGCGTCAACCCGCCCATCCGGACGGCGGACGATGTGCAGGCACTGGTGGACGCCATCCGGGCCGGTGTGGTGGACGCCATTTCCACCGATCACGCTCCCCACTCCGAGGAGGACAAGCTGAAAGGCATGGCCGGTATGGTGGGCAGCGAGACGGCGTTCGGCGTCTGCTATACCAAGCTCTGCAAAGAGGAGGGCCTGCCGCTGGAGCTGCTGGTCCACCTGATGAGCACCCGCCCGGCAGAAATTCTGGGCCTGGCCAAGGGTCAGCTGGAGCCGGGCTACGACGGCGACTTTGTGCTGGTGGATCTGGAGCACCCCTATACGGTGGACAAGGACAAGCTGCACTCCAAATCCCACAACACCCCGTTTGATGGAGCCGAGCTGTACGGCAAGGTGTACGCCACCGTCAAGGGCGGAAAGCTGACCTATCAGGCGGAGTGACCCGGTTTAGTAGATTCATTTATATATAAGAGTATGGAGGAACCAATTATGACGAACATGGATAAGCTGTACGAGGCAGTAGAGGCCCGGGGCCCGGTCTGCGTGGGTCTGGATACCGATTTCAGCTACCTGCCCGCTGATTTTGTGGATAGCACCCTGTCCAAGGGCGAGAACATCGTCCGCTTCAACAAAAAGCTCATCGACGCCACCAAGGCGGTGGCTGGCTGCTATAAAGTGCAGATCGCTTACTACGAGTCCCTGGGCCTGGAGGGCCTGAAAGCCTACGCCGACACCCTGAAAGCCGTCCGTGAGGCAGGCATCCCCGTCGTCGCGGATATCAAGCGCGGCGACATTGCCAAGACGGCCGAGATGTATGCCATGGGCCACTTCACCGGGGACTTTGAGGCCGACTTCGTCACGCTGGCTCCCTATATGGGTCTGGACTCCATCAGCCCCTACCTGCCCTATGCCGAAAAGCAGGGCAAGGGCATGTTCGTGCTCTGCCGCACCTCCAACGGCGGTGCCAAGGACTTTGAGTACGAGAAGCTGGCCGATGGCCGTCACGTTTATGACCTGGTGGGTGACAAGCTGAACGCTCTGGGCAAGGACTACATGGGCGAGCATGGCTACTCCTCCATCGGTCTGGTCATCGGCGGCACCCACATCGAGGAGGCCACCGAGATCCGCGCCAAGTATCAGGACAGCTTCTTCCTCATCCCCGGTTACGGCGCGCAGGGCGGCAAGGCCGAGGACATTGCCCAGTACCTGACCAAGGGCAACGGCGGCGTGGTCAACTCCAGCCGCGGCATCCTGCTGGCCTACAAGAAGCAGCCCGGCACTGCCTTTGACGAGGCTGCTTACAATGAGTGCGTGAACATGAAGGAGGCCATTGCCCATGCGTGCAGCCTGCTGTGAGGCCACTGTCCTGCGCCATGAGGTGATCGCGGACGACATCCGTCTGCTCCGTGTCCTCTGGCCGGACCGCGACCATGCGCCCCATGCGGGCCAGTTCTTCACCCTGCGGGCCTGGGGTGCCGACGAGGCCCCGTTCCTCTCCCGGCCCATCAGCGTCCACAAGTGGGAGCCCGAGACCCAGACGGTGGAGTTCCTGTATCAGGTCATCGGTGAGGGTACCCACAAGCTGGCAGCCCTGAAAGAGGGCGACAGCTTCCAGCTGACCGGCCCCATGGGCAACGGCTTTGATGTGGAAAGCCTGACCAAAACTTACAAAAAATTCGCCGTCGTGGGCGGCGGCATCGGCACCGCGCCCATGTATCAGGTGGCGCGGGAGCTGGCGGCGGCGGGCTGCAAACCGGATGTGTTTTTCGGCTTCCGGGACAAGCCCTACTGCATGGAGGAGTACCGCTCCATTGCCAACCTCGTCAAAGTCTCGACCGACACGGGCGCTGTGGGCTTCCATGGCTTTGTGACCCAGCTGTATGACCCGGCGGATTATGACGCGGTGCTGGTCTGCGGCCCCACGGTCATGATGAAGAACGCCGCCCGCCTCTGCACCGAGAAACACACCCCCTGCTTTGTGAGCCTGGAGAAAAAGATGGCCTGCGGCATCGGGGCCTGCCTGGGCTGCACCTGTGAGACCAAGAGCGGCGAGGGCAAGAGCGTGTGCAAAAACGGCCCGGTGTTTGATGCAACGGAGGTGTTCTGATGGCAGATCTGAAAACGAACCTGCTGGGGTTCAGCATGAACAGCCCCATCATCGGTGCTTCCGGCACCGTGGGCTACGGTGTGGAGTATGAGGAGCTGGCGGATTTCAGCAAGATCGGCGGCATCTCGGGCAAAGGCCTGACCCTGCACGGCCAGTACGGCAACAAGGGCGAGCGGCTGTGGGAGACCCCCTCCGGCCTTATCAACAGCATCGGTCTGCAGAACCCCGGCGTCCAGCACTTCATTGATGTGGAGCTGAACGAGATGCTGGAACTCAAGCAGAAATACGGCACGGTGGCCATCGCCAACCTGGGCGGTCACAGTGAGGAAGAGTACGTCGAGGGCGCGGCCATGCTGAGCGAGAGCGGCGTGGACATCGTGGAGCTGAACATCTCCTGCCCCAATGTCAAGGTGGGCGGCATGGCCTACGGCGTCAAGGCCGAGGCTGCCGGTGAGGTGGTGCGGATGGTCCGTGACGCCTGCAAAAAGCCCCTGATGGTCAAGCTGAGCCCCCAGGCGGAAAACATTCCGGAAATGTGCAAGGCTGTGGAGGCTGCAGGCGCAGACGCCATCAGCCTGACCAATACGTTCCAGGCCTGCGCCATTGATCTGGAAAAGCGCAAGCCCGTCTTCAACAACATCTTTGCGGGCCTGTCCGGCCCGGCGGTGCGCCCCATCGCTTTGCGGATGGTCTGGCAGGCGGTGGGGGCTGTGAACATCCCCGTCGTCGGCCTGGGTGGCATTGCCACGGGCAGAGACGCGCTGGAATTCATCATGGCAGGTGCCACGGCGGTGCAGGTGGGTGCAGCAAACTTTGCCAACCCCCGCGCTATGGAGACCATTGCGGAAGAAATGGCCGCCTGGATGGATGCCCATGGCGTGAAGACGCTGGAGGAGATCCGCGGCTGCGCCCGGAATGCTGAATAAAACCAGCACTAAACGCATAAAAACCGCAAATATACATCTTAACAAATTGAAAGATGAATAAATTTGCATTTCAACCAAAAGCGTGGTACAATACCGTAGAATACAACGCATTGAACAAACAGAGAGGGAGAAGTACAATGAGTGAAGCAATTGAGATCTTGAAGAGCTGTGACGCGTTCCTGGAGGGCCATTTCCTGCTCTCCTCCGGCCGCCATTCCAGTGCGTACTGCCAGATGGCTTACCTGCAGCAGTACCCTGACCGCTGCGCCGAGGCGATGAAGGCTGTGGCGGAAAAGATCAAGGAGATGGACGTGGACGTCATCGTGGGACCTGCCATGGGCGGTATCGTCTATGCCTATGAGCTGGCCCGCCAGACCGGCAAGCGCGCCATCTTTACCGAGCGCGTGGACAATGTGATGACCCTGAAGCGCTTTGCCATCCACCCGGGTGAGAAGTGCCTCATCGCCGAGGACGTGGTCACCACCGGCATCTCCTCTCTGGAGACCAAGCGGGTCATCGAGGAGAACGGCGGCATCTGCGTGGGCATCACCTGCGTGGTGGACCGCACCAAGCCTGAGGCTCCGTCTCCCATCCCCATCGTGGCAAGCGCCCTCAAGCTGGACCTGCCCAACTATGCACCCGAAGAGTGCCCCATCTGCAAGGAGGGCAAGCTGCCCCTGGTGCACCTGGGCAGCCGCAAGATGAAGCAGGAAGCCAAGCAGACCCTGTAAGCACAAAGGAGTACCTCTATGAACGCATATCTTCTTTTGGCAAACGGCATGGTCTTTGCCGGGCAGTCGGTGGGCGCTGAGGGCGTCACCGTGGGCGAGGTCGTTTTTGCTACCGGTATGGTGGGCTTTGAGGAAACGCTGACCGACCCCAGCTACTATGGCCAGATCATCACCCAGACTTACCCCCTTATTGGCAACTACGGCATGAACAAGGATGATATGGAGTCCGACCGTGTCTGTGCCAAAGGCTATATTGTTCGCGAAGCCTGCAAGACGCCCTCCAACTGGCGCTGTGAGGAAACGCTGGACAGCTTTTTGAAGAAAAACAATACCATCGGCATCGAGGGCATCGACACCCGCCACCTGACCCGCATCATCCGGGAGA
>ERZ838483.1124-NODE-1124-length-26310-cov-17.271453_pt1 | contig 26310 bp, 26 predicted proteins | sample MGYA00519939_ERZ838483 | MGnify/ENA primary metagenome ERZ838483 (study PRJEB31850, sample SAMEA3708836) | human gut metagenome | biome: human gut; feature: human-associated habitat; material: faeces | place: China | collected 2014 ... | reverse complement strand
CCGCCTATCGCTTTCGCCGATGTGCTCTTCGCTGCTGCCGCCGCCTTGGCGCCGCCTGCAGCCTCGGCCGTCTTCGCCTGGACGGCAGCCTGGGCGCGGACGGCCGAGGCGCTTGCGCCCTTGGCCGCGCCCTTCCCCTTGGCGGACCCCGCGGCGCGCGACGCCTTCTTGGAGGACGCGCCGGGGCGCTTGCCGGATCCCGCCTGCCGGACGGGACCGTTCGCCTTGCCCGCTCCGCGGGCCTTTGCCGAGAGGCGCTTGGCCAGGACGGCCTTGTCGCGGACGCCGGCGGCTCCCGAGAATTCCTCGGTGTCGTCGAGCTCGTCCACCGCCGCGTTCCCGATCGCCGCCTTCGCTCCGATCGGGGCGCGATGCCCGCCGAGGCGCCCGGGTTGCGCGGCGGTCTGATCCGAAACGGCCGATCCTTCGGCGGCTCCGCGGGATCGCGCGCGTCCCCTCGATGCGCCCCTCGGGACGCGTCCTGCTTTTGCGGCGGCGAGCGGGCTTGCCTCCCGTGCCGCCGTGGACCTTTCCGCGAGCGTCGAGAGCGCCTGGTCGTCGGCGGATTTGACCGTCCCCGAGTTGAGGACCGTCTCCTTCTCGGCCGCCACGAGCTCGCGCATCCCGGCATCCTGGTATGTCTGGCCCTGGCCGCTCATCGCTCAGGGCCCTCCTCGCCATCCGCATCCCGAGACCCGGAGCTCGCCCGCCTGTTCGCCTCGAAGACGGCCTTGCGCTTGAGCTCGGCGATCTCGTCGGGCTTGGTGTTGAACAGGTCGTAGAGCGCGCCCTTCGGGAAGTCGTCCATGATCGGCACGCGCGCGCCGCCCGCGACGAGCAGGCCCTCGCCGGCCTTGATGGAATCGTCTATGTAGCCCGCCTCGGTGTCGGAGAGGGTAAGCAGGTCCACCCAGCTCTTGCGGTCGAGCGCGGACTGCTTGTGCAGCAGGCAGAAATCCGAGTTCAGGACCATGTTGCGGGCGGACTCGTGCGTGAGCATGTAGGTCGAGTTCTGCGTGATTCCGGTGCAGATGAGGTTGAACTTGCGCCCCTCGGCCCAGAACTTGGAGAAGTACTCGATGATGGCGGGATGCCCGAAGAGGCTCTGCACCTCGTCGATGTAGAGCCAGGTGGTGACGCCCCGCTCGAAGTTCTCGTACATGCGGTTTCGCACCGCCTCGAGCGCGGTGAGCATGCCGAAGACGCGCATGTTGCTGGAGAGGTCGTGCAGATCGACGTTGGTGACGCGGTTCTTGAACGCCACGTTGCTCTGGCGGTTGAAGAACGAGAGCGCCCCCTTCACGAAGCGCTCGTAGCGAAGCGCGATGTCGCGCGCCTCGCGCTCTGGCTGCTCGACGAGCACGCGGTAGAAGTCCTCGAGGGTCGGGATGCGGTCTCCCGCCTGGGCGTAGGCGGCCTCGACGCAGCGCGTGATGATGGACTTGTCCGCTTCGGGAAGCCCCTCTGCGCCCTCCGCCATCATGGCGGAGGAGAGAGCCAGGAACGCGTCGATTTTGAAGGCCATCTGGGCGGCGTCCGCCTTGCCTTCGACGTCCGTGAGGTCGAAGGGGTTCATGGACGTGTCCGAGTCGGGCGCGAGACGGATGTTCTGGCCATTGCAGCTTCCGACGAGGGTGGAGTACTCGCCGGCGGGGTCGAAGATGACGACCTCGTCTTCGGGGAAGGCGAGCACCGTGTTCAGGATCTCGCGCTTGACGCTGAACGACTTGCCCGAGCCGGGCTTGCCGCAGACGAAGCCCATGGGGCTCGCGAGCCGTTTGCGGTTGCAGATGACGAGGTTGCCCGACTGCTTGGACTGGCCGTAGTAGCCGCCGCCTTCCTGGTTGAGCTCCTGGGAGGCGAAGGGCATCTGCATCGCGATCTGCCCGGTGGTGAGGTGGCGCGAGACGTTCACGTGGTTGCGCCCCAAGGGGAGCATGGAGTTGAGCGCGTGCTTCTGGCGGTAGTCGAGCCCGACGATCCCGAGGGAGTTCCCCTGGGCCACGGAGACCACCTGCTCCACCTGGCGGTCGAGCTCCTCCAGGCTGTCGGCGTAGGTGTAGACGAGCCCGGTGTAGACGAAGAGGCGCTCGTTCTTGTTGCGCAGGAAGTCGAGCAGCTCCTCCGCCTCCTCCTTCGAGTAGCGCAGCTCGGGCGGGAGGATCGAGTAGTCGTAGCCCTTCTTCACCGCCGCCATCTGCTCGTCGATGATCTCCTTGTCCATCCAGTCGAGCTGGCGCTTCACCATCGCGAGCGCGTCGCTTTGCGCGATGGGCTGGATGTGCAGCGTCACGACGAGCGGGATGGGCAGGTCGATGATGTTCGCGAGGTAGTAGTCCTCGAGCATGCTCCCGAAGTCGCGGATGGCCAGCACGCTCCCGAACACCCCGTCGGACTCGAAGCAGTCCGCCCGTCCCCCGGGCGCGAAGTCCATGAGGTTCGGGGCGATGAGGTTCTTCGTGCGCAGGCCGCGGAACTGGGACAGTTTGTCCCAGCTGAACTCGAAGCGCTTCTTGGGGCGGACGATGGAGTCCATCGCGCGCAGGCGCTCCTCGCCATTGACCGGGCGCGCGTCGCACCGGATGCGCGCGAGCGTCTGGCACACGTCGGCGCGGATGCGCGCGAGCTTCGGCGTCGCCGCGTCCACGTCGTCTGCGCCGACCATGTAGGTGAGGTAGCGGTGGCGCTCCAGGTTCGACACGCCCTCGCGCAGCTTGTCGTTGAGGATCCGGTTGTACTCGTCCACGAGACCGTCGTCGACGTCGGCGACGTGGCGGAAGAAGCGCTTGGACCCGATCACGTCGGCGGGGATGGGCGTGTTGGCGATCGAGAGCTGCACCGAGGTGTCCGCGTTGAAGTAGTTGTAGAGGCTCGAGAGGACGGAGAAGATGTTCTCCTGGGCGTCCCTTCGCGCCGATTGGTAGCTGATGTCGGAGAACTCGACCGTCTGGCTGAAGAGCCCTTCCTCCACCTGGGCGATGCCGTTTTTGTACATGGCGTCGTATCCGATGTAGTCGAGCTGGCGCTTCGCGGAGTTGCGGGCCTTGGACGTGCGCCTGGCCTTCTCCTCGCGGGCCTTCGCCCCGGCGCCCGTCGCCTTCCTGCCGCCGAGAAGGAGCCCCATGAGGCTCGACCTCCTGGCGGGAGCCTTCTTCCTAGAGCTGTTCCGGGCCATTGACCTCGGCCCCCTTCCTCTTTGCCCTGCGGCGCGCCTTGCGGGAGGGCTTTCCTGCAACGGGGCCCGTGCATGCGCAGCCGGCGAGCGCGACGCCGGTGTCGTAGAGCATCGTCTGGCTGTTCATCGAGTGCTCCCAGAGAAGGGGGAGGAACTCCTCCAGCTTCATCCCGAAGGGGCGCCAGAACCCGGCGAGCCAGAACGGCAGCGCCGCGGCCATGACGGGAAGCGTCGCGTTGCCGACCTCGATTCCGAGCCCGAAGTAGACGATCGCCGCCGCCGCGATGGCGGACGCGAAGCCGAGGGACACGCACGCGAGCGTGCGCAGGCTCATCTTGCCGACGATCTTCTCCTGGTACTCGCCGATGTCCTTCTGAATCGGTATCTGCAATGACATGCCGACCACCTACGCTGGGAGCCAGGATGTGTCGAGCATGCCGAAGTAGACGGCGGCCGCGATGATGATCGCGCCGCCCGCGATGGTCGAGATGGCGCTCGCGATCTGGGAGCCTCCCTGCTGCTCGCGGATGGCGAGGCCGAGCGAGACCGCGCCCCACACGACGAGGAACCCGCCGAGGAAGGTAACGCAGCCCGATACGAGCGTGATTATCTGGGTTAGCATCATGGTTTCCTTTCTTCTTCTCGCCGCGATCGCGGCGATGTGCCCTGGTCGATCCTGAGAGGCGCATGCGGGCGGCGGCCCCATGCGCGGTCGCCCGCGCATGGGCCGGGTCTCCGGGCGCCGCCGCCCCTAGGCTCTTCTTTCCCTCATGCCTCCTCCTTTTGACGTATCCGATAGGACGCGAAGCCGAACCGTTCGGCGTGCCTTGCCCCTGGACGGCCGGGATCGATATGCCTGTAACGGGGATGCCGCTCGAGCGGGTACTTCTTGTCCTTGAACGGGAAGGCTCCCGTGATGAGCACGATCGCCTCGTCCCTGGGGAGCCTTCCGACCTCGGACGGTTGGATGAGGTCGCGCTCCTGCCTGTTGTAGTTGCGGGTCCGGCTCGAGTTGGAGCCGCGGGAGTCGTTGAAGGTGATCGTGGAGACGGTCTGCTTGCCGACCGCCTCCGAGATCTCCTTGTTGGTCTCGCCCGACTTCCCGCCGAGGAAGAGCGTCGTGTCGCAGCAGTCCTGGATGGTCTGCGCGTCGTCCTTGTAGCGGCTCTTGAGCTGGGCGAGGGACTGCAGGATGATCGAGCAGGATATGTTGCGGCTGCGCACGACCGCGATGGTCCGCTCGAAGTCCGGGACGTGGCCGATGTTGGCGAACTCGTCCAGGATGAAGTGGACGTGCGTGGGGAGATGGCCCGCATGCCGCCTCAGCGCGACGTTGCAGAGCACGTCGAGCGTCTGCCACATGAGGATCGCGAAGAGGAAGTCGAAGGTCGAGTTGGTGTCCGGCATGCTCGCGAAGACGACCGTCCTCTTGCCCTCCTCGCCGAGCTCGTCGAGGCCCATCTCGTCGCGCTCGAGGAGCTTCGAGACCTCCTTGATGGACAGGGGCTTCAGGCGCACGTTGCAGCTGATGATGATCGACTTGAGCGTCTTGCCTGCGGCGGTCTTGAACGCCTTGTAGTTCGACAGCGAGAAGTCGTCCTCGGGCGGCACCGGCTCGCCGGTCCTCACCCACGTAAACCCTCCGGCACCGCTCGAGAACGCCCTGCTCTCGAAGTCCTCCTCGGCTGCCTCGCCGGTCTTCACGAGCTTCTTTCCCGTCTCGAGCTCGGCGAAGAGGATGTCGAGCGGGCTCATGTACGATTCGTCCTCCTCCTTCGCCTCCGCAAGCCCGAGCAGGACGAGCAGCCCGGGGAGGTTGCGGTCCTCCTCGGGGCAGTGCGCGAGCAGGTAGGAGACGAGCGCGGTGTAGAGCAGGCGCTCCGCGTTCTCCCAGAACGGGTCTCCGGCATGGTCCTTGTCGCCTGTGGTGTTCTTGATGAGGCATTCGACGAAGGTGAGGACGTCGGCCTCGCTCCTCACGTAGCGAAGCGGGTTGTAGCGGTTCGATTCGGCGAAGTCGATGGTGTTGAATGAGCGGATCTCGTATCCCGCCTCCGCGAAGAGATGCCCCGTCTCGCCGATGAGGGTCCCCTTGGGGTCCGTCACGAAGTAGCTGGAGTTGAGCTGCATGAGGTTGGGCTTCACGTAGTAGCGCGTCTTGCCGGAGCCCGAGCCGCCCACGACCACGACGTTGTGGTTGCGGTCGGTCTTGAGGTCGAACCTCCCGCGGTCGAGCGCGAGCCGCGCGTTCTTCGCGAGGATGATGTTGTTGTCGGGCGCTTTCGCGTCCCCGAACGCCCTCATCTCGGCCCTGGTCGCCCAGCGGGCGCTGCCGTGCTCCTCGCCGTTCCTGGTCCCCTTGGCCATCAGGCGGTACGACCAGGCGATCCACACCGCGCAGACGAGCAGGACGCCGACGCAGATTCCCGCAGGCTCTCCGGTGAAACCGCCGCCTTTCGCGACGAAGCCCGGCAGCGTGACGGCGGCGGTCGCCAGGTTCGCGATCGGCTCTCCTGGAAGCGACGTCAGGTTCGACGCGTAGAGGTTCCCGGCCGCGAACGCGATCGGCGTCGCCATCAGGGCCGCGATGAGGGAAGGGCTCATTTGGACCTCACCGCCGCGATCTCGACCTCATGGGCCTTGCCGCGCGCCGCCTCTATCGCCTTCGCGCTCTCGCGGGCGGATGCCGCGCGCTCCTCGAGCGGCTGGGCGTCCCTTATCTGCTCGCGGGTCTTTCCGCGCTCCTCGAGCGCCCTGTCGAGGGCGATGTCCGCCTGCTTCTCCAGATCGCCGAACGTGCGGGAGACGCTAGGGGCGTCCTCCACCTTGAAGAGAAGGTACTCCTTCCCTTTGTCCTCGAAGAAGGCGTGCTCGATGCCCTCGCCCGTAAGCTTCCCGTCGATGATCTCCTTGATGCTCCGGTATTCGGGGAGGGATGCGAACTGCTCCATGCTGAGCTTCGCCCACTCGGAAGGCTGCTCCGCGGCATCCTCCGGGCCCTTTCCCCCTATCTCCCCGCGGGCGTTTCGCAATGCGTTCTTCAGCTTCTCGGCGCTCGCAAGCATCGCCTGCTCGCTTGCGTCCTGGCCGATCCTCAGCACCCAGTCGAACAGCTTCTCGCCGCTCTCGTCCCCGAAATCAGTGGCCATCGGTTCTACCTCCGTTTCTCGCTGGGACAATCTGTCCCACTTCGCAAAACGACAAAGCACGCTCCAGCGGCATCGAATGCCTTGCTAGGAACGTGCTTTGCCGTTTCTTCCCGTTGCGTTTGAAGGGGGGTTGATCGCCGACGACGATTCGCGGGCTTCCGACGAAGCGTCTCTGAGGCTCCTGAGCCTGCTTCTCGCCGCCTCCGACCTCGATCTTCCATCGCTTTCCCGCGACCCCTCGATCAGGGAGGACAATGCATCGCGGGCTCTGCCCGAAGCGGAGACGATGCTGTCGCATGCCCCGTCATGGAACACGAGGGCGCGGGAGGCGCGGTCGGATATCTCGAGCATCGCGCCGTCGAAGCTCGGGCGCTCGTACGCTTTCACCGCGTAGTCGCCGCAACGGCTCTCGAGGATCTTGCATTCAACCTGATCGCCCGCCCGGTTCTCGGAGCAGGCGGTCATGAGGCTCCAGGGCCCGTCGAGCATGGGAAGCCTGTATTCGAGCCTCTCGCATTCGCTCGCGGAAGCCGCGCTCATGCCCACGATGAGATCGTTGAAGCCGTGCCGGTCCCGGCTCAGGCCGCCGAACGAGCAGTTCTCGAACGCCAGCCAATCGCCGGGCTCGCCCTCGTCGCCGATCTTCTTGAGGGTCCACCACTCGTCGCCGCCGTCGACCTGCTGGACGAAGGCCAGATCGCGGTAGACCACGCCCTGCCGTATCGCCCAGTTTCCGCGCCGGAAAAAAGAGCGAAGCTCCTCCATCGAGGATGCTTCGCGGATGTCGTAAGGATAGTCTTCGAGGTAGGGGTCGTCTTGCCAGGCGTATCCGCCGGCTCTCAGCCAGCCGTTCTCCTGGCATTTCGCCGCCAAGGATTCCTGGACGGATGCGTCGGCCCGGTCGGCCCCGATATGCGTCGCAGCGTGCGCCAACGACCTCGCCCCCTTTCGCTGCCCCCCGGATCGGCGCCGTCGGCGTCGGCGGGAGGACGGTTCGCGCCCATTGAACCATCGGGCGGGAGCGGTCGAGGTCGGTGGACGGCGCGCTCGGTTCTATTCGGTTCCGCTGGTCGCTCGGCCTCCCGGATACCCTCCGGGAAGGCTCCTGAAGTCGACGTCGGGACGCTCGATGCGCGTGCAGGTCTCCTTCAGGCGGGACAGGATGGCGGTCGCCGGATCGCCGAACCCCTGCCGGCTCATTCGCCTCCCGAGGTTCGGGGGGTCGTATTCGCTCGTGACGATCGTCGAGCGCATCTCCCCATACCTCGCGTTCAGGATCTGGAACAGGGTGCGGACGGCCCAATCCCCCGCGCTCTCCTTACCCATGTCGTCGATGACGAGGAGGTCGCATTCGACGTACCTCCTCACGACGTCGAGGGTTGGGCTCGAGTCGTCGAACGTCCGCTGGATCTCCCCGAGCATGTCTATCGCCGTGGTAACGAGCACGCGCTTCTTCGCGTCGAAGAGCCTGCGCGCCAGCGCGCAGGCAAGGGACGTCTTCCCCGATCCGCACGTGCCTTGGATGTAGAGCCCGCTGCCGGGACGGGAGTCGAAGTCGGCGAGGAACATGGCGGCCTCGTTGCTGTCGATGACCGCATTCTGGTAGCGCGGAGGTATACCGACCGCGCGGAGCTTTTCCGTGTAGCGCCGGTCTTTCTCGGCAGCCCTCCTGGCCTCCTCCTCTTCCTTCGCCGCCCTCTCCTGGTCGCAACCGCACTCTCCGCTGATCCAGACGACCTTTCCGGAGATCAGAAGGGCGAAAGGGGCCTTCCGCCTCCCGCAATGCAGGCATCGGACCTCGGGAGGGGGAGGGTACTCCATCCCCATTTCGGCAAGCTGCGCTTCGGTGAAGCGGCTTGGCTCAGAAGCTGTATCTGTCGAAGCCATCCTCGGCTTTCCTCTCCCTGGGGTTTTTCATCTCTATACTCTCTGGCGGAACTCGATTCGGAGGGCGTCGTCGTGGCCGTTCGGGCAGGGGGCGCTGCCCTTCGGAACTTTGTTCGGCGAAGTCCGTTCCGGTGGGACAGATTGTCCCACCAGCGCCCTTGAGCGGGTTCACGGCGCGGAAGACCTTGGTCGAGCGCCCGTTTCGCAGGCGATGCGAGCCGACCTCGACGACCAGCCCCTTCTCCCTGAGGATTCTGAGGGCCTTGCCGATCGCCCTCTCGCTCACGCCGAGGCTCTCGGCCATGGACCTCTGGGATTCGTAGCAGCCCGCGCCCCCTCCGACCGTGAAGCCGTATATCCTTGCGTACAGCAGCAGGGGGACCCCTTGCAGCTTCAACTGCTTTATCATGAACCTCCGGATCACGATGAAGCCTTCCTCGCCGCCCGCCATGGCCAGCCTCGCCCTTATCTCTCGGGGCTTCCGAGCAGAGGAGCGTTGCGCTCCACCCACTCGTTCAGCTCCCGCCTCGTGACGAGGTAGCCCCTCGTCCTGAACCTGAGCTGGCGGACGGGCAGCGGGTCCTCAGGCAGCTTGATCAGCTTGTACGCCAGATGCTTGTTGATGTGGAGCATCTCGGCGACCTCTTCTATCGTGTAGATGTCCTTCTCGGTGCAGATGAGCTTGATCTCCGCGACCTGCCTTCTCCCGGCGCCTTCCTCTTTGGCCTTTATCTTCTTCACTCCAGCGTCCGACATGCACGCACTCCTTTCCGACACGCTTCTGCTGAAGCGAACGCGACCGTATGGGCATATGCACATTCAACGGCGGAAGGCGGCTGAACGGACGAGGGGCAGCAGTCGCGGATCCTGTAAAACGCTAAGACGTTCGCTTAAGCAAGCAAGCCGTCCTTGATGCACCGGTCGAGCGTCTCCCTGCAGATCAGGATTCGCCCCCTTACGCGGTGGGACGGTAGCTTGCCCTCCCTGACGAGCCTGTACATGGTCGTGCGCGAGACGTGCACGTAGTCGCACGCCGCCTGTACAGAGAGCCACTCCTCGCCCGCGGGCCCTTTGGAACCCGCATCGCGGCGCGGCTCGGCATCGGCGGGGGACGGCTCCTCGGCGGCCCGGAGTCGCGCCATGACGCCGAGCATCTCGGCAAGCAGGTCCTGCCGATCGTTGGTGCTGCCGGTCTTTCTTGTCTCCATGCCTGCTCATTTCTCTGTCTTCGTGCTTTCCGAAAAGAGACATCTCCTAATCGATGCCTGGCTAGATTATTGGGAATGGGCAGGTGAGCGGCAAACGAGAGGGGCGTTTTTCAGTTCTATTCGGTTCTATTCGCCCCATCGGAGGGGCACGGGAGAATTTCTCCGCGAAAGAAGGAGGACGTGAAACTTTGTGTTCGCAATGTGGAATCGCTGGATCGCCGATCGGCCCGTTTTTGGGCTAATGGCCCTGGCGTTTCATGGGGTTTCCCCAGGTTGCAGATTGTTTCATTGTATTTTAGCCCAAAATTAGCCCATAACCTCATCTCGAAGGGCGCTTCGACGGCGGAAAAAAGTGCCGACGTAGAGGTTCGGGCAAGGGCCAAAGGAGGGCATTTTAGCCCAAATTAGCCCAAAAACAGCCTGATTTGGGCAATAAAAAAGGCCAGAGGATTTAGCCTCTGACCTGGTGTTTTATGGTCGCGGGGGCTGGATTCGAACCAACGACCTTCGGGTTATGAGCCCGACGAGCTACCAGACTGCTCCACCCCGCGCTATTTACTTTTCGCTGTCAGCCTCTCGCTGACTGCTCAAGTATAATACCACAGAGCGGGGGAGATGTCAAGTGCTTTTCGAAAGTTTTTTCGAATCTTCCGGTCGTCACTTCGCTTCAGGCTTGCGGGGCTGCTTTTTGCGGGGGTGGCGGACTTTGTAGAACACCACGCCGCAGACGATACCGATGCCGATGGCGGGCCATGCGCCGATGAGGAAGACGAGAACAGTCTGGACCCCGGCGGTGAAGTTCGACCAGCCGTTCCGGAAGGCGTCGGTCAGCCGGGCACCCAAGCTGCTGCCGGTGGAGGTCAGGGTCTCGACCTCGTTGAGGGTGATGTTCACGGTGCAGTACTGCACCTGATTGGCGTACCAGTTCAGCTGGCTCTGGTAGCTCTCGATCTGGTACTGCACGTCGCTCAGGGAGGACTCGATCTGCAACAGGTCGGAGAGTGCGTCCGCGCTGGCCTGCAATTCCTGCAAACGGGTGCGCTGGGCGGTCAGATTGTCCAGCCGGGCCTCGATGTCCAGATACTGGGTGGTCACATCGTCGGCGCTCTCGCTTTTGCTGGTCACATTGCCAAGAACATTTTCGGCAACGCCGAGGAAGGCGCTGTAGTACCCCTTCGGCACCCGCAGGGTCAGCGAGAGGGTGCGGGTGTTGTCGGTGCTGTCGGTGTACTCGTTGCTGGATTCCAGATAGCCGTCCACATCGCTGAGCGTTTCGTTCAACTGCTGCTGGGACCAATCGAAGTCCTGCGTCTCGATGGAGAGATCGGCCGTGTAGATGAGCTTGGCGCTGTCCACCGTGCCGGAAGCCGCGTTCTCGCCCTCCACATTGCCGGAGGTCAGCAGGTCGGCGCTGCCGGCACTGCGCACGGCGCGTTTGGCGCTGTCGGTGCCGTAGGTGTCTGCGCCGCCGTCCAGAGAATAGGTGGCAAGCTCCGGTGCGGCGTCGTAGGCGGCTGCCGTGCTGGGCGCAGACCCGCCGGAGAACAGGGTGACACCGTTCCAACTGCTTTTGCTCAGCGCGGCGCCATACAGGCAGACACCGCACAGCGCCACACAGGCGGCCAGTTCTACGGCCCGTTTGACTGGGAAACGGAGGGGGGCCTTTTTCTTCTTCTCCGGTGCAGGGGCCAGGGTGAGCTGGGGTTTGGGGGTGGTGCCGGATGCGGCCTGCTCGGCCTGCCGGGCCTTCTGCATGGCCAGCAGCTTTTCTTTCAGGTCGTCCGGGGCGTGGACGTCATCGACCTCCATCTTGTACTCATACCACCTCATCTTCGATCTCCTCCTTCAGCATCGTATGTAGCTGTGCGCGGGCCCGCCGCAGCCAGCTGAGCACCGTATTGGTGGGAGCCCCCATCATCCGGCCCACTTCCGCAGCCGTGTATCCTTCGTAGTAGTGCAGGTACACGGCGTTGCGGTAGTTCTCCGGCAGGGTGCGCACCGCATCGAGCACACTGCCGTCTTCCATCTGGTCGGGCGCGGGGATATTCTCATCCAATTCGGTGTCCTTCTGGCGCGCTGCACGGGTCAGGTCCCGGCAGCGGTTGATGGCGACACGCAGCAGCCAGGCCTTGAGGTGCTCCTCACTCTCAAAGCGGCCGTCGTAGTTCAGGAGCTTTTCGAAAACATCCTGCACCACATCTTCGGCGTCCGCCGCGCAGCTGCAATTGTGGTAGGCTGCTCGGTAGACGGCGTCGCTGTATCGCTGCACAGCCAGCGCAAAAACTTCGTCTTTGGTCAACTGTCCCATATCGTCTTACACTCCTTTGAAGCCCCGGTGGCCGGGGTTTGCTGGAAATCGTTGGTTCCAGTGGGACATTCTACCGGATACACGGCTGAGAGGTCCCGATTATTGCATCGCAGAATAAAAAGAGTATAACAAAAATTCAACGTTTGTACAATCGCTGAAGCAACGCAATGCGCCCGGCGAGGAAGGCCTCGGCCTTGGGGTGGGCAAGCCAGTGTTTGCCGCCCGGCTCCCGGCAGAGCCGCTGCTCCAGCGCATGGGGGTCGGTGTCGATGGCCTCCACATCCCGCAGCGTGAGGGTGAGCGTGAGGGCCGCCGCGCAGTCCGGCAGGGGCGGGAGCGGGTCTTCCCAGACGAAGGGCGGCAGCAGCTGCACCGCATACACCGTGCGGGTGCATTCCTCCGTCAGCAGCAGGGCGGCGGGGGTGCCGTCGGGCAGGACATGGAGGCTGCTGTAGAGCAACTGCAAAGTCCGGGGTGCCAGCAGGGGCGTGCTGGCCGCGCCGGGCGTTTCGCGCAGGGTGAGAAAGGCTTCGGCCTCGTCGGCGTAGATGCGCCGGGCCGGTGCCTGAAAGTCTGCCCAGAGTGCGGGCAGCGCAAACACGCCCTCGCGGTCCAGCCCATGCTGGAGCAGCAGGTAAAATTCGGTCAGCGGGTGTGCCGGGTCCGGCTGCGGCATCCCGAAATCCGGCCGGGAAAGATGTCCTCCGCCCATGTGATACGCCTCCTTGGAGATTCTGCTTCCAGTATAGTGGGCGGCGGGCCGTTTGGCAAGCGAAATCGCGGATTGTAAACCCTGGCTGAAATTTTGTGTTGACCATTTGCGGCGGGCCGGGGTATACTGGCGAGCGTGACCGACAACAACGACAATAACGACCCGAATATCGGAGGGGAATCATGGAGAAGAAACTGACGACGTATCAAATGGCAGTCACGGCGCTGATGGCAGCTGTGATGTGTGTTCTTGGCCCGCTGACGGTGCCCATCGGAGCCGTCCCCATCTCGCTGGCAAACTTTGTCATCTGCCTGACCGCCTGGCTGCTGGGCCCCAAGTTCGGTACCCTGAGTGTGGCGGTGTATCTGTGCATCGGCCTGATCGGTGTGCCGGTCTTCTCCGGCTACGGCGCAGGCCTGGCCAAGATCGCCGGCCCCACCGGCGGTTATCTGGTGGGCTACCTGCTGCTGGCGCTCATCGGCGGCCTGTTCATCGAGAAGAGCAACGGCAATCCGGTGGTCTCCGGCATCGGTCTGGTGCTGGGCGACGCGGCCTGCTACGTGCTGGGCACGGCATGGTTTGTGTTCCAGATGCAGTGTGAGCTGGGCTACGCACTCTCGGTGTGCGTCTATCCCTTCATCGCGCTGGATCTCGCCAAGATCGTGGTCTCCTGCGTCGTGGGCGCATTGCTGCGCAAGCGTCTGGTGCAGGCAGGCGTCCTGAAGATGGCCTGATGCTCAAAAGAAACGAGAAAACATCGGCGTTCTCCGGAGAATAACGAAGCACGAGAGGAAGACCGGCCTTCTGCAAGCAGCGGAGGGCCGGTCTTCCTGTTTTTTCTGCTTTTGTTTGACAAGTGCGGCCAATGGTTGTAAGATTGAATTATTTGGTACTTATTAGATAAAGCAAGATACTTCAGGAGGAACATCGTGGCAGCAACCGTTTTGGAACCGCAGAAGAAAAAGACCCGTTTGATGACGGAGGGCAGCATCTGGAAGAGCATCCTGCTGTTTTCCGTGCCGCTGATCCTGGGCAATCTGCTTCAGCAGCTGTACAACACCGCCGACTCCATCATCGTCGGCAACTTTGTGGGCAGCAATGCGCTGGCAGCCGTCGGCTCCAGCGGCTCGCCCATCTTTCTGCTCATTGGCTTCAGTCAGGGCATCGCAGTGGGTGCGGGCGTCGTGGTGGCGCAGTATCTTGGCGCGAAGGACCGCGAGGATGCGCAGCGGGCCGTGCACACCGCGCTGGCACTGGCCGTGCTTCTGGGCCTCATCCTGACCATCGGCGGCATCCTCGTCAGCCGTGCCCTGCTCACGGCCATGGATACCCCGGCGGAGGTGCTGGAGGACGCTGTGACCTATATGCAGATCTATTTCGGCGGTGTGCTGTTCAGTGTCGTGTACAACATGGCGGCGGGCATCCTGAATGCGGCGGGCAACTCCCAGCGGTCGCTGCTCTATCTGGGCATCGCATCGGGCACGAATATCCTCCTCGACCTCGTGCTCATCGCGGGGCTGCGGATGGGTGTGGCCGGTGCGGCCATCGCCACCGACATCAGCCAGCTCGTTTCCTGTGTGCTGGCGCTGCGCTTTTTGATGCGGGTCCAGGACGACTACCGCGTGACGGCCAGAGAGATCCGGGTGCACGGCAAAATGGCCGTCCGCATCATCAAGGTGGGCCTGCCCACCGGCATCCAGAATATGGTCATCTCGCTGTCCAACATTCTGGTGCAGGCCAGCGTCAACGGCTACGGTGCCGCCGCCATGGCCGGGTTCGCGGCCTATATGAAGGTGGACGGCTTCAACATCCTGCCCATCATGAGCTTCAGCATGGCGGCCACCACCTTCGTGGGGCAGAACTTCGGCGCGGGCAAGCTCGACCGCGTGAAGAAGAGCCTGTGGGTCACGCTGGGCATGGGCGTCGTCTACACCATCCTTACCGGTGTGCTGCTGCTGGTCTTCCAGGACCCCATCATGCACCTGTTCACCCACGAAGAGGACGTCGTCGCCTTTGGCTGCACGGCCATGCACTACTTCTGCCCCTTCTACTGGGAGCTGAGCATCCTGCACGGTCTGGCGGGCACCGTGCGCGGCACCGGCAAGACCATTCCGCCCATGGTGGTGCTGCTGGTCTCGCTGTGTGTGTTCCGCATCGGGTGGATCCAGTGGGTGCTGCCCTTCTTTTCCAGCATCGACGGCATCTTCCTGCTGTATCCTGTCTCGTGGGGGCTGGGTGCGTTGATGATGGTGGGTTACGCATGGAAAGCAAACTGGCTGGAAACTTAAGATAATAAGGAAAAATCTTCCACTTCCGCTCAAAAACGTAAAATTTTTTGTCGGGGGGGGGGTAACAATTGGTCGGATTTGATTGCTTTTTCCCCGAATGTACCGTATAATAAAACCTGAAACGTTTACAAAAAGGTTCCAGTTTTGAGCGGAAAGGGGATGCGTCCGGATGGAAGAGTCGAATCAGCAGAAATGGGAGCACTATATCCAGAATCTTCGCCGGGTGCGGACCCTCTCCCACCCGCAGTTCCCGCCGGAAACGGCTCCGGAATTCCTGCTGGAGGCGATCCAGGGCAACGCGGTGCGCTGCTTCGACCTGATGAAGGAGAACAACGCCCTGCTGGGGGAGCTGGTCTACACGCGGGACGCGAAAACGTTGTCCGACAGCGACATCGCCGAGCTGGAAGAGGCGGCGGGCAGGCTGTTCAACTATGCCAACAGCGAGGACTGCGGCGTGGCCTACAAGATCCACGAGCTGCTGCTGAAGACGGCCCGCTTCCGCGACGATGTCCCCATGATCGTCCGGGAGCTGTACTACAACGGCATCACCCTGCACTATATCAATGTGCGGGATGAGGACCACGACGTCAACCTGCTGTGGCCGCGCATCCATGCCTTCTTTCTGGAGGGGGCCAACTACATTGCCCGGTATGAAGAGCTGGACAAGGAGACCCGGCAGTACATCATCCGGTGCGTGGGCAACATCCGGCTGGCGGTCTCGCGCCAGACGAAAGCGGATTGCCATCGGTATATGGAGCTGTTCGACCTGGCGATGAGCATCATCACATCGCCCTATTACCAGGAGCTGGACCCGGACATCCCCTGGGCACGGTTCACCTATTCCATGCACATGGACCAGATGACCCTGATGGCCTATCTGCGCCATTGCAATGACCCTGAGGTCGCAGAGCGGGTGCTGCGGTCGGCCTCCTATGTCTACGAGCATCAGAAAAAGAACGCAGGAGAGGAATCCCGCCAGCAGAACTGGCGGGTGAGCTACTTTTACCATGCGGCACTCTACCATGCCGGAAAAGGCACGGTCCGTGCCGTCGTGGAAGATCTGCTGGAGATGATCGACCAGACCGGCGAACAGGATTATTCGCCGGACGGCATCAACCGCAACCTGACCGGCTCGGCCTATCTATTTTATTATGAAGCATTTTTGAGCGAGCAGGACCACGCCGAGCTGGCTGACCGCATTGCAAAGGAGCGGGCGGCGGTCCACCGGTATCTGGACGAGATGCCGGGCAATGAATACCCCCGCGTGGCCAGCGTTGCCATCCGGGAACTCATCACGGCGCAGTCGGATACCAAGGAAATCGACAACCGCAAGATCCTGGAGAGCATCCTCTCCGGCCACAAGCCGACCTATGTGCACTCCACGATGGTGGCGCACCTGACCAGAGTGCTGCTCCGGCGGATGGTAGAGACCGACCCCGCCGCCCTCATCGGCCTGTTGGGCTGCAAGACCGCAGCCGAAGTGCAGGCCCGGAAGCCGGAGCTGCTGCAGACCGCCTATGAATGCGGCTTGTACCACGATGTGGGCAAGAGCGCGGTCATCATGTACATCGACACCAACAGCCGCAGCTTGCTGGAGGAAGAATTCTGCTGCATCCAGAGCCACCCGGTCATTGGCTGCAGTCTGCTGCGGGAGGCCGGGTACGAAGAGCATCTGGCCCCGGCGGCGCTCTATCACCACTGCTTCTACAACGGACAGGGCGGCTACCCCAGAGATGTGCCGCCCTGCCCGCAGGACATCAAGGGCATCGTGGATGTGCTGACCGTGGCGGACGCGCTGGATGCTGCCACCGACAACATCGGGCGCTGCTACAACCGGGCCAAGCCCCTGCGCACACTGGTGGGGGAGCTGCAGGCCCAGAGCGGCACCCGCTATGCACCGGACGTGGTGGCGCTGTTCCGGGACAAGACCTTCTGCGAAGTGCTGGCCCAAAAGCTGGATGCCGAGCGAAAAAAGGTCTATCTGCAAGCATACCACGCTGCGGAATAAAAAAATGAGATAAAAACTTCCATTTCTTTCTTCTGTGTGATACAATAACTGGTAAGAGTGCACAGAAAACTGCGAAACCGCACGCTGAGGAGGAAAGGCCGATGGAAAAACTGCGCAATCTCCTGTTTTATGGCGGCGCGATGCCGGATGTCTACCGGAACTGCCGGGACGAGATCCGGAAGGAAAACCTGGAAAAGCTCTTCTTCTTTCTCACCGTGGAGATCGTATTCCTGCTCATAGCGCTGGCGGTGTGCTGCGCCGTCAAATCACTGGCAGGCGGCTTCATCGCCTACATCATTGCGCTGGCCTGTGCGCTGGTGCTGTTGTGCACGGTGCAGAGCTGCCAGAACAGCAACATCGTCCTTTCCATCTGTGCGGACAGTTTTCTGGGCATCTGCTATCTGCTGAGCCTCTATCTGGGCTGCTTTGCCTACCCGGATGAACCGGCCATCTGCTTCCATGTCGTTGCGGTGGTGCTGCCCATGCTGTTCACCCGCCCGGCCATCGGGAACATCCTGCGCACGGTGATCTACGAAGCGCTGTTCATCGGCTGTTCTGTGACCTTCAAAGACCCGGCCCTCGTGCCCAGGGATGTATTCAATGCCGTCCTGTTCGGGCTGATGGGCTGTGTGCTTTCCACGTACTATATCCGCGTCCTGACGGACAATGTCGTTGCGCGCTGCAAGCTGAAGGTCATCGCAGAGACCGACCTGAACACCCAGATCCCCAACCGCAACGCCTACGAGAACCACATGAACGAATATCCGCTGCGCTGTTCCAACACCCTGAGCTGTGTCTATGTGGATGTGAACGGCCTGCACGAGCTGAACAACACCAAGGGCCACAATGCGGGCGACATCATGCTCAAGACGGTGGCTCAGGAGATGGTCCGGCAGTTCGGCATCAAGGACAGCTATCGCATCGGCGGCGACGAATTCGTAGCCTTTGTGGTGGACGAGCCGCCCCGCACGGTGCGGGAACGGATGAGCCAGCTCGTGGCCAATGTGGAGGCCAACGGCTATTCGGTCGCCGTGGGCTGTGCCACTTGCAGCGCCGGCGGCATCCAGCTCGAAGCCCTCATCAAGCAGGCCGAGAGCCGCATGTACGACGACAAGGAAGAACACTACCGCCGCCGCGGCATCCCGCACGGGTAAAAAGGATAAAACCCTCTCCGTCATTGCGAAGCAATGACGGAGAGGGTTTCTGTTTTTATAAACCATAGAGCTTCGGCACCTGAATGCGGAACAGCTCCAGCATGGCCTTGAGGGGGGCGCTCTGGTAGCTGCTGCGGGGGTAGACGAGGGCCAGCGGGCGGCTGGTCTCGACTCTGGCAATGTGGAAGTAGCACAGCTCCTCGCCGTAGAACTGCCGCTGGGCAAAGATCAGCGGTGCAAAGGTGATGCCGAGCTGCTGCGCGGCCAGGCTCAGCGCGCGCTCCACGCTGCTGCACTGGAGCCGCAGGTCGGGCAGAAAGCCCGCCTGCTCGCACATTTTCTGGCAGATGCCGCCCAGCATCTGCTCCGGCGGCAGCAGGATGAACGGCTCGCCGCTGAGGACGTTCAGCTCCAGCGCACCGCCCTGCGGCTGGATGCGGGGCAGGAACGACCGGGGCACGGCCAGCAGGATGGGCTCATTCAGCAGCAGCTCGTTGCAGTAGGTCACGGTGTCGGGGCTGGGCACGTCCACGATGAAATCCAGCTGTTTGGCGTCCAGCTGAAGGCGCAGCAGGGTGGTGGAAAGCTCCACCGTGTGGACTTCGCAGCTGGGGAACTGCCGGTAAAACGCCGACAGGATGGTGGGCAGCAGCAGATTGCCCCGGTGGGGGCTGACGCCCAGCCGAAGCAGCTGACGCCGGCCGGAAGCGATGTCGCTGAGCTTGTCGTTCAGCCGCCCGAAAGAGATGTCGGTCTCCGCAGCCCAGGCGCAGAACAGGCTGCCCGCGTAGGTGGGCTCCAGCCCATCGGGCCCGCGGGTGAACAGCGGGGTGCCCAGCTCCTCTTCCAGCGCCTTCAGGCTCAGCGAAAGGGACGGCTGGGTCAGGTAAAGTCTCTGAGCCGCGCGGGTGATGCTTTTTTCCTCCGCGATGGTCAGAACATAGCGCAGCTGGTTCCAGTTCATACGGCACCTCCGTTCCATAAGAAAAACCTATGGATTCTATCATAAAACATATATTTGAAAAATGCAACCCCCTGTGATACCCTATTGTCAGAAACAGGAGGAATGGATGTTGGAAAAAGCAATTCATAGAACCGCACAAAAAAAGACCGAAGCCGCCCCGGAGCAGACCTCCCGCGTGAAGATGGCGCTTCTGATCTTTGCATACTTTATTAAGATCGGCTCCTTCACCTTTGGCAGCGGATGGAGCATCCTGGCCCAGATGGAGCAGGAGTTCGTGGACAAGCGCCGCTGGCTGACCAAGCAGGAGCTGCTGGAGCTGGTAGCCGTGGGCAAATCACTGCCCGGTATCATGATCACCAACATCACGATGCTGTTCGGCTACCAGATGGCTGGGGTGCTGGGCGGTGTTCTGGCCGTGCTGGGCATCGCGCTGCCGGCCGTGGTGGTGCTGAGCCTGGTCACGCTGGCGTACGATGCCATCAAATCGAACTACTGGGTCTGGGCCGCGCTGCAGGGCGTGCAGTGTGCGGTGGTGCCCATCATCGGCGGGGCGGCCATCTCGCTGGGCAAAGAGGCCCTGAAGGATAAGGTGAGCGTCTTCATCTGCCTGGCGGCGCTGGCCGTCTGCCACTTCACGAGCATCAGCAACATCGTGCTGATCCTGGCGGGCGTTGTGGCCGCACTGGTCTGGATGGAGGGGAAGGAACATGCTTGAGACGCTGGTGCAGCTGTTCTTCGCTTTTGCCCGCATCGGTTTCACGAGCTTTGGCGGCACCTCGATGATCCCGCTCATCCTCGATGAGATGTCCAGCCACGGATGGATGAGCGCCGACGACCTGACCAACCTCATCGCCATTGCGGAGATGACCCCCGGCAGCCTGGGCGTGAACTGTGCCACCTTCGCAGGCACCCAGACGGCGGGTGCCATTGGCGGGCTGGTGGCTGTGCTGGGCGTGCTGAGCCCGGCCTTCACCCTGACGCTGGCGGCGGCGGTCTTCTTCCAGAAGTTCCGCACCAGCAAGGTCATGGGGTGGATCATGAAAGTCGTCAAGCCGCTCTGCATCGGCATGATCCTGGAGGTGCTGCTCAGCCTGAGCCTGAGCACCTACGCAGGCGAGGGCGGCATCCGCTTCGTCGGCATCACCATCGGCCTGCTCTGCTTCTGGCTGCTGCAAAAGAAAAAGATGAGTGTGCCGAAGGTCATCGGCATTGCGGCCGCGCTGGGCGTGGTCGGTTTCGGCGTATTGTAACAAAGAGGACGGGAGCCTTTCGTGCGCGGTGCGGAAGGCTCCCGTTTTGCATCTCATCCAAAATTCGTCTGGGTTTCTCATAAAAAAAGCCTAACGCTTTTTGGGCAGAATGCGCTATACTGGCCCTATCACAAACCTTGGAGGAGCATTTTATGGAGGAAACAAAGAAAAAGGGTTCCGGCACCACCGACCTGACCGTCGGCCGGCCGCTGACCCGCATTTTGCAGTTCGCCCTGCCGCTGGTGCTGGGAACGCTGTTCCAGCAGCTGTACAGCTTTGTGGACACGATCATCGTGGGGCGCTGCATCGGCACCGATGCGCTGGGCGCGGTGGGCACGACCTACTCGCTGAATTTTATGATCGTGGGCTTCGTGCTGGCCACCTGCAACGGCTTCGGCATCCCGGTGGCCGAGAGCTTCGGCGCAAAGGACCGGGATGACCTGCACAAGTACCTGTTCAACGGTGCCGTGCTCTGCGTGGTGATGAGTCTGGTCTTTGCGGTGGGCACGACTCTCGTTGCGGCCCCGCTGCTGCAGCTCATCCACACCCCGGCGGAGCTGCTGGAGAATGCCGTGCACTACATCCGCATCATCTTCCTGGGCATCCCGGCGACGGTGCTGTACAACTATTCGTCCACGGTTCTGCGCAGTCTGGGCGACTCGAAGCATCCGTTCTACTTCCTGCTGGTGTCCAGCTTCCTGAACATTGCGCTGGACGTGCTGTTCATCGTGCCGCTGGGCATGGGCGTCGAGGGCGCGGCCATCGCGACGGTGATCAGCCAGCTCGTCAGCGGCATCCTCTGCACCTGGTGGTTCTTCACCAAAGTGGAGGACATCCGCTTCACCAAAGAGAACTGCGTCCTTTCCGGCAGGCACTGCAAGCGGCTGGCCTACATCGGCTTCCCGATGGGTTTTGAGTACTCGGTCTCGGCCATCGGCGCCGTCATCATGCAGGACGCTATCAACCAGCTGGGCAGCGTGGCCGTGGCCGCACAGACCGCCGGTGAGAAGATCCGCCAGATGTTCACCCTGCCCATGGAGAGCGTCGGCATGGCCATGGCGACTTATGTTGGCCAGAACCACGGTGCGGGCCGCACCGACCGCGTCCGACAGGGCATCCGGGACGGCTGCATCATCCAGGCGGGCTACAGCGCCATCGCATGGGTCGCGGTCTTCCTGGTCAAGCGCTGGGCCGTTGGCCTGGTGCTGGGCGATGCCGAACCGGCCATCTTCAACGGTGCGGTGGAGTATCTGACCGTCATCAGTGTGCTGTTCGTTCTGCTGGGCTTCCTGATGATCTTCCGCTACACACTGCAGGGCCTCGGCTACAGCGTACAGGCCGTCATCTCCGGCGTGGGCGAGCTCATCGGCCGCGCCCTCGGCGGCTGGCTGGCCGTGCACCAGCTGGGCTACCTCGGCATCTGCATCTCGAACCCCCTCGCCTGGGGCTTTGCCCTGTGCTACTGCGTGTTCATGGTCACGCGGGTGCTGAAAAAGGAGAGCCGGGCGGTATAAACCGAAATCAAAAAAGCGCTCCGCAGTTTTGCACTGCGGAGCGCTTTCTTGTGGAAAACTTAGTTGATAAAATTCACAAAGACGGGGCAGAGCACGGCGGTGAGCACACCGGCCACCGCGATGGACAGGCCGCTCATCGCGCCTTCGACTTCGCCCATCTGCAGGGCTTTGCTGGTGCCGACGGCATGGGCCGAGGTGCCGATGCCCACGCCCTTGGCGATGGGGTCGGTGATATGGAACACCTTGCAGACCGTCTCGGCCAGCAGGTTGCCCGCGATGCCGGTCAGGATGACGATGGCGCCGGTCAGGGCCGCGATGCCGCCAAGCTCAGCGGCGACGTCCATGCTGATGGCAGTGGTGACGGACTTGGGCAGCAGGGTCACATACTGCTCACGGGTCAGGCCCATGGCCACGGTCAGAGCCAGCGCGCTGCCCAGACTGACCAGGGTGCCCACCGAGATGCCCGCGATGATGGCGGCGGCGTTCTCTTTGAGCAGGTCCCACTTTTCATACAGCGGGATGGCCAGGCTGATGGTGGCGGGCAACAGCAGATAGCTGACCGGCGCGGCGCTGATCTTGTAATCCGCGTAGGAGATGTTCAGCACACTGAGCAGGATGATGACGAAGATGCTGCCCAGCAGCAGCGGGTTGAAGACGGCCTTGCCCGTCACCCGGTTGATGAGGGTGCCCAGTGCAAAGGCCGCCAGCGTGAGCAGAACGCCCCACGCCGAGGACGAGGAAAGAAACTCATTCAGCAGCTGTGTCATTTGCGGCAGCCTCCTTTTTGCTCTGCTTGCGGCGGGTGAGCGCCTGGGTGGTGTGGCCGGATGTTACCAGCACCAGCACCGTGACCGGGATGATGGCGATGACGATGGGCAGCAGCATGCTGCCCATCTCGGCCCACAGCTCCATGACACCGGCCGCGGCGGGCACGAACAGCAGCGGGAAGATGCCGGTCAGGAACAGGCCGACCTCCTTCACATCGTCCAGCTGGACGAGGCCCAGCAGCAGGGCAGCCAGCAGCAGGACCAGGCCGTAGATGCTGGCCGGGATGGGCAGCGGCAGAACAGCGTGGCAGAACTCGCCCAGAAAACAGAACGCAAGGATGCGTGCGAACTGAAACAGATACTTCGTAAAAAATCCCCCTTCATCGCGCCCGCGCAGCCCCTTCGGGGCAGCTCTGCCGGAGAATGGGCCTCTGGCAGGGTGGGCCGGTCAAACGAAGCCCGGAAGACGCCGGGCCGCGCGTTTATTTGTGACGGTCAGTGTAACAGTATAGCCCAAAAGCCCCGGCGGCGCAACGGCAATACTTGCTAAGAATTTATGTCGAACCGACAAAAAACTGGATGTTCTGAGGGTTTGGCGGAAAATGAGAAAACCGGCCGGGAATGGAACACCGCCTTTTTCCGAAAAAATTTGTGTAAATGCCCGCCGGAGGGTTGCGCTGGGTGGGGCGTTCATTGTACAATAAACACGTTACTGAAAAATACGACACAGCGGGCGGATGCGCCCCAAAGTGAGGAATCGAAATGAACGGATCAAAAATTCGGGTGCTGGCGCTGGATCTGGACGGCACCCTGACCAATGATGAAAAGATCGTTACCCCCCGCACCCGCGCGGCGCTGGACGCAGCAGCGGCGCAGGGCGTGACCATCGTGCTGGCCTCCGGCCGGCCTACGGCGGGCATCACCCCGCTGGCAAAGGAACTGGGGCTGGACAAAAAGGGCGGCTGCATCCTGGCCTACAACGGCGGAAAGATCGTGGATTGCGCCACCGGTGCGGCCCTGTATCAGAAGCTGCTGGCCCCGGAGTTCGTGCCTCAGTTGTGCCGGTTTGCGGCAGAGCAGGACGTCGCGCTCCTGACCTACGACTCCCGCGGCATCGTCTGCGAGCGCGACCAGGACCCCTGGGCCCGGAAGGAGTGTGTGACCACCAAGCTGGAGATGTACCATGTGGACGATCTGGCTTCCTATGTGGATTACCCCATCTGCAAGATGCTCCTCACCGTGGACCCCGCCCGCCGCGACGCCGTCTGCGCCGCAGGTCGGCAGCAGTTTGAGGGCAAGATCGACATCTACCCCTCCAGCCCCTTCTTCATCGAGGCTGTGCCGCTGGGCGTGATGAAGGACGTCAGCCTGGGCGCTCTGCTGGAACGCATGGGCCTGACCCGCGAGAACCTGATGGCCTGCGGCGACGGTCTGAACGACCGCTCGATGATCGACTTTGCGGGCGTGGGCGTCGCCATGCAGAACGCCGAAGACACCGTGAAGGAGGTCGCCGACTATGTGACCGCCGCCGACAACAACCACGACGGCGTCGCCGAGGCCATTGAGAAATTCATTTTACAGTGAGAGGACAGGACACACGAATGCCGCAGCGCAATCTGGTTTTATTTGATTTGGAATGGAACATCGGCTACCAGCCGTATACGTTCAACTATCATGGGGTGCAGCAGACCTTCCGGGGTGAGATCATCGAGATCGGCGCGGTGAAGATCGACGAAGACGCCAACGTCCTCGATACCTTCTCCATCCATCTGCGCCCCCGCATCTTCCGCAAATTGCAGCACCACATCGCCAAGGTCACCGGCCTGACGCAGGAAGACCTGGACAACGGCGCTCCCATCGTGCAGGGCCTGCGCCGTTTCATGCAGTGGTGCGGCCCGGACGCCGAGTTCGCCGAGTGGGGCATGGACGATGTGCCGGTGCTCAAGCAGAATCTGTTCCTGTGCAATCTGGACGAGAGCCGCCCCACGGTGTGGTACGACCTGCAGCAGGTCTTTCTGCGGGAGCATCCCCGCAAGGAAGGCGAGGGAATGACGCTGGAAAGCGTCGTCACCCGGATGGGCATTCCAATGGACCGCCCCTTCCACGACGCATTGTCCGATACCCTCTACACCGCCGATGTCTGCCGCAAGCTCGACCTGCGGGAGGGGCTGGCCGCCTACCCCAGCGAGGAGCAGGCCCTGCGCCAGAGCCTCTGCCCGAAGCCCGGCGACTACCGGGATTTCCGCGTCTTCCGCGGCTATGTGGAGCCGTACACCTGGCGGATCGACCCCATCATCAGCACGGCCCAGTGCCCGGCCTGCGGAGCCGACCTTGCGCCGGACGAGATCTGGCTGAAAAAGGGCAGCAACAGCTGGTACACGCTGGCCCAGTGCCCCCACTGTGCCGGAACGGCCAGCGAGGCGGGGAAAGGCGTCTTCCAGCGGTACAAGCTGGCCCGGCGGGATGGCCTGCACTGGAGCTTTGCCCGCTGTGTGCAGGTCCCGGATGCCGAGGCGCTGGCCCGCTGGGACAAGCAGCGCGCCCAGCAGATCGAGCGGATGAAGGCCCGCGCCGAAAAACAGGCCGGGGAAAAAGCCTGAGACCGATCGTGCAGGAAAACCGCACCCCATTTCGTATAGCAAAGTATAGCGCAGACGAAAAAGCGAAGAAAATGCAGAATTTCTTCATCGCACATTCATAAGTTCTGGATATACTAAGAGAAACGAGAGGGAAGGAACACACGATGGAAAGCACCCTGATCAGCTTTGTGCACCAGCTGGGAACGCTGGAATTCTGGCAGACATTACTGGACAGCTTCGGAGACCTCGGCCCCCTTGCGCCCATCTTTCTGGCAATGGTGGAGTCGTTTTTTCCGCCGCTGCCCCTCATCGCCATCGTGGCGCTGAATGTGGCGGCCCACGGCGGCCTTTTCGGTTTTGTGTACAGCTGGGTGGGTGTCATGCTGGGCGGCACCCTGATGTTCCTGTTCTGGCGGCGGGTGCTCAAACAGTTCTTCTGGAAGTTCGCCAGCCGTTCCCAGAAGCTGGAAAAAGCTGAGCAGTGGGTCAGCCGGTTCGACGTTTCGTCCCTGTTCATGCTGTCGGTGCTGCCGTTCACCCCTTCGTCCTTCATGCACTTTGCCTTCGGCATCTCGGATTTTGACGAAAAGCGCTACCTCATCACCATGCTGCTGGGCAAGGGTGTGATGGTGGCCATGATGGCCCTCTTCGGCCAGTCCCTCGTCCGCTCGATGAAGAACCCGGTCTACCTCGTCCTCGCCGTCGTCATCTGGGGCGCGATGTACTGGGGCAGCAAGCGGTTCTGCAAAAAACATGATCTGTAAGAAACGATGAAACGATAAAAACGCTCCCTTGCCGACGGCAAGAGAGCGTTTTTTGTGCAAATGGGTCGTTATCCTTCGTAGCCCAAAGTCGCCGCCATAACGGCCTTGATGGTGTGCATCCGGTTCTCGGCCTCGTCGAAGACGATGCTCTGCGGGCCTTCGAAGACCTCGTCGGTGACTTCCATGGCATCGCGGCCGAACTTTTCGCCCATCTCTTTGCCCACGGTGGTCTTGTGGTCGTGATAGGCGGGCAGGCAGTGCATGAAGACGGCCTGCGGCCCGGCCAGCGCCATCAGCGCGTTGTTGATCTGGTAGGGGGCCAGGTCGTGGATGCGCTCGGCCCAGACCTCGACAGGCTCGCCCATCGAGACCCAGACGTCGGTGTACAGCACATCGGCACCCTGGGCGGCTTTGGCGGGGTCTTCCTCAAAGGTCAGGGTCGCGCCGGTCTCGGCGGCGATGGCCTGGCACTGGGCGATGAGCGCCGGGTCTGGCTGATACTTCTTGGGGGCGCAGGCCGTGAAGTGCAGGCCCATCTTGGCGCAGCCCACCATCAGGCTGTTGCCCATGTTGTAGCGGGCGT
>ERZ838483.1119-NODE-1119-length-26429-cov-6.259612_pt1 | contig 26429 bp, 24 predicted proteins | sample MGYA00519939_ERZ838483 | MGnify/ENA primary metagenome ERZ838483 (study PRJEB31850, sample SAMEA3708836) | human gut metagenome | biome: human gut; feature: human-associated habitat; material: faeces | place: China | collected 2014 ... | reverse complement strand
GGCGTCTTTTTTTGTTGGCAGGGCGGAGCAGAGCGAGACTTTGTCAACAGCACCAGGTTGTCCCGAAGTTGTGGCGTGCTGCGCCCTCTGTCTGCGGCCCGACGCTAACGCGCTGGGCCTTAACTTTGTGACAAAGTGTCCCAAAGAGAAAAACCGGGGGACGGCACAAACCGTTCCCCGGTGCGTCAGATGTGGAAAGCATTTTGCAAAAAACATGAGAACAAGGAAATCGGATTGCCTACTCCTAAAGTGCATCTGTAAGCCCTTGAGAATAGGGCAGTTTTAATGACGAATTTTCCACACGCCGCCTCCGCTTTCCCGCTGTTAGTAGGTTGAGAGTGTTAGCAGTATTTCGGGAAATTGAGGGTGGGTAAGGAAATCATATTACCACCACCAAAACCGTTGCCGGAAACCCTTGCAAACAGGGCCTTTTTTCAGTCCAAATGTCAACACATCAGCTCTGCTTTTTAAGGCGTTCCTGATAACAGAAAACGCAAGCAATCTCCCGCCAATAAGGACACCCCGCACAAGGCGTTCCTTCCGGTGCCTTCTGCGGAGCGGGTATATCTTTATGCGGAATCTCTTTCATCATGCGCTCATAGGGACTGTTGGTAAAGTTCATAAGTAAACCTCCGTTGATGTTCAACCCAATCCCCCGCCCTTTCCCAGTCATGGGAAAGGATGCGGCTCTGGAGGATATACCCCCGCCGCGCCGCCGGGAAATAGAACAGCCGGTGCCGCCAGTCAAGGGCAAGCCACCGCAAAAGCGGCGGTGCTGTGCACCCTTGACAGACAGCTCCCGGCTGTTCTGAACGATATGCGGCGACGGGGGATATACCACCAGAGCCATGTCTGGGGGAAGCGGTATGGGACAATTTGTCCCGAAGTTTGAAAAGGGTTCTTACCAAATTGCTCAGATTACTACCATGAGAAAAACTGGTTGAAAAAAGGCAAATCATGAGTTATAATGTAATAAAATCATGATTAAGGAGTGAAAAATGTGGCTGACAAGCAAATTTATCCGATGATATCTGAAAAAAGCTGGTGGCAGCTTCGCAACCAGTTTAAGAAAACTATCCCCTCTGTTGTTAATGTGAGTTATTTGAAATCGTTGCTTAGTTTGAATTCTGATCAATCTGCGCGGAACATTTTAGCTCCTCTTAGACAAATGGGGATAATTGATGCGGACGGAAAACCGCAACCGCGGGCAACTGACTGGAGAAGTGATGCTAAATACCCAGACGTATGTTCCGCTATTATTGCTGAAATCTATCCTCAAGAGCTGCTCGATCTTTTTCCTGATACGCAAGTTGACAATGCAACTGCGAAATCTTGGTTTATGGACACCTGCTCTTTAGGAGACAACGCCGCTGGCAAGATTACCTCGACCTTTTCTATGCTGAAAAGCGGTCAAATTAAAGCAGACGCTGATGTTACAAAGACCACGACAGCCCCCAAAAAAGCCAAGACAAATAAGCCGCAGAAAAGTGTTTTGGCTGATAATGGTGCCAATCCTGTTTCTGCACCCCCTATGCCAGCCGTTGATGCAAATGCTCCCATTATGCCTACTGTTGCCGCTTCTCCTGCCCCGTCGGTACACATTGATTTGCAAATTCATATTTCGCCCGATGCATCTCCTGATCAAATCGACAGTATTTTTGCCAGTATGGCTAAACATCTTTACGGTAGATCTTAATGGACAAGACTATTTTTTTGAAAGTCAAAAGGCTCCAAGAGGACATTGATGCTTCTTCTGGGGTACTACCACGAAAAGATGTAGAAAAGCAACTACCAGTTGATGCTTTTGATCAACTGGTAACAGATAAGGCACTCCGAAAAACGGTAGAGAAACTATACCGAGATGGCCACCATGCTCGCGCTGTTGAGGAAGCATATAAGTTTATTGATAACTTGGTCAAAAAACAGCAAAACAAGGTGACACAAATCTAACCGGTTCCAAACTGATGACAGCGGTCTTTAATGGGAATACTCCCATATTAAAGATTAACGCCGGAGAAAGCACTTCAGAACGGGATGAACAGATTGGATATATGCAAATCTTTTCCGGATGTATGACAGGCATACGAAATCCTCGTGCTCATGAGTGTGACTGGGAAGATAGTGAACAACGCGCCTTACAACTTCTCGTTTGGGCAAATCATTTAGTCGAAAGGATACGCTTATCCGAGAAAGCTCAATAGAAATACCAATTGCCGACTACCCAAAACCGTTTTATACTTCTAATTTCGTGAAACCCTATAATTCTACTCGGACCACAGGTGAGTCCTTATAGGACTCACCTGTTTTTTATTCTCTTGATTAGTTGTTAAAATTCGACTATACTATTAAAGAACGCAGAATTGATAGGGGTGTGCATTTATGGATATCATCGTTACTGTTTTATCTGTTGTTTTTTCTGGTGTCGTCGCAACTGTGATTACGATTCTTTATCAAAAGTTTTCTGGTGAACAAACCGCAAAACGCAGAGTCTTTGAAACAGCAGTTTCTTACAGGTTTTTTATTTCCGAAGAAGAAAATGTTAAATCGCTTAACTCAATTGATGTAATTTTTCACAAAAATCAGAAAGTTAGACAAGCTTGGAAGTCCTATATGGATGAAGCAGACAAACCTTCTTCAAATCCACAACAGCTTAATGATAGATACATAAAATTACTTGAAGAGATGGCGCTTGCGTGCGGATATAAAGATATACGTTGGGATGATCTCAAGCGGTATTACTATCCAAATGGCCTTCTAAATCGAAAAAATGATGATGAAGGTTTGAAAAAGCTGCAAATTAAGGCAGCAGAAAAGACTGCGTCCGATGCGGTTGGCCAACAAAATACTCCGCAAAATGAACAGTTTGCTAACCAAATGATGCTTCAGCTATTGCCTAAGCTAATCGAAAATCCAGATAATTTTAGCAAACTAATAGAACTCGCAGATAAAGCGAAAAAGTAATTACAAAACCGGCAAGTTTCCGTAGAAACTTGCCGGTTTTTAATTTTATTCGGTTTTTTCTTCGCACAGCAGGTCTTTAAATAGGACGCTCATGTAATCGCTGCGGCCATACAGAACTCGGTCAATGTAGACATCGCTGCCTTGCACACGGAAAAACACCATATAATTGCCGCTGACAAGAAAACGATAGTCTGTTCCTACATCTGCAATAGAGGATAACGGGGTTCCCATTTCTGCGAAATTTTTCAACGGGTCAACCGCGTCCATAATGCGATTGATCACGCGCTCCGCAGCAGAACGATTTTGAAGTTCCGATACGATGTAATCCCAAATGTCATCCAAATCACGACGGGACTCTGGTGAATAATGAATTTTATTCTTCATTCGCTCTTGCGCGGAAATGCGCCCTCATATCGTCCGGTGTCAGCCAGCCTTCCGTTTCGCCGGAGTGACGGCCTTTTGCAAGCTCATTCATCAGGCGGATGGTCGCTTGTGTTCTCTCATAGTCCTGCATATCCACGATAGCGTACCGCCCGCGCCCGTTTTTCGTCAAAAAGACAGGAGCGCCCACAGCCACATCATGCAGTACCTCGCTGTAATTTCGCAGGTCAGAAATGGGTTTAATGTTCGGCATATCTATCAGCTCCTTTCAAACACAGTATACCCCATTCTGCTGTAAAATTCAACAGCAAGTTCGCAGCGCACGTTGATAGAAGAACCGTGGTCTATGCGATTGGCTTTAGAATAAATACCTCTTGCCGACTGCCAGCAAACCATTGATATGACTGGATTTTTCCAAGTCCTATAATTACGCTCTGACCAAAATAGAGTATTCATGTCACAGTCGGTCATGGATACTCTATTTTTATATCCACATAGGCACAAAGAGAGGTGTTTTCATGCAGGCGATAGACAACGAATTCTTTGAAGCCTATAAACGTTTAGACCGCCTTTGCTCGGATATATACGGCTGCCGGAATGGAGTCAGCCAGTACATTGAGGATATGGAGCGGGTGTCTTATCAGGGACGGCTTGCAATTCCTTCGTGGGAGCAGGCATACAGGACGCTAAAACACCTTCGGTGGGTGCGCAATCAACTCGCACACGATTCAGGACAATTGCAACTCTGTGAAGAACGTGACATTCAGGACACAAACAACTTTTATGACGACATTGTATCGGGGGGCGACCCGCTCACGCAGCTTCGCAGATACCAAGAAGACCATCTCGCCGTCAAAAAATCGGCGCAACGAGCGAAACCCGTAGCCATGCCAACTGTTTCCGATCACTCTAATGCTGTTCGACAACCTCGCCGCACAGGCTGCTTTCCTGTGGCAATACTGCTCCTCGCCGGTGCTGCTGCCATAGTCATTTACTTTTTGGCATATTTACTGTAACTACTGCTGACACCAGCAAACCGTCGATATATCTGCGTTTTCTGAAATCCTATAATTACGCTCGGACCAAGAAAGGTACCGATTTTTAACCATTTTGGTTAAAAATCGGTACTCTTTTCTGCATTTTAAACTCAACTTTTTTGAAAACCGTGACCTGTGGGGGATCGATTTGTTGAGAACGACCTCATCCTTCCCATGCTTTTGCACGCCGGTTTTCAGGTTGTCGCACTGGATGATCCGGGTGACACCGCCGAAGTATTTGTAGGCATTCACATGGGCAGTGGTCCATGACTCCTGGTTCATGGAGAAAAAGGCTTCTACATAGCTGTAGCCACTGTACGGCAAGGTTGCCACGAACACATAGGCCGGGATAATTTCACCGGTGTCTGTGTCAATAACAGCGGCAGTATCGCCGGCCCAGTCCACCTGCATAACCTCACCGGGTTTGTGGTTCAGGTGCATGGTAGCGTTGACCTTTGTCAGATAGTCGGCATAGTACTTGTTGAACTGGGTTGATTGGTATGGAATCTCGCCCGCCGCCCGGCACTGGTCGCAGTATTCCAGCTACAGCAGGTTCAGCGTAACACCGCTGCGCTGGAGTTCCTTGTGGACATAGGCGTAGTCCGGCATCTTGTAGACAGGCTTTGAGGTGCTGGACGGAAACAGACGCTCTGAGAGCTGCTTATCCGACATTTCCTCCGGCAGCGGCCATTGCAGGCCGCAGTTTGCTGCCCGCTGCAGGGTTGCTGCCACAGTATTCCGAGCGCACTGGCAGCTTGACGAGATCTTGGTCTTGTTGAGTCCCAGACTGTGGAGTCTGAGGATCTCACGGTAATTGGTCATACAGGTGACCTCCTTGTAGATATTTACGCCAGAAATTTGACGCATATCTACATTTTGCCGCAGTGCTCAACGACGGCGGCAAGGGTACTCAATCCCGCCGGAATGGATGCTCAATTTGAGCGGTTGAGGTGTGCAATCTCGCGCGGAATACTCACTCAGGCGAGTTGATTGATTCTACATCTGCCATTGGAATTGTAGAGGAAGATATTTGGGGCCCCACTTTTTCCATTGATATTGAGGCGGAGAAATTTAGGAACTACATCAAATAAGTCCAAAAAAATGTCCTCACCCCCTTTTACGACAACGAGGCTCGGCGGCTACATATGCGCTGCGCTGAAATGTTCAATTCGTCATAGACAGACTCGTTATCCGTTTTTGTAGTGTACGTGCAGCAATTCGTGTGTGCGTCCCTTCAACATTCCCTTCAGCATATCCGCGGCAATGGGATTGCTCTCAGAGCGCTTGATGAGTGAGGTACGGTCAGCCTCATACAAGCGCGCACTGCGCTGATGCTTAACAGGGAGCAAACCGTAGGGTTGACCTGCACCGCCGACGCAGCCGGTTTTGCAAGTCATGACCTCGATCAAGTCATAATACACGCTTCCAGCCTCAATATCAGCCAGCAGCTTCTTGGCGTTTATCAAGCCATGAACTGCACCATTTGATAAACAATGAAACACAAAATTGCCTTTTCCGGTACAGCCATAAGCGTAAGCAGCACACCAATCAGGCAGGAGGCAAACGCACCAATATATGGAACAAAGGCAAACGCTGCGGTCAACACCGCTATCAGAGCCGCATAAGGAATGCGGAAGACCGAAAATGCGAGAAAGATCATTGTGCCGAGAATCAGCACCTCGATGCATTGGCCGGAAAAGAACTTTGTATAGGTGTCGTGCGTCAGTTTTGCAACGTGGCAGATGCGCTCTGCCGTTGGTTTCTTGAAGTAAGCGTACAGAAAACCACGGCATTGTCTGCCAAGCTCACGGCGGCCCAACAGCACGTAGAACATGATCACGATTGCAAACACAGCGTTTACCGTGACCGTGACTGTTGAGCCTGCCAGGTCAACAACTGAGCCGATCACAACTCCCGCACCGGTGAAAAGCTTCTCCACTGCCATTTTCCAATTGAACGACGCCGCAAGCTTAGTCAGTTCCGTGGTGTCGATCCCATAACTATTCAGCAGAATTGCCCAGTTTGGCCAATTTGCCCTTACCAGTACAGCGATGCTTTTGACCGACGCAGTCAACTGCGGGATTGCCAATACGCACAGCAAGCATACCAACACCGCAACACAGGCCATCATGCTCAGGGCATCAACCGTCTTTTCTTTCAGCCTTGGAAAGACGCCTGTGAGCCGCCGTGCAATGCCAGGCTTCGGGACGCTGAGTATGAACGCCAGCAGCAGTCCTGAAAATACAGGTGAAAAAATGCCTGTAAAGGTGCGGAAAAAGCCTGCCACATCATTCAGATTCATCAGCGCCGCAAAAAAGCGTCACGCCGAAGGCACTACAAGAATCTGCTGTTTCAGCTGCTTATTCATAGAGCTATCCCTCCATCTTTAAGACTTTCACCGGGGGGCGACACGCCCTTTCCAGCGCCTTTTTCCCTTCACTTTATTAAGATTAAGAATTATATTCGTTTACCGCCGGATCCATTTCAGAAGCTGAATCATCAGCATAGAGCCAAACGCCAGTCCCACAATGGCACCGACCATACCAGCAGACAGCGGAGCAACTGCGAACAGCGGCTCCAGCGCGGGAACCAGCAGCACCAGCCCCAGCAGCAAGCTACCTGCGGCAAAGGCCCCTAATAGCGCCCGGTTATTCCAAAACATCCGGGTCAGCAGCACCGGATGCTGGGACTTGCAGCTGAAGCCGTGGAACAGGCGGCTGAGGCAGAGAGTAGAGAAGGCCATCGTCTGACCGGCAGCGGCTCCGCCATAGCTCAGCCCCAGATAGAACGCCGCAATGGTCGCGGCGGCAATCACAAGCCCCTCAATGCCGACGCTGAAAAGGAACGGCTTCGTCAGGATGCCCTCACTCCGGGGCCGAGGCTTTTCCCGCATGACTTCATCGGTATGGGGCTCCAGTCCCAGCGCAATGGCGGGCAGGGAGTCCGTCAGCAGATTGATGAACAGCAGATGGACTGCTGCAAAGGGCACCGGCAGCCCCAGCAGGGAGGCGTACAGCACCGTCAGGATTCCAGCGGTATTACCGGAGAGTAGGAATTGAATGGCCCGCTTGATGTTGGCATACACGTTCCGGCCGTTTTTTACTGCCTTTACAATGGTGGCAAAGTTGTCATCCGCCAGCACCATACCGGCGGCGTCCTTGGCAACCTCCGTCCCCGTAATGCCCATGGCCACGCCGATATCCGCCTGCTTCAGAGCAGGGGCGTCATTGACGCCGTCGCCGGTCATTGCCACCAGATTGCCCCGCTGCTGCCATGCCCGGACAATGCGGATTTTATGCTCCGGGGATACCCGTGCGTAGACGCTGACCTTCGGCACGAAGTCCTGCAATTCCTCGTCGCTCATTTTGTCGATGACCGCACCCTCCACAGCTTCTGTGCCGTCACGCAGAATACCGATTTCACGGGCAATGGCAGCTGCCGTGATCTTATGGTCTCCGGTGATCATAATAGGCCGAATACCGGCGCGGATGCACTCCGCTACTGCCGCCTTGGATTCCTCACGGGGCGGGTCCATCATGGCGATAAGGCCCAAAAAGTTCAGGTCGTTTTCATCCGCCAGACTGACTGCCGTACTGTCCACGCGGCGGCATGCAAAGGCCAGCACCCGCAGGCCTTCGTTGGAAAACTGTTCGTTGACCTGCTCGATCTTCCTCCGCTCTTCCGGCGTCACGATACTGCGTTCCAGCAGTACATCCACGGCGCCCTTGGTGACCATCAGGAAGCCGCCCGCCAGCTTGTGGACGGTGGACATCATCTTCCGGTCGGAATCGAAGGGGATCTCCGTCAGCCGGGGCCAGCGGTTTCGGACAACGTCCTCATCAAAGCCATTGCTTTCCCCCAGCCGTACCAACGCGGTTTCTGTGGGATCGCCGATCTCATTGTCACCGCTGATGGTGGCGTCGCTGCACAGCAGGGCCGTCCGCAGCAACGGCTCCTGTATCGGATCATGGAAATCGGCGTCCTTCGCGTCGATCACCTTTCCGCCGGTATATAGTTTCTTGACCGTCATGCGGTTCTGGGTCAGCGTACCGGTCTTATCCGAGCAGATGACCGACACGCTGCCCAGACCCTCCACCGCCTGTAAATGGCGGATGATGGCGTTTTCTTTGGCCATTTTCCGGGTGCCGAAGGACAGCACAATGGTGACGATGGAGCTGAGGGCCTCCGGGATAGCCGCCACGGCCAAGGCAACGGCAAAGAGGAAAGCGTTCATCACGTTTTCATGCCGCCACAGCACGCTGACGGCAAACAGCACTGCACAGATCACCAGAATGATGAGGGAGAGCTTCCTGCCGAACTGATCCAGACTGACCTGCAGCGGGGTCTTCCGCTCCTCCGTGTTTTTCAGCAGCAGAGCGATCTTTCCCATTTCGGTATCCATGCCGGTGGCCGTCACCAGGAAGCGCCCCCGGCCATAGGTGACGAAGCTGCCGGAAAACACCATGTTCTTCCGGTCCCCCAGCGCGGTTTCTCCGGTGATCTCATCCGTATCCTTTTCCACCGGCAGGCTTTCGCCGGTAAGGGCGCTTTCCGCACACTTCAGACTGGCACATTCCAGCAGACGACCGTCCGCACAGACGGAGTCTCCCGCTTCCAGTATCACAACATCACCGGGAACCACCTCCCGCCCCGGAATCTGTACGATTTGACCGTCTCGCAACACTTTGGCGGTAGGAGCGGACATCTGTTTCAGACTGTCCAGTGAGGCGGCTGCCTTGACGGTCTGAATGGTACCCAGAATTGCGTTCATGGTGATGACCGCTAAAATAACGACCATGCTTTCCACATCGCCCATACAGGCGGAAATGACAGCCGCAAAAATCAGAATCAACACCAGAAAATCTGCGAACTGCCCCAAAAAGATCTGCAAGACGTTCTTCTGCTTTCCAGCGTGCAGCTCGTTGGCACCGTATTTCGCCAGTCGGCTTTCCGCATCCGCCTGGGTCAGACCTGATTCCTGACAGCCCAGCTCCCGGAACAGTTCCATCCGGGATTTTTCCCAAACCTGTTTTTCCTGCTTCATGTTCTGTGACTCCTTTCGGCAGACGCAAAAAAGGCGAGACCTTTTGCGTCAATGCCTTTCCATTGATGCAAAAGTCTCGCCATTTCAATCCGCAGCGGAGCCAAATGGCTCGTACTGACGCCGACGGATACACAAAGCTGTGCCAGCTACTCCCTTTTGAACGCAGGATACACCATTCTTTTCACATTGTCAAGAAGGACGCCTGCTAAAGGACGTTAAGAATTTTAGCTGTACAGATTCTTGCAGGTGGAAGTGTTTTTCAGCTTTTGATTTTCTCCCAGCATCAGCAAGGTCAGACTTCCGTCCAGCATGGTTTTCGGTGAGATGTTTACATCGGTTTTGCCGTACACACCTCCTTGAAAGGATGGTACTCTCAATTTCCTGCACAATATAGCACGGTGTTGGCGATATGTCTGCACAGCCGTAAAATTTATTTCATATAATACAAGGAAAGAAGAAAAATGGATGATAAGGAGAGGGCGCGTACCGATTCGGTACGCGCCCTCTCCGATTTATTGCTTGTATATGTCTGATCCGCACGGCGTATCCCACAGAAGCGCCATGCCGTTTCGTGCCATGGACTCTTTCTTTCCAAAGGGTGAAGCCAGGATATCCTCAGCCCATATCGGCGGCAAGGGCCTGATCAATGAGCTTTTGCAGCGTCTCCGCCTGCTTCTGTTCCGTGATAGCGCCCACAATAGGTTCGCCCACGATGTTGCCGTCCCGGTCTATCACATAGGTGGTGGGATAGGCAAAGATGTTGGCAGTGAACTTTCCTGCCTCGCCGTCGGAGTCAAAATACACATTCTGATAGGTTGCCCCCTTCTTTGCCAGCACATCCTTTGCCTCCGAGATTGCAGCCTCGTCGCCGTCCAGAGTGAAGGTGTTGACGCCGATGAGGGTGCCGCCCTTCTTGGCCAGTTCCTGATTCAGCGCGTCCAGATCGGAAAGCTCACCCACGCAGGGGCTGCAGGTGGTAAACCAGAAATTCACGACAGTAACGGCGTTGACGGAGAACAGCTCGTCACTCTTGACCTCGTTGCCGTCCAGATCCTTGCCCTCAAAGGAGGGGAATTTCTGCACATCGCCGTTGCCGTCCGTCTCCTCATTCAGAATTTCGGGATACTGGTTTTCCAACTCGGTCAGCTTGTTCTCGATCTCACTGATCTCCTGTGCGGACGCCTTCAGCAGTGCATATTCCTCGTCGCTGAACTGGTCCTTGATGGATTCGATGGTGTCCAGCAGAAAATCGCCGTAATTCTTGCCGTCCTCGATCATGGCCATACCCTTGTCCGCCGCCAGAAAGACCTTTTCCCAGAGATCTGTGTTCTCCGAGAGGATCTCGTTTTCCCTGTCCATCAAGGATTTATAGGTCGCGGCAGCTTCTTCCGTCGTGGCCGTTTCACCGCCGTTGTCGGCCTTGCTGTCATCCTTCGCGCCGCAGGCGGCGAGAGACAGCACCATCAGCGCCGTCAGCAGCAGCGCGGTCAATTTCTTCATCTTCATGTTGTTTCCTCCGTATTTTCTTTGATCGTATTTGTATGTTGTTTTCCGTCTCCAAAGCCGTAGCGAAAGCTCACGGCCCCGGTGGGACAGGCGTTGACGCACATCCCGCAGCGGATACATTCGGTATGATTTGGCGTTTTCGTCACGTCTACATCCATCTTGCAGACCTTGGCACATTTCCCGCAGGAAACGCATTTATGCTCGTCTACCTTCATCTGAAGGAGGGAGACCCGGTTGAACAGCGCATAGAATGCCCCCAGCGGGCAGAGCCATTTGCAGAACGGACGGTAGAATACGACACTCAGTACAATCACCGTCAGCAAAATGCCGAGCTTCCATGTAAACAGCTTGCCCAGCGCTGCCCGGATGCCGGAATTGGCGAGGGAGAGCGGGATCGCGCCCTCCAGCACGCCCTGTGGGCAGAGGTACTTGCAGAAGAAAGGGTCCCCCATGCCCACGTCATTCACCAAAAATGCCGGCAGCAGAATGACCATCACCAGCAAAACGGCATATTTCAGATAGGTCAGGGGCTTAAGCTTCTTTGTGGAGAACTTTTTCGTAGGGATTTTATGCAGCAGCTCCTGAAACCACCCAAAGGGGCAGAGAAAGCCGCAGATGAAGCGTCCCAGCAAAACCCCTAACAGGATGAGAAAGCCTGTGATATAATAGGAAAAGTGGAACTTCGATGAGCCTACCACTGCCTGAAACGCCCCGATGGGACAGGCCCCGGACGCCGCGGGACAGGAATAGCAGTTCAGTCCCGGCACGCAGACAGTCTTTCCCGCCCCCTGATAGAGACTTCCCTTAAAGAAGTTCGGCAGGTGCAGGTTGGTCAGCATCGTCGCCCCCGCCTGGATCCATCCCCGCCAGCAGGCAAGGCGACGGGAGGCTGTTTTGATTTTTTTATCCAATCCCCACACACTCCAGACACAATTTAATGGCCTTGCTCAGCACCGTCACCGCCTCGCCACGCCAGACGCCAAAACACAGCATGGCAGCTCCGGCGAACAACAGCGCAATCTGCTCCGCAGCCTTGCGGTCAACTCTCATATTTTCTTCACCCTTTCGCTTTTTCTGTATCTCATCATACCGCTTCGACCTTAAAGCTGATGTTAAGAACGGAAAATTAACAAAAACTTTATCGCAATGTGCTATACTACGGATAGATTACACGGGAAAAGGAGGGCATACCATGCGTCTTTTGCTCATTGAAGATGAACGCACACTGTGCGATGCTGTCGCACGCCGACTGCGCCGGTTGGGTTACAGCGTAGATCTCGCCTACGACGGCGAGCAGGCATTGCAGCTTTTGGAGGTGGAACGCTACGATCTGGTGCTGCTGGATCTGAACCTGCCCAAACTGGACGGCATGAGCGTGCTGCGCACACTGCGGCAGACTGACCGCGAAACGCGGGTGCTGATCCTCTCCGCCCGCAGCGGCACCGCCGACAAGGTGGATGGCCTTGACGCAGGTGCCAACGACTATCTCTCCAAGCCCTTTGCACTGGCCGAGCTGGAAGCGCGCATCCGCAGCTTGACCCAGCGGCAGTTCATTCAGCCGGATGTGTGTCTCTCCTTCGGCACACTGTGCTTCGACACAAGAAGCCGCATCGCCGCAGTGAACGGACAGGACGTCTCCCTCACCAAAAAAGAGAGCGGCATTTTAGAGTATTTGCTGCTCAATCAGGGCCGTCCAGTCAGTCAGGGGGAACTGATCGACCATGTTTGGGACAATAGCGTGGACGGCTTCAGCAATGCCATCCGCGTCCACATCTCTGCACTGCGGAAAAAGCTGCGCATTGCGATGGGCTATGATCCCATTCATAACCGCATCGGAGAAGGGTATCTGTTGGGAGGACCGGAAGAATGAAGAAGCTGTCTCTCCAATGGCGCATCACGCTGATGACCGTCCTGCTTACAGGTGTTACCTGCGTCTCCATGAATCTGCTGCTCTGCTCGTCTGGCGTATATTATATGGACTCCATCGAGGATTCACTTCAAGACTATGGTCCTATTGTCATCGAGGACGAAGAGACTGCCAGCTTTGACCCGCAGCTTGTCCCGCCCGGTGAGGGCTTGACGATCGTTGTCAGTGGGGCGCAGGCGCGTTTCCGCACAACAAACTGGTACATCACAGCAGCAATCGCACTGCTCGGTGGTATGTTGGCCTATTTCGTCAGCGGTCGTGCGTTGCGTCCGCTACGCCGTTTTGCACAACAGGCCGAACAGGTGGAGACAAGCAACCTTTCCGAGATCCGGCTCGGCGAAGAGACCCTGCCGGAGCTTCGCTCCCTCACCCACGCCCTCAATGAAATGCTGGAGCGCTTGAGCCGCGGCTTTGACGCCCAGCGGCAGTTCGTCGGCAACGCCGCCCATGAACTGCGCACGCCGTTGACGCTGCTGCAAACACAACTGGAGCTTTTCTCCGATGAGCATCCGGATATTCTGCCGGAAAGCGCAGCGTTCCTCGCCACCCTGCAGGACGAAGTCCAGCGGCTCAGTCGGCTCACGCATACGCTGCTGGACATGAGCGATCTTCAGTCCGTTCCGCGCGACGATGTCATTCTGCTTTCACCCATGATCGATGAGGTCTTTGCCGACCTCGCCCCGCTGGCCGAGCGCAACGGAATTTCCTTCTCGCGTGAGGGGAAGGATGTTACCGTTGTCGGCAGCGATATGCTGCTTTGCCGTATGTTTTTCAATCTGGTGGAGAATGCCGTCAAATACAACCGTCCCGATGGTATGGTGAAGGTGGATGTTCAGCAACAGGACGGACAGGTGGTCATCCATGTAACGGATACTGGCCGCGGCATCCCACGGGAGTTTTGGCAGAGTATCTTCCAGCCCTTTTTCCGCGTGGACAAGTCCCTCAGCCGCGAGCTTGGCGGAGCGGGACTCGGCCTTCCGCTGGTGTGGGAGATCGCACGGCTCCACGGCGGCCGCGTTTGGGTGGAGAAAAGCAATGACAGCGGCAGTGTGCTGGCCGTAACACTTCCGTTGTCCGCACCGATCACAGACACCGTCAGGGGGTAAAACAGTATTTTTTACAAGTTATCTGATCACGGTCGAACCAAGTGAGGTACTTGAGCGCCGCTCCAAGGCATCGGCCAAAGCTCAGCATAAAGAGATTGGGGTCAGACTGGAGCGGCAATCAGCGAAGTATCATCGGAGATGGGCATCTTCTTTGATGTCCCAGCAGAAGAAGAGCGTTCCCCGGCGGCGCAGAAATTGCGCCGCCATAGACAAAGATACGGCGGCGTGGCTCCGAGGGGCAAATGATAACTTTCTGATAACGATTCCGTTTTTCAGTAGCTTTGTCCCCTTGGTTACGGTAATGTCGTGCAGAGAGCCTACGAACAGCAGATGTACGGCTACCAGCGTTACGGTATTATCCGAAGAACTGAAGCAAACTGCACGGACGCTGGCTGCAAAGTCTTTTGAAGGATTCCATCCCCACGGAGGACGGCATCCGGCTCACCGTGGACGGCAATGCCACGGTGAAGATCATCGACAACTCCAAGGATTTCATCGACACCCGGAACCACTGGGCCGAGGACGAGATCGACTTTGTGAGTGCACGCGGACTGGTGAACGGCATGAGCGCCACGATTTACGCACCCAACAACTCCACCACCAGGGCACAGCTGTGGACGATTCTGGCACGGCAGAACGACGCGGACTTGACCGGCGGTAACACTTGGTACGAAAAGGCACAGAACTGGGCAAAGGACAAGGGCGTTTCTGACGGCGCGAACCCCAACGCCGCCATCAACCGCGCCCAGATGGTGACGATGCTGTGGCGGGCCGTGGGCCAGCCCGCGGCGGGCAGTACGGCGAGCTTTATCGACGTCCCCGCTGACGCTTACTACGCGCAGGCGGTGTCTTGGGCCGTGGAGAGCGGCATCACCACCGGCGTGGGCAACGGTCGTTTCGACCCCACCGCCACCTGCACGAGAGCGCAGATTGCCGCGTTCCTGGCACGCTCCATGAAGTGACGCAAAAACAGCCCCGGTCCCTTTCATAGGGAACCGGGGCTGTTTGGCGTGAACTGCTGCTTTTGCACCGCTGGAATCAATGAAGGCTACCCGATCTCAGAAAACGGTAAGTTAGCCGCTTTTGACAAGCGGCCGTCCAGCGTTTCAGCAGCACGCAGAGCACGCCGAGGGTAGTGATACCCCCCATGTCTCGCACACGCGGAAAGCCCTAAGCGCAGGGCATACAAGCTACAATTTCGACAGAATTGAAAAAAGATCACGCAGCCCAGCGGGGCCGCGACGCCTCGGGACAGCGACGCGCATAAGCGCATCGCTGTCCCGAAAGCTCTCTGCGTTCTTCAGGAGCGCATCTGACTGAGACCCAAAAGCGGCAAAGTTTGCCGTCCTGACACCCGGCCCGGGGAGGTTTGCGAACGTGCGGAACGCTCCGAGAGTAATGATACCATCCCTATTGCAATCTGCGCTCTGAACTGTAGCAGACAAAACGGCTCTAATTCTCTCGAACCTTTAGCAAGCCATTTGCTACTCAAATTTGAATCGTTAAATCTCCTTGAAATGTATAATGAGCATTAGATTTGCCAGCAGCACATAGTGCGGCAATCTGTGTATTCATGTTCTCATTATAATTTTTTTCATCCACGCTGACTACTAAAATTTGAGGCTTCAGAATTTTTTGAACATACTCCGAAAAATAACGAGAGTTAATGCCATGGTGAGATAATTTTTGGAGGTGGGGGGTTATAACGTGTCCACACAATGCTGCGCGGAGAGTCTCATCTGTACTGTCTCCCGCAAACAGGGCTAAATCTTCTTCATTTCTTTTAAGTAGCCAAATACTACTGTCTTCATTACAAGTTTGCTTATGAATATCTAACGCCCATTTCATTGATTCTTCAGTCAGATTTTGATCACACAGTGCCATTGCATATACTACGGAACGCATGGTACTGTTTTTCAGCGGATACAGGCATTCCAGCATATAATCCCCAAAGCGAAACATCCTCTCAGCACATTCTATTGATGGAAGCAGCTTTGCGCCAGAGCGTTCCAAATACTGGAAAAATTTGTGGTATTCTCGATAGTATTCCTGAGTCCCAAACACCGGATACACACAATCAGCAAATTGAAGATCTCCACAAGGAGCAACTGCCTCTCGTACAGCAATTTTATCAACTAAGTGGACAAAGCCGCCAAAATGATCCTGATGCAAATGCGTCAGAATTAACAAGTCAATAGTATTAATACCACGTCCAGTCAGAAATTCTAAAAGCGGACGTCTCCCTTTATAAAATTTTCCGCCACCATCAATCACTACACAGCGAGAACCATCTGGCGTATCCAAAAGCAGTACTGTACAGTCTGCTCGCCCAACATCAAGAATATGAAGTTCACTCATATGGTCAGCATCACCTTATCACCTTCGCAATATGCATTATGGTTTGCGGCAGCGCACTTCCAAAAGCTTGCCATCTGCACAGTTCGTCAGTATCATGCGCACCTCCATGCCCTGACATTCAAGTCTTCAGATTTCTTTTCTTGCGGGTATTCTATCGGAGCATTCTTAGAAAGGCAACGCTTTTTTCTTTTCAATTGCTGTTGCCCAGGCGCCAACATGGAAAAAATCTGCCTCCGGCAAGCTAGCGCTGTTCATGACGCAGACATGTGAATTCACGCAAAGAAAGCGCACAAAAAATGCAAAAAGTGCGTAAAAATGCGCGTGCAAGCGTTTGACACAAGAAAATTGTATAAAAATTGTTAGAATTATGAATTGGCGCTCCAAATGAAGGGGGACTATTATAAAAACATACAGTTGCAATACGCAACTTACTCCGATATCCGATGAATGTACTCTTATCGGAGTAAAACAACCAGACATACTGCAAAGGAGGATGCTTAATGAAAAGGTTCCCCGCAAAGGTCGTGTCACTGGTTTTAGCTTTAGCAATGTCACTGTCCCTGTTGACCGTAAGCACCGTCGCTGAAGAAAATGGATGGTGGACTGAGGAAATATGGGACGCAGAGACGTTGATATCTTTGGGGGCCAAGCCGCCCCTGTTCAACAAAAAAACAGGCTACTATGAAATTGAAACGCCAGAACAATTGCTGTATTTGTCTGGCAATTGGAAATCTACTGATACCAATGGTGATGGTCAACCGGATGCCCCGCGTAATGGACATTACGTATTGACAGCAGATTTAGACATGGGGCCACTGATGAAGAAAATCGGAAAAACGATCACAGAGGCATCCGGTAAAGAAACAGATGGCTATATGTTGCCGCTCTCTGCCAATAAGAAGGGAAATGCGGATAAGACAGACGGTTGGTTTATGGGTACGATCGATGGCCAGTATCATACGATCTCTAATCTACGCATTTGCCGTCAAAACGGCAAATATACTGGCCTGGTAGGATATCTGGGCAACGAAACTCTTACCACACCGACGATTCGGAACTTGGGCCTGATTAACCTGAAGATGGAAGGCAAAAAGTCCTGCGGTGCTTTTGCAGGCGTTTGCTTTGGCACTGTGGAGAATTGCTTTGCAACTGGTACCATCAAGGCAAAGGAAGCTGTCGGTGGCTTAGTTGGAAAGTGCGAGGGTGAGTTGCGCAACTGTGTATCCTACATGAAGGTAAAGGGCAAGTCGTTAGTAGGTGGTTTAGTTGGAAACATATTAGGTGGTGCAGTAGAAAATTGCTATGTTGGAGGCTCTGTCACGGTGAGTGGAGGCAAAGCCTCTGCCGGCGGTGTTGCCGGTACATTCGCAGTAGCCACTTATCTCAGAAACGTGGCTTCCGTCATTCGTGAGGTCAGTGGAGATGAGGGCGCATCTGATATTGATCGACTGGTTGGCACACTGGAGAGTGAGAGCGGCATCAACATCACCAACAACTATATCTGGGAGGGTGCAATCCTGAATGGCAATGCACCCGTAGAGCATCCTAACCGCTCCATTGCTCAGGCGGTCTCTACTGAGACTTTGATGAGTAGGTCTCTGTACGAAAAAAATCTGGGCTGGGAGTTTAATAAGATTTGGAGCTGGGTTGGTACTTCTGCTCAAGGATATCCTATGTTGACAGGTTTTGTGAAGGCGGGGAAGGCGCCAGATCTGCTTGAAGAAATTCTGACAGATTTGACGATAAAGCAGCCTGTGCTACTGATCGATGACCCTGTAGTGAACTGGGTTGCTAAGGGAGAACAGGCTACAATCCGTGCTCGGCTGTCACTTCCCGAAGGCACAAAGGTCGACAGTATAAAAGCCTTTTACGGTGAAAATAGTGACGGAAAAACTTTTAAAGACTTTGTCGAGATGACTGTTAACAAGGATAGCTATCAGGCTGTCTTACCACTGAAAAATCCCGGCAGCTACCATTACTTTGTGTCTGCTAATGTGGACGGACAGATAATCACTGTTCCTGCCGATATTTCCGCATCTTTGCCGCTGCAACTTGATGACGGTGTTGTGGACGCAACTCCAAGAGAGGTCCTTTGCCAGTTGGGTGAAACATATCAGGAAGTAGGTTTTAACTGGGTCACGGATCCCGCAGTGAAGGATTCAAAGGTTTGGTACAGAGGCAAGGGAGACAGTACTTGGAACGTTACTGATGGAGAGAGTGTGCGCCACTATCTAACTGAAGGCTGGGAAGAAATCCAGAGTCATTGGGCAACGATAACTGGTTTGGCTGCAAAAACTACCTACGAGTATGCGGTCGGCGGCATTTATGATGGTAAAGAGGTTCGAGGGGACATCCATACATTCACTACACTCCCTGCCTCAGGCGCATTTACTTTCATGCAGTACGGTGACCTCCAAGCAAAGAAACCAGAAGGCTATGATCCCTTCCTGAATACCATGGAACAGTTTGTGAATACGCTACCGGTACAACCAGATTTTCTGCTGAATACCGGCGACATTGTGGATGCTGGATATAAGAGTACACAATGGGCAAGCTTCTTCGACGTTGCTGAAACTTATATGGCTGACCGGCTAAATATTTTGCTGCCCGGCAACCATGAAAATACCGGTGATCTGCTCTACAAACAGTATGGCGCGCGAACGAGCCTGCCAAATGAACTGGAATACGGTCCGCTGGAGGGAACCGGTTGGTGTGTTGTTGGCGATGCATGCTTTGTCTTTGTCAACGCAGATCCGTACTCCGGTCAGGTAGGGGCAGATGTTGAAGCTGACCGAGCAAGATTCTTTACCGAGCAAACCGCGTGGGCTAAGACTGTCTACGAGAAAGCGGACAAAACCTGGCGGATTATGGCATCTCATGTGGGTACATATATTGTAAATTTCAACGATCCTTCTGACTATCCCTATATCCCCAAGATGTGCGATGAACTGCAAGTGGATCTGTATTTGAACGGTCATGACCACGAGTATATCCGTACCACAACCAAGGATAACGTAATCTGCCCCATAGGCAGCGGCACAACCTATATGACCTGTTCTTCTTTGGGTGAAAAGCTGGACGCGTTTGAGCCGGGAACAGCCGGCGGTAAGTATGCGGTGGTTCATAAAGACGGCGCTGACAATTCTCAGCAGATTTTCAGCATGGTAACAGTGGATGGAAACGGCATCCACGCTACTGCATATCAACGTGGTGTCGAGGAAGATTGGTCCAAGTTTGATATTATTGATCATTATGATATCACTACTAGTCTGACCAAGGGTAGTCAGACACCCACCGAAGTCACGGAGCCTGCTGGCCCTGAAATAACCGTGTTGCCCACTTATACTGTTCAGCCCGGCGACTGCTTATATCGCATTGCAAAGATGCTCTATGGCAACGGTGAAAAATGGAACGATCTGTATGAAGCAAATCGGAATATCATCAGCGACCCTGCATGTATCTACATAGGCCAAGTGCTGAGAATTCCAGCAAAATAAATTTCAAAGTGCATCCATTATAAATAACACTTAGTGAACCTCACCACCCAAGCGTAAACGCTATCAAACCACCGCAGATAGGACTAACAAAGTAAGTCCTATCTGCGGTGGTCGCATTGTAACTGTTATTGCTGACGGCCTTTGTCGGCCAGGGGGTGCAGATATTTTCTTGGACTTAAATTGTATGTACGAAAATAAGCGGCTCTGCAAGCAGAATTGAGGGCCAGTTGAGAAAAATGATCAAAGGACTCCATGGATAGATTAAAAGGCTGACTGAGCTGATATTTCGCAAAGCTACTGCTCACTTGCGAGCAGGTGATAGCTGATCTCCGATATTAAGAAAGCAAATCTTTATCATATGATTCTTGTAAGTTATCCAGCATTGACTTTTTTACTTTACTGTAATATAATGTGCAAACAACACCCGTAAAGGAGAGAGAAATCAAATGAGCTATATCATCGCGATTGGGGCTTATCTGGTGCTGTTGATGATCTACGGCCTGGTGATTGCCCACAAGAAAGTCAAGACCACCGATGATATGATGACCGGCGGACACAAGATCCCCTTCATCATTCTGGTGGGCAGCCTGCTGGCCACTTGGTGCGGCGGCGGCGGTATCACCGGCTCTGCCGGCGTGGTGTACACCGGCGGACCGTGGGTAGGTGCGCTGGCCTATGCCGCCCCTCCCATCGGCATCATCCTACTGTACTTTATCGCTGGCAGAGTCCGCAAGACCAACAAGGTGACGGTGCCTGAGATCATGGGTGCCCGTTATGGTGCCGCAGCCAGTGTCATTTCCGCCCTGTGCGTCATGCTGGCCTATGTGGGCGTGCTGGCCACCCAGCTGAAGGCAGCCGCTGACATTCTGGTGCTGCTGTGCCATTCCAGCGGTATTGAGATCTCTCATGGTGTGGCACTTGCCATCTGCACGGTTATTATCGTGATCATCACCGTAGGTGGCGGTCTGGTTTCCGTGGCCTATTCCGACGCCGTCAGCGCCCTGATCATGATCGGCGGCTTCTTCCTGGCCATTCCCATTCTGGTACACGTGGCCAACTCCCAGGGCGCTGTGCTGCCTCCCGAGAAGGCCAGCTTCACCGGCGGCCTGTCTGGCTGGACCCTTTTGGGCTACTTCCTGCCCGGCCTGTCCCTGATGCTGGGCGACCAGAATATGCTGCAGCGCTTTGCCTCTGCCAAGAACAGTGACGAAGCCAAGAAGTCCAACATCGGCATGTTCATTGGCGAGCTGCTGGTCATCATCAGCATCATTGCCCTGGTGACCCAGGCTGCAAAGCTGTATCCCTCTCTGGACACTCCCTCCAACGTCATCTTCCAGGTGGCTGTGGATTATCTGCCTCTGGTGTTCGGCGCGCTGGTCATGTGCGCCTGCATGGCTTTCATTGTCACCACGGCAGACAGCTACCTGCTCTCCTCTGCCACCAACCTGACCAACGATATCTATGTCAAGTACATCAATAAGAACGCTACGGACCGCCAGAAGATGAACGTGCTGCGTGCCACCATCGTGGTGTTCAGCGTCATCGCCGTGGCCCTGACTCTGTACTTCCCCACTGTTCTGCAGCTGCAGCTGACCGCTTATACCATGTACGGTGCCGCCATCACCCCCGCCATCCTGTTTGCCCTCTTCTCCAAGAAGGTAACGCCTGCCGGCGGCATGGCCGGTATCATTGTGGGCGGTGCGATGACCATTATCTGGACCCTGATGGGCACTCCCTATGGTATTCAGTGCGCCATCGTGGCTGTTCCCGCTTCCGTGATCGCCATTCTGATTGTCTCCGCGTTGACTGCCGGACACGCCGACGATGCACATTCTCTGGAAGCCTTGTACAAGTAATCATAAAACCTGACGGGGCAGAGGGAAACCTCTGTCCCCGTTTGTCGTCTATACGCTTTGAAAGGAGAAACGACATGGAAGACCCCAGAATCCGGAAATTTGCAAAGTTTTTGATCAACAGTGCCGTCGGCCTGCAAAAGGGTGAAAAGATTCTCATTGAGCTGCACGGCAGCGAGACCATCCTCATGAAGGCCCTGGTACAGGAGGCCTACGCCGCAGGCGGAAAGCCTTTCATCCACATCTTTGACTATGATGTGGAGGGAGCTCTGGTAGCCGGTGCCGACGCGGAGCACATGGCGGAGATCGCCTCCTACGAGCTGGAGCGGATGAAGGATATGGACGCCTATATCGACATCCGGGCCACCACCAACGTCAGTATGTGGCACAACGTAAGCGACGAGGCCCAGCGCCGCTACCGCCAGTATTACTGGGGCCCCATTCACCTGGACCAGCGCTGCAACCACACCAAGTGGAGTGTCCTCCGCTATCCCAATGACGCCATGGCCCAGCTGGCCGGTGTATCCACCGAGGAATATGAGGATTTCTATTTCAAGGCCTGCCTGGTGGACTATGACAAGATGGGACGGGCCATGGAGCATCTGGAAGCCCTGATGGACCGCACCGACAAGGTTCACATCGTCTCCCCCGGCACGGACCTCACCTTCTCCATCAAGGACATCCCCTGCTTCGGCATGCACGGCAACCGCAACATCCCCGACGGTGAGATCTACACCTCCCCGGTGAAAAATTCTGTCAACGGCTACATCACCTACAACTGCCCCTCTCCCTACGATGGGTTCCTCTTCCGGGACGTGCGTCTCGAATTCAAGGACGGCAAGGTCGTCAAGGCCACCAGCAACAACACCGACTACATGAATGAGATCCTGGACATCGACGAAGGCGCTCGCTATGTGGGCGAGTTCGCCTTCGGCGTGAACCCGGTCATCAATCACCCCATCGGCGATATTCTCTTTGATGAAAAGATCGCCGGCAGCTTCCACTTCACGCCCGGCAACAGCTATGACAATGCCTCCAACGGCAATAAGTCCGCCGTCCATTGGGACCTGATCCAGATTCAGACGCCGGAATACGGCGGCGGCGAGATCTGGTTCGACGATGTGCTGATCCGCAAGGACGGCCTGTTTGTTCTGGATGACCTGAAATGCCTGAACCCCGAAAATCTGCTATCTGAAGACGAATAAGGAGAATCACAGTTATGGATAACGTTGTTGCGCGTTTGATGCGCTATGCTAAGGTGTGGAGTGAAAGCGACTACCACGCCAACCGGGGCACCACCCCCAGCACCGACCGCCAGTTTGACATGGCGCGGCTGCTGGTAGAAGAACTGCACGGTATGGGCGTGGACAATGCGTTTGTGGACGATACTTGCTATGTGTATGCCTCTCTGCCTGCCACCCCCGGCTGTGAGCATCTGCCTGTAATCGGACTGATCGCTCATATGGACACTACGCCGGATATGACCGGCAAAGACGTCAAGCCCCAGGTCCTCCACTATGAGGGCGGCGATCTGGTGCTGAACCCGGAACAAAACATTGTCATGAAGGGCAGCGACTTCCCGGAACTGAAAAAGTTCATCGGCCAGGATCTGGTCTGCACTGACGGAACCACCCTGCTGGGGGCTGACGACAAGGCTGGCATTGCCATCATTCTGCAGGCGGTGGAGGAGCTGTTGGCCGAAAACGCCCCCCACGGTGCCATCAAGCTGGGCTTTACACCGGATGAGGAAATCGGTCTGGGCGCCAGCAATTTTGATGTGAAGGGCTTCGGCGCAGACTTTGCCTATACCCTGGACGGCGGCGACATCACAGACTATGAGTACGAAACGTTCAACGCCGCCAAATCCGTGGTGACGGTCCATGGCTTCAGCATCCACCCCGGCACCTCCAAGGACCGGATGAAGAACGCCCTGCTGATCGCCATGGAGTATAACGCCCTGCTGCCCGCGCTGGAGACCCCCGCCCATACTGAGGGCTATGAGGGCTTCTTCCACCTCCAGGAGATGCACGGCAAGGTGGAGGAGGCCGCCATGGAGTACATCATCCGGGACCACAGCATGGAGCGCTTCCGCCAGCGGATCGCCGTTATGAATGCGGCAGCGGAGCAGATCGACCGCCGCTACGGTCCCGGCACAGTGACGGTGGATACCCAGGATCAGTATTACAACATGTATGAGGTTTTGAAGGATCACATGGAGATCGTGGAACTGGCGGAGGCGGCCATGAAGGGCGCGGGTATCGCCAATCCCACTCATTCTCCCATCCGCGGCGGCACGGACGGCTGCATGCTGACCTATCAGGGGCTGCTGTGCCCCAACCTGCCCTCTGCCGGACACAATGCCCACGGCCGCTTTGAGTTTGCGCCGGTGGAATCTTTGAAAACCGGTGTGCAGACGGTGAAACAGCTGCTCTCCCCTGCGCTGATCGAAGCTGTGATCTTGAAAAAGGAGAAATGACCATGTATCAGGAACGTGTTGAAAAGGTTCTCTCCGCTATGGAGAAAATGGGCCTGGAGCAGATGCTGGTGAGCAACCCCAACAGCATCTGGTATCTGACGGGGTATTACGTGTTCCCCTATGAGCGGATGCTGGCGCTGTATCTCCGCCGGGACGGCAATCACATTCTCTTCCTCAACCGTCTCTTCCCGGAACCGGAGGCGGACTGCCGCCAGATCTGGTTCTCCGATACCGATGACTGTGTGGCTATGGTGGCGGAGCAGGTGGACGGCAGCAAGCCCCTGGGCATCGACAAGGAATGGCCCGCCATGTTCCTGTTGCCCTTGATGGACCGCCTGCCGGACTGCCGGTGTGTGCTGGCCTCTGACTGCGTGGACAATGTGCAGGCCTGCAAGGACAGCGTGGAGCAGAATTTGATGCGGGAAGCCTCCCGCATCAATGACCGGGTGATGGAGCGGGCCGCTGAGCGGCTGAAAGAGGGTGTGACGGAAAAGGAGATCGCGGACTACATCGTCTCCCAGTACGCGGCGGAGGGCTGCGACAGCGAAGCCTTCCAGACCATCGTCTCCTTTGGCCCCAACGCCGCCGACCCTCATCATGAGCCGGACGATACCGTGCTGAAGGTCGGCGACTGCATCGTCATCGACATGGGCTGTAAAAAGGCCCGCTACTGCTCCGATATGACCCGAACCTACTTCTGCAAGGAGGCCCCGGCGGAGTATGCCGCCATTCACGATCTGGTTCGCTCCGCCAACGAGCTGGCGGAGTCCATGATCCGCCCCGGCGTGCCCCTGTGCGATCTGGACAAGGCTGCCCGGGATCACATCGCCGCCGCTGGCTATGGGGAATACTTCACCCACCGGCTGGGCCACTTCATCGGTCAGAACGATCACGAAAAAGGCGATGTCAGCTCCGCCAACCACAACCTGGCAAAGCCCGGCATGATCTTTTCTATCGAGCCCGGTGTATATTTGCCCGGCAAATTCGGCGTCCGGGTGGAGGATCTTGTACTGGTCACGGAAGATGGCTGTGAAGTTCTGAATCGGGTCGATAAACACTGGAAAACTGTGGGCTGACGAAGTTGGTTTGCTTTGGCACGATTTTCCTGCGTAATGTAAAAGCAATCGACAGACAAAACACGGCGTGTCAAAAATGACGGTTCTCCCTGTAAGCTGCTGCTTCTGCGCGGCAAGGGTGGTTTCCTTGGCGTTGAGGACACGGCGCTCCCGTCCGTCTGCATCCTCAATGGTATCGTAGATACGAATGTCGCGGAGATTCAGCGCATCCTCCAGCAGCCGGTAGGCGCTGGCACGGTCTGTGCCGTAGGTGGTGAATGCCGCCACGTCGTTGTAGCGCACCATGCTCTTGTGGGAAACCTGCCATTTTGCGGTGTACGGGACATAGCTGATCTCGATCTGTCCGCGCAGATAGCGGGGCGTTTCAAAGGTTTCGTACATGAATTACTCGATGTACTTCATGTCAAGCCATGTCGCACCTACCATAGTATAAAAGCGATTGCAACAGATTTTGTCGGTTTTGCAGATGCACAGAAGAACTGCGCAGCCCAGCGGGGCCGCGGCGCCGGAGAAAGCGGACACACGCCGTAGGGCGTGCATCCACTTTCTCCGGCTATTCTTTCGGTGGCAATTCCGCTGGCAGCACAAGACCGTGCTGTGGCCGGGGGAGGAAAGCGCCCTGTTTCGCCGTGTGAGCCGCTGTGTGCGATCTTTCTCGGAAAGCCGAGTGTGTACCCACTTTCACTCGTGAAAGCGAACGTGGGGCGTTTGTGAGATAAGTTGAAAAGCGGGATAAGAAATGGTTTGGACAGCGTTATGGCGGCAACTTTTTGACGATATTTGCGGAAACAGTTTTGGGCGAAAAGCCGAACTTTACAGGAGAATTTTTCGAGTGGTGAAGGCCGTTCGATAAAAGCACAGATAAAGAGAGGTGCCCCTAATCGGGCCCCTCTCAGCCACAAAGCCCCGCAGTGCGGGGCCTTCCGGGGTTTTGAAACCGCAGCCTAAGGTGCACCTTGAGAGGCACTTTCGCAGTCATAGGTGAACGTCAGGCACGAAAAAGGCCTGTGACAGCGGACTTTTCAAGGTGGACGTTCCGCAGGCGTTTGAGAAATTTTCCGTTTTCAACCACACGAAAAAGTGATTTCAGCGTGGCAGCAATTTTTGGAGGAAAACGTGTATATTTTGCGCCGCTGTAGTCAATGGAAAAGGCTTCTTGACCGTTCAAAAATCGCACCGCTGTAACTAAAGAGAACGCCCCCGGCAG
>ERZ838483.1114-NODE-1114-length-26656-cov-7.925116_pt1 | contig 26656 bp, 27 predicted proteins | sample MGYA00519939_ERZ838483 | MGnify/ENA primary metagenome ERZ838483 (study PRJEB31850, sample SAMEA3708836) | human gut metagenome | biome: human gut; feature: human-associated habitat; material: faeces | place: China | collected 2014 ... | reverse complement strand
CTGCCGCACCTCGCTCGCCGTATCGGCACTTAGAATTATGCGGTATTGCCCTAGGATATATTATTTTTTACGTATTGAATCGGCATGGACAATATGTTAGAATAACTTTGATTAGATCAAAAGAGGAAAGGAAGAATTAAGGATGTTTGTAGGAACATGGTGGTCACTGATGCCGCCCATTGTGGCGATTGCGCTGGCACTGCTGACCAAAGAAGTGTATTTGTCATTGTTTGCGGGGTGTGCCCTTGGCGCACTGTTGGTGGCAGAATTCCACCCGTGGATTGCGTTTGATACGCTGTTTAACACAATGATCGATAGTGTGGATTTTTCCATTCTGATGTTCATGATCCTTTTGGGCATGATCGTTATGCTCATGCAGGAATCCGGCGGCACCCGCGCTTACGGTGAGTGGGCCTCCAGCCACCTGAAAAGTAAGCGCTCCGCTTTGGTAACGACCTCTCTGCTCGGTGCGCTGATTTTTGTGGATGACTACTTCAACTGCCTGACGGTTGGCTCTGTCATGCGCCCTGTCACAGATAAGTACAAGGTTTCCCGCGCCAAGCTGGCGTATATCATTGATGCAACCGCCGCGCCAGTCTGCATCATTGCGCCGATTTCTTCCTGGGCGGCAGCCGTCAACTCTTACGTTCCGGCGGGCAGCTCCATGTCCGGTTTTGAGATGTTCGTTAAAACCATTCCGTTCAACCTCTATGCAATTTTAACCCTGTATATGGTGTTCTTCACCTCCATTGTAGGCTTCGATTTCGGCCTGATGAAAAAGCATGAAGAGAACGCGGCCAAAGGTGATCTGTTCACCTCCGGCGGGGAAGAGTTCCAGAACCAGGAAACAAAAGACCCGACCGAGGGCGGCAAATACGCCAAAGGCAAGGTCATCGATCTGATTGCGCCCATGGTCGTCATGATTGCAACGGCAATCGCAGCTATGATCTGGACCGGCCACCTGAACGGCGGCCAGAATCTGGTGGAGGACTTTGCCAACTGTTCTTCTTCGGAAGCGTTGGTGTTTGCCGGTTTGGTCACAGTGGGATTCCTGCTGCTTCTGTATCTGCCGCGCCGTGTCATCGGCTTCAAGGATTTTATGAATTCCGTTCCCGAAGGTGGCAAGCTTATGATGCCCGCCATCCTGATTTTAGTGCTGGCCTGGACTCTGAAAGGTATGACGGACGCCCTGGGTATCGGTACCTTTGTACGTTCGGCCATCAATCTGAATTCCAGCCTGATGAACTTTGTGCCGCTGGTCATCTTCTGCATTGCAATTTTTATTGCCTTTTCTTCCGGCACCAGCTGGGGCACCTTTGCTATTTTTGTGCCCATCGTGGTCAACATGTTTGCTGAACTGGACCCGACCATGATGATCATTTCTGTAGCGGCTGTCCTGGCTGGTGCTGTCTGCGGTGACCATATTTCGCCTATTTCTGATACTACCATCATGTCCAGCTCCGGTGCCCAGTCCAACCATATCAACCATGTGCAAACCCAGATGCAGTACGCCTTTGTGGTCATTGCCGTGTGTGCTGTTGGCTACCTGATCGCCGGCTTTACCGAAAACTGGTGGCTGACCCTGCTTTGCTCGCTGGTGATTTTGACCGGAGTGCTGTTGGAGATAAGGAAGAGGGAAATGTGCGGCCGATAAACCATACTGACGTAGCATCATCAAAAAGAACCTGTTTTGCACACTATATGAGGCACTAAAACCGGTCGTGTTTTACAGTTATATGAACTATATATGAAATAAAACGCCGAACTTTTGGCCCCTGCGGCACAAAATTGGCACAGCTTTTTAGAAGTTTTGAGGAGATGGCGAAAAACAGGAGAAAACAATGAGAATCCATGAGTTTATCACCTACCTCGTAAAACTGTTATTGAGTACCTGATGCAGAGGGGCCGGCCTTCTTTACATGGCTGCCGAAGATGTTTGGTAAAAGAGTTGTAGTTACCGTCCATGGAACCTGTGAAATAATGTTAGTAACCAGAAAAAATCCTGATTTCATGCGGGTTTGCGCGGCTTGACCTTTTTTACCTTAACTTGTTTCTGTTTACCATGGTGTGTTGCGTTCCGGCGTGATTTCGGGGGTTAATGGCTTCTGGTTGCGCTCTATACTTAACCCACCACAGCGAAAGCTGATAGAGCAGAAAACAGAATAAGGAGGTACGAGGACAAGCCTGCGTATAGATTGTTGCTGCAATCTGTATACAGGCTTGTTGTCGTGCTATGAAGTATGCAAGGTGATTCGACAAGGAGGATAAAGAAAAATGATGGAAAATAAGACAAAAATCGACTTGAAAAATAAGAGTGTTTTCATTACAGGTGCGGCGGGCTTTATTGGCTCTAACCTTGCGAAGCGACTGCTCTCCACGGTGGAGGGGGTTAAGGTCGTTGGCCTGGATAATATGAATCATTATTATGATGTTCGCTTGAAAGAAGCTCGGCTGAATGAACTGGAGCAGTTTGAAAATTTTAGTTTTGTAAAAGGCAATCTGGCAGACAAGGCTGTGATCGAATCTATCTTTGAGCAGTATAAGCCGGAAATCGTAGTGAACCTCGGTGCGCAGGCGGGTGTCCGCTATTCCATTACGAACCCTGATGCCTATGTGGAAGCAAACTTGATTGGCTTCTATAACATTCTGGAAGCCTGCCGCCATTCTTACGATGAGGGACATACCCCGGTAGAGCATTTGGTCTATGCGTCCAGTTCTTCCGTGTATGGTAGCAATAAAAAAGTGCCTTATAGCACGGATGACAAGGTGGATAACCCGGTATCGCTGTATGCGGCCACTAAGAAATCCAATGAGCTGATGGCCCATGCCTATTCTAAACTGTACAACATTCCTTCCACGGGTCTGCGTTTCTTCACGGTATATGGCCCTGCGGGTCGCCCGGATATGGCGTACTTCGGCTTTACCAACAAGCTGCTGAAAGGTGAAACGATTCAGATTTTCAACTACGGAAACTGCAAGCGTGACTTTACTTATGTGGATGATATTGTCGAGGGCGTTGTCCGCGTAATGCAGGGTGCGCCGGAGCGCAAGAACGGCGAAGATGGTCTGCCTGTTCCTCCGTATGCAGTTTATAACATTGGTAATCAGAACCCGGAAAATCTGCTAGACTTCGTACAGATTTTGCAGGAAGAACTGATCCGTGCTGGTGTCCTGCCGGAAGATTACGACTTTGACGCACACAAGAAACTGGTTCCGATGCAGCCGGGTGATGTACCTGTGACCTATGCAGACACGAGCGCACTGGAGCGTGACTTCGGATATAAACCCTCTACTAGTTTGCGCGAGGGTCTGCGGAAGTTCGCTGAGTGGTACGCAAAGTTTTACAAATAAACAAGAAGAATAGGAAAACGAATCCATGAAGTGTGTTGAGGTTTACAAGGAATTATATCATCAGGAGCCGTTTGATGTGGCGTTCTGCCCGTACCGTATCAGTCCGCTGGGTGCGCATATCGACCATCAGTATGGAAAAATCAATGGTCTGGCAATCGATAAGGGAATTCACATGGCATACCACCCGAAGCAGAATGGTGTTGTGGAATTGCAGTCGCTGAACTTCCCGAAGCGCGCCCAGTTCTTTGTAAGTGCAGTGCCAGAAGAAAAGCAGGGCGATTGGGCAGATCATCTGCGTGGCGCAGCGAAGATGCTGGGCGAGAAGTACCGTTTGAAAGTCGGTCTGTCCGGCATTATCGAAGGAAGTCTGCCGATTGGTGGTTTGTCCTCGTCGGCTTCGGTCATTATTTGCTTCTTATCGGCGCTGTGCAAGGTCAATGGTATCCACCTCGAACCGATGGAAATGATCCTTACAGCAAAGGCAGCGGAAAATCAGTATGTTGGCGTTTCTTGCGGCAAACTCGACCAGAGCTGTGAGGTTCTTTCCAAGAAGAATCACCTGCTGTATCTCGACACGAAAGATGACAGCTATGAGCTGATTCCTACCAGTGAAAAGATGAAACCTTACAAGGTGGCGATTTTCTTCTCCGGCTTGGAGCGTTCTTTGAAGAATTCTAAATACAATCTGCGGCAGGACGAGTGCAAAGCTGCGGCTTATGCACTAATGGGCTATGCAGGCATGGACTATGACACCTTTGCAAACACCCGCCTCCGTGATGTGCCGTATGAGGTGTTTGAAGCCTATAAAAACCGGCTGCCTGAACTGTGGCGCAGGCGTGCGGAACATTATTACAGCGAGTTTGCTCGTGCTGAAAAGGGCGCAGAACTGTGGCGTAAAGGTGATTTGGAGGGCTACGGTCAGCTTGTTTTTGAAAGCGGAAAATCCTCTATTTATAGCTATGAGTGTGGATGTGATGAACTAAAAAAATTGTATGAAATCATGGCTGATACCGATGGTATCTACGGTGGCCGCTTCTCTGGCGCAGGCTTTAAAGGCTGCTGCATGGCACTGATTGACCCGGACAAGGCCGAAGATATTGAAGCAAAGGTCACAGCAGAGTATCTGAAAGCGTTCCCGGCATTGGAAGGAAAATATAGCTTCCACTTGTGTGAGAGCGCAGATGGTGTTGAGTTATAAGAGGAGAGTACATATAGATGAAATGCTTGATTTTAGCGGCGGGTTACGCCACACGGCTTTATCCACTGACTGAGAATTTCCCGAAGCCGCTCCTGAAAGTGGGCGAGAAGTCCATCCTTGATTGGTTGGTGGATGATTTGGTGGACACTACCGACATTGACGAATTTGTGGTGATTTCCAACCATAAGTTCGCACAGCATTTTGAGAACTGGAAGAACAATAAGCAAAAGACGCGGCCTTATGAGATTACTGTGATCGACGATGGTACAAGCACCAATGAAACTCGTCTGGGAGCAGTTAAAGACATTCAGTTGGCGGTAGAAAAACTAAATCTGGTAGATGATTTGTTGGTTATGGCTGGCGACAATGTGCTGGATTTCAGTCTTTCAAAGTTCGTTGATTTTGCCAAGGAAAAGAATACCTCCTGTGTGATGTGCCACGAGGAAAATGAACTGAAAAAGCAGCAGAAAACGGCAATCATCACGCTGGATGGAAATGATCTGATTACCAGCTATGAGGAAAAGCCGAAAAAGCCGAAAGGAAATCTGGCTGTGCCGCCGTTCTATTGCTACCGTGCCTGTGACATAAAGCGTATTCAAGAAGCACTGGACAATGGCTGCGGCTATGACGCACCGGGCAGCTTTGCCGCATGGCTGAGCAAGCAGACCCCGATGCACGCTTATGTTATGCCGGGTAAGCGGTACGACATTGGTGACATTAACAGCTATGAGTATGTGAAAAGCGTGTTTTCAAAATGAGAAACAGAGAGAGGAGAAAGTGATCATGAGAGATTTTAAGGATTTGAAAATTGCTGTGGCCGGAACTGGCTATGTTGGACTTTCTATTGCAACGCTGTTGAGCCAGCACCATAAGGTTATGGCAGTGGATATTGTGGCGGAAAAGGTTGATCTTATCAACAGCAAAAAATCTCCGATTCAGGATGATTATATTGAAAAGTATTTGGCAGAGAAGGAACTGGATTTAACTGCAACGCTGGATGCAAAAGAAGCATATTCTGATGCTGATTTTGTTGTGATTGCAGCTCCTACCAATGTCTACTCAACAAACCGTATTGACGTAGCATTGTCAAAAAGAACCTGTTTTGCACACTAATTGAGTTGCTGAAATTGGCTATATTTTACAACTATATGAGCTATAAATGCTAGATACTTATACAGAACGCTGAACTTTTGGCCCATGTGGCACAAAATTGGCACAACTTTTTCAGAAGAATCATAGAAATGGCGGAAAACAGGAGAAAACAACAAAAGTCCATGAGTTTATCATTAACGTCTGAAACTGCTGTTGAGTACACTATATGACCCGCTAATGACACCTACATCATAACGGTTTGTTGAGTCATGAAAATTAGAGAAAAACAGATGGTTTCTACTTCATAAAACAGCTGTTGAGTAGAGCATGGATGGTGATGATAAATACATGTTTTGAGTGGCTAAAGTGAATGATTTGTTCATAACGAACAATGAATAGTGAGAATTGGACTGGATGATATATACAGTTTTAACAAAACTCATGCGCCGACAGGGTTCGATTCAACAATCCAACACTTAGAAAAACGTCATTGCAGGGTATACGGGGTTCGATTATATAAAGCAACACTTCGGCTATAGAGAAATAGAAACGAGTGTACTCAATAAACCGGAGAAAAGTAGAAATATGATTGTTGCGCCGAAAGGGTATGACAGTAAGGAAAAACACTTAGGCGAAAACAGCACCATAAAACACGCTGATATCATCCTGAATTTGGATGTGTAAATAGATTAAAAAAGAAATGAAAACGAGATGACGGAAAAATGAGGGGAGATAATGATGCAAAATTTAAAATATACAGTTTTAATGTCGGTATACTATAAAGAAAAACCGGAATATCTATCATTGAGTATTGAAAGCATGCTGAATCAAACTGTTAAGCCAGATGAATTTATTATCGTAAAAGATGGTCCTCTCACGACTGAACTCGATGAAGTGATAAATAATTTTGTGACGGCGTATCCTAAAATGTTCAATATTATAGTCAATGAAACTAATCTTGGGTTGGGACCAGCACTTGCAAAAGGAATAGAAAATTCTAAAAATGAGCTTATTGCCAGAATGGATTCGGATGATTATGTGGTCAGTACAAGATGCGAAAAGCAGTTGGAGAAGTTTAGAGAAGATCCAAAATTGGGAATGGTTGGATCTTATGAGGCAGAATTTGTAGATACTGTAGATAATGTTATATCAATTCATAGAGTGCCATCCGAGAATGATGAAATTGAACGATTCATGCACCGTAGATGTTCGGTATTGCATCCAACAGTTATGTATAAAAAAAGTGCGGTATTAAAAAGCGGCAATTATCAGTCGGTCTTGTTGTATGAAGATTATGATCTGTTTGCAAGAATGGTGCTAGAGTATCACATTAAAAGTTATAATATTCCGGAACCTCTGTATTATATACGAACTAGTGAAGATTTTTTTAAACGCCGTGGTGGCATTAAATATGCAAAAACTGTTTTGAAGTTTAAATGGGGACAGTATAGGAAAGGATATATGTCGTCGATGGACTTTTGTATTAGTGGGCTGGGACAAGCATTTGTTTGTGTGCTCCCGAATTCATTGAGAAAAAGCTTTTACATGAAATTTTTAAGAAAGTAATATAGGGATAAAAATAATTATGACAGAACCGATAAGAGTTTTACAGGTTGTAGCATCATTAAATGCTGGAGGAATGGAAAACTATATAATGAATTTGTACCGAATGGTTGATAAATCAAAGGTGCAGTTTGATTTTGTAGTTCATCATGCAGCTGTTGGTCTTTATGAGGATGAAATACATGAACTGGGTGGAAAAATTTACCATTTTACAGTATTGGATGATAAAAATGTTGTTAAGTATATTTCTGAATTGAACAGGTTCTTTGATGAGCATAAAGAGTATCAAATCATTCATGGTCATCTAAGTAGTCTTGCTGTTTTTTATCTTGGAGTAGCAAAGAAATATAATGTACCATGGAGAATAGCTCATAGCCATGGAGCTGGCTTTTTGCATACCTTGAAAGGGACGGCAAAATATTTGTTATTCAGAACAACAAAATGGAATGCTAATGTTCGTCTGGCGTGCTCAACGGAAGCAGGTAAGTATCTTTATGGAAAAGACACTTTTGAGTTTGTACCAAATGGAATAGATGTGGACAGATTCACGTTCGATGAAAACAAGCGCATTGAAATGCGGAAAATGCTTGGTATCCGTGACGAGTATGTTATTGGTCATGTTGGAAGATTTAATTTACAGAAAAATCATGAGTATCTTTTGCGGATTTTTAAAGAAGTTCAGCAAAAGACACCGAATATCAAGTTATTACTTCTGGGAGAAGGAGAGCTGTTTTCAAAGATTCAAAATTTAGCAGAGGATTTGGAAATCAAGGATAAAATTATCTTTGCCGGGGTTCATAAAGATGTAGAGAATTATTATCAGGCAATGGATGCTTTTGTTTTACCATCTTTGTTTGAGGGACTTCCTGTAACAGGAATAGAAGCGCAGTATTCAGGACTTCCTTGTTTCTTTTCAGATGAGGTGACGAGGGAAGTTAAGATATGCTCTGACACAAAATTTTTGAAAATCGGCAATGAAAATCTTGGCTTATGGGTAGATGCTATCAGCCAACAAAGAATAAACAAGGAACGAAATAGAATTGAACTAATTACGAAAAAGTTTGATATAAGAACTGCTGCAAAATCAATGGAAAAAAGATATATAGATTTGTGGAAACAAAGTAATAGTTGAAAGGATTATTGATATATGAGTAAAAAGGTTGGGATAATAACACAACATCGAGTGGTTAATTACGGGTCGGTTTTGCAGACCTATGCATTACAAGAAAAAATCAAAGATATGGGCTATGAATGTGAAGTCATTGATTATTATCCAGAACGTTTTACTCCGCTCGGGATGCTAAAAAGAATAAAGAACAAGGGAGAAAAATTCCAAAAGAGTTTTTTGATTAGAAATGCTGCAAGAGCAATAATTATTCCATCTTACATTATACGATTTCGGATGTTTTTTAAGTTTCTCAATGATTATATTGATATGACACCTAAAACATATAAAAGTGAGAAAGAATTAGAAAGCGAAATTTTTGATTATGATGTTTATTGTACAGGAAGCGATCAGGTCTGGAATTATGGATGGAATGAAAGAATTGAATATCCGTATTATCTGGCATTTGCTCCTGAGTCAGCCAGAAAAATATCATATGCTGCAAGTTTTGGAAAAAGTAAATTAGAATCAGATGAAGTAAATGAAACGAGGCGTCTTTTAAAAAGATATGATAGTATCTCTTTGAGAGAACTATCAGGAGTAGAGATTGTTGATAAATTGGGAATCGAGAATAGTACAAATGTTTTAGATCCCACATTGTTATTAAGTGGAGAAGATTGGAGAAAAATTTCTTCCAGAAAGTTCACGAAGGACAGGTATATTCTAATTTACAATTTGAACAGAAATCCAAGAATTGATGCGTATGCAAAAGAACTTTCGATTAAAACAGGTTTGGAAGTTAGGTATTTAAGTTATCAATTACATGAGTTTTACAAGAATGGAAAAATGTTCTGTAATCCACCGGTTGAAGATTTCCTTGCCTTAATTGATGGGGCAGACTATGTTATAACAGATTCGTTCCATGCGACAGCATTTTCTTTGAATTTCAACAAAGAATTTGTAATTGTATATCCGGGAAAATACAGTACAAGATTGCAAAGCATCTTAGAGATTTTAGGATTAACAAATCGAGTTGCAAAAAATGAAAGAGATTTGAGCATTGTTGAATCAAAAATTGATTACAACCGTGTAAATGAGATACTTGCGGCAGAAAGAAAACGTTCTTTGCTATGGCTTAGCAATGCTTTGAGTGGTGTGAAAAATGAAGACAGTATGTGAATTGAATATGTGTAATGGCTGTATGGCTTGTGTGGAAAAGTGCCATAGAAATGCAATTACAATCAAAGATGATTTGAAGTATTATAATGCTCTGATTGATACTAAAAAATGCGTTGACTGTGGACTTTGCACGAAAGTGTGTCCACGAGAAAATGATAATGACATGAGTAAGCCGAAATGGTGGTATCAAGGATGGGCAGATTCTGAAATAAGAGAACATGCTTCATCTGGGGGTGCTGCATCTGCAATTATTCGCGCATTTATAAAAAACGGTGGATATGTAGCATCTTGCTTGTTTGACAGCGGAAAATTTGTATTTGAAGTAACAAATGAGATGGCAGTTGCAAGAAAATTTGCAGGATCAAAATATGTTAAGAGTAATCCGGAAAAAATTTACGGAAAAATTCAATCACTATTGAAAGCAAATCAGAAAGTTCTTTTCATTGGATTGCCCTGTCAAGTAGCAGCGGTGAATCAATTTATTAAAGATAAGACCAATTTAGTTACCGCTGATTTGATATGTCATGGAACTCCATCACCTTATTTACTTAAAAAGTGCCTTCAAGAATATGGACATGATATAAATACCCTTACAGATATCAATTTTCGAATAAAAAGTTTATATGAGTTGAATAGAGACGGGAAACCTATTGCAGCGTTTCATACTATGGATAATTACCTTATCGCATTCCTTCACTCATATGATTATACAGAAAATTGCTATTCGTGTAAGTTTGCTACTTTAGACAGAGTATCTGATATAACGCTGGGAGATTCTTGGGGAACCGAACTAAGTGGAGAAGTGAAAAATGGTGTGTCACTAATTCTTTGTCAGAGTGAAAAAGGTAAAGAGCTGATTGAGAGTGCTGGATTAAACCTTTTAGATGTCGACATCAATAACGCGATTTCACATAATGAACAGTTAAATAAACCTTCAAAATGCAGTAAATCGCGTGATCAATTCTTTGAAAACTATAACAGGTACAATAACTTTGGAAAAGCCTTGGTGAAAACAGCACCAGGAATTGTGGCGAAAGAAAAAGTAAAATCTATCGTTAAGTATATTGTTCGTGGGGGGGGGGACACAGGCCTTCATGATTACAGTAAAAGACGGTAAGATGTAATTGCGAGTCGGCAACGGTAACGGAGGAAAACATATGAGCAAAAAGAAACTTTTAATATACTATCCAGAAAGTATGCTTAAACCAGTAGGAGGTCCGGCAGGGTATCTATTTAATTTGAGACAGGGCTTAGATACATTGAACAAGGAGGAACTTCCGATAGATGTTTCTTTTTATGAAGCGGCACCTAAAAGTTTAAGGGATACTGTCAAAAATAAAGACAAAATACCAAAACGTTTGCGAGAATTTAGAAGAGCAGTTGATGACATTTTTTATGAAAAAAAGGCGTATCCATTGGACGAGAAATTACATCAATATGATATGATTCATTTCCATTCAATTGATGCAATGTATTTATGTAGAAAAACTTTGGAAAATTATAAGGGAACTGTAATTCTAACATCGCATTCTCCGTGCGCAAAGTTTAAGGAAAAACTAGCGTGGCTGAATCCGTTTGATTATAAGATGTTGAAAAAATGGGTTGACAGAATTGAAGAAATGGATGCCTATTCTTTTAAGCGCGCAGATTATATTATTTTTCCATGTAAGGAAGCGGAGGAACCATATTATCATACATGGGAAGGTTATGAACAACTTCGAGAAGAAAAAAAGTATCGTTATATGCCAACTGGAATAGTTGGATGTAAAGCAAAAGTAAATAGAGAAGATTTCAGAAAGAAATACGGAATTCCAGACAACGCTTTTGTGATTTCTTATGCCGGAAGGCACAATGAAATAAAAGGATACGCTGACTTAAAAAAACTTGGAGAAAAGCTCCTTGCGGATAAGAATGTATATTTTCTAATAGCTGGAAAAGAAGAACCGATGACGGGATTGAAAAACGATCACTGGATTGAGGTGGGATGGACAAATGATCCACATTCACTTATTGCGGCTTCAGATGTTTTTGTATTGCCAAATCATGAAACATACTTTGATTTGATATTATTAGAGGTTCTTTCACTTGGAGTACCCGTTGTAATGAGTCGCACAGGCGGGAATAAGTATTTTGAACAGTTCAAACAACCGGGATTAAAATTTTATGATACGTTGGAAGAAGCACAAGATAGGATATTGGATATTAAAAAAATGCCAGTAGATGAATTGTGCGAGGCCAAAGCTGGAATAATTGAAATGTTTAATAATGAATTCACTGTTGAAAAATTTGCAAAAAATTATATTAATATTATTTCAGAAATTGCAGCAAGCATTAGATGAAATATAGGAGAATTTTGATGAGCAGCGTATTCTCAAAGGTAAGAAGAAAAATTGAATACATCCATAATAAAAAAGCAACTTATGATTACGCTCCTCAGCAGGGAGGGTGGGAAAAATATGGCTCGCCAGTGTTTGGCGATGAAACGACGGCCTCCGTGTTTGATCCATTTGTAGTGATGATAGAAGATAGATACCGCCTTTTTGTCTCGGAACGAAAAAATAGCGGAATAATATGTACTGATTCTACGGATGGTACAGAATGGGAAAAATGGAAAGTTGCTTTAGAAGCAGGGCATAAGGGAAGTTGGGAAGAACGGGTTAATCGCGCTTCTGTTTGTGAAATAGATGGGAAATGGTTGATGTGGTACACTGGACAAAGTAGAAATAATAGTGCAATAGGCATCGCCACAAGTGATGATGGCATTCGATTTACAAGAATGCAACAAAAACCAATTCTTGTTCCGAGTGAGCCATACGAAAAAGGTTCGGTTATGAATCCGTGTGTTCTCTGGGACAAAGATGAAAAAATGTTTAAAATGTGGTATGCAGCTGGTGAGCAATTTGAACCAGATGTTCTTTGCTATGCGGAAAGTAAAGACGGCGTTAACTGGGAAAGGTATGCAAATAACCCTATACTTGAAAAGTCGAATGAAAAGTATGATCAATGCAAGGTAGGCGGATGCGATATTTTGAAGGAAAATGATAGATACTATATGTTCTACATTGGATATCAAAATGTGGATACAGCTAGAGTTTGTATGGCAGAGTCAAATGACGGAATACATAATTGGGTTAGAAGTACGGATAACCCTGTTATTTCACCAGAAAAAAATTCCTGGGATGCAGATGCAGTTTACAAGCCTACGGTTGCTTTAAATAAACAAAAAAACAAACTGCTGATGTGGTATAACGGTAGAAAACAAAATTGTGAGCGAATTGGTTTGGCAGAATATCGCATCAAATAGAAGATATGGGGAGGGTTAACCGATGATAGTAAGTATAATTATTCCAGTTTTTAATACAAAATATGAAGATTTATTAAAATGTTTGGATAGTATCCTTGCTCAAACTTTCCCCAATTTTGAAGTGGTTATTATTGATGATGGAAGTGAAGATTATTACGGTAATAGACTAGATGAGTTGGTTCAGTTAGATTCTCGTATAAGTGTGTTTCACAAGAAAAATGAAGGGGTCTCAGTAGCTCGTAATTTTGGAGTGAATAAAGCAATAGGACAGTATATCTTATTCGTTGATGGTGATGATATATTAACTCCGTGGTTACTAGAAAGCGCGATCCAAGCTGTTGAGGATTATGATTGTGATGTTATAGTTGGAATGATAAATACAACAGATAAAAGGCCAAGTATTTTTCCAAGTAGAGAAAAGAACGTAAAATTTGAACTGTTGGATGATCATAAGAAAAAAGAATTGGAGTGTCATATTTTTTCAAAAAGCTGTGAGAGGTGGAGACCTGATCAGGATGGATGGGAATTTAATGGAGAAGGATGTTGGGCGCATTTCATGAAGAAGGAGATTGCACTGGAAAATCAATTTATCCCAGGAGTTGCAGTTGGCGAAGATACTATTTGGGCATTAACCATGTTAAATAGTTCTAAGGATTACCGAATGGGAATGCTTTATGAAAAATGGTATTATTATATTCAAAATGATTATAGTGTGTTGAATAAATATAATCCTAAAATCGTGGGACAATTAACTCTTCCAGTGGATATTCTGGAAAAAAAGTATGGCGCTTCAACAGGCATTGTGCATGCCGCATATACAGATTGGTTACTTATGAAGCTAAAACATATATGTTTTAGAGCATATTTAGCAAAGGAAAATACTGACCCATTCAATAAGAAAGTGTCTGAATTTTCAAAAGTTTTACATACTGCTCCATGGATCGATGTTTTAAACAGACGTAATACTCAACCGTTCAAAAAGAGACTGAAGTTTTTTTTGTATGATAAGAATATTGCGTTATACTTCTACTCTTGCTTGAAATTGGTGAAAAGAAAAAAATACGATATAGAGGACGGGAGTAGAAATGAAAGTAAAAATTAATCACACATTATTTATAACGCTAAGTTTAATTACGCTGCTGATTGCAGGAAATTATTGGGGGATTGCTCAGTTCGTTTTGCCTTATAAAGCGAGACTATATATTTTGGTTCTTTCTGGAGCGATACCGTTATTATTACCGCTGTATTATAAGAAAAGAAGTATTATTATACCTTGGATGCTTTGTTTTTTCTTTGTGCTTTTTAGAAATCAAGAATTTTTGAGTGGAGGCTACTACAATTCAATAAGATTAATAGGCGCTTACTTATTCATATTTGCCAGCGTTAAAAGTTGTGATTGGATAAAAAAGGCACCCCAAATAATAACAGCCGTAGGAATAGCAAATGTTATTGCAACTCTTTTGTTTTTTGTGAATAATGGATTGTATCAGCTTTTTATTAATACAACTTACAAACAATATCAAGATGGAACACAAGACGGATTGTATGGGTATCGAGCGGCTCTTGCAGATCATTACTCTCAAAATGGAACATATATTACAATAGTTTTATTGACTGTATGGGCTGTATTTTTGACCTTAAATGGTCACGAAAAGAAGCGAAAATATATAATGATAGCTGGTATTGCTACAGTTATCGCACTTCTTCTTACATCTAAAAGAGCACATTTGCTTTTCGGCGTAGCAACTTTAATAGTTGTTTATTATGTTGTTAATCCTGAAAAAAGGTTGTTAAAATCCTTCAAGCTCATGATGGCAGCGGTGGCTGCTTTGATAGGATTGAATTTTCTTATGGATTATGTTCCAGATATTGCAAGAGTATTTGAACGATTTCAAACAGCCGGATCTGATAATGCAAGTTTATTGCGGATTCTTATGTGGGATAGGGCGCGCACTATTTTTAATCAAAATCCAATATTGGGAATCGGATGGTATGGATTTCGATATAAATCCGGCTTGAGTGCGTTAACGGGTGCCACTGCTGGGTGTCATAATATATACCTTGAATTATTATGCGAAACAGGACTTTTGGGTTTCTGTGTGTTTATTATAGCAATGGCATCAAGTATAGTAATAACATGGAAAAATATTAATTATCTTAGTCATCAAGAACGTGATGTCGAATTGACAAGTATAAAATTAGCCTTATCGGTTTCGTTTGCAATTCAATTTTTTGTGTTGTTATATGGAATGACAGGAAATCCTATATATGATTCGACTTTTTGTTTCTATGCAGTCGCAGTGGCAATTAACATCTCTTTTACATCAAATATGCGAGGTAGAATATGAAATATGATTATTTAGTAGTAGGCTCCGGCCTTTACGGAGCAATATTTGCACATGAAGCAAGGGTACATGGCAAATCTGTATTAGTTGTTGATAAACGCCCCAATATTGCGGGCAATATTTATACCGAGAACATTGAGGGCATTAACGTCCATAAGTACGGCGCACATATCTTCCATACCAACAACAAAAAGGTCTGGAATTATATCACCCAATTTGCCGAGTTCAACCGCTTTACGAACTCGCCTGTAGCCAACTACAAGGGCGAGCTTTACTCGCTGCCGTTCAACATGTATACCTTTAATAAGATGTGGGGCGTGGTTACGCCGGAGGAGGCTGCCGCCAAAATTGAGGAGCAGCGCAAGGAAATCACCGGCGAGCCGAAAAACCTAGAAGAACAGGCAATCTCTCTCGTGGGCCGTGACATCTATGAGAAGCTCATCAAGGGCTACACCGAAAAGCAGTGGGGCCGCGACTGCAAAGATTTGCCCGCCTTCATCATCAAGCGCCTGCCCGTGCGCCTGACCTTTGACAACAACTATTTCAATGCCTTGTATCAGGGAATCCCAATCGGCGGCTACACCAAGATGATTGCCAACCTGCTGGACGGCATCGAGGTGCGCCTGAATACGGACTATCTGGAGCACAAGTCCGAGCTGGATGCGCTGGCTGACAAGGTGGTCTACACCGGCCCCATTGATGCCTACTTTGATTATAAGCTGGGCACGCTGGAGTATCGCTCTGTCCGCTTTGAGAATGAGCTGCTTGACAAGCCCAGCTTCCAGGGCAATGCCGCAGTCAACTACACCGATCGCGAGACGCCGTGGACCCGCATCATTGAGCACAAGTGGTTTGAGTTTGGTAAGGACGAGAACGGCAATGATCTGCCCAAAACTATTATCAGCCGTGAGTATAGCAGTGAGTGGAAGCCGGGTGATGAGCCGTATTATCCGGTCAATGATGCCAAGAATAGCTTGCTGTATTCTGAGTACAAGAAGTTGGCAGATACAGAGGGCAAAGTGATTTTTGGTGGTCGCTTGGGTGAGTACAAGTATTACGATATGGATCAGGTTATTGCTGCTGTACTGGAGAAATGTGAGAAAGAATTCGTGGGAGAAAATGTATGAGCAGAATTGGTATATTAACTTTTCATTCTGCAAATAATTTTGGTGCATTGCTACAGGCTGTATCGTTACAAAAGACAATTATAGAACATGGTGGTACAGAATGTGAACTTATAAATTATGAGCCAGAGTTTATTTATAAGGATTATTCAATTAGCCCATTCAAAAGTAAGCATCCGAAAGTTATTATTAAAAGCATACTGAGAATTCCGGATAAGATCAAGCGAAATTCAAAGTTTCAGTCATTCAGAGAAGAAAATACAATTCGTTCAGGACAATGCCAAAGTGAAGATTCTTTTGAGAAGACTTGCAACTCCTTTGAAAAAATTATTGTAGGTTCGGATCAGGTATGGAATTACAATCTTACTGAGCATGATATGCACTACTTTCTGCCGGAGATCGATGACTCAGTAGAAAAAATAGCTTACGCAGCAAGTACAGGCGGTGCTGATTTTTCAACAGATGAATCGAATGAAATGATTCAGTGTCTTCAAAGGTTTAAGAATATCTCGGTAAGAGAAAGTGCATCCAAAGAGGCTCTTAATCAAAGATTAAAAGAAAAAAACATTGAAATTGTATTAGATCCGGTTTTCCTCACAACCAAAAGCAATTGGTTGCGTTTGGCGGCAAAGCCAGTAAAAAAAGATTACATCCTTTTTTTCAAAATGGGATATAGTAAGACCGCTGAACCGGCGCTGGAGTTTGCTAAAAAATTAAGCGAAGAAACAGGCTATGAACTTCTTATGTTGTGGGATCAGGAAACGTGGTTTAAATATCGTGATGTTAAGCACATTGGAGCTGCAGGCCCAGCAGAATTTTTGCAGTGGATTGCAGGCGCAAAATGTGTAGTAACAAATTCGTTTCATGCTACAGCTTTTTCTATTATCTTGAACACACCTTTTTATGTGGAAACAGAGATTGAAAGAAAAGATAGGGTTCTTAATATTCTCAATATTTTCAAGTTAGAGAAATGTGGACTTGTAAAAGGAAAATCTGCAAATGGATTGAACATACCAAAAATTGAATGGAATGTAGTGAATTTACTACTGGACAACGAACGTCACAGGTCACTGGATTACATTGATAGGATATTAAAATAAGCAGTTCTGCCTTGGTATTTTATAGCCACATATCAAGGCAGAACTTGTTATAGGAGATACTAATGAGTCGTAAAACAGAATTAGCAAAAAATACGGCCATACTGACAGTGGGAAAGTTATGTACGCAGTGTATTAGCTTTTTCCTACTGCCTTTATATACGGCAATTTTATCAACGGAAGAGTATGGTACATTTGATTTATTAGTCACATATTCAGCTTTATTATTGCCTTTGGTAAACTGGCAACTAGATCAAGGACTATTTAGGTTTATGTTAGATTACCGTGGGAACAAAGAAGAAGAAAGCAAACTTTTGTCAACATTGTTGTTTTCTAGTATGATGCAATCTGTTGTCTATTTTGGTTTGTATCTAATAATTACTCCCAAATTACATATCGAAAATGCATACTTCCTTTTGCTTTATGTGATTTTACAGGTATTTACAGCACTGTTCTTGCAGTTTGTAAGGGGATTAGGAGAAAGTGTCAAATATACGGTAGCATCCTTTATCTCGGCAACAACAACGACGATATTAAATGTTATTGCTTTGGTTATTTTGAAAATGGGACTCCAAGGATTGTTTGTTTCCACGTTATCTGCACAGATTGTTACATTAATTTATTTGATATTTGCATCAAAATGCTGGGAATATATTTCTCCAAAAAATATTCACCTGAGTATATTTAAAAGTGTTGGAACGTACTCCATTCCGCTGATTCCAAATAATTTGGCTTGGTGGGTTGTAAATGCTTCAGATCGAACAATTATTGCACATTTTCTTACAACAGCAGCAAATGGAATTTACTCTGTTGCAAACAAATTTCCAAATGTATTTATAAGTTTTTATAATATCTTAAATTTATCTTGGACAGAAACAGTTTCATTGCACTATGGTGATGAAGATAGGGATGAATTTTTGACAGAAACAATGACATCATTGTTCAAGTTATTTGCAGCAGCTTGTTTTGGTATTGTTGCCTGTATGCCTTTTGTTTTTCCCATAATGGTTAATCTAAAATACAGCGCTGCATATAATCAGATTTTGATTTTAATGTATGCGATGCTTTTCCGTGTATTGGTTGGATTATATAGTTGTGTCTATGTGGCACAAAAAAACGCAAAAAAGATTGCGTACACATCAATCTCAGCGGCTATTATTAACATCGCAGTCGATTTGATTTTAATTAACAAGATACAAGTGTTTGCAGCATCCCTTTCAACGCTGATTGCCTTTCTTTCAATGTTTATTGTTCGTTATATTGACGTAAATAAAACTGTACACATGAAAATTAGAAAGCCTATTATTATTGGCAGTGTCCTTATTGGTGGGATGCTCATAGGAACATACTATTGCGGAAATAGGATGATCCAGTTTGCAGCACTTTGTATTACTGCAGTTTATGCAATTTTAACTAATGTGGACATGCTGAAATCGGGTGTAAATCTGGTGAAGAGCCGTCTTGGAAAATAAGACTTGAAATAGTGTGAGTTGGGGAGGACAATCTTGAGAGCAGAGCAGATAATATTGACATTCTGAAAGCAATTTGTGCCTTTCTGATTGTTTGTATTCATGCACCGTTTCCGGGAGTAATTGGAGAATATTTTACAGCATTGACTAGAATTGCTGTAAGTTCATTGTGCCAATTGTGGTTTACATTACAACATTGATTTTTTTGATGATAGTTGACAAGATAAAAATGGCGGCAGTAATAGACCGCTGAAAGAAGGTGGCAGTTTGATAACAGAAGTGAAAACGAAAGTTTATGCTGGAAGATTGAAAGATAGGGCTTCTCTGTTACGCAGTTCATCTGGTGGAGCTTTTGTGGCTCTTTCGGATTGTTTTCTGGATAACGGTAATGCCGTGGTTTGCGCTGTGTACAATTATGAAGATCACGCCACTGAGTTTCAACTAATCGAAAACAGAGAAGAACGTGACAAGGCTATTGGCTCTAAATATATGCAGAGCAAGCCAGGAAAAATCTATAAGACCGCAGAGGACTGGCTGATTAATCATCCGGAAAAACGATTGCTTTTTGTCGGCATGGGATGTCAGGCCGATGGTTTTCGCAAGTTTGCGGAAATGAAGGGATTCCGTGAACAAGTATGGATAGTTGATATTATCTGTCATGGATCGCCGAGTCCAAGGCTCTGGAAAGAATATGCTGAGTCTGCTGAGAAAAAGTATGGGAAGATTACATATTTGACATTTAAGGATAAGCGGAATGGTTGGAAAGCTCCGACGGCATATGTAACAGCTGGCGGTCAGGAGCATCTGATAAAGGATTATGTTAAAGTATTTTATAACCAATGTGCATTACGTCCGTCCTGCTATGAATGTCCGTATGCGACAACTGAACGAAAGACGGATATGACAATCGGAGATTTCTGGCATATTGAGGAAACAATTCCGGACTTCTATGATGAAAAAGGCAACTCAATCTTCCTGATCCACACAGACCGAGGAGAGCAGCTCTTTGAGACAGTCAAAGTGAAGTTGGAGTATAGACTAAGCGATACAAAACAATGCTGGCAGGCGAACTTGGAAGCTCCTACTAAAAGATCGGAGCAGAGAGATGAATTTTGGAATGATTATCAAAGGAAAGGAGTGGATTTCGTTATGAAAAAATATGGAACAACTCCCTTAAAAACGAAAATCAAAAACAAGATTGTTAAGCTAATATCAATCGGGGGGGGGGCAAACCCTAAATCCTGATTTGATTTATTATGCTGACTACTCCGAAAGGAGGGCGGCATAATGAATTGGTCGCAGCCTAAGGTATATGCTGTAAAGCATAAAGACGAAGAAATCAGGGCAGCTTCACGTTCTGGTGGTATTTTCACGGCATTGTCAGACTTGGTTTTGGATGATGGTGGTACTGTTTATGGATGCGTTTTAACTGATGATTTTCATGCTGTTCATGTGAGAACTGATAGCAGAGATGGACGAAATCAAATGCGTGGTTCAAAGTATATCCAAAGTAAAATGGGAGATACATATAAGAAAGTACAGGAAGATTTGAATGCAAAAAGAGAGGTGCTATTCTCTGGAACTTCTTGTCAAGTCGCTGGATTAAAGTATTTTCTTGGTAAAGATTATGACAACCTTATATGCATAGATATTGTCTGTCATGGAGTTCCGAGTCCTGTTGTTTGGGATAAGTACCTTAGATGGCAGGAACATAAGAATCATGGAAAAGTTGTTAAGGTTGACTTTAGAAATAAGAAGGATTTCGGATGGAAAGATCATGTTGAAACCATTTGGTTTGATAATGGAAAAAATGTAAGTAGCCCGATTTTTAAGAATCTCTTCTATGGTCACATGGTTCTTAGACCGAGTTGTTATGAATGTCCATATAAGTCCATCATGCATCCAGGAGATATTACGATAGCAGATTATTGGGGAATCGAAAAGGCTGCTCCGGAATTCGATGATAATAAAGGAGTGTCATTGGTCCTAGTTAATAATGAAAAGGCTGATAGCATCTTTGAAAATGTGAAGATTGAATTGAAGTGGAAGAGCACAAGAATTGAAGATAGCATGCAACCGCCACTGAAGGCTCCGTTTCCAAAACCAGAGGGAAGAGAACAGTTTTGGAACGATGTGAATGATAAATCTTTTTCGTATATTGCCAGAGCATATGGGGACAATGGAGCTGCAAATTATATAAAGAAGGTTCTGAGAAGAGTAAAACGAAAAATACAGCACTTAACAAGTAAAACTTGAGGGGAGGAGTATTTATGAGTGGAAAAGCATTAAACAAACAGGAAATGGATAGTATCGATCTGGCTAAATTTGTTTTCGCTTTTGCGGTTATTCATATTCATGCGGGGGGGGGTACGGTCGTACATCCGATTTTAGCAAGTATTGTTAATTCTTTTGATAGCTTAGCGGTTCCGTTTTTTTTTATAGTGGCAGGTTATTTCTTTTTTAATAGAATTGAAAAACTAGAAAACGAAGCTCAGAAAAAAGAATATGCGATAAGCTATCTGTTGAAAACATTGAAAATATATTTTGTCTGGTCAGTTGTGCTTTTACCGAGCAGGTTGATACTGAGTAAAAGTAGTATGCTTGGCGTACTTTTGAAATGGTTCAGAACCGTATTTTTTATCGGTGATGCGCAGCTATGGTATTTGAACGCATTGCTGGTTGGATTGATTCTGATTTTGATATTGAAGAAATTGAAAATTAACGATACTTGGATTATGTTGATAGGAGTTGTATTCTTTATTGCCGGTATCTTTGTTCAAAAACAGTTGGATGTGGCATCTGTCAATGGATATGCAGGATTTTGGAAATTGTATTATATGATTTGGGGAAAGACAATAAAAAATGGTGTGTTTATGGGGATGTTTTATTGTATGCTTGGGACGCTAATCCAGAAAATCCCCCAAACAAAAACAGGATTCATTTGTACAATCTCAGCTTTTACTCTTTATGTTGTGGGAGTGTACTTTCAGTACGAATGGAGAAAACTGTTGCTACCTGTTGTGTCGGTGCTTATAGTTGAGTCAGTTATTATGATACCTTTGCATATTGGACCTTTAGGAAAATGGTTCCGATCTATGAGCACGTTACTGTTTCTGTGCCATTATATTTTTGTCAGAGCGTTTGAATGCTTTCCAACATTGACAGTTTGTTTCCCAGAAGGAATACATAAATTTATGTTTGTTGGTGTGTCCGCATTTTTATTGTCTGCATTGCTCGTCTGGGCTGGAAATAAAAATAAAAGAATTAGGTGGTTATGGCAATAATGAAATGAATAGGAAAGGTTGTTGTGAATGGTGGAAAGAGAAATACCAGTACTATATAAAAGAAAAGAAGAATGCTGCGGTTGTACGGCATGTTATGCCATCTGTCCGAAAGAGGCTATTTCTATGGTCGAGGACGAAGAAGGCTTTGAGTATCCTCAGATCGATGAAAGTAAGTGTGTGCGTTGCTATCAGTGCATAAAGGTATGTCCGATAAAGGAAGCACACGTTTCATAAAACTAAGGAAAAGAGATAGAGAGAAAAAATTATGAACACAACATTACTTATCATGGCAGCCGGAATCGGCAGCCGATTTGGAACAGGAATAAAACAGTTGGAACCGGTCGATGATGCTAACCACATTATTATGGACTACTCAATCCACGATGCGATTGAAGCTGGTTTCAACCATGTAGTATTTATTATCCGTAAGGATATTGAGAAGGAGTTCAAAGAGGTCATCGGTGATCGCATTGCTTCTATCTGCTCCTCTCATAATGTAACTGTGGACTACGCTTTCCAGGATATCAACGATATTCCGGGAGAACTTCCGGAAGGCCGTATAAAGCCGTGGGGAACCGGTCAGGCAGTACTTGCAGCGAAGAAAGTAATCAAAACCCCATTCATTGTGATCAATGCAGATGATTACTATGGCAAGGAAGGCTTTAAGGCTGTCCATGAGTATTTGGTAAATGGTGGCAAGTCCTGTATGGCAGGCTTTGTGCTGAAGAACACCCTGTCTGATAATGGCGGTGTGACCCGTGGTATCTGCAAGATGGACGAGGATAACAACTTGACTGAGGTTGTGGAGACCAAGAACATCGTGAAGACTGCAGATGGAGCAGAGGCAGACGGCATAGTTGTGGATGTGAACTCTCTGGTATCCATGAATATGTGGGGATTAACGCCAGAATTTTTGGATGTGCTGGAAAATGGCTTCAAGGAGTTTTTCGAGAAAGAGGTATCGAGCAATCCTCAGAAAGCCGAGTATCTGATCCCAATCTTCATCGGTGAGCTGCTGGAGCAGGGAAAGATGTCCGTAAAGGTCCTGAAGACCAACGACACCTGGTACGGCATGACCTACCATGAGGATGTCGCAACAGTAAAGGACAGCTTCAAGAAAATGTTAGAAAAAGGCGTGTACAAGGCTGACCTGTTCAGTGATCTGTAATGGAAGCAATAAAGGTATTAGCCAAAATTCTCACAAACATCCTGACTGCTTTGTACGAGCCGTTTGGATTTTCACTTCTGCTTTCCTTCCTCGCCATGTTCTTCTATCTATATGCGTATGAACCTGAAGAGGCTGGCAAAGGATGGAAGAGTGCCATAGTGACCTGGTATCAAAAATTCAAGGGGAGTGTGTTCTTTCGGAGGTTGTTTTTCTTAGCTTTTGTGACCTCACTTATTCTGTTCCGAACCCTGTTAAACCGTCAGATGTGGATGAATCCTTTATCCGATGTCATGGGTGGCTGGGGAATCTGGGAGACTGTGAATGGCGAACAGAAGCTAACCACCGAGTGCATTGAGAACGTAATCATGATGGTACCGTTTTCAGCAGTAGTGATGTGGACGTTCGGAGAAAAGATTGGAAAAGGCTGGAAGAAGATACTGTGTTATAGCGGGAAGATAGCATTTATCTTTTCGATAAGCATAGAGATGCTACAATTATTGCTTCGCTTGGGTACATTCCAGCTATCAGACATCTTCTACAACACAGTCGGCGGAGTGCTAGGCGGCGTGTGTTACTGTGGAATCATGAAGGTAAGAAAGCGTCTGTAAAACTGAATGAAATTGTGATATACAGGGAGCGGAAGCTCCCTGTGCTGCTCGAATGAATCATACACCTCTTTGTGGTGAGCAGTAGGCAACGCTGATATGGAGGCTAAGTGTGAGACGACTTTAAAATTGTTCAATGCAACTAAATGCTTGAAGTGTTAGGGGGATACAAAATGCTTTCATTTGATGAGAATGGATGGCTATTTCCTGATCCGTTAAAAAATATAACTCATGATATCGACAGTGCAGAGATTGATGATCTATTGAAATTAGCAAAGGAAGAAGATTATTGGTCTGCCGGCATAAGAGAAACTGTAAAAAAACGACTGGAAAAAGATAAAGATGATGTAAGACTGGATTGGATTGTCGAGGATTTAATGATAAAAAATACCGGAGGAACTGTTATTTCAATGCCTTTTGGTAAAGATATTATCACATTTAATAGTAATCGACATTTTTTTAGAGGGGAAAATCAACAGTACTTGAAATCTGTGCCATCACTTCGGAGGAGACAAGAAGGAAAAAGCAAATATGAATGTGAACTCATTAAGGGAATTGCTTTAATGCGGTCATTACAATTCGCAAAGTTTATATGGAAAATAGATGTCGTGCCTTATTGGGAAGCAAAATTGAGTGATATTAACATTGATGCGTTGGCACAACATTATGGTTTTGACACATGCCTGTTGGATTTAACAAACGATTTTAGAACTGCATTGTTTTTTGCAACGTGTAAGTATGACTATAAAACAGATTCTTATCGTCCTTTGACAAAAAAAGATATCGAAGCAACAGAAGATTCAAAATATGGTGTAATATTCCATTCACCTAACTGGGTGCTAGATTATTTAAACGGTGGAAGTTTCGAGTGGCACATGCGTCATTTGAATGATCATCGTGAAGAGCCATACAGCTTTTATTCAGGGGAACTAGATGGAATGGCTTTTCAAATTGGGTACCAACCACTTATGAGATGTCATCATCAAAGTGGGTACATTATGCCAATGATGAATGCGACTCCTTTACAGAGTGATAACAGATTTGAAAAAATAAGATTTTTACAGACAGAAGAGTTATCTAATAGAGTCTATGAGATGATGGATAAGGGAAAGAAGATTTTCCCGTATGAAGGTATTGGAAAAGCATTAGATATACTACATACAATACAAAAAGCAGTAATCTTTTCGGAGGATGACCTGCTGTATGCGTACGATTACGGCGTGGTAGATAAGAAAATGTTTCCGACAATTGATGATCTTAGGAAAGCGATTACAGCTTTTCAGGTTGATGGTGAATGCGTTTCAATTCAGAAGGATGAAATTAATTATCCAATCAGTCCGTCTGTTTTACAGGAAATAAATGCGGAATATAACGGTCGTAATCTGCTAGATGTTGTTGGAAATATGATTCACCAATATCCAGAACAACGTCGGTATAGAGAGCAACGTTGTATTGATATTTATGGAAAGCTCATTTGAGTATTGAGAAAATCGTGAGCTGGTAAGAGGTTCATTACGAAATTAAAGGAAAGAGGTTATCACGATGCCCAGAACGAAAGGCAGCAAAAACCGTCCCAAAATCAATACCACCAAAGACTACGCAACTCAGATCGCAGAGAAGCAAGAGATTATTAGCCAGCGGTATGAGTGCGGACGAGATCCTCGAAAAACTGAAATAAAACCATAAAACTATAAAACACACACGACCGTGTGGGAAAGGAAAGAATTAAATGGAAGAAATTGTAAAGTTCTTAAAAGAAGCTGAAACATATTACTTGGCAACAGTCGAAGGCGACCAGCCGAGAGTGCGTCCGTTTGGCACGGCACATATTTTTGAAGGCAAGCTTTACATCCAGACTGGCAAGAAGAAGGATGTTTCCAAGCAGCTGCATGCCAATCCGAAAGCAGAGTTGTGTGCATTCAAAGGCGGCGAGTGGATTCGCGTTGCCGGTGAACTGGTAGAGGATGACCGTGTTGAAGCGAGAGAATCTATGCTGGATGCTTATCCAGGATTGAAGAAGATGTATGCTGCAGATGATGGCAACACTGAGGTGTTCTACTTTAAGAATGGTGTGGCTACCATTAGTTCTTTCACCCATGAGCCGAAAGTGATCAAGTTCTAATAATATTGCCGTGTGTGGAACATAGGCTCCAATCTGAGCCCGAAACACGCACGGCATATTTTGAAAACCGATATATAGTTTATAACGAAAATAAAAAACAGAGCGTGACAAAAATGAATTTATCAAAAATACATCATATTGCAATCATCGTATCTGACTACGAAGCAGCTAAGGATTTTTATGTAAACAAACTGGGGTTCTCTGTTATAAGAGAAAACTATCGCCCAGAGCGTAAGGACTGGAAGCTGGATCTTCGTGTTAATGAACACACAGAGCTGGAGATTTTCGCTGAAGAAAATCCACCAAAACGTGTGAACCGTCCAGAAGCCTGCGGGCTGCGTCATCTTGCGTTCTGCGTAGACAGCATAGAGCAGACGGTGAGGGAGCTGACAGAAGTTGGGATTGAATGTGAGCCGATTCGGGTTGATGACTATACCGGCAAGAAGATGACATTCTTCCACGACCCGGATGGACTGCCGCTGGAGCTACACGAATAATTATGGGAGAGAAAAGAGCGTATAAGCCCCGGAAACCCGGCGGCGGTCGGAAGAAGCTGAAGCCTGAATACGATGCTGGGAAGAATCTGAAGGAGCAGATGGAAAGTGCTGTGGCACTTTATAATTCTAAGATGTCCTTGCAGGCCATTGGTG
>ERZ838483.1098-NODE-1098-length-26929-cov-10.604450_pt1 | contig 26929 bp, 25 predicted proteins | sample MGYA00519939_ERZ838483 | MGnify/ENA primary metagenome ERZ838483 (study PRJEB31850, sample SAMEA3708836) | human gut metagenome | biome: human gut; feature: human-associated habitat; material: faeces | place: China | collected 2014 ... | reverse complement strand
AGCTGCTCTATGCGGAACTCTATCAGACCGAGGACAGAAAGAAATGTACCGTGTGCGGCGCGTTCTTTGCGTCCACCTCTAACAGCGTCAAATACTGCCCGGACTGCCGAAAGAAAATTACCCGCAGACAGGCAGCGGAACGTATGAGGAAAAGACGCACTCTTGTTACGCAATAGGGGCGAAAAAAGCCTTTGATTGCAGGGCTTTTCGGACGCAAAAACAAAGAGGTAAAGGATTGATACCTTTACCCCTAAAATCGTGGTTCTACTGCGTAACAAATATAAATCTGCACCTATGAAAGAACGGGCGCGGTGGCCAACATATCGGCTGCCGCGTCCATTTTTTGTTCTATTTTTTTCTTTCTGCATTAACCACAGCAAAAATAGATTTCATAAATCGTGAAATAAATTCTAAATTTGCAGATTGACTATTTCCCTCATGGAAATAACGCCATTCTGCAAATTTATTATTATTTTGTGTTAAATCCATTTGAAAATCCGTATCACTATATGTGGATTTTACTTTCTTCATTTCATCAACGGTATTGCTTTTGATATTGTTTTGAATGTCGCTATCTAATAATAAAAATAATTCGTCAAGTTTATGCCCCCTTGTATTTATAGGCAACATGGACTTCAAAAAAAGTTCACAAGCAAAAGAACAATTAACGACTACTGGTACAAACAAGGCTGCGTCTAAAGGAGCTTTCCCGTCCGTCCCCGTGTTCCCTTGAACCATAGCGTTGATACCTTGCTGCATTTTTGCATTTAATATATCATAAGCCTTTGATTCTTATCAATCGCCAGCTGGACAAACAGACAAAGCAGATGGTGTGTGGCTATGCCCTTGGACATTATCTTGAGCATCAGCTGCTTATGGACTTGCATACTCTGAACAAGTTTCTGACCATTAAGGACAAGCACATACTTCTTTATGAGCATAACGCTTTCACATCCCACCTGATGCTGGACAGTGATGAAGTCTATCAAATGACGAAGCGTGGGTTGGACGCGGCGCAGATTTCCGCAGCGAAACGGATTCACCTCAATCTGGTGCTGGTGAAACTTCTTGAACTGCATCATTTGGGTTATGATCTGCGGCATTATCGCGCCCAGCACCATGCGTTTATCAAGCAGTTCAATCTTCCAGCACATTTTCAGTTTGATGTTGCCGCCGGATGAACTTATGTTCTTATAACCCTAAAACCCGTAATGAACGGCGCGCTATGCCTGTCCATTACGGGTTTTTCGTGTTATTTCAGTTTTGCGAGGATTTCATCGGCACTCATGCCTTCGGCAAGCAGCTTTTTCAGAACGGACTCTGCTTCTGTCTTTTTTGCTTCTTCTGCAGCTTTGGCATCTGCCTTCGCCTTCTTTGCTTCCAGCTTGACAATTTCCTTGTCGATAGCTTTCAGCGATGCTTTCTTCTCTTTCAAGTCAGCTTTCAGAGAATCAATGTTGGCGGTGATAGATGCGATCTCGGCAGAGAGTACTTCCTTTGCGGACTGCTTTTCTGCAATCTGCGTTGCAAAATCGGCGGTCACAGTTTTGGGCTTATTCTTGCTACCTTTTGTTCTGGGCATAATAAATAACCTCCAGAAAATTATAGTAATTTTAGTATAGCACTCTGATAAGGCTGTTTCAATATTACACTTAATAAATGCTTATTTTCTGGTAGGCTATTTTCATTTTACAGACTATATCCTCTATCACGAATCACATCGACAACTTCGGAAACATATTTCTGACAAGTATCGTGATCAGGGGCTTCCACCATCACACGCACCACAGGCTCCGTGCCGGACTCACGAACCAGAATCCGGCCTGTATCTCCCAGTCCTTCGGCCACTTTCTTTACTGCTGTTTGCACAGCCTCATCGCTCTGTGCCGCCTTTTTATCCGTTACGCGAACATTCTCCAGCACCTGCGGATAAATTTTCAGCGCTGCTGCCAATTCGCTCATCGGCTTCTTCTTAGCCAGCATAACTTCCATCATTTTTAAACTCGTCAGGATACCATCACCCGTACTGGCGTACTTGGAGAAGATGATATGTCCACTCTGCTCGCCGCCGATACGACAGCCATTCTTGGCCATGTACTCATAGACGTACTTATCTCCAACGGCAGTCTTGGCATAACCGATACCCTGCTCATCAAATGCTTTGTACAGACCAAAGTTGGACATAACTGTTGTAACAACGGTGTTGGTCAAGAGCTTGCCGCGCTCTTTCATGTAGCAGCCATAGATATACAGAATATGATCGCCTGTAATGACATTACCCTTCTCGTCCACACACAGGCAACGATCGGCATCACCATCATAGGCAAAACCAACATCCAGACCTTTCTCCACAACGAACTTCTGCAAGCCCTCAATATGAGTAGAACCAGCGTTGTTGTTAATGTTCAGTCCATTAGGCTGATTGTTGATTACATAGGTATCTGCGCCCAGTGCGTCAAAAACGGACTTTGCAATGTTCCAAGAACTACCGTTAGCACAATCCAAACCAACTTTGATGCCCTTGAAAGAGTAGATGCCCAGAGAAATCAGGTAGCCCATGTAGCGGTTACGACCTGCCACATAGTCCACCGTGCAGCCAATATGCTCACGATGAGCAAAGGGCAGCTCCGGCCAGTCCTGGTCGAACACCTGGAGCTTACCGTCAATGTAATCCTCTACCAGCAACAGAGTCTCTTCCGGCATCTTCTCGCCGTAGCAGTCGATCAACTTGATGCCATTATCGTAGTACGGATTGTGGCTGGCAGAAATCATGATGCCACAATCGAAGTCATCCACACGGGCGATATAAGCCACAGACGGAGTGGTGGTGACATGGAGCAAATAAGCATCTGCTCCTGAAGCGGTCAGGCCAGCCACAAGGCTGTACTCGAACATGTACGAGCTGCGGCGGGTATCCTTACCAATAACAATACGAGCAGGGTCGGTGTCACCGTTGCGCTCACGGAGAGCATTATAATACCAGCCTAAGAAGCGACCAACCTTATAGGCGTGATCCGCTGTTAATGTAATCCGGCTTCTCCACGGAAGCCATCTGTTTCAAAGTATTTAGCCATTTTATTCCTTTCTAAATCGCTTTGTAACATATTATCTCACATCTCAGGCAACCACAGATGTTGCCTGCTGCACATCTCTATCCAAAAATCTATTATTCAGAGACTCAACTCATCTAATTTCCACGATTCCCCTTCCCCCAGACATATATATAGTTTGACCAACTATTGTATTTCCCAAATCACTAACTAGTATCTTTGCTATTTGAGCTATTTCCTCTGGTGTTGTAAATCTTTTTATCGGATTCAATGGTGTATATAGGTTACCTTCTCTATAGTTCTTCTGCATAGATGTATTTGTCGGTCCCGGCCCTATCGCATTCACAATGATTCCGTGTTCCAACAGACGTTGTGCCATTCCTTTTGTTATGCCATCAATTCCTAACTTAGATAATCTATACGGTGACCATGATGGTTCCAATGCAGACTGAGACGATATTATTAAAATATGTCCTTTAATTTTATTTTCAATCATGTACTTTGCTACTGTTTGGCACATAAAGTATGTACCTTTCAAATTAATATTCATAATGGTGTCATACTCATCAAGCGTGACATTTACGAAATCAAGCCCATCTCTATCAACATGAACACCCGTTGAACTTACAAATATATCTAAACGCCCCCATATATTAATTATCTCACCAAGTTTTGATTCAAATGAGGATGGTTCTTTATAATCCAATACTATAAATTTCAACTTATCATTAGAAATTTCAGATTTTATTTTTTCAAATTTTCGCTCATTAGTTCCTGTTATAATCACTTTTGCGCCAGATAGTAAAAAATTTCTTGCTATTTCTAAACCAATACCACCAGTTCCACCTGAAATTAGTACAACTTTATCCTTAAGTTCTGATCCAGATGACGGCATTATAATAATTGGCGTATTTATCGGCTGAGGGAACAACTTTTTTAATTTTGTTTTAATTCCAAATCCCATAACTATCACTCCATTTTATCATTTGCTAATGCTGCTTGATTATTCCGCAAATCTTTTTTGGCCCACCAAACGGGGAACAGTCCCTGCACAAGCATATGTGCTTTTGTTTTAGGTCCCAATTCCGAGTGAACAAGCACCCCAAAGAGCCTTGTTCTCAGATTATGTATACATTCATCATATAAGTCCTGATTTTCTTTAACCGAATCCGTAGCAATAATCAAAAATAGCACATACCCGTAATTCTTCCAGATATGCCAATTAACAGCATTTTCTGTTCTTTTTGTCTTAACGATTCTTGTTTCACCAATGTAGCGAATATTCACCATCGCATTAGTTCCCATTTTTAGATTATAATGAGTCAGTCCACTATTTGTGTTGTTGAGTCGATAGTTATAGATTTTTCTATGTCCAACAGCAACCTTATTTGCGCACTGTACTGCCATTGAAGAAAAGTACAGTCCTTCTCCAGACCAAGGTCTATTAAAATCTATGTGATGTTCTTTGAGAAGCGATGCCTTATAGATCTTGTTCCAAGGTCCAATCGGAAACTTAGGATAGATAATTCCGCAGAAAGCATCTTCTGGTGTCCATACTTCAACAGCATCTTTTTTCGTTTGTTCCCGATCACGTGTTGTAAATATCTTGTCCGTCATGGCCATTTCCGCACCAGTCTGATGAATCAGATTCATCAGGTATTCTACATAATCCAGTTCCAGCCAATCATCACCATCAATGATAAGGATATACTCGCCAGTTGCCTCCGCAAGACCAACATTTCTGGCTTCACATGCGCCGCCGTTTTTCTTATGAATTACTCTGATACGGTCATCTCTCGATGCATAATTATCACAAATGGCACCGCTATTATCTGGTGAGCCATCATCTACAAGCAGAATTTCAAGATTCTGCCAAGTTTGATTGATAATAGAGTCAATTAGTTTCGGCAAAAATTTTTCTGATTTATAAATTGCAACAATTGCAGATACTTTTTCCATATAATCCAATCTCCTTTTCGCTGGATTATTGAATAAAGCACCTACAGATAATTCAAGCACATAACATTCGTTTAATAATCTTTTTGACCCTTCTCTTAAATCGATCAAAATTCGATTCATATAAACCAATTACGTCTTTGAACTCAGATTTGCTATTCTTCAGCAACTCCAGCGATTTCTCATAGTATTTAGGATAATCATAATCTGTGTGCTGCTGACCCAATCGATCTGTTATGTCCTGTCTATTTATTGTAACTTGATCACTTATAGCATTCAGCAATGCTAATCCTCTGCTTCCATTAATGAGAACCATAGAAACGCCATCTTCATTGTTTTTGAAGCGTTCACCCCAATAGTCACCCAATCGAATATCTGCAGATGTTTTATTTCTAAACGGACAGGTAAAACAGGATTCCTGATTCACAACACCCATTGAAAACAGCTTTAAAAAAGGGTCTTTTCCCCTACTCGCCACATAGGCAGTACCCCCCCCCATTAATATTCATAAAATATTCATGCCATGAATATGACTTATCTCGAAACAGTATGCTTCTAATATTATCTGTAGCATTCAATTTAATTTTTCTCATAACCCATTTCATATATTTTGTCCACAAAAAATTTGAAGGTACTCCATGACAAAAAATATCAATCAAAACGACTCTATCAAGCCACCCATAAATTTCCAAAATATTTCTAAAACCACTTATCTGGCATGGCGTTCCAAATACCACAAATTTTTTCTGTGGAAATTGTTTCAATCTATTTAGTACTTCACAAAATGCCGGAAAGACATTACTTTGCAGGTACTTCGACCCTCGCAAGGGTTTCAAATCTTCTCCCCGTTCAAAAATCTTGTGCCGCACACTCAATGTATTATAATCCATAATTGCACCACAGACTTCATAGCCATGCGCTACTGCATATTCCGCAAGTACCGCTGCTATGCCACCACTAGAAGACTGCTGCCGTCCTTCTGCATCTGCCCATGCCGAGTACAATTCGCACTCATCCAAAGAGCAGCCATGTGCAGCATTCATCGGACAGACTTTTTCACACAAGCCACAATGTATGCACACCGTGTCATCCTTTACCGGTCTTAGAAATCCATCTGCATTATATTCTATTTTGATGCAATTCTCCTTTGGGCACACAGCGGCACACGCACTACATCCACTACACTTCACCTCTATACTCACCTCTAATGCTTTTTTGTAAAAATTCTTTACTCTTCTCAATCTCCTGCTGGAGCATTTTCATATGCGGAGCATAATCAATATCTGGTAACTCCTTAATCTTTCTTGTTCCAAATTCCAGTCCACGGTTTTCTAATCCTGCCGTGTGCAATAAATTCCGGATTCTAGAATTCGTACTTGTAACAGGGTTTTCTCTATATCTCATAAAAGAATAAAACTGCTTTCTATGAATAATCGAAAAAACTGTAATATGAAAAGAATCTGTTATTACATACCGTGCATTTCGAATCAGTTCCAACAAGTCTTCAAGCCCTGCATCCGCACGCCTATCTCCAATTTGATAATACGATAGACCGCTATATGGCACAAAAACGTATTTCATCTTCTTTTGCTTTGCAAATTTTTTCGTAGCATGGAGATGGTCAAAATTCCCCTCAATAAAGAATCCAAGCACATAGTCACTCTTTGGTGCTGCTCCAGTAGGAGGAAGAATTGATGCCCAGTCATTTGAATCCAGCAGCAATGTCGGATCAACAGCAACGACTGGTTTATACTTAGAGTATGGTTCTAGTAGTGAAACCGCATTTTCTTCTCTAACGGAGATTGCATCAAACTTTGAAACACTTCTTTTTATCTCTGGTTCAACTTCGTCCAGAATCTTTGTCACTCCCATACTCGGTGCATAGGATATTCTACGTGTCGTAACGCCTTCGTAATCAGCATAATAAAAGCGGTGATACCAATTCGGATTCCATATTTGGTCGCTTCCACTGATAAGCAAGTCAAAGGAATTAAACACTTCAACTAGATTTTTCTCAGCTTCGCATCGCCTTGTAAGGATACAATTATTTCGAATTGTTTTTACCAGTTTCTCATCTCGAATTGCTTTTTCCTTTTTAAAAAATACTCTGCACGCCAATTTTTGAGCACATTTTTCTGGAAAGAATTCTATTTTCTCAATAAAAGTTCTACGATTCTTACTATACTCTGATTCTACCTCACAATTTATTAGTTCAACCTCATATCCCTGTTTCCTTAAATAATACTGTAGTGCAATCGCCTGTAAATTCGTTCCATAATTAGGCCCTGTAAACCATGTGATAATTCCAATTCTCATTATTTTTCACCAACAATTATCTCTGAACTGCTTGTTTTCCTTTTTTAGCAATTGACATTAAATCTCCCGCATACAATATTACAATCACCAAAAACATTCCTATTTCTACACCATACAGTACAATACCATCCTCAAGCAATAATACGATTGACTGTGCCGCCAACAGAACATATGTTATCAAGTCTCTTTTTAAATTAATTTTCAGCTTTATAAATTTTTTTGAATGCCAGTACCGTATCACCCACACTACAAAATAGCAAACAGCTGTTGCAATGGCAGCGCCCAAAGCTCCCATAAATGGAGTCATAACTAGATTCAAAACAATGTTACTTACCGCTCCCACAACTGTGGATTGCGCAAATATTTTTGAGTTTTTTACTGCCGAAAAAAAGCCGCCAACGTAGCCTGATAAAGAGCCAAAAACAATAGCAATCGTCAACCACGGCACATATTTCCATGCGACAAAAAAATCTTTTGCATAAAGGAAATGCGCTAATATTTTATCTGCTACAATAATAGCCGAACAAAGCAGAACCATCAGACAGTTATATGCACGGTATGTGTTGGCAAAAAAACCATTTTTATCTTCCGGATCAAAGTCTTTTACTGCCGATAGAGTCCATGCCTGAGAAAAAATGGACTGAAAAATATTTAAAATAGAAGGTATCTTGGAGGCTACAGAATAAATACCATTTTCAGCTAAACCGCAAAAAAAGATGACCACATATCGATCCGATGTATTATTCACCCACCATGCGACGGAATTAGCTATCATCGGTTTGCAGTAATCCAGCATTGCCCTTTTTTCTTCCGAAAAGTCCGCTCTTAAATCCGTGTCATGAATTAACCTCGATCGAGCAATCAGATACAAGGACTGTACCAAAGGGCCGATAATATTAGCCAAAAAATAGCCAGTTAATCCCCAATGAAATACCGCCAGAAAAACGATATTACAGCCAATCGTAAATGCCGATACAAGCACACTGGAAACTGATAAATCTGCGATTTTGTCAATTCCCCTTATATAATATGTAACCACACCAGATAATGACTGCATAAAAAACATGAGGAAAAAGAATATGGAATAGTCTTTTACTAACGAGCTTATCCCAAAAGCAGCATTTACGATAAGCCCCACTGCTACAACTGTATTAGCCACAAGCAGTATTTTCATTGCAACAGATATAATTGCCTTGCGGTTGCTTTTGCTATCCATTGCAAAACGCATAACAGCATCCTGCACATTTAGTGTTAGGATAGGCAGCAGCACTCCTACTGTCGTATTGAACAAATCATAAGTACCATATTCTGTGGTCGTAAGTATGTTTGTATATAACGGTACAAGGAAAAAGCTAAGCAACTTGGTTGCAAAGCTGCTTAACGTCAAAAGACCTATGTTTTTAAAAAGATACTTATATTTGTTCATTCATCGTTTTCCTTCCTTTTCCCTTATATTCCCAGTGTTCCCAAATCAAATCTTACGAACTGTCTTTTCCTTAATGCTTCCTCAACCCACTCCATCGCAGGTTTTCTCGTCTTAAACCCTGCAAAGTACCTCTCCATCAGTTCTGCAGTTAAAACAAACTGTGCTTTTCTAATACGGTATGGCTGATGTCTTGTGCGTCCTTCGTTTTGGAGACTCTGGCGGAGTAGATATTCATATGCACGTTGATCATATGAAAGGCTGAAAATTGGAAATTCCTCTAGGCAGGCCTCTGTAATCCAGTAGCTTTCAACAGCTCTTTTTTTCTTTCTAGCGGTTGCTGTAATACCTTGCGGATTGAATCGATAACCGTATACGATGTCCTTTATCGCTGCACAGCGGTAAGGCATTGCTGCAATCATAAACGACAGTGGTGTATCTTCAAACCAGAACCCCTCAGGAAATTGAAAATGCTCCATAACGTTATATTTGTATAGTTTTCCCCATGGATAACCTGAAAAGACACCTTGATTATCGTTAAGTACACCTTCTTTGGGTATGATATGGTTCTCTGTTTCTTCCCCGCTGAATGTGTACCAGCTTCCCTGCAGGATTTCTGCATTACACCCAAATGCAGCATCCAACATTTTTTGTACTGCACCGTCTGCAAGAACATCATCCGAATCCAAAAATGCAATGTACATTCCCTTGAGCACCTGAAGTGCTGTATTGCGTGCACCGGAGAGGCCTTTGTTTTCCTGCGTGATTAACTCAACAGTGTACCCCCCCCCCATCATTTTCTCAGCATTGGCTTCCCAAAGCAGCTGCTGCAAAATATCTGCTGTTCCGTCTGTTGAACCATCGTTCACAATGCTGACGAGCACTCGATAGCTTGTTTTTTGTTTCAATATTGAATCAAGACATTGCCTGACGTACTTTTCAACATTATAGCAGGGGACTATAATCTGTAAATCGTAGTCAATTGCCACTTTATTGTTTGCCCAGCAGACACCAATTGGTTTAGGGCTGTAGTTTTGTAAGATTTCACGTGCCGCACTCGGTGACATCTTTGTCTGCATCGGCAAAAGTTTTCCTACTGTCCCAATAATTTTCTTTACTTCGTTTTCCATACATTTTCACTTTCCATGTATAAAACTCTTGAATTTCTTCTTTAAATCAATTATCTCAGACGTCAAAGAAGGTCCAAGCAACTGTTGTAATTTTGTTTTTGCCTTACTGTATGAAGATTGCCAGCTTGCCGTATACCAGTGTATTGACCGGGTATTGGGTGTAATATCAAGTTTTCCTGTTTTGTAATCCATTGGGCAGAAATATTCCGGCGGATAAATTGTAACACCTTCTATCTGTTCAATTTCTCCGTTTCCGACCCAGCCATGGCTTTTCAGAATTTTGCTTGTATGGGTCACAACCGTTTCTGTAGTATTTCCTTCAATAAAAAAATGGATTTTCTCATAGTAGTCCAAAATTTCTTTATATAGGCCGAGGCCGGGGTTTGCACCCAGGCCGAGGCCGGGGTTTGCACCCAGGCCGAGGCCGGGGACGCATTTATTGTCTGTTTCACAGCCCATAAATGCGCCCTTCGCAATAATGTCGCTCATGTCTTTGATTACCTCAACATCTGTATCAAAATACAGCCCACCCTCATGGTATAAAATCCAGAATCTTGCATAATCACTTACAAAAGCCCACTTCTTTGCTGCATAGGCTTCTTTCACATAGTCACAGCAATTAACATCAAAATTGCTTTCATTCCACTCTTTGATTTCATACCCCGGGAAAAACTTTTTCCAAGAAGCTATGCATTTTTTTGCATCATTGGGGAGTGAGTTTCCACCAAACCAGCAATAATGGATTATTTTAGGTATCATACGATTTTTCCTTTTCAAATATACAATTTTTTAACAGTAAAAGGGCAAAGCACTTAGGTGGATAGAGGCAATGTAATTCAATCATAGCATACAGTGAAAAAACAATGACAACAACAGCATATTTATAACTTTTACTTTTTTTCAGCAAATTGTAAAATCCGAAACTTATCAGTACAAACCATACTACACCAACAGCCACAAAAAGGTAAATATATAAACAATCAATAGTGTAATTTCCAAAATGGAAAGGTGTATCAATTCCCTCCCTGTCGTGCTCTGTAGAAATAATTTGTCCCAAAAGAGTTATTCCATTGTTCTTGATTGCAAGATATGCCATCGCAAAGCGCTTTGAAAAGTAGACATCTAAATACTGTGAAATTTGTGAGGTTTTTCCACATCCTATAAAGTGCGCAGATAGATAACCTGCGATTGTTCCAACAAGAAAGAAACTATATTTTCCACAAAACAAAGCGATTTTCTGTATAATCGGCTTACTTTTTAATATCATCAAAAGGATAAAAACATATATTAGTATGCATCCGTCTGAGCGCGTTGTATAATATAATAACCCTGCGGCGATTGCAGCGATGGCATAGTCTTTCTTTTGTATAATATCCCATCTTAACCATAACCACATAATAATCATCCAGCCCAATTTTACAGCTGCCATATTGGGATGATTATATAAAAATCCAATTCGACGCTCTATTGCATTTTCGTATATAGGAAAACCAAGGTTGACAAAACAATTTAATATCCATAACGAAATCTGAATGATTGCACAGACGACGGATACTTTAAAATTGATTTTTATAAAGTCGTCAACATGAACACCTTTCGCTATTGTAATTATTAGGACAATCAAAAGATAGCTCATGTTTCTTGTTTTTAAGCAAGTCAAAAGAGATAGCAATATTAAAAAACATAACTTTGCAGTTTCTTTTATATTCAAACCTTTTTTATATTCCAAAATAAAGGCGAGAATTCCAAATAGAAGCGCTGAATATTTGAAAACAATAACCACAAAAGGTATGTTTTGAAATAAACGCGAACTTTGCATCCAGTCGGCCAATACCAAAAGAACCACATTAATGCAAAACAACTGATATTGATTGACCACCAATCTTTTCATAGTGTGTATCCCTTATGTTGTAGATTTCTTCTCTATAAATTTTTTGTACATTACTTTATAAAGGCCCACGGCATACGAAAACAAAATGATTTGCAATTTCCTCGTCCCATTAATATACCTGCACCGAAATACTTTTTTTATGTTTTTTCTTGCGTATTGTTGTACATCTACAACCGTTTTAGCTTCAATTGCGTCCGAGCGTATCATCATATTTACAAAAACGATTTCCCAAGTAATCTTTGCAACCGCAATATTAGGGCACTCCTTAGGGTACTTTCGAGAAATATAGTTATACTCTTCATGAATTGCATCATACAAATCATATGTTCTCTTCGAGAAAGAACTATGCCCGATTGACCCCATTCTTTTTCTGTAATAGTATCTTGGAGTTGTATCAAATACTATTTTTTTGCATTGATCAATCAGCTTATATGTCGTAAATTGATCTTCAAACAGCTTTCCCTCCGGACACCGAACATTCTTCCAGAGCGAAATTCTATATAATTTCCCACACACACACGGCGTTAGATAATCGTTGAACAAAAAGCAGTCCAATGCCTCTTCTTTGGAATACACAAAAATTTTTCCACCATGCGGATTCGTTGATTTTGTTCCATCTTCAAAAAAGCTCTCTAATACAGTTACTGCCATTTCTGCGCCATACTGTATAATTTCATTGTGGAGTGCTTCAATCATATCCTCTTTCAGATAATCATCGCTGTCTACGAACGTAATGTATTCACCTGTTGCAATATCAATCGCCGAATTTCTTGCGCCGGAGAGTCCCTTGTTTTTTTGGTGAATCACTTTAACACGAGCATCTTTTTCAGCATATACCTCACACATTTCGCCGCATCGATCCGGCGAACCATCATCAACCAAAATAATTTCCAAATTATGATATGTTTGATTTAAGATGCTTTGCACACATTCGTCCAAATATGCTTCAACTTTATAAATCGGGATAATAACAGTAATCAGCGGATTATTTTTACTCTGCATTATATTGTTCCTTCCTTAGCAATAAAACTCCATCACTTGTTCCTTTTGCCATACTTTTTATGTAATCTATTTTATGATCAAACAACAACAGCACTTTAGCCCATTTATATAGATACACAAAAAAAATCCTCGTTTTTTTATATCTTTTCCAGCACCAAATCAACTGCCTTGCCTGCATATAATACCGATACGGCGAAGCAATGCCATATTTAAATCCGAGAAAGTTTCTTGTTTCAGCCGGATGGTGATTTATAACCGCTTTTCCACATTCAATCACTAAATATCCATTTTCATGAGATTTAAAGCAATAATCCATATCCAATCCATCGACAAAAAGCTCTTCAAAAAATCCATTCTGCTTTTCGAATATCTCTATATTAATTAGCCAGCCCGATGTCATAGACCAATCAACATTTTTATATCCACTATATGGGACGGCATTCGACCGATCAAACACATGGACAGGCGTAAACAATGCTACTTGTTTTCCTTTATAATCCTCTATTGCCTTTTTATATTCTGTCACAATATCAGACCCAAGTTTGCTATCCGCATCAAACAATAATGCCCAATCACACCCACTCTCTTCTAAGAGTTTTATACCAATGTTCAATGCCTTACATAAGCCCATGTTTTCCTGTTTAGAAAAATACTGTATCTTGCTTTTATCGTTAATAAGCAATTCCACAATTTTTTCATTGTTCTGTACCGAATTGTCAACAATAACCGCACGATCAACATTTGGGATGTATGAATTTATATTTTTTATTTCATCCTCTGTAGGATTATATAAAACCACAACCGAACCTATCACCTTGTCACTTCCTCAAACAATTTTTCTGTTTCTCTTGTCATTCTTTGAACGTCAAATTTTTTATAGACTGTTTTTAAACCTTCGTCTATCAATTTACTCTTCAAGTTATTGTTCAAATATAATTTTAGGACTGCTGTACTTGCTCCAACCACATCATCCATCTCTACAAGCAAACCATTTTCTCCATCACAAATAATATTTGGAATAGCATCTACTCTACTCGCTACAATCGGTTTTCTTGCCATCATGTACTCAGGTAAAACCAAACCAAAACCCTCCCAACGGCTCAGTAAGCATGCAACATCAAAAAGCTCTACATAACTCATCGGATTATCAACCCAGCCCGTAATGTGTAGACTATCCAAAAAGTCATTATCCTTTGCATACTTTTTAATTTCAGCTTCCTGATCTCCGTTTCCAACAATAATAAAGTGTGCATTTGAAACTTTATCTTTCACATGCTTTGCCATCTTAATAAAAATATCTGGCGCTTTCTGCGGACTTATTCTTCCAACCATACCAACAACAAACGCGTCTTCTGGTATATTCAGGTCTTTTCTCTTAACTGTGCCGTGAATCCCATTTTCATAGGCTTCAATATCTACTCCATTAAAAATGACCTGCAACTTATCTTCTCTGCAGATTTTTTTATCCAGTGCAGACTGTTTTTCTGCATCTGAAATGCAAATGATTTTATCACAAAACGGTGCAGCTATTTTCTCAATAGCTGTGTACATTGCTTTTTTCTTTGCAGAGCATCGCATGTTAAATGCCCACCCATGCGGGTTATATAGACAGTGATTTTTGAGGCCAATATCTGCAACGCGAGCAATTGCTCCTGCCTTACTGGAATGAGCATAAACAATATCAGGATTATATCTCTTTATCAGTCTTCTAACTTCTCCAATTGCTTTTAAATCGTTACTTCCAATAGCTCTATCCATCTTCACTTGCTCAAAAAAATCAACCAAGTTCTTGTAATCTTCCTCACGGAAATCCTGTGAGCAAACCAGTATATTCTCAAATTTTTCCTTATCCAAATATTTGAGAAGCATTCGGATGTAGCGATCCACGCCACCTGCAGCCTGTGCTATGTGCAATATTCTGATTTTATCCTTCCTCATCTCCAAATACCCATCGTCATTTTCCTTTCCGCAAATCCATGTACACATCCCGAAGGATAGTACTTATTGCAAATCTTATTCTTTTACTCCCCTCAACTTACTTCATAGCACAACAACAAGCCTGTATACAGATTGTGGTAACAATCTATACGCAGGCTTGTCCTCGTACCTCCTTATTCTGTTTTCTGCTCTATCAGCTTTCGCTGTGGTGGGTTAAGTATAGAGCGCAACCAGAAGCCATTAACCCCTGAAAACACGCAGGCCCTAACGCACCATGACAAGCAGAAACAAGTTGAGGTGAAAAGGTCAAGCCGCGCAAACCCGCATGAAATCAGGATTTTTTCTGGTTGTCCATATTATTTCACACTCCCCATGAATGGTAACCACAACCCTCTTTCCAAACATCTTTGGAAGCCATGAAAAAAAAGCCGGACCTTCTGCATGGATATGTACCACATCATATTTTCCAAAAGCACTGTACAGAGCCGCAAAGAAAGAGGAACTCACCGCTGCAAGACCTTTTCCTTCAATAGTTGGAACAAATTTCTGTCGGATTCCATCATATTCAATTTTATTGTCATACTCTGCACCACTCACGTGATGACCAGATCTGTTGTAACAGGTAACCTGACATCCATCTCGTGCCATTCTGGTGCACAGTTCTTTTACAACAATCTCTATCCCGCCCTCACGGGACAGTCTTTTTTGTCCGAACATGGACACTGCAAATTTATCTTTCATAATGTTCTCCAACCAATATTGTCCCCTCTACTCCTTTATATCTATGTACTTTTGTTGAGTAGACATTTCTGCACTCTACATACTTAAAAGAAGTAGCCTTTTCAGCATTTCGTATGCTTTTTATTGACCTTTTACAACAATTCTACTTCGATCCAACCTTCCCCAGCACAACAGCCACGGTCTTAAACAGAATCATAATATCCAACCCCGGACTCCACTTTTTAATATACTCGGTATCCAGTCTTACAACTTCTTCAAAGTCTGTGATATTACTTCTTCCGCTGACTTGCCACATACCGGTAAGTCCCGGCTTGAATGCCAGTCTGGAGCGGTGATGCATCTCGTATTTCTCCCACTCGTCCACTGTTGGCGGTCTGATTCCTACAAGGCTCATGTCACCTATGAGTACATTCCAGAACTGTGGGAATTCATCCAGAGAGTAATCACGGATAAAATTTCCGATTCCCTTGATGATACGTGGATCGTTATCCATCTTGAACATCATACCATCTTTGATATCGTTCTGCGCCATCAGCTCTTTCTTCCGCTCTTCTGCATCCATATACATGCTTCGGAATTTGTAAATGTTGAATTTTTTGCCATTTTTTCCGATTCGCACCTGCTTAAAGAAGATCGGTCCCGGTGACTTAATATAAATGATTGGTGCTACAAAGATAAAAATGATACCTGTCAGTAACATTCCAACCAGTCCTCCGCAGATATCCATCGTCCTTTTGAAGATCAGCTGACCGGCGCTTACCATATTGATGCTGGTCGAAAGCACCGTATATCCTTCCAGCTTTTCCACAATCTGGTTAGAAGAATCATCCGCAACTCTTGCCAGCTTGATATGTACGGTAATTCCCATGATACCGAAATTTTTGATCATTTTATCCGGAAGCGCAAGCTCTGTCGGAATGCTGAAAAGTGCTTCATCCACCCAGTTCAACTGTGCAAAATCTTCAATCGCACTCTCTCCACAAAATACCGGGAATCCATGATAATTGGGAATTTCATTTTCTTTTGCATCAATAATTCCAATTCCCATTACATGAAACTCACTGTAGGGATTGCTGGTAAATGCCTCCACAATTTCTCTATAATTCTTTTTTCCACCGATCAGAAGGATCGCTCTTTTCCCTGATGCAGGGCCTCTGTGCTTGGAAAGCCATTTTTTTAATAAAATCCTTCCTATATATAATACGCAGATCGATATGATTGGGAATGCAAATATAACAACTCGTGAGTAATTGCTCGACTCTTTCATTGCAAACAAATAAGCAATCACACACACGGTCACGATGATTGCGTGCTTTGCGACTGCCTTAGTCTCCAACCAGTACCCTCTTCTTAAGATGCCCTTGTAACTTCCCATCATCAGTCCCACAACCAGATCGATCGCCGCTATCGCAAAAAACACATTCCGGTAAAGCGGTGCTTCTCTGTAATATGCAGTCCCATGATATAACCAGTGAGCAAGTAAATAAGATAATTCCAACAATATTAAATCTAACAAAATAAAATCCCAGTGTTTTAACCAACTGGAAGTTTTCTTTCTGTACATAAGTGAACCCAACCCTCTTAAACATTACTTTCATAATTTTTCTTCTCTAACATTTATAACATATTTCGTATAAAAGGTAAAGCAATCTTCATGTACAATTCTCTTTTTCGACATTTTATCGACTTTCCGCGCAAAAAAGCCATTAGTTTTATGTACTTTTTTCTAAAAACTAATGACTTTTTAATTATTTATCAATTATTGTATTTTCAATTATAGATTTTTACCCTTTCCATACAATAATCACCTTTTTTGCTGCTGCAATCTGATTTCTGACAGTTTTTCTACTTTGTCAGTGCAATAATTGCCTTCACCACATCGTCAATTCCCATCTCAGAGCTGTCGATCAGCGCTGCATCTTCAGCCTGCTTAAGCGGTGCGATCTCTCTTGTCATATCGCGCTCGTCTCTTTCCTGGATATCCTGCCTGATCTGTTCAAAATCACAGGCTTCTCCTTTTCCTTCCAGTTCTTTGAACCGGCGCATTGCGCGGCATTCTACACTTGCAGTCAGATACACTTTAACATCCGCATTCGGAAGTACATTGGTTCCGATATCTCTTCCATCCATAACGACATCTTTTTCTTTTGCAAGATTCCTCTGCAGATCCAGAAGCTTTGCACGGACTGCCGGTACTGCTGAGCTTACGGATGCCATATTTCCAACCGCTTCCTCACGAAGCTGTGAAGTGATGTTTTCTCCATTCAAATAGACTTGCTGCACACCATTTTCATAACCAAGCTCTACCTTTGCATCCTCACATGCTGCCTCGATCTTCTCTACTTCTCCCGGTACGATCCCTTTTTTCAGGAAATGTACAGCAAGTCCGCGGTACATTGCCCCGGTATCTACATAGATGAATCCCAGTTCCTTTGCAACCAGTTTTGCGATCGTGCTCTTTCCGGCACCTGCCGGTCCGTCAATTGCGATATTATATCCCATTTTATATCCTCCCTGTTTCATTCACATTTTCCTGTTTACGCCATCTCTGGATTGCTGTGCGATATCTATAATCCAAAAACTACCAGATATTACTTCCTGCCGCATATGCAGTCGACCATGCGATCTGCAGATTGAATCCACCGGTCAGTGCATCCAGATCCAGCACTTCCCCTGCAAAATACAGTCCCTGTACCAGCTTTGACTCCATCGTAGACGGATTGACTTCTTTGACTTTTACGCCACCCCGTGTAATAATTGCCTCTTTGAAATCTCGAAGCCCGGTCAGTGTCACAGTAAAATGCTTGATCAGATGGACGAAATTCATCCGCTCTTCTTTTGTGATCACATTGACCTTCTTCTCCGGATCAATGCCGCTTAAGTGGATCATAACCGGAAGTAATTTTGCCGGAAACAGTCCGGTGACTGCATTTTTAAACTGTTTATTATGGTTTGTATCAAATTCCCGCAGCACTCTCGCATCCAGCTGCTCTTCGGAAAGTGCCGGCTTCAGGTCGATGACCAGCTTTAACTCATGCTTTTTCTGCAGGATTTTACCTACATAGGCACTCGCACTGATGATCAGTGGTCCGCTTACTCCAAAGTGGGTAAATAACATTTCTCCGAAATCACTGTACAGCTCTTTCTTTCCGTCATAGACCATTGCCTGGACATTCCGGAGGGAAAGCCCCATCAGTGCCGGAATGTACTCTTCTCTGACATTCATCGGAACTAGGGAAGGTGCAGGTTCGGTGATCTTGTGTCCCATCGCTTCTGCAAAGCGATAGCCATCTCCGGTGGAACCTGTTGTCTGATAGCTGACACCACCGGTTGCGATAATGCAGGCATCCCCTTCTTCTTTGCTTCCATCTGCCATGACAAGATAGGAAAATCTTCCATCCTCTGCCACAACCTTTTCTACATTGGAATAAAGATGGATGTGTACTCCATTTCGCTTCATTTCCAGCTCCAGTGTGCGGATAACATCCGAAGAATGATCCGACTGCGGAAATACACGGTTGCCACGCTCTGTCTTCAGACGCAATCCTGCATTTTCAAAGAAATCCATCACATCCTGGTTGGTAAATCCGTAAAAACTGCTGTACATGAATTTCTCATTGGATACCATATTCTGGAAAAGCTCCTCTACATCACAGGCATTGGTAACGTTGCATCTGCCTTTTCCCGTGATGAAAAGCTTCTTTCCAAGTTTTTCATTTTTTTCAAATACGTGGACTTCATTGCCATTTTTCGCCGCAAAAATCGATGCGAACATGCCGGCAGCTCCGCCCCCTACGATCAGTACTTTACTCATTTGATCCTTACCTCGTCTTCTACAGGCTCCAGCTCATCTCTGGAATAAACCTGATATTCGTCCCAGATGTCCTCCAGTGTCTCCAACGTCTCGATGACATCATCCTGCTTCTTCATGCAGAGTGCAACCACCAGTGCATTGATCACACTGAGCGGTGCAACCAGAGAATCTACAATAGATGCCATATCACTCTTGGCGATCAGATTGCAGGAGGAATAGAGATTCATCGGTGAATTCACACTGTCGGTCAAGGTTATTACCTTTGCTTTCCGGTTGCTGGCAAATTCCAGTGCTTTTAAAGTACGCATGGAATATCGCGGAAAACTGATCCCGATGATCACGTCTTCTTCCCCGATCCGGATCAGCTGCTCAAAAATCTCGCTGGAACTGTTGGTATCGACTTCTACCACATCCTCACAGATCAGATTCAGATAGAAAGTCAGGAATTTTGCCAGCGGTGCACAGCTTCGGATTCCGATCACATAAACCTTTTTTGCCGCAAGGATCGTATCCACCGCCAGCTCAAATGCATGATTGTCCACGGATTCCAATGTCTGCTTGATCTTCTCGATATCAGACTGCAGAACCGTCGCCAGGATCTCGCTCCGGTCGATCCGTCCGTAGGTCACTTCCATACGCTGGATCGAATTCAGCTTGGTACGCACCAGTTCTCCCAGTGCTTTCTGGAATTCGGGATAGCCTTTATATCCAAGCTGTGTTGCGAAACGGACAACCGTTGATTCGCTGACACCGACTGCCTCTCCCATCTTTGCAGCCGTCAGGAAGGCTGCTTTATCATAATTTTCTTTGATGTAATCCGCAAGCCGCTTCTGTCCCTTGCTGAACTTCGGATATCTCTCATCAATTCTAATCAGTAACTCATTTTTTGTGCTCACAACTTGCCTCCAAATAAGAAACGTGCCTTTTTATAAAATCATTTACTTCTATTATAAATAAGGTCACAACCCTTTTTATTATAAGCAAAAGAGCCATAAAATTCAACTCGAATTTTATGGCTCCTGAGGTTACGTTTTGCTCACAAAATACTGTCTGTAACAGCTTTCGTCAGTTCGTCATTATTATACCGGATAACTTCCGTCTTTTGCAATTGTAGCATCTACTTTCTTCTCCTGTGCCTCGCGGTATTTGAAGAAGTCTGTAGCTACCTGCGGGAAGAGTGCGTAGCTGAGTACGTCTTCATCCTGCTCTTTGTACTGTTCCATCTCTTTTTCAAGAGTTCCGAGTTCATCCGGGATCAGATCTGCCGGACGGCATGTGATAACTTCCGGATTGTCTCCAAGTACTTTCTTAACAACATCCGGGTTGAACGGTTTAACAGTTGCACCGTATTTTCCGCTCAGGATGTCTTTCGTCTCTTTTGTTGCCATCTTGTAGCGTTCGCCCATCAGGACATTGAATACTGCCTGTGTACCAACGATCTGTGATGACGGAGTAACCAGCGGTGGTTCACCAAGGTCTTTACGAACTCTCGGTACTTCTTCAAGTACGTCGTAGAACTTGTCTTCTGCTCCCTGCTCTTTGAGCTGGGAAGTAAGGTTGGAAAGCATTCCACCCGGTACCTGGTACAGAAGAGTCTTGATGTTAACACCAAGGTTCTTCGGATTGAGAAGTCCGCTGTCAAGCGCTTCGTCACGGATCGGACGGAAGTAATCAGCGATCTCAGCCAGAAGATTCTGGTCAAATCCTGTATCATAAGGTGTTCCCTTGAATGTCTCAACCATAACTTCTGTTGCCGGCTGAGAAGTTCCAAGTGCGAACGGTGAAATAGCGGTATCGATCACGTCTACACCGGCTTCAACTGCTTTTAAGTATGTCATTGAAGCAACACCTGATGTGTAATGTGTATGCAGCTGGATCGGGATATCAACAGCTTCTTTTAATGCTCCGACAAGTTCTGTTGCCTTGTACGGAAGAAGAAGACCTGCCATATCTTTGATACAGATAGAGTTTGCACCCATATCTTCGATTCTCTTTGCGATGTCTACCCAGTAATCCAAGGTGTAAGCATCTCCAAGTGTGTAAGAAAGCGCGATCTGTGCTTCTGCTTTCTCAGCGTTAGCTGCTTTTACTGCTGTCTGAAGGTTTCTAAGGTCATTCAGACAGTCAAAAATACGAATGATATCGATTCCGTTTACAACAGATTTTTTAACGAAGTATTCTACTACATCATCTGCGTATGGACGGTATCCAAGGATGTTCTGTCCACGGAAGAGCATCTGAAGTTTGGTGTTCTTGAATCCGTCACGGAATTTACGAAGTCTTGACCATGGATCTTCATGCAGGAAACGAAGGGATGCATCAAATGTAGCTCCGCCCCAGCACTCTACGGAATGATATCCGACTTTGTCCATTTTATCTACGATCGGAAGCATCTGTTCTGTGGTAAGTCTTGTTGCGATCAGGGACTGATGCGCATCACGCAGAACTGTTTCCGTAATCTTAATCGGTTTCTTTTCAATTGCTGCCATTATATCTTCCTCCAATTATTATAAGGTTTATTAAGCTCCAGGATTGTTATCTCACTGTCAGATACGCGCTGCTCGCAGCGCTAAGGAAACCTGACGGTTTCCTTCTGTGCCTGATGGCATAGTCTGACATTTCGATAGCAACCGCGATTTGCCCTTGCAAGCAAGCAAATCGCTTCCTGTTGCTACATTACTCCGAAAATAGCCATAAATGTTCCGGCTGCTACGGCTGTTCCGATAACTCCGGCTACGTTCGGTCCCATTGCATGCATCAGAAGGAAGTTGGTCGGATCTGCTTCCGCTCCTACTTTCTGAGATACACGGGCTGCCATAGGTACGGCAGATACTCCGGCTGAACCAATCAGCGGATTTACCTTGCCATGTGTGGCTACGCACATCAGTTTTCCAAACAGGACACCTGCTGCGGTACCGAATGCGAATGCGATCAGACCAAGTAGTACGATCTTCAATGTGCTGACATTTAAGAATGCCTCTGCACTTGTAGTAGCACCTACAGATGTACCAAGCAGGATAACTACGATGTACATCATTGCGTTGGATGCGGTCTCTGTCAGCTGTCTTACAACACCGGATTCTTTGAACAGGTTACCAAGCATCAGCATACCTACCAGAGGAGCTGTTGTCGGAAGAATCATACATACAACGATGGTTACGATGATCGGGAACAGAATTTTCTCAAGCTGTGTAACCGGACGAAGCTGTCCCATTTTGATCTTTCTTTCCTTCTCTGTTGTGAGAAGCTTCATGATCGGCGGCTGGATGATCGGAACCAGTGACATGTACGAGTACGCCGCCACGGCGATCGGTCCCATCAGAGCCGTCTGCTGGAGCTTACCTGCAAGGAAGATGGATGTCGGTCCGTCTGCTCCACCGATGATGGAGATAGCAGCTGCTGCCTTATCAGAGAAACCAAGAGCCATCGCGCCAAGATAAGCTGCGAAAATACCAAACTGTGCTGCCGCACCGAGGAGGAAGCTCGCCGGGTTGGCAATGAGCGGTCCGAAGTCAGTCATCGCACCGACACCCATGAAAATAAGTGACGGGAGAATAGACCACTCATCCAGCTGGAAGAAGTAATACAAAAGTCCGCCCGTTCCGTTAGCCGAATCTTCTGCATGAAGCATGATATCCGGGTAAATATTTACCAGGAGCATACCAAATGCAATCGGTACAAGCAGAAGCGGTTCAAACCCATGCTTGATTGCAAGATAAAGGAAAAAACATGCAACTGCGATCATAATGTAGTTACCCCAAGTCAGGTTGAGGAACGCAGTCTGCTGCACGAGGTTTCCCAGTGTGTTAGTGATATATTCCATGTTATAACCTCCTGTTTTTCAAAAGGATGTTGCTCCTTAGTTCAATGTAGCCAGTGTCTGTCCTGCTTCTACTGCATCACCTACTGCTACATCGATACTTGCAACTGTTCCGTCTTCCGGAGCTACAACAGGAATTTCCATCTTCATTGCTTCTACGATAAGAACTGCATCACCGCGGGATACTTTCTGTCCTACGCTTGCTTCGATCTTAAATACTTTTCCGGCTGCACCTGCTTCTACCTTGATGCTTCCAGCTCCGGCTGCTGCTTTTGGAGCTGCCTTCGGTGCTGCTTTCGGAGCTGCCTTTGGTGCTGCTACTGGTGCTGCAGCTGCTCCGTTTCCGTTTTCTTCTACTGTAACATCATATACGTTGCCGTTAACTGTGATTGTATAGTTTTTCATCTTTAAATCCTCCTGATTCTATTCGCACTATGCATTCCATTTGTTTGATTTTCTTCTCTTGATAGAACGTACTACAAATCCGTCTGTAGTAGTTCCTTCTGCTGCTGCGATCGCTGCTGCGATAACTGCAACAAGTTCGGTATCATCCATTTCTTCTGCTTCTTCTACAGCTGCTGCCACTGCCGGAGCCGGTGCTGCCTTCGGAGCTTCTTCTTTTTTCTTCTTGGATGTACCGTTAAGTAATGCAGGAACGTATTTGATCAGGGAAATGATAAAGCTCATGAAAATAAGCATTACGAATACAGTTCCCATACCAAGTAATGTGTTAAGTCCCGCTTTTTCAAGGATTTCGCTCATGCCGTAATGAGCATTGACTGTAAATGATTCCAGAGTCATATTCTCATCGAATACGAATTCCAGGTCTGCACTTCTGTCAGAAAATGTTGCCGGTGCAGTTACCGTAACACCTGTAGAAGATACCTCGAATTCATAGTCTTTATGGCTTTCATAATCGCCGCATTCTTCCAGGGATGCTTTCCATCCTTCCAGTGCAGTTGCAAAAGTGTCTGCTTCCATCTGCACACCGGTCTGGTTTTCAAACTGTGCCATCAGATATCCCTGATTCCAGTCTGACATCTCTGTGATCTGGTCGCTTGTGATGGATCCGCTCTCAATGATATCAAAAACAGCATCACAAGACTGGATCAGTGTATCTTTGTCATAGCTGACGGTCTTGGCATTTCCGCAGCCTGCAAGGCCGAGCACAAGTACCAGAACTGCGACTACTAAACTAATCTTTTTCTTCACTTTGCTTCACCTCGCTAAATTGTTCCGTGTTTTTTGGATGGTCTTTCTTCCCTTTTTGTAAATAACATCTCAAATGCACCGATCACATATTTTCTGGTATCTGCCGGTTCGATGATGGTATCTACATATCCTCTTCCAGCTGCGGAAAGCGGGCTTGACTGAAGTGCTTTGTATTCTTCTGTCTTTGCTTTTAATGTATCTGCATCTGCATCTGTGTACATGATCTTCGCTGCCATGTCTGCTGCCATCATTCCGATCTCAGCTTCCGGCCATGCGTATACCATGTCTGCTCCGATTGCTTTGCTGTTCATTGTCACATATGCACTTCCGAATGCTTTACCTGTGATCACATTGACTTTTGGTACAGTTGCATCTGCAAATGCATAAGTGAGAGCTGCCATCTCTCTTGCAAGGTTCTTTTCTGAGCATGCAGTTGCCTTGAGTCCCTTTACATTTGTAAGTGTGAGTACCGGAATTCCGAATGCATCACAGAATTTAACGAAAGCTGCTGCTTTCTTGCATCCCATTGCTGAGAGTGTGCCGTCGAATTCTTCTGCTGTGTTGCCTTCTTCATCGTATACCTTTGAGCGGTTGGCAACAGCACCTACTGTCATTCCGTTCAGACGGATGAAGCCTGTTACCATATCTTTTGCATATGCTTTCTTTGTCTCAATGAATACACCATTGTCAGAGATCATAGAAAGAGCAAGTGCTGCATCTTCTGCTGCATTCTCAAGATCTGCACATACTCTGTTCAGATCATCTGTGCATTCATCATATGCATCGTTGTCTTCGTTGTTAGCCGGAAGAATTGCTACGAGTGAGCGGATCTCGCCAAGAATTTCTTCTTCGCTTCCTACGCCGTCAACGATTCCGGATTCTTCACTCTGGAATTTTGCGCTTGCTGTATCGCATTTGTCCGCGGTGTTGCCCGGAATGGTGTTCGGAGAGTTTACGAATAATTTTCCGTTCTCTGCCATGAATGTAAAATCAGAAAGTGCTGCTGCCGCTGCCAGTCCACCACCGCAATTGCCGAATACTGCTGTGATCTGCGGAATTACGCCAGAAGCCATAGCCTGTTTGTAATAGAAGCTTCCGAATGCGTTCAGTGCGTCAGTTGCTTCCTGAAGACGAAGTCCTGCGCAGTCAATCAGACCGATCACCGGTGCGCCCATCTTCATTGCCATATCATAAATGTTCGCAATCTTCTTTGCGTGCATCTCACCGATGGTTCCGTTCAGTACAGATGCGTCCTGGCTGTATACATATACCAGGTTTCCATCGATCACACCGTAACCTGTGATGACGCCATCTGTCGGAGCTTTTTTCTCCTGCATGTTGAAATCTGTTGCTCTTGCAGTTACCTGTCCACCGATTTCAACAAAGCTTCCCTCATCGAGCAAATTGGCAATTCTTAAGCTCGCCGGGTTTGATGATGTTGTGTTGCTCATAAATCTAGCCCTCCATTTTTATAAATTTAATAATTAAATCAAATTTTCTGCCGTGTATATTATACTTGCTTTCTATGCAATACGCAACTGTTTTTGATAAGTTTTCTCTTATTTTGTTAAATTTTCGACAAGTAATTTTCACGTGTAAAAAAGCCTCTGCAACGCAGAAGCCTTTTTTTTACATAAACATATTCCCTGTTCCGACATAACGGATTCCGTCTTCAAAGACTCTCTTTCCGCCAAGTGTAACAAATTTTACATCTTTTAATCTGGTGATATCCCTGCTTAAGTCACCGCCAACTACCAGAAGATCTGCATCCAGTCCTTCGGCAACAAGTCCGCGTTCTTTTTCCACACCCAGAACCTTTGCCGGATTGGAAGTTGCCACCTGTACTGCCTGCACCGGTGTAATTCCGTATTCCACCATATATTGCAGTTCTCTCGGAAGCGGTAAGAGCGGAGAATGATACATCACCATATCGGTGCCGGCAAGAACCGTCACATCCGTATCATAAAATTCTTTAAAATGATCCCGGTACGCTTTGTATGCCGGTTCAAAGAATTCATAATTTGCCATTTCTTTTTGCATGACCGGATCACTAACCGGTGCATCGCCATTCTTCTCGATATTTTCCTTGCACAGTTCATAGAGATAAGTATATGCCATGATAGTCGGTGTCCAGGCAATACCTTTTTCTGCCATCTGCTTTGCATGATCCAGCGTCATAAAGGTTCCATGTTCGATCGTGTCAAATCCGGCATCAATGCACATCTGGATCCCCGGATTGGTTCCGGCATGCACGCCACACTTGATTCCTCTTCTGTGGCACTCATCCACCGCCGCATCCAGTTCTTCCTGGGTAAGCTCCGGATACGATTCGCGGTTGGTGGTCAGGATTTTCACCCATTCCGCACCGTCGCGAACCTGCTTACGGATTTCTTTACGGATTGCCCACGGACCGTCCGCTTCCTCGACTTCATCCCAGGCATGTCCGCCCGTCATGCAGATTCCGGTATCCGTATGCACGATTCTCGGGATCACGATAAATCCCTTCTTTTCTGCCAGTTTCAGATTCTTGCATACACCATGTGCTGAAGACATATCCCGCACCGTGGTGATCCCTCTTTCAAATGCAGACTGCGCATGCTGCAACGCATATAACATGATCAGCTGTGCCCCATAAT